>Ga0209023_10007929_pt1 | contig 10752 bp, 11 predicted proteins | sample LakOneMetagenome_FD_187468 | JGI IMG/M metagenome (GOLD analysis project Ga0209023, IMG submission 187468) | Freshwater and sediment microbial communities from Lake Erie, Canada (SPAdes) (version 2) | ecosystem: Environmental > Aquatic > Freshwater > Lentic | place: Lake Erie, Canada...
GTGCGGCGCGACCGTCACGACGTGTTCACCCACGGTCTTCAGCGGACCGCTGGGCATGCGCACCTGCGACTTGACGACCTTGAAGTCGATGCGGGTCAGCGCATCGGCGATGTCGGCGTTCGTGACCGAACCGAACAAGCGGCCATCGACGCCGGCCTTCTGCGTGATGTGCACGGTGCGGCCGCTCATCTTCTCGCCCAGCGCTTGCGCGGTCGCGAGCTTCTCGGCGGCGGCCTTCTCGAGTTCGGCACGGCGGGTTTCGAATTCCTTGATCGCCGCTTCGGTGGCGCGGCGCGCCGCCCGGGTCGGGATCAGGTAGTTGCGGGCGTAGCCGTCCTTGACCTTGACGACATCGCCGAGGTTGCCGAGGTTGGCGACTTTTTCGAGCAGGATGACTTGCATGGGCGTGATCCTCCTCAGACCTTGTGCTGGTCGCTGTAGGGCAGCAGCGCAAGGAAACGAGCGCGCTTGATGCACGTCGTCAGCTGGCGCTGGAAGAACGCGCGCGTGCCGGTCAGGCGGGCCGGCGTGATCTTGCCGTTCTCGCCGATGAAGTCGCGCAGCGTGTCGATGTCCTTGTAGTCGATCTGCTTGACACCGGTGACGGTGAAGCGGCAGAACCGCTTGCGGCGGAACAGCAGCGACTGGGTGTTGCGCTTGGGCTTGCGGTCCTTCGAGAACCGGCCTTTACCACGGGGCGGGGGCATAGTGATACCTCTTTGCTAATTCAATCAGATTCGAACAGTGAGCTCGGCTGTCAGTTCGTCAGTCCAGCTCGGTGACATGAAAGACGACGCCTCGCCCGTTGCGCTGCGAACCCAGGAAGCCGGCAAAGCCATGATGGCTCCCCAACTCCAGTTTCGCGACACGCTGCGTGATCTCGCCGATCGCCCTCGCCCGGATCTCGAACCAGACCTTGCGGGCCTGGCCGTCCTGCGTGACCTCCGATTCGTGCTTCAAGCTCAGATCGAGGGCCGGCAATCCGGCGGGGGTGTATCGCAGCGCGCCTCGCTCCACCAGCTGCGCCGTCAGAACCAGCCGGTTCATTCGGCGTCGCGATGCAGCGGCACGGGCGGGTGTCGTTCCGCTCAGGCCTCCTGGCGCTCTTGACGATCCGGCGCCGGGCGGTCCGCCGATGCACGGTCACCGCGATCGCCGCGGTCGCCACGATCGGACGGGCGATCCGAGCCGGCCTTGCGCGAGTCCTCGCGCTCGACCATCTTCATCATGACCGATGGGGCGGTGACGGCCTCGTCCTGCAGCACCGTCAGGTGGCGCAGCACGGCGTCGTTGAAGCGGAAGCCCGTCTCGAGTTCGGCCAGCACGTCCTTGCCGCACTCGATGTTGATGCACAGATAGTGCGCTTTCGCGAGCTTCTGGATCATGTAGGCCATTTGGCGACGGCCCCAGTCCTCGACACGGTGCACCTTGCCGCCGCCGGCGGTGACGATGCCCTTGTAGCGCTCCAGCATGGCCGGAACCTGTTCGCTTTGATCCGGATGGATCAGCAAAACGATTTCATAGTGACGCATAGCACTCCTTGTGGTTCACCGCCGACCGGCCCTGCTGGCTGCTGCCCTCGGGGGATCAGCGGCTGGGTGAGCCACCCTGCAGCGTCTGACACAGGTGTGGCAAGGGAAAGCCTATGAGTATACCCCGAATCACGGTGCCGGCCCGGGCTCGCCGCCGGGTTGACGCAGATCGCGCACGAATCGGCGCATCGCGCCGGCCGGGGCCGGCGTCAACAGACTGACGACGACGCACACCGCGAACCCGAGCGGGACGCCGAACGCACCGGCCGACACCGGCAGGATGCCCCACCACAACTCGATCGGCGCAGTCACGCGGAACACACCGCGCAGCCAGGGCTCGTTGCGCACCAGGTAGTACAGCGTCACGGCCAAGCCGCTCGCCATCCCCGCCAACGCCCCCCATTTGTTCGCGCGGCCCCAGAAGATGCCGAGCACGAGCGCCGGAAAGAACGCCGACGCCGCGATCGAGAACGCCGCGGTGACCAGGAACAGGATGTCCGCCGGCCGCTGCGCCGCGACCCCGGCGGCCGTCAGCGCCGCGACCAGCAGCAGCACCTTGGAGACCGTGACACGCCGCGTCGCCCGCGTCTGCCCGCCCCCGATCATCTTGAAGTACAGGTCGTGCGACAGCGCGTTGGAAATCGTCAGCAGGAGGCCGTCCGCGGTCGACAGCGCGGCCGCCAGGCCGCCCGCCGCCACCAGCCCGGTGACCACGTACGGCAGTCCTGCGATCTCGGGCGTGGCCAGCACCACCAGATCGCCGCCGATGCGGATCTCGCCGAGCTGCAGGATGCCGTCGCGGTTGATGTCGACGACGGAGATCAGCGCGTTGTCGACCCGCGACCAGCTCGACACCCACGCGGGCAAGCGATCGAACGGCAAGCCGACGAGCGTGTTGAAGACCTCGTACTTGACCAGCACCGCCAGGGTCGGCGCGGTGAGGTACAGCAGCAGGATGAAGAACAGCGTCCACGCGACCGATTCGCGCGCCTGTCGCACCGAAGGCGTGGTGTAGCTGCGCATCAGGATGTGCGGCAGCGCCGCGGTGCCGACCATCAGGCAGAACACCAACGCCACGAAATTGCGGCGCGAGTCGTCGTAGACCTGGCGCTCCGACGCGCTGCCTTGCGGATCGCCGGCGAACTGCTGGGTGTGCGGCACCATGCCGGCCAGCGGTGCCGCGCGCGCGCGGTTGGCGGCGACTTCGCGCGTCCAGAGTTCGCGTGCCTGCGCCTCGTCGCGCGGCAGCGCCGCCAGCGCCTTGTCGGCCGCCTGGATGTCGCGCAGCGGCGCATTCGCGGCCTTCAACGCCCGGCTGTGGCGTTGCGCCTCGGCGCGCTCGAGGACCAGCGCCGCCGGCACGTCCTTCAGCTTCCGCTCGTAATCCTCGGCGCGGGCCTTGAAGCGCGCCTGCACCTCGATCTCGGTCGGGTCCTGCATCAGCATTCGCTCGCGCTCGGCGACGCGTTCGAGCTGCTGGCCGGCCGCGAGCTGCGGAATCGGCATGCCGGTCTGCTTGACCGACAGCCACACGACCGGAATCAGGTAGGCGATCACGAGAATGATGTACTGCGCGACCTGGGTCCAGGTCACCGCCCGCATGCCGCCCAGGAACGAACACAGCAACACGCCGCCCAGGCCGAGGAAGATGCCGAGCACGAAGTCCACCCCGGTGAGCTGCGTCGTGATGAGCCCGACGCCGTAGATCTGCGCGACGAGATAGATGAACGAGCACAGGATCGCCGCGATCAACCCGATCAGCCGCGGCGCGCCGTTGCCGTAGCGCTCGGCGAGGAAGTCGGGGATCGTGAACTGCCCGAACTTGCGCAGGTACGGAGCGAGCAACAGCGCGACCAGCACGTACCCACCGGTCCAGCCCATCACGTACGCCAGGCCGGCATAGCCTTGCAGGTACAACGTGCCCGCCAGGCCGATGAACGATGCGGCGGACATCCAGTCCGCGGCGGTCGCCATGCCGTTGTACATCGCCGGCACGCGGCGTCCGGCGACGTAGTACTCGATCGGATCGGTGGTGCGGCTGATGATGCCGATGACCGCATACAGCGCCACCGTCGCCAGCAGGAAGATCACGCCGATCCAGCGGCGCGACATCCCCATCTGCTCGAACCCCGCGACCAGCGCGACGAAGGCGATGAAGCCGAGCGTGTAGCGCCCGTAGATCCGGTGGAGGCGATGGCGGAAGGCGTTGCTCTGGGCGTCGGCCACGTCAGGCGTCCTCGTCGGCGATGCCGTGCAGCTGATCGAGCCGCCGCATCGCCCGCGCGTAGATGCACACCAGGACCAGGTACAACACCGGCGCGCCCTGGGCGGCGATCCAGAAGCTGAACGGCCAGCCGAGCCAGTGGCCGTCGAGCGCGCGTGCGTACCAGGCCACGCCGAACGTGACCGCCCCACCGATCGCCATCAGCCACGCCGTCAGCACCAGACAGGCGCGCCAGCGCGTGCGCAGCAGGGTGTCGGTGGTCGGTTCGGGCATCGCTTATTGTGCGATCTTCACTGGATGGGGATTTCACGGGGGTTGGGCGCGCCGATTCGGCCGACACGCCCCGGTGCGGCGCGCCTACACTGAGACGATGAGCAGCCCGTCAGCGCCCGGATTCGGCACCCACGCCCAGCCCAAGGCACCCGAGACCTGGCAGTCCACGCGCGTCGAGGCCGGGGCCGCCACGCAGATCCTGCAGAACGAGGGCGACTACCTCGCCGCCGGCCAGGCCGACATCGGCCGCCCGACCGGCAGCAACCAGCACGAGCTGTTCGTCTCCTGCGATCCCGCGCTGGCGCTGCAACAGCAGTTCGATCATCTGCGGCCGGACTTCATCGCCGTCCACGACATCGCGACCGCGTCGTCGCGCAAGCTGCTCGCCGGCATCGCTGCGGCGAGCTCGCGCGCAGTGCAGCAGTTGTCGATCCGCCGCCAGGGCTACGGCACCGCGCTGGCGACGCTGGAATTCGTCGAGCTGCCGACGCCGGATGGCAAGGTCCTGCGGATGTACTCCACCGAGGCCGATGCCGATTCGATGGCGCGCCAAGGTCTCGCGCACGTCCTGCTCGGCTACAGCCGGCTCGGCGTGATCATGGTGGGGGAGTTGCCGTCGCACTCGATCGCGAGTGCGCTCAAGTCGTTCCACGAGGCGATGATCGCCGGGCCGTGGCCGAACCGCGAGTTGCTGCTGCTGCCCTTGTCGGCGGGCAGCACGCTGGCCGCCCACGGCGCGGAAATGGCGCAAGGCACGAGCGTCGCCGTGCGCACCACGCCGCAGGTCACCCGGCCCGCGGACGCGTGGGGCTTCATCAACGGCACCTGGGCGCGGCTGCGCAGCGGGGGCTCGGTCGAGCGACGCAATCCCAATTCGCCGGGCGCCGCGTACCGCCGCGCCCCCGGCTCGCAACCGCCCGCGCCCGATCGTCGCGAGATGCGTCCGATGCCGGCCGTGCCGACGGCGGCCGCGCGCGCCAACGCGCCCAAGAGCCTGCTCGAGCGCTACGTCCAGCAGCTCAGCGAGTTGCCCGGCATGGTGAGCTGCTGTCTGTTCGACGTGAACAGCGGCCTCGAGGTGACGCACGCCGGCGCCAGCCCCGGCGCCGCGGATCTGGCGATGCACGGCAAGGCGCTGCTCGCCGGCATCGGCGCGAGCAGCCGCAAGCTCGGCCTGGGCCACACGCTGCCGGACGCGGCGATCACACTCGGCGCCCACCACCTGCTGCTGCGTGCCGTGCCGGGCCACCCGGGCCTGGCGCTGCACGCGGTACTCGACAAGACCCACGCGAACCTGACGCTCGCGCGGCTTCAGGTCCAACGCATGGACGCGTTGTTCGAGTCCACGGCCTGACGCGCTCCCGGCTCAGTGCACGACGCGTTCGAAGCTGAACGCGTCGCCCTTGAAGTCCACCGGGATCACGTCCTTCGGGCCGAAGCGGCCTTCGAGGATCAGCTTGGCGACCGGGTTCTCGATCCGGCGCTGGATCTCGCGCTTCAGCGGCCGCGCACCGAACACCGGGTCGAAGCCGGCCTTCGCCAGTTCGGCCAGCGCCTTGGCCGAGACGTCGAGCTTCATGTCCATCTTCTCGAGGCGCGACTCCAGCACCTTGAGCTGGATCTTCGCGATCGCGGCGATGTTCTTCTCGTCGAGCGCATGGAACACGACGGCCTCGTCGATCCGGTTCAGGAATTCCGGCCGGAAGTGCTGCTTGACCTCGGCCCAGACCGCGTCGCGGATTTCCTCGCTCGGCTTGCCCGCCATCTGCATGATCTGGTGCGAACCGAGGTTGCTCGTCATCACGATCACGGTGTTCTTGAAGTCCACGGTGCGGCCCTGGCCGTCGGTCAGGCGGCCGTCGTCGAGCACTTGCAAGAGCACGTTGAAGACGTCCGGATGGGCCTTCTCGACCTCGTCGAGCAGCAGCACGCTGTAGGGCTTGCGCCGCACCGCTTCGGTGAGATAGCCGCCCTCGTCGTAGCCGACGTACCCCGGCGGCGCGCCGATCAGGCGCGCGACCGAATGCTTCTCCATGAACTCGCTCATGTCCAGGCGGATCAGGTGCTCCTCGCTGTCGAAGAGGAAGCCGGCAAGCGCCTTGCACAGCTCGGTCTTGCCCACGCCCGTGGGCCCGAGAAACAGGAACGAGCCGGTTGGGCGGTTCGGGTCCGACAGGCCCGAACGTGAGCGGCGGATCGCGTTGGACACCGCGACGATCGCCTCGTCCTGGCCGATCACGCGCTCGTGCAGCTTGGCTTCCATCTGCAGCAGCTTGTCGCGCTCGCCCTGCATCAGCTTGGAGACCGGAATGCCGGTCGCGCGCGCGACGACTTCGGCGATCTCCTCGGTGCCGACCATCGTGCGCAGCAGCTGCGGCACGCCCTTGCCCTTGCCATCCTTGCCGGGGCCCTTCTTGGACGTCTCCTTGGCCTGCGCGTCCTTCAGCGTGCGCTCCAGCTCCGGCAGCTTGCCGTACTGCAGCTCGGCGACCTTGTTGAAGTCGCCCTTGCGCTTGAACTCCTCGATCTGCGTGCGGATCCGATCGATCTCTTCCTTGACGTGCGCCGAGCCTTGCGCGGCGGCCTTCTCGGCCTTCCAGATCTCGTCGAGATCGGCGGCCTCGCGCTGCAGCTTGGTGATCTGCTCCTCGATCAGGCCGAGGCGCTTCTGCGACGCTTCGTCCTTCTCGCGCTTGACCGCCTCGCGTTCGATCTGCAACTGGATCAGGCGGCGGTCGAGTTTGTCCATCACCTCGGGCTTGGAGTCGATCTCGATCTTGACCTTGGCCGCGGCCTCGTCGATCAGGTCGATCGCCTTGTCGGGCAGAAAGCGGTCGGTGATGTAGCGGTGGCTGAGCTCGGCCGCGGCGACGATCGCCGGGTCGGTGATCTCGACGCCGTGGTGGACCTCGTACTTCTCCTGCAGCCCGCGCAGGATCGCGATCGTCGCCTCGACGCTCGGCTCGCCGACGAGGATCTTCTGGAAGCGACGCTCCAGCGCCGCGTCCTTCTCGATGTACTTGCGGTATTCGTCCAGCGTGGTCGCGCCGATGCAGTGCAGCTCGCCGCGCGCGAGGGCCGGCTTGAGCATGTTGCCGGCGTCGATCGCGCCCTCGGCCTTGCCGGCACCGACCATCGTGTGGATCTCGTCGATGAAGACGATGGTCTTGCCCTCATCCTGCGCGACTTCCTTCAGCACGCCCTTGAGCCGCTCCTCGAACTCGCCGCGGTACTTCGCGCCGGCCAGCAGCAGCGCCATGTCGAGCACGAGCACGCGCTTGTCCTTCAGCGAATCGGGCACCTCGCCCGCAACGATGCGCTGCGCCAGGCCCTCGACGATCGCGGTCTTGCCGACGCCGGGCTCGCCGATCAGCACCGGGTTGTTCTTGGTGCGCCGCTGCAGCACCTGGATCGCGCGGCGGATCTCGTCGTCGCGGCCGATCACCGGGTCGAGCTTGCCGTTTCGGGCGCGCTCGGTGAGGTCGAGCGTATATTTCTTCAGCGCCTCGCGCTGGCCTTCGGCCTCGGCGTTGTCGACGGTCTGGCCGCCACGCACCGCCTCGATCGCGGCCTCCAGCGCCTTGCGCGTGAGGCCATGGCCGCGCACGACGCCGCCGAAGTCGCTCTTCGCGTCGGCCGCGGCGAGCAGGAACATCTCGCTGGCGACGAACTGGTCACCGCGCTTGGTCGCTTCCTTCTCGGCCGACTGCATCAGCGACAGCAGATCGCGACCCGGTTGCACCACCTGACCACTGCCCTGCACCTGCGGCAGACCGGTCAGCAGCGTCTCCAGGCCGGTCTTCAGCGCCGCGGTGTTGGTGCCGGCACGGTCGAGCAAGGCCTTCGGGCCGTCGGGCTGCGCCAGCATCGCCAGCAGCAGGTGCACCGGCTCGATGTATGGGTTGTCGCGCGTGACGGCCAGGCTCTGGGCCTCGGCGAGCGCTTCCTGGAACTTGGTCGTGAGCTTGTCGAATCGCATGGGAAGAATCCTCCGATTGCCAACGACATGAGGCAAACGGCCCGAGTTTCAACCCGCGTCGGGCCTGTCGATGTTGCGTTCAGTCAAGCCAGGCGCGCATCGCCGCGAATCCGAGCCCCGCGCAGGCCAACGAGCCGAGCAGGTGCGCCAGCGTGTGGCTCGCCGCCAGCGCCCAGGCGCCGCGCTGCAACAGGATCAGCGACTCGGCCGAGAACGACGAAAACGTCGTCAGTCCGCCCAGAAATCCGGTGACGATGAGCAGCCGCGCGAGTTCGTTCGGCGTTTCCTCGAACCAGGCGAGCGCAACGCCGATCAGCAGCCCGCCGACGCAGTTCACGAGCAGCGTGCCGAGCGGAAAGCCGGACCACGTCGCGTTCAGCCACAGCCCCGCGGCCCAGCGCGCCAGCGCGCCGAGCGCGGCACCGACCGAGACGGCCAGCACCTGCGCGACGAGCAGCGAAAGCGTCACGCGCCGCCGCTCCCGGCGTTGGCGCCGGCGATGCCCCAGCGCGCGATCGCCGCATCGTCGCTGCTGCGCGCGTCGACCCAGCGTGCGCCCTCGGGCGTCTGCTCCTTCTTCCAGAACGGCGCCTGCGTCTTCAGGTAGTCCATCAGGAACTCGCAAGCCTGGAACGCCTCGCCGCGATGCGCCGCGGTGACCGCGACCATCATGATCTGATCCAGCGGCTGCAGCAGCCCGATGCGGTGGATCACGCGCGCGCCGCGGATCGAGAAGCGGCGAACCGCCTCGTCGATCATCGCCTCGATCGCCTTCTCGGTCATGCCGGGGTAGTGCTCGAGCTCCATCGCGCTGACGCCCTGCCCGTCGTTGCGATCGCGGACCGTGCCGATGAACGCGGCCACCGCACCGACCGCGGCATCACCGGCGCGCAGTACGGCGACTTCGGCGGCGAGGTCGAAGTCGGTGGCCTGGATCGTGACGCGCGGCATGCGCTCAGCCCCCCGTCACCGGGGGAAAGAACGCCACCTCGCTGCCCGCGCCCACCACCGCGCTCTCATCGCACAGCACCTGATCGAGCGCACAGCGCAGTGCCCGACCGCGCGCCAGCACGCGGGCATGCTCGCCGCCGCGCGCGATGAGTGCGTCGCGCACGCTGGCGACGGTGGCGCCGGGGGCGAGGTCGATCGTCTCCGATGGGCCGAGCGCCTCGCGGATCGACGCGAAGTAGCGCAGCGTCGCCTTCACCCCAGCCACTCCGCGAACGGGATGAACGCGACGCTGTCGCCACGCGCGATCGCGTGGTCGCTCGGGTTGTCGATGACGCCGTCGCCCCACACCGCCGAGGTCAGCACGCCCGAACTCTGGTTCGGGAACAGCTCCAGCCCACCCGCCACATTGCGCCGCGCTCGCAGGAATTCGCGCCGCCGGTCCGGCTTGGGCCAATCGAAGTCGGCGCGCAGCACGCTGCGGTGCGGGTCGAGTTGCGTGGCGCCCTGCAGCCTCAGCAGCAGCGGCCGCACCATCAGCAGGAACGTGATGAAGCTGGACACCGGATTGCCCGGCAGCCCGATGAACAGCGCCGTCGACCGGTCGGCGCGCCGCACCTCGCCGAACGCGAGCGGCTTGCCCGGCTTGATCGCGATCTGCCAATGATCGACGCGCCCTTCGGCCTGCACCGCGGGGCGCAGGTGGTCCTCCTCGCCGACCGAGACGCCGCCCGACGTGACGATCAGATCGCTCGCCGCGGCCGCGCGGCGCAGCGCGTCGCGCGTCGCGTCGAGCCGGTCGGGCACGATGCCGAGGTCGGTGCAATCGCAGCCGAGCGCCTGGATCGCCGCGCGCAGTGTGTAGCGGTTCGAGTTGTAGATCGCGCCGGGCTTCAGCGGCTCGCCAGGCATCGCGAGTTCGTCGCCGGTCGAGAACAGCGCGACGCGCGGGCGGCGCGTCACCTGCAACGTCGCGGCGCCGACGGTTGCCGCCAGACCGAGCGACTGCGGCGTCATGCGCGCGCCGCTCGCGAGCACGACGCTGCCAGCCTGCACGTCCTCGCCGCGCCGGCGGATCCATTGGCCGGCGATCGGGATCGCGTTGATGCGCACCGCATCGGCCTGTCCCTCGCGCGCGACCGGCTCGCACATCTCCTGCATCACGATCGCGTCCGCACCCGTAGGCACCTGGGCGCCGGTGAAGATGCGCGCCGCGGTGCCGGCCTGCAGCGGTGCGCCGACGACGCCGGCCGGGATGCGTTGCGACACCGGCAGCAGCGTGCCGAGCGCGGCGACATCGGCCGCGCGCAGCGCGTAGCCGTCCATCGAGGTGTTGTCCTGCGGCGGCACGTCGAGCGTCGAGAGGACGTCGCCGCGCAGCACGCGGCCGAGCGCATCGAAGGTCGAGACGGTTTCGATGTCGGCGAGCGGCGCAACGGCGCCGAGCAGGCGGCTCAGTGCGTCGTCGAGCGTGAGCATGTCAGGCGTTCGCCTTGATGTAGGACTTGACGGCCGCGGCATCGGCCGCCATCACGGCACAACGCTTGGGCAGTTGCTCGATGCCGCGCATCGCGGCCGGCCGATCCGGTTCACGGCCGATCGCCTCGACGATCGTCTCGGCGAACTTGGCCGGCAACGCTGTCTCGAGCACGATCATCGGCACGCCCGGCGTCAGATGTTCGCGCGCGACCTTCAGCCCGTCGGCCGTGTGCGTGTCGATCACGGTGCCGAAGCGTGCGTGCGTGTCGCGTATCGTCGCGACGCGGTCGGCGTGCGTGCTGCTGCCGGAGACGAAG
>Ga0209023_10007930_pt1 | contig 10752 bp, 8 predicted proteins | sample LakOneMetagenome_FD_187468 | JGI IMG/M metagenome (GOLD analysis project Ga0209023, IMG submission 187468) | Freshwater and sediment microbial communities from Lake Erie, Canada (SPAdes) (version 2) | ecosystem: Environmental > Aquatic > Freshwater > Lentic | place: Lake Erie, Canada | collected...
CCATGCCGGTGCGGAACCCGTGCCGCCAGGCAGGGACCCGGCCTCAGCCGCCAGAGACACGGCGCACGTCGACCGAGACGTCGAGGCGTTGGGCGCCGGGCGGACCGAAGACGACGCCCCGCAGAGGGGCGACATCGCTGTAGTCGCGACCCCATGCCACGGTCACGTGGCGACTCGGGTCGACCAGGTCGTTCGTCGGATCGAGGTCGAGCCAGCCCACGGGCGGCAGGTACAACGAGCACCAGGCGTGCGATGCGTCGGCGCCGACGAGCTTCGGTTTGCCCGGCGGCGGATCGGTCTCGATGTAGCCGCTCACGTAGCGAGCGGCGAGTCCGAGGGTACGCAGGCAGCCGATCATCAGGTGGGCGAAGTCCTGGCACACGCCGCGGCGGTGCAGGAGCACCTCGGCGAGGGGCGTCGACACGTCGGAGAACGCCGCGTCGAACGTGAAGTCGCGAAAGATCCGGTGGAGCAGGTCGACGGCCGCTTCGTCGGCCGGGCGACCGGCCGGGAACGACGGCTCGGCGTACTCGCGGAGCGCGGGCGACGCAACGACGAGCGGCGAGTCCAGACGGCAGCGTCGGGCGAACAGGTGGTCGTCGTCGGTACCGGCGGCGACCGCCGCTGCCACCTGCTCCCACGACGCCACCGCACCCTGCGGCCACGGCGCCGGCGCACCGACCTCGACCTCGCTCGTGGCCGTCACGACGAGCGTGTCGTGCGGATGGGTGATCGCGAAGTACGTGGTGGTGTTGCCGAAGGCGTCGACGTGCGCGCCGAAGTCGTCGGTGACCGGCTGGGTGCTGACCTCCCACGACAGCGGGCGCTGGCGGGCGGTCGTCCGCGGCGCGAGGTGGGCGATGGTCTGGCCCGAGGTGACCGTGACGCCGTAGCGGTACTTGGTCACGTGGCAGACGCGGTAGCGGGTCACGGTCGGCCGGCCCGTAGCCGCTGCGGGGGTTCGACCGGGGTGAACCAGGCGTCGCGGATCGCGTCGACCAGCGGCAGCAGTGCGCCGCGCACTTCGAGCACGAGGTCGAGGGGCCGGTCGGCGTGCGCTCCGGAGCGGGCCGCGCCGACGAGCCCACGGACGCGCTCGGCCGAGCCGCCCGGGAGGGCGAACAGGTGGGTCCCGATCCGTTCGAGTTGGAAGCCGAGCGATCGTGGGTTGGTCTCGTCGCCGACGAGCAACTGGAGCATCGGCTCGAGCCGCAGATCGCTCCGGTACTGACGCCGGTAGACGACGAGGCTCTCGCATGCCGCGAGCACGACCTCGTACACCGGGGCGGCCGCCTCGGGCGGCAGCTCGGTGAGCAACGTCGATTCCATGAGCCCGAGCAGCAGCAGCGAACGCTCGAGCCGGCGGCCGAGGTCGAGGAACCGCCAGCTCCAGCCCCGCACCACGCTCTCGTTGGAGAGCCCGGCGAACGCCGCGAGGCCCAGCACGATGCGGTCGAGCCCTTCCACGATCGAGAGTTGGTCGCGAGACGCCACGGCGTCGACCGCGGCGAGGCGGTCACGCTGCAGGGCGGCGATGACCCGCCACGTCGTCTGCGACAGGTACTCACGCACCCCACCGGCGCCCGAGACGAGGTAGCTCAGCGAGTCGGCGGCGCCACCCGGGCGGCTGCCCAACGCCGCCGCCAGCTCGGTCCACGTCTCGGTCGGGCCGAGGTCGTCGGGGAGCGGGGCGAGGTCGGCCGGCTCGCCGCTGATCGAGCGGAGCCCGGCGAGCACGGCGTGGAGCCACGCGCTCGCCGCCGGATCGGCGGCCATGATGTCCGAGCGCCCGAGCAGGACGCGGACGTAGCGAGCGACGGTCTCGGCCCGCTCGGCGTTGCGACCCAGCCAGAACAGGGCCTCGGCAGCGCGGCTCGTGAGCGAGGAGCGGAAGTCGACCTGCGGCAACTCCACGTCGGGCGCGACGGTGGTGACCTGGATGCGCGTGGTGCCGCCCACCACCCAGACGTCCTTGGCGGCGTCGCCGCGCTGGGTGAAGATCGGCGTCGACGTGTCGACCACGTGGGCCTGACCACCGGGCATCACGGTCGAGGTCGTGGCCGAGCGGGCCAGGTGCAGCCGGAGCACCGCTCGCCCCGGGGTGATCACCCCGCCGTCGGAGACCGGCGTGGTCGCCATGCGGACCTTGCGCTGGGCGACGAACCGCGACGGCCGCCGGCGGAGGCGGTCGAGCACGGGCTCCGGGTCGGCGAGGCTGTCGACGAAGACACCGCCCGGCGCGGCACCCGATTCGAACAACACGAAGCTGGACGGATCGGCGAGCACCTCGTCGAGCTGGTCGGGCAGGCCGCACCAACGCGTCGACACCCCGGGGATACGAAGGGGCGCGCCGAGCAACCGCCGGCACGCCTCGTCGAGGAACGGAGCGAGGGCGAGTTCGGAGGCCAACCCCGACCCCAGGGCGTTGGCCAGCCCGACCCGCCCGCTCCGTGCGACATGGGTGAGCCCGGCGACGCCTTCCGCCCCCGGCGGGCGGAGCTCCAGCGGATCGGACCCCGCGTCGCGGGTGAAGCGAAGGATCACGTCGACCGGCTCGAGGCCGGTGAGCGAACGCAGCCACACCTGGCTCTTGCGGACCGTCAGGTCGGCTCCGGTGACGAGGTGGTAGCCGAGCCGGGTGGCGAGGTAGGAGTGCTCGACGAAGAACGGATCGCTCGTTCCCGGGGTGAGCACGACGGTTCTCGGGCTCTCGCGGCCCTCGGGCGCCAGGGCCACGAGCGAGTTACGCACCGCGGTCAGGAACGGCGCCACCGGTTGCACGGCGAGGTGGCGGTGCGAGTCGGGCAGGAGCTGGCTCGCCACCGCCCGGTGGAACAGGGCCGAAGCGAGCCCGGTCGGCGGGTCGGTGTGGTCACGGAGCACGAGCCATCGGCCGCTCGCGTCACGGATGAGGTCCACGGCGTGGGAGGCGAGGAACCCGCCGCTCGGCACGATGCCCTCACACGCCACCTGGGCGGCGGCCGACCCGGCGATGGCCTCGATCGGGATGATGCCCTCGTGGACCAGTCGACGCGGGCCGGCGAGGTCGGCCAGGACGGCGTCGAGCAGTTCGGCCCGCTGCCGCACGCCCGACTCGAGCTGCGCCCACTCGGCGGCCTCGAGCACCATCGGCACCGGATCGAACCGCCACGTGGCGTTCGAATCGTCGTGGAGCAGGTGACTGGCGCCCTCGGCCTCGAGCAGCCGCTCGCCCCGGGTCTGGCGGCGGGCGAGTTCCTTCGGTCCGAGCGTCGCGAGATCGGACACCAGGACGCGCCAGCCCGGACGCACGCCGAATCCGTGGTCGATCAGCTCGTCGAAGCGCCCCGGTTCCGGGTGATAGTCCGCAAGGCCCTCCGCCGCCATCCGATCAGCTTGGCGCAAGCGAGCTACGGAAGTACGACTTCGTGAGCGCCTCGTGGAGCGCACCGATGCATCGCTGCAGGCCATCGGCCATCTTGTGCAGCTCGGCCGACGACGACGCGTCGGCGTCGAACGCGTCGAGCGCGGCCAACGCCTCGTCGGCGGCCGGCAGGACCTCGGTGGACCGTGGCAGCGTCGAGATGCCGAACCGGGCGGCGGCGAGGCAGTACGCGACCGACCGCGGGAAGTCGGCCTGGTGCAGGGCGAAGGCGACGGCGGCCGGGCCGCTCACCGGCTGGCGAGCGGCGCGATGGAACATCTGGAGGGCGGAGAGCGAGCGCAGCACGCTCGTCCACTGCACATCGTCGTAGGCCATCGCCTCGGCCGGACGCTCGGTCATCAGGGCGCCGGCGCGGACGTCGAGCACCCGGGTCGTCATGTCGGCCCGCTCGATCTGCCGGCCGAGCCGCATCATGGCGTAGGCGTCGTCGCGGCTCATGGCTCCGGCGAGGATGCCGACGAGGCGCTGGTGCTCGGCGATGATCCGGTCGAGGAACCGGGTGCGGCTCCGCCGGGCCAGACCGTCGCGATGGTTCGACGCGACGTACAGGTGGAGGTCGTTGACCACGAACCAGGCATCGGTCGGGATCACCTCGCGGCAGCTGCGCAGGTTCTCGCGGGCGTGGCCGACGCAGCGCACGATCGAGCTGGAGTTGTCGGTCGAGGCGATCAGGAGTTCGATGATCCCCGCTTCGTCGTGAGGCCGTTCGGCGTCGTCGGGCTCGACCCCGAGCACGGCGAGCAGCGGTCCCCACGACGACATGACCGAGGTCGGCAGGTCGACGATGAGGTTGGTGTACTCACGGACGAGGCGAGCGGTGTCCTCGGCCCGTTCGAGGTTGCGGGCCGCCCAGTACAGGTCCTCGGCGACCCGGGAGAGGAGCGCGCTCACGCGAGGGGCGGCGGTTCGGAGCCCGGTTCGAGCTCCACGATCCACGTGTCCTTCGAACCACCACCTTGGCTGGAGTTCACCACGAGTGATCCTTCCCGGAGCGCCACTCGGGTCAGCCCTCCCTTGGTCACGTACGAAGTCTCCCCCGAAAGGATGAACGGACGCAGATCGAGGTGGCGGGCGGCGAGCTGGCCGTCGCACAGCGTCGGCGCGGTCGAGAGCTGCAGGATCGGCTGGGCGACCCAGTTGCGGGGATCCTCGCGCACCGCGTCGAGCGCGATCGCGAGCTCCTCGGGGGTGGCCCGGTTGCCGATCGTGAGGCCGTAACCGCCGCTCTCGTTCGCCGGCTTGAGCACGAGCTCGTGGGCGTGGCCGAGGACGTACTCGAGCTCGTCGGGGTAGTAGCAACGATAGGTCGGGACGTTGGGCAGGAGCGGTTCCTCGCCGAGGTAGTAGCGGATGAGGTCGGGAACCCAGGCGTACACGACCTTGTCGTCGGCCACCCCCGCGCCGGGCGCGTTGGCGATGGCCACCGTGCCTGCGGTCCAGGCCCGCATCAGCCCCGGGCAGCCCAGCACCGACTCGGGCTCGTACACCTCGGGGTCGAGGAACCGGTCGCCGACCCGGCGGTAGATCACGTCGACCCGCTCCGGACCGGCGATGGTGCGCATGTAGACGCAGTCGTCGTCACCCACGAACAGGTCGCTGCCCTCGAGGAGGGGGACACCCATGCGCCGGGCCAGGAAGCTGTGCTCGAAGTACGCCGAGTTGTAGATGCCAGGGGTCAGGACGACGACGTTCGGCGCGGCCTCGGCCCCGGCCGGGGCGAGTGAACACAGCAGCCGGTGCAGCTGATCGGGGTAGTCGTCGACCGGCAGGATGCTCTGGCGTTGGAACACGTCGCCGAACGCCCGCTTGGCCACGGCCCGGTTCTCGAGCATGTAGCTGACGCCCGACGGCACCCGCAGGTTGTCCTCGAGCACGTACACCGTCCCGTCGGCGTCGCGCACGAGATCGCTCCCGCAGATGTGGGCCCAGACCCCGAACTTGGGCCGCATGCCCATGCACTCGGGGACGAAGTTGACCGAATCGTCGAGCAGCTCGGCGGGGAACACGCCGTCGCGGATCACGTTGCGATCGTTGTAGAGGTCGTCGATGAACCGGTTCAGGGCGTCGAGCCGCTGGCGCAACCCGAGCTCGATCCGGTTCCACTCACCGGCCTCGATCACCCGGGGCACCACGTCGAACGGCCAGGCCCGATCGATGCCCTTGCCGTCGGAGTAGACGGTGAAGGTGATCCCCATCGCGAGGATGTCGAGGTTGGCGAGGTCCTGGCGCTGTTCGAGCTCGGCCAGCCCGAGCTCCTCCAACTGCTCCATGAGGACACGGGCGGCGGGGCGGGGAGAGCCGTCGGGAGCGATGAGTTCGTCCCAGTGGCCCACGGTCCGGCGGATCTCGGCGATGGTCACGCGGTGTTTGCTAGTGGTCGAGCGTGCCGAGGGCATGTGAGAAGTGTTTCGCGCGGATGAAGGTCTTGCGCGCCACTCCGTCGAGTGGTAGCGAGATCAGCCCTTCGAGATGACGCCGGCCTTGCGCAGGACGGCCATCGCTCCTTGATCCCAGAACGCGAACCGGGCCCACGCGGCGTAGGCCCTGACCGCCTGGACCGGCGACAGCTCGGCGTGTCGGACCGCCTTGGCGTACTCGACGCCGCGCCGGAGCTTGGGGACCGACAGCCGCTTGGCGCCGCGCCGCGGGTCGTACCACACGGCGTATGTCCGGTCCGACATCCCGTGGACCCACGAGACCGCCGGGTGCCAGCGCCTCACGAACAGGGGGTCGGGGATCTCGTAGATCTTCCCCTGGAGGGCGATCTCGGACACCGCCACCCGGTCCCCGGCGGCGAACGCGCCCCAGAGCCGCGTCTTGACCAGTCGGTCGCGACGCACGACGCCGAACAGCACGTGCATCGGGTACAGGCCGAGCGTGCGCCGGTACCGGGACGCCGCGCTGTCCTCCATCAGGTGGCAGTTGTCGGTGTAGATGCCACCGGTGGGCTCACCGTCCTGGTCGACCGACCGGGTGGCGGTGTAGGCACAGACGACGTCGCGGTGGGTGTCGAGCACCTCGATGCACCGCTCGAGGAACGTCGGTTCACGAAGGTCGTCGTGGGCGGCCCATTCGAACAGCTCGGCGTCGGCCAGATGGACGACGTTGTTGAAGTTCCACGCCGCGCCACGGTTGGTCTCGTACCGGAAGTACCTCACCCGGGCCTCGTCGGCGGCGTACTTCTCACCGATCTCACGCGTCGCATCGGTCGACCCGTTGTCGGAGATGAGGATCTCGAAGTCGGTGAACGTCTGGGCCAGCAACGAGTCGAGGGCCTCCACGAGGTAGTTCGAACCGTTGTAGACGGGCAGGCCGATCTGCAGACGCGGCACATGACCGACCTCTCGTCGCGTCGCCACTGCTGATCTGTCGTCGAGCATCGAAGTCCGCTTCCCCGCCGCCAGTTGCACCACCGGAGACGACTCACGTCAAGCGTAGGGACGGCCGTTCCTCGGGATCCGTGGGTCATCGGCCCCAAACCTCAAGGCCGCGCCCTCGCTCACCCCTGGAATATCCCGCTGCGTCGACGGCCGTCCAACTCGATGTCACCCTCCGTACACCTCGGTCCCCGCGTCGCCCGATCCGGCCTCGCCCATCACCAAAGCCTCGGCGACGCGGGGCCGTTCGCCCCTGGCCGGCGCCGACGCCCGCCGCGGACACTGGAACAGCACCGAGTGGGTGGAGGGAGCACAGATGGGAACCCGGGTCGTCACACCGACCGACGCGATCGACACGATCCATCCGGTCGATTCGTTGGCCGTCCCTCTGGGACCGGGAGTCCCCGGCGGCTTTCTTCACGCACTCGGCGCACGGACCGACTTCGAGCACCTCGAGGTCTTCGGCGCACTGATGCCCGATCTGTACGAGGTCTTCCTGCGGCCGGGGGTGTCGTACCGCTCCGGGTTCTTCGGACCCGCGGAGCGGTTCCTGCGTGAGGCCGGCGCCCGGATCGACTACGTGCCGTCCGACTTCCGCGGGTTCGAGCCGCTGCTGCGCCAGATCTCGCCGCGGGTGATGGCCACCGCCGGGGCACGGCTGCCCGACGGCCGGATCAGCCTGTCGGTCCACGCCGGGGCCAGCGTCGACGAACTGCACCGTGCCGGCGCCGACCCGGATCGCGTGCTGCTGGTCGAGGTCAGCGATCACTTCCCGCGCACCTACGGGCTCCCGCCGGCGTACTGCCACGCGCTCGAGATGGACGAGATCGACGTCCTCGTGGAATCGGACTCGTCGCCGCTCGAGCTCGCCGACGCTCCGGCGTCGGAGGTCGAACTCGCGATCGCCGAGCATGCGGCCCGGTTCTTCACCGACGGCTGCACCTTGCAGACCGGGATCGGCGGGATCCCGAGCACCATCGCCAAGATCCTGGCCGACGGGCCGCACGGCGACTTCGGCGTGCACTCGGAGATGTTCACGACCGGCCTCATGCACCTGCACCGGGCGGGCAAGGTCACGAACCGCAAGGGCACCGAGTTCGACGGGTACTCGATCACCACGTTCGCCGCCGGGACCCGTGAGCTGTACGACTGGCTCGACGACAACGACCTGGTGCGCTTCTTGCCGGTGCGGATCGTCAACTCGCCCGAGGAGATCGCCCGGAACCGGATGGCCGTCACCATCAACGGCGCGATCGCCGTCGACCTGTCGGGCCAGGTCGTCGCCGACACCATCGGGGGCCGCCAGTTCTCGGGCGTCGGCGGGCACGAGGACTTCGTCGCCGGACCGCACCTCCAGGCGAGCGATCGATCGCTGATCTGCCTGCCGTCGACCTCGCTCGTCGGCGGCACGATGGTGTCGCGCATCGTGCCCCGCCTGGCCCACGGCTCGGTCGTCAGCACGCCGCGACACCACGTCGACGTCATCGTCACCGAGTACGGCGCCGCCGAACTGCGCGGCTGCACGATCCGCGAGCGAGCCCGGGCCCTCGCCGCGATCAGCCACCCCGAGGTGCGCGACGAGGTCCTCGCCGCCGCCGAGATGTGGCCCGAGGACTGACCACCGAATCCGTCGAGCCGCGCTCGACACCGACATCCGACATCTGACATCCGAAGCCTCGGCGGCCGACCGGAAGGGGGTTCTCGTGGAGCATCTGAGCAACACCGATGCACTCATGTGGTTCGTGGAGGAGGACCCGCTGCTGCGATCGACGATCGTCGGCGTCTTCGTCCTCGACTCGACACCGGACTGGGGCAAGGTGAACCACCGCATCGAGCGGGTCACCCATCAGCTCCCCATGTTGCGTCACCGGATCGTGGTGTCGGCGGTGAACCCCGGGCACCTGCGCTGGGAACCGGTCGAGGACCTCGACCTCGGCTACCACTTGCGCCACATCCAGCTGCCCGAGGGCGCAGGGATCGACGACGTGCTCGAGTTCGCCCGCACCACCGCCGCCGCCGGCTTCGACAAGTCGCGGCCGCTCTGGGAGTACAACGTCCTCGATGGTCTCGAAGGCGGCCGCGCCGCGCTCGTCACCAAGATGCACCACGTCCTCACCGACGGGGTCGGGTCGATCCAGATCGCGGCGCGGGTGTTCGACTTCGAACCGCACCCGGCCCCGCGCCCCGAGGTGGAGCCGTTCCTCCCCCATCCGACACCGCTCGATCCGGTGTCGCGGTTCGTCGGCGATCTGCTCGAGGAGTTCGATACGACGACGCAACTCGTCGCCCATCAGTTCACGACGACCCTCCCGAACCTCGTCAAGGCGTCGTTCAACCCGGCCAAGCTGCTGCGCGACAGCGTCGAGGTCGTCAAGTCGGTCGGCCGGACGGTCGCCCCGACACTCACCACCTACTCGCCGATCATGACCGCGAGGGGGCGGACGAACTCGTTCCACGTGCTCGACCTCCCGCTGGCCGACCTGCGACACGCGGCCCACGCCGCCCACGGCACGCTCAACGACGCGTTCCTCGCCGGGATCACCGGTGGCATCCGCCGCTACCACGAGCACCACGGGGTCTCCACCGAACTGCTCCGCGTCGCCATGCCGATCAGCCTGCGCGAGGACGACCACGCCGAGGGCGGGAACCACGTGACGGTCCTGCGATTCACCGTTCCGGCGCCCATCGTCGACGCCGCCGAGCGCATCCGGGCCATGGGCGAGGTCGCCCATCGCCAGCGCGAGGAGGCCTCGCTGCCCTTCACCGACCGTCTCGCCGGGGTCCTCAACCTGCTCCCGACATCGCTGATCGGAGCGATGATGAAGCACGTCGACTTCCTCGCCAGCAATGTGCCCGGTACGCCGATCCCGATGTACCTCGAGGGCGCGAAGGTCGAGCAGTTCTTCCCGTTCGGTCCGACGGCCGGAGCGGCGGTGAACGTGACGCTGATGTCGTACTGCGGCCGGGTGTGCATCGGACTCAACTGCGATCGTCAGGCAATCCCTGACGTCGAGGAGTTCATGCGCTGCATGACCGAGGGCTTCGACGAGGTACTCGCACTGGCCGATTGACACCGCGCCCGCCACGCCGACCACGTCGAGCGCCGTAGCCTCACGGCGATGACGGTCGGCCGGTTCAGCAGGGCAGAGCTCGATCGGCACCGCGACCAGGTGGTGCCCGATCTCCTCGGGCCCGACCCGAAGCTGCTGTTCGTCGGGATCAACCCGAGCCTGTGGACAGCGGCGGCCGGCGCCCACTTCGCCCGACCCGGCAACCGCTTCTGGCCCGCGCTCCACGCGGCAGGGCTGACGGCTCGCCTCGTCGACGCATCGGGCGGCATGGACCCCGACGACGAACGAGAGGTGCTGGACCGTGGGATCGGCATCTCGAACCTCGTCGCCCGGGCGACGGCGCGGGCCGACGAGCTCTCGGCCGAGGAACTCGTGGAGGGCGGCCGACGGCTCGTGCGGCTCGTCGAGCGCACCGGTCCGGTCGTCGTCGCGGTGCTCGGGGTGACCGCGTTCCGGGCGGCGTTCGGCCGGCGATCGACCCGCTCGGGTCCCCAGGACGAGCCCTTCGGCGCGGCCGGGCTGTGGGTGCTGCCGAACCCCAGCGGGCTCAACGCCCACGAGACCGTGGCATCGCTCGCCGAGTGGTACGGCCGCGCCGCCGACGCCGCGGGAATCGTCCCGGCCCGGCCGGGACGGTGACGCCGGCCCGGTCGGGCTCGATCAGGTCCAGGCGCCGAAGACGTCGACGATGACATCGGCGCCCACCGACGGGTCGAGACACGCGTAGCCGCGTGACCCGGTGATCACCGCGCTGTTCGCCGCGGTCTCGCCCGCTGCGAAGTTCACGTTCGAGGTTCCCGGCCACGGCTGCCCGAGGCACGGGTACGCCGTCAGGTAGCCGGCGGCGCGGGGACCGGTGACGGTCACGTTCACCTGGGCA
>Ga0209023_10007931_pt1 | contig 10752 bp, 9 predicted proteins | sample LakOneMetagenome_FD_187468 | JGI IMG/M metagenome (GOLD analysis project Ga0209023, IMG submission 187468) | Freshwater and sediment microbial communities from Lake Erie, Canada (SPAdes) (version 2) | ecosystem: Environmental > Aquatic > Freshwater > Lentic | place: Lake Erie, Canada | collected...
GGGAAATGATCTGGCCCTCGTAATCCTCGTTATCATACATGAGGGTGGCCACATCGCTGATGTTCTGGTGATTCAGGAATTCCTGTATCGCCAGTTTGTTCTCGGAAGCGATGACTTCTTCAAACTGTTGCTGTATTGATATTTCTTCCAGTTCCAGCGACATCGGTCATTGTTATTAAATTGCATTGAAATGGAGCCGCAATTTAGCCCATTTATTTCTTAACCAGATGTTATGCTGAAACCTTATTTATTTGTTGATGCCACCAGTGAAAAGGGCAGGGGGGTGTTTACCCGGGAACGCATTCCCGCAAATACCATTGTGGAAATAGCACCTGTTATTGTGATGGATAAGAAAGACAGGGAGCACCTGGATAAGACCTTGCTACACGACTATATTTTTGAATGGGGAAAGTTGAAAAATAAATGTTGTATGGCGTTGGGCCTGGTACCAATTTACAATCACAGCTATAAAAGCAATTGTGAATATTTCATGGAGTTTGAAGATGATAATATTATGATCAAAACAGTAAGGGTAATTGAAAAAGGAGAGGAGCTTACCATCAATTACAACGGCGACTGGAATGATGGGAAGAAGGTTTGGTTTGATGTGAAATAAATTCATGGTTAGATAATTTGGAAGTTTAGAAGGTTTAGTATTCACTCATTTGGTACTAAACCTTCTAAACTCCTAATTCCCTAAACTTTTCTTATTCCTGTTCTGCCAGTTCTACTTCTTCTGCAACGAGTTGTTCTATCAGCTGTATCTCTGCTGCGATCTTCACTTCTTCACTTACCACCACGCCGCCGGCTTCGGTAACTGCATTCCAGGTAAGGCCAAAATCCTTCCGGTTTATTTTTCCATTGATGGTAAAGCCTGCCTTGGTGTTTCCGTATGGGTCTTTAACAACGCCCCCGAATTCTACGGATAATTTTATATTCTTCGTTACGTCACGTATGGTAAGGTCGCCGTAGAGGTCGAATGAACCATCGTTGTCAACAGGATCGGCTTTGGTTGCTTCAAATTTTATCTCGGGAAATTTTTCTGTGTCAAAAAAGTCGCCGCTCTTCAGGTGCCCGTCACGCTGCGCATTGCCGGTGGAAATGGAATTCACATCAGCCGTGAAGCTGATCTTCCCTTTTGTAAAGTCTTCTCCTTCAGTTTTTGCAGCTACTTTAAAAATGTCGAAACTACCTGTAACATTAGTGATCATGAGGTGTTTGATCTTAAAATGAACTTCGCTGTGGGTGGGGTCCAGGACCCAGTTTTTGGTTGCCATGATTTTTTAATTTGATGCAAGGTATTGTATTAATGTTTAAACATCAAATATTTCTTTCTAAGGGTTTGTTAATAAAAAAACCTGCCGGTTGGGGCAGGTTTCTATTAAGCTTTAAGGGGTATTATTGTTTGCTTTCAAACTCTCTCCGGATGATATTGAGTGCACCACCGGCCTTGAACCATTCGATCTGTTGCTGGTTGTAGGTATGGTTTACCTGTATGGTCTCGGTGCTTCCATCTGCATGATTCAATACCACCTGCAATGCTTTGTTTGGTGCAAAAGCGAGCAGGCCTTCAATATCAATGGTATCGTCTTCCAGTATCTTGTCGTAGTCTTCTTTGTTTGCAAAAGTGAGCGCCAGCATTCCCTGTTTCTTCAGGTTGGTCTCATGTATCCTTGCAAATGATTTTACCAGAACAGCCCTTACGCCCAGGTGACGAGGTTCCATCGCAGCATGTTCACGGCTTGAACCTTCGCCATAGTTCTCATCACCCACCACGATCGTCCCAACGCCGGCTGCTTTGTAAGCTCTTTGTGTATTGGGTACAGTGCCGTATTCTTTTGTAAGCTGATTTTTTACGCTGTCTGTTTTTTCATTGAAGAAATTAAGGGCACCGATCAGCATGTTGTTGCTGATATTATCCAGGTGCCCACGGAACTTTAACCAGGGGCCGGCCATGCTGATATGATCAGTGGTACATTTCCCTTTCGCCTTGATGAGTAATTTCAATCCGTTCAGGTCAGTGCCTTCCCATGCAGCAAATGGATCCAGTAATTGCAAACGTTTGCTGTCGGGTGATACTTTTACTATTACCGAACTTCCGTCTTCGGCGGGCTTTTGATAACCGGCGTCTTCTACCGCAAAACCTTTTATGGGCAGTTCGAAACCGCTTGGTGGATCAAGTTTTACCTGTTCTCCTTTATCATTGGTCAATGTATCGGTAAGGGGATTGAAAGTGAGATCGCCTGCAATGGCCATGGCTGTTACCATTTCAGGACTTCCAACAAATGCATAGGTGTTGGGGTTGCCATCGGCACGTTTGGCAAAGTTGCGGTTGAAAGAATGAACGATGGTATTCTTTTCTGCTTTTTCTGCACCCACTCTCGCCCACATACCTATACAAGGTCCGCAAGCATTGGCAAAAACAGTAGCGCCAATTTTATCAAACACATTTAAGAAACCATCTCTTTCAATAGTAAAACGAACCTGTTCGCTGCCGGGCGTGATGGTGAATTCTGATTTCAGTTTTAAACCTTTATCGCTTACCTGCTGCGCCAGGCTAACCGCACGGCTTATGTCTTCATAAGAAGAGTTGGTGCAACTGCCGATCAATCCCACTTCTATTTTTGTGGGCCAGCCATTTTTAATGGCTTCTTCTTTCATTTTGGAAATAGGCGTGGCAAGGTCTGGTGTAAAAGGGCCGTTCAAATGGGGCTCCAGTTCGCTCAGGTTGATGGTAATTACCTGGTCGAAATATTTTTCCGGATCTGCATACACTTCTGCATCGCCTGTCAAGTGTTCTTTTATCTTATCGGCAGCAGCGGCAATTTCTTCACGGCCGGTTGCTTTTAAGTAACGGCTCATGCTTTCGTCGTAACCGAAGGTTGAAGTAGTGGCACCGATCTCTGCACCCATATTACAAATGGTTCCTTTTCCGGTGCAGCTCATAGACACCGCACCTTCACCAAAATATTCAACCACCGCACCCGTACCGCCTTTTACAGTAAGAATGCCGGCAACTTTTAAGATGACATCTTTAGGAGCTGTCCATCCACCCAGTTTACCGGTAAGTTTTACACCGATCAGTTTCGGCATTTTCAGTTCCCATGGTAAGCCTGCCATCACATCACATGCATCGGCACCGCCCACACCAATGGCGATCATACCCAGCCCTCCGGCATTAACCGTATGGCTGTCGGTTCCAATCATCATACCACCGGGGAAAGCATAGTTTTCCAAAACTACCTGGTGAATGATACCGGCGCCGGGTTTCCAGAAACCAATGCCATATTTATTACTAACAGATGCTAAGAAATCATATACCTCGCTGCTTTCATGCACCGCACGGTCAAGATCGGTCTTGCTGTTCACTTTTGCTTCGATCAGGTGATCGCAATGCACAGTAGAGGGAACAGCCACTTTTGTACGGCCACTCTGCATGAACTGCAGCAGCGCCATCTGGGCGGTGGCATCCTGCATGGCCACCCGGTCGGGGGCAAAATCCACATAATCTTTTCCCCGCTGGAAAGCCTTGCTGGCATTGCCTTCGGTAAGATGTGCGTAGAGAATTTTTTCGGTGAGGGTTAAGGGTTTGCCGGTTGCTTTACGTGCCGCTTCAATCCGGGTTGCAAAATTGGCGTACACTTTTTGGATCATTTCAATGTCGAAAGCCATAGTGATAATTTGGTAATTTGGAGATGAACTGATTTGGTGATCTGATGATTTGGAAATGGGATGATCAGGTGATCTGCTGATGAATAAGTACGTTGCAAATCAATTTTCAAATCGGCTAATTTTCAAATCATCAAATTGGAATGCAAATTTACTGAAACCGGGGCATTTTATAAAGCCTTTGTTTTTGGAGGAAAATGTTTTTAATTTAGCGGTATGAACCGGTTTAAACATTTTATTGAGTGGCATGTGTTTGGGGTATGTACCGCCATCGGCGAAAAGATGGGCATCGCTACTTCCACCATACGCAAGTACTTTATCTATATGTCCTTCATGACCCTGGGTTCCCCGGTCATTATTTACTTCTTCGTGGCTTTCTGGATGAATATAAAACGGTATATCCTCAATGCAAGAAGGAATCCGCTGCGGCATCTGTAGCCCCTATCTCCTAAAGGGGGAAATGAAAAAGATTAATCCGAAGATTATTTTGCACAAAAAATGTATTAGTAAAACGTAATTGTTCCTCTTTAGGGGATAGGAGCAATAGCTGCTCTGAGCTTCACTAATTTTTCCAGCAAAGGTTCCAGCAGATCCAACTTAAGCATATTGGCGCCATCGCTTTTTGCAACAGCGGGGTTGGGGTGTGTTTCAATGAACAACCCATCTGCACCTGTTGCAATGGCGGCTTTTGCGATCGTTTCAATCAGCTCAGGATTCCCCCCGGTTACACCTCCCGTTTGATTTGGTTGTTGCAGGGCATGCGTACAATCCATAATGACCGGAACTTTTATTTCTCTCATCCAGGTGATGTTGCGGTAATCAACTACCAGGTCCTGGTAACCGAATGTATTGCCTCTTTCTATCAGTCCCACTTTATCATTTCCGGCACCTTTAATTTTTTCAACGGCGAATTTCATAGAAGGGCCGCTTACGAACTGTCCCTTCTTCACATTCACGATCTTTCCTGTTTTTGCTGCAGCGATCAGCAGGTCGGTCTGGCGGCAGAGAAAGGCAGGGATCTGCAATACATCAACATATTTAGCTGCCATGGCTGCTTCTTCGGCGGTATGAATATCGGTGGTGGTGGGGATGGAAAACCGTTCGCCTACTTTTTTTATCAGTTGCAGCGCATTTTCATCGCCAATACCGGTAAATGAATTAGCCGAAGTACGGTTTGCCTTGCGATACGATGCCTTGAAGATATAAGGTATCTGCAGTTTTTTGCAGGTGGCGGCAACCCTTTCTGCCGTTTCCATTACGATTTCTTCTGTTTCCACCACACAAGGCCCTGCAATGAGGAAAAAATTATCGGTATTGTACTGCTGGTTGCTGAAAAGGTCGCTTAAATATTTTTCCATGCGGCAAAATTACTAAGAAGCTTTCAAATAGGATCAAAAGCTTGCTGAACCGCCACTTGCTCAATACATCCTGTAAATGGCTCAATGATCATTTTTTGGAAACAGGCATTTTGTGTATTTGTGTAATAATTCGCAAACCCACCATAGGCCGCCACAGGAAATAACACAACATTCTTTAAATAATTTAAAACAACATGTTTATGAAACAGAAATTGATCTTATTCGGTTTAATGCTTCTGGTAACGATCTCCGGTTGCCGGAAAGACATGCCTGCGGAGGAGCCGGCAACTTCACAGGACCAGCCCGGCGCCAGGCACGGCGACGATAACGACGGGCCCAGGCAATGCCGGTTGATATTTGATGACCGGGATGGTGTTTATGGCAACTCTTTTCATTACAACAAAAAAGGACTGGTAGATAACTGGAAAGTTGATTACTACGATGGCTATCCCGACGTGTACAATTTTACCTATGATAACCGTGATCATTTGAAGACGGGCCATGTGGTATTCAATTACAGTGGCCGTGCCTTTGATCTGAAATACCAGTACCAGGGCGATAAACTCGTAAGGGAAACCTGGTATGCAGCCGGTACAAATACGGTAGTGGACGACATCGTGAACACTTATAATTCCCGTGACCAGATCATAAAGCGAAGAAGCATTCCCAAGAACATTTATTGCACGTTCACGTATGATTTCCAGGGAAACAATGCCTTGGTTAATTTTTATGTTGACAATGCGCTATACCTGAAAGAAGAATATACCCATCATAAATTTAACCGGAACCCACTCTCGTCTCTGAATGGTATTCCCGTTGTTCTTCCTTATTATGATTTTGTGATCTCAAACTGGTGGGAAACCAGCCAGAAATGGACGATCTATGATGAAGGAACCCCTACTGTTATCGTTGACCTTGATCCCAAAACCGTGGTGATGAGATTAGGCCGCCAGGATTACTTGAGATCGGTAAGTAATTTCGACAGGGCCATTCAGCAAAATACCAAAGCGGTCTTTGAGTATGAGAATTGCGGCAAAGATGACCTGGGTGAGTCGTCAGCAAATGATAATATGCCTGCGGGTAAAAACCCACGGACGGCCATTATTGCCAAATTCAAAAGGGCATTGCTGCCCGGCCAGTCAAACGACATAAAGAATGAAGTTAAAGAGTTAAAAAGGAAGTTAAACCAATAGTAAAGTTGGTAAAAAAGAAAAGGGGCAAACTTGTTTGCCTCTTTTTTATTGGTAGTATAAAATGCCGGGTTTAATACCGGAATACGCGGTTGGATAATTTACTGGCCGATTGTTTTGAGGAACTCTTCTTTTTTCCGCCTGGATACATCTACATACCGGCCGTTTTGCAATTCAATCTGTCCGCCATCGCCCTTGATATATCTTTTGATGTAATTGAGGTTGATGAGGTGGGAGTGGTGGGTTCGGAAGAAAGTGTCTTCCGGCAGTAATTCCTCAAACTCTTTCAGTGTTTTTGAAGCGGTGATCTTATTATTATTAATGAGGTAGAGGTTGGTGTAATTGCTGTTGGCTTCCAGTTGAATGATGTCGTTGATATCATAGAACAGCAGACCTTCTAAAGTGGGAATGGCCAGTTTGTTCAATTGCTTTTTGGGATGCTGCAGGTTTTGCTGCAGCAGCTCTATTTGTTTTTTGGTTTGGCCATTCTCCTTATTGTCGATTTTTTCAACAGCGGTTTTTAATTCTTCGATATCAATGGGCTTTAAAAGATAATCGAAGGCGGCGTATTTAATGGCTTTAATGGCATACTGGTCGTAGGCAGTGGTGAAAATAACATGGAATTTCTTTTCGGGAATGGCATTCAGCATTTCAAAGCCGTTCATTCTGGGCATTTCAATATCTAAAAAAAGAAGTTGTGGCTTGTGCTGCTGTATCAGCAATAGTGCATCCTGTCCGTTGGATGCCTCAGCCAGTACCCGAACCTCCGGGCAATACGACGAAAGCTTTTCTCTCAGTGCCAGCCTGCCTTTGGCTTCATCATCTATAATTATGGCTGTTATCATTTACATTATGTTTAAAAGCACTTTTACTTCCGTACCGGCAGCAATGCCGTCCTTATAAAGGTCAGTTATTTCTACAGAAGGCTTTTCTTCTCTATTAAATAATTTGATCCTGTCGTAACTCATTTGCATACCGTAGGATGATTCTTTGTTTTGAGCGATCAGGCCCGCTGCTTTTCTGCCAATGCCGTTGTCCTTGATTGTGTATTCAATTTTATCAGTTACTTTTCTTATCTCAATTTGCAATAAGCCGTTATTGTCTTCCCTGTTTTTAAGCCCATGCAAAATGGCATTTTCCACAAAAGGCTGAATGATGAGTGCCGGTACTTTATAATCATTGTTCAGGAGCCCGTCGTCAATGCTGAATTCAGTCCTGAATTTATTCTCGTGCCGCAGTTCTTCCAGTTCTACATACAATTTCAGCGTGTCAATATCTTTTGCAAAGGATACCGTGGTGAGTTTGCTGCTGTCTAAAATATTGCGGAGCAACCGGGCAAATTTATTGAGATAAACCGTGGCATTGTATTTATCATTGCTGTGAATAAAGGCGTCAATACTGTTGATGCAGTTGAAAATAAAATGAGGGTTGAGTTGAGCCCTCAGGCTTTGCAGTTCCAGTTCAGTTCTTTCTTTTGCATAAGCTTCTGCAGCCAGGCGGTTAATTTTTTTCTGATTGCGGAAGTTGAGGAATACAAAAAAGGAAAGCAGGGCCAGCAGGCCAAGGCCACTCCAGTAAAAATATTTTTGCTTTTTTTCAACCTTCAGATTTGTTTCAGCGATCAGTTGTTTTTGTTTTAAAGAATCCTCTTTTTTGTCAAACTCGTAATGCTCTTTGTACAGTAAAGATTCGATGATGGATTCTTCATTTATACTTTTTTCCTTGTACTGCATATACATATTGTAATGCTGCATAGCCAACTTGAAATTTCCCTGCGCACTGTCTAGTTTTGCCAGGCTCAGATAAATTTCCTGGTATGATCCCCCTTCTTTTAATTTTTCTGTATAAACGATTGCCTTTTTCAAATGCTCATTTGCCTGTTTAAACATGCTCAAACTGATCTCAACATCGCCGATATATGCATAGCACAGGGCTATGAGGCCGGTATACTTTAATGCTATGTGTAAATCAAGGCTAAGCCCTAAGTATTTTAAAGCCTCGGTAAACATTTTGTTAGCATACGCTTTGTTGCCTTTCGCAATTGAGCTGTCGCCAAGGGCCCGATAAACACGGCCAACATTTAAATAAGTACTTGACAAATTAATCCTGTCGCCACTATCCTTATAATATTTTATACAGTCGTAAAATAAATTGAGCGCCTTTAAATATTTGCCCTGGAAATAGTTTGCTCTTCCTAAAAGGAATTTACAACTTATGATATCAACCGGTTGTTGTTCTTTGCTTTCTTCAAATAATTGTAAAGCCCTGAGCCCGGATTTTTCTACTTCAATGTAATTTCCTTTGCCCATGCTGAAAAAATTTTGCCAGGAGTAGGTCCTGCCAATCTTCAGCCAGCTTTTTGCCATGTGATATTTGTTACCGATGGATTCATAGGTTTTTAATGCATTGAAATTAAAATCCAATGAAATAGGAAAATTCAGCCGGTATTTTTTAGCATCGTTCCCATATACAAAAAAATTATCGGCCGCTTCCAGATAAGAATCGCCAACCAGTTTTTTATCCCCGAGCAATTTGGCTGTTTCTATTGCCTGGTTGTAATACTTGCCGGATTCGAGGTACTTCTCCTGGTAAGCATATACATTTCCATAACACATCAGGCAATCGAATATGCCATAGGTATAATTCAATTTCCGGGCTAACTGAATGGCGGAATCTTCGTATTTGAATGTGTTCGGGTAATCAATCGTGTCTTTAAGCCCGATCCAGTATTCCGAAGCTATATTGTAATAGATCCTGAATTTATTTGTATCCTCTTTTGCATGGAGGAGTACCGATTTCAGGCTGTCAATTTTTTTGGTTTGGGAAAATGCAGCTAAAGTTGTTGTACAGAAAACAACAATTAGGGTATAGGCCGGCAATCTAAAATTGCTAAACTGCATGTTGTTATTTAAAACAGTAAATTAAAGCATTCCGGCAGTACCACATAAAATATTAGATAATTGCAGCCAAAATGTATAAATCAAACCATGTATTGTATAACCATGAGTTACACAACCATATCCTCCACATAAGCTATCCTGCCTGCATTTGTTATGTCAACTGTAACTGCCGATAAAACCATATCGGCATAATTAGCCGGTTTCTGCAGGTCAAGTGTGGTCATAACCTGCACTCTTGAAAACGAACCCAGGTTGTTACAGGTTACCCTGAACCGCCTGGAAAAAGAAATGTCATCACTCGTTTTGCTGGATATGCTGAACCTAATATCTACGGATGCATTTGGTTCAAAATAGGCATCACTTACCAGCTCTACCTGTAATGTTTTAGGGTATACCAGTGTTTTTCTCAGGTATAACCGTTCATGGCCATTTGGGCTTTTTGTATTTTTCTCAAAAAATAATTTTGTTAAAAAATCCACCTTTCTTTCAAGCAGGGGTATTCTGTCAGCATCCTGTTTATTTTTATTTATAACCGGCATTGCTATGGATGTTCCATAAGCTTTTCTGCGTGGCTGTGTTTTTCTTAGTGCCATAATTAAAAATTTTGACTGTTATGAAATGTTACACAAATACACAAAACATTCAACGTTCATTAAACCCACATTGAGCCATTCCCGTATTTCACTTAGCAGTCGGCAGAAATACCAGAACTCCTTACATTTGTACATTAAACAATTGCTATGCTGAAAGAGAAAATACTAGTTATTGGCGCCAGTGGCCAGATAGGCGTGGAACTTACACTGGCCTTAAGAAAGATCTATGGCAATGCCAACGTGGTGGCCTCCGACCTGCGGGAAGAAAATGAACTGCTCAAAGGCACCGGCCCTTATGTAAGCCTGGATGTGATGAACAAGGAAATGCTGCACGTGCAGGTGATCCGGCAGAACATTACCCAGGTATACCTGCTGGCTGCCATCCTTTCTGCCACCGGCGAAAAAAATCCCAACCTGGCCTGGAGTTTAAATATGCAGAGCTTGCTGAACGTACTTGACATTGCCCGGGAGGAGAACCTGCAAAAAGTATATTGGCCAAGCAGCATTGCTGTTTTTGGCCCTACTTCACCAAAACAAAACTGTCCGCAGCAGACCATCATTGAACCCACCACGGTTTATGGCATCAGCAAATATGCCGGGGAGTTCTGGTGTAATTATTTTCATCACCGCTATGGCGTGGATGTACGAAGCCTGCGTTATCCCGGCCTTATCAGTTATAAAAGTGAACCAGGCGGTGGAACCACCGATTATGCCGTAGATATTTTTTATAAAGCAAAGCGGGAAAAAGATTACGAATGCTTTTTAAAAGAAGACACCTACCTGCCCATGATGTACATGCCCGATGCCATTCGGGCCACCATTGAACTGATGGAAGCACCGGCAAGCAAGATATCGGTAAGAACATCTTATAACCTGTCGGGGATGAGTTTCTCGCCCAAAGAGATCTTTGCAGAAATTAAAAAACATGTACCTGATTTTTCCATCAGCTATAAACCCGATTACCGCCAACCCATTGCCGACAGCTGGCCGCAAAGTATTGATGATGCCGTGGCAAGAAAAGACTGGGGATGGAAGGAGGAAT
>Ga0209023_10007932_pt1 | contig 10752 bp, 10 predicted proteins | sample LakOneMetagenome_FD_187468 | JGI IMG/M metagenome (GOLD analysis project Ga0209023, IMG submission 187468) | Freshwater and sediment microbial communities from Lake Erie, Canada (SPAdes) (version 2) | ecosystem: Environmental > Aquatic > Freshwater > Lentic | place: Lake Erie, Canada...
TTCCGATCTTGAGCGAGGCGATCTTCCTCAACGTCTACGGCTCGCCGGCGGTGCAGGCGGCCCTCGGAATCGACCCGAAGTCGGAGCCGTCGCGCCGGCGCGAAATGTCGGCCGAGCACCATGCGGTACTGGAGAAGAGAATCGGCGAGCTGAAGTCGAAGATCGGCGAAGGCGGCGTTCGCGAGGCGGCCATCCGCAGCCTGCTCTACATCGGCTCGGCGCGCGGCATGGTCGACGAGCGCAGCATCGAGGCGCTGCGCCAGGTCCGCCGCGATCACAGCGGTCCGCGTATGACGCTGCCGGAGTTCAAGATGCTGGTGCGCGAGCAGTTCTTCATGCTGCTGCTCGACACCGAGGCGGCTCTCGCCGCGATTCCGAAGCTGCTGCCGGAGGACACCAATCAACGGCAGTCGGTGTTCTCGGCGATGCGCGAGGTGCTGTCGGCCAGCGGCGAGATCAGCGGAGAGCGCGCGAGCCGTCTGCAACGGATCGCGACGTTGTTCGGCGTGGAGGCGGCGGCGTCGAATGTCGCCCCTTTCGATCCCAGGGCCAAGGCGTCGTAACCCAGGTTGCAAGGAGCGGCATCATGACGGCTAACACGCAAGCACCCAGCAAGTATGAGCGACTGATCGCGGCGGCGAAGGCGCTGCCGCCGCTGCCGACCGTCGTCGTGCATCCATGCGATGAAACGTCGCTGCGCGGGGCGGTCGACAGCGCGCAGGCCGGCATTATCCGGCCGATCCTCGTTGGACCCGAACGGAAGATCAAGGAAGTGGCCGCAAAATTCGGTCTCGACATCGCCGGCTTCGAGATCGTCGACGCCGTGCATAGCGATGAAGCCGCGGCCAAGGGCGTCGAACTGATCCACGCAGCCCGGGGCGAGATGCTGATGAAGGGCAGCCTGCACACCGACGAGCTGATGCGGGCCATCACGGCGAAGTCGGGCGGCCTGCGAACGGATCGGCGCATCAGCCATGTGTTCGTGATGGATGTGCCGGCCTATGCCGAAACCCTGTTCGTGACGGATGCGGCCATCAATATCTTTCCCGACCTCGATGCCAAGCGCGACATTATCCAGAACGCCATCGACCTCTACAACCAGGCCGGATTCGGCAAGGCCCCGCGGGTGGCGATCCTGTCGGCGGTCGAAACCGTGACATCCAAGATTCCGTCGACGATCGAGGCCGCGGCGCTCTGCAAGATGGCGGATCGCGGCCAGATCACGGGCGGCGTGCTCGACGGGCCGCTGGCATTCGACAACGCGATCGACCTTGAAGCGGCGCGGATCAAAGGCATCAAGTCCGAGGTCGCCGGACGGGCGCAGATACTGGTCGTTCCCGACCTCGAGGCCGGCAACATGCTGGCGAAGAATCTCGCCTATTTCGCCAAGGCCGACGGCGCCGGTATCGTGCTCGGCGCGCGGGTGCCGGTCGTCCTGACGTCGCGGGCGGACACGGCGCGCGCGCGGATGGCGTCCTGTGCCGTGGCCGCGCTCTACGCCCATGCACGACGCCAACAAGCTCCAGCGGTAGCTGCGTGATCGCCATGGATACGGTCCTCGTCGTCAATGCCGGCTCCTCCAGCGTCAAGTTCCAGGTCTATTCGATCGAGGGCGAGGGTGGATTGCGACGGCAGATCAAGGGCCAGATGGACGGCATCGGCAGCCGCCCGCGTTTGCGGGCGAGCGGCGCGGGTGGCGATCCGCTGGCCGATCGGTGCTATCCGATCGAAGCGGTCCCGGACGTGCCGGCCGCGATGGGAATCGCAGGCAACTGGCTGCGCGACGAGCTTCGTATTAACCCCATTGCCGTCGGGCATCGGGTGGTGCATGGCGGTCCGGACTATGACCGGCCGGTATTGATCGACCACGGCGTGGTAGCGCGGCTGGAACGGTTCGTCAGCCTCGCGCCGCTGCACCAGCCGCACAATCTGGCGCCGATCCGCTCGATCCTCGGCAAGTTTCCGGCCATGCCGCAGGTCGCCTGCTTCGATACCGCCTTCCATCGCACGCACAGCGCGGTCGCCGATCATTACGCGATCCCTCATCAGCTCCACGCCGAGGGCGTACGGCGCTACGGCTTTCACGGACTATCCTACGAGTATATCGCCAAGACCCTTCCGCAGGTCGCGCCCGACGTTGCAAAAGGCCGGGTGATCGTCGCCCATCTCGGCAGCGGTGCATCCATGTGTGCGCTGATGAACGGGAAGAGTGTCGAGAGCACGATGGGTTTCACCGCGCTCGACGGGCTGCCGATGGGTACTCGCCCCGGTCAGCTCGATCCCGGCGTCGTGCTCTATCTCGTTTCCGAAAAGGGCATGTCGGCGTCGAACGTGCAGAATTTTCTGTATCGGGATTGCGGGTTGAAGGGTCTCTCCGGCGTCAGCAACGACATGCGCGAGCTGGAGACGAGCCAGGATCCCAAAGCGAAGCTCGCGATCGACTATTTTGTCTACCGGATCGGCCTCAATGCCGGCATGCTTGCAGCCGCTCTGCAGGGGCTCGACGCCTTCGTGTTCACGGCCGGCATCGGTGAAAACTCCGCGACCATTCGCGCGCGGGTGGCCGAGCAGCTCGGATGGCTGGGGGTGACGCTCGATCCTGCGAAAAATACCAGCCATTCGCGGCTGATCTCGCACGCCGACAGCCGCATCCCGGTCTACGTCGTGCCGACCGACGAAGAGCTGATGATCGCGCAGCACACGCTGTCGCTGCTGGTCAACGCGCCGTCGAGCTACCCCAAGCAAGAGAGGGTGTCATGATTCCCGTGTTTCCGGATTCCAAGGTCGCATTGAAGGGCAAGAAGGGGTTGGTCGTCGGCATCGCCAACGATCAGTCGATCGCCTGGGGCTGCGCCAGGGCATTCCGCGCGCTCGGTGCCGAGCTCGCAGTCACTTACCTCAACGAGCGCGCCAGGAAGCATGTCGAGCCACTCGCCCAGGCACTGGGGGCGCCGATCTTCATGCCGCTCGACGTCATGGTCGAGGGACAGACCGAGCAGGTGTTCGAGCGGATCGCGAAGGAGTGGGGCCAGCTCGACTTCCTGCTGCATTCGATCGCGTTCTCGCCGAAGGAAGCACTGCACGGACGCGTGGTCGACGTCGGCCGCGACGGCTTCCTGAAGACGATGGACGTCTCCTGCTGGTCGTTCCTGCGTATGGCGCATCTGGCCGAGCCGCTGATGAAGAACGGCGGCACGCTGTTCACCATGACCTATTACGGCAGCCAGATGGTGGTGGACAACTACAACATCATGGGTGTGGCGAAGGCGGCGCTCGAATCGGCCGTCCGCTACGCCGCGGCGGAACTGGGACCGAAGGGCATTCGCGTCCACGCCATCTCGCCCGGTCCGCTTGCCACGCGTGCGGCGTCCGGCATCCCGGAATTCGACGAACTGATGGACAAGGCGCAATCGAAAGCGCCGTCGCGGAGCCTCGTCAGCATCGACGATGTCGGCAATGCCACGGCGTTTCTGGCGCTCGACGGCGCCAAGCTGATCACCGGCGGCGTGCTCTATATCGACGGCGGCTATCACATCATCGATTGAGCCGCCGGTCGGGGAGCAGGCAGCGTTTGCCTGTGCTCGGTGGACCGTCTAGCGGTAGTGCAGGGCGATCAGTTCGGCCACGCAGGCCGGCTTCTTGCCGCCTTCGATCTCGATGACGAGATGATAGTTGACGCGCAGGCCGTCCGGCGGCACGTCTTCCGTTTCGGCGACGGAGACGCGACCGCGCAATCGCGAGCCGGCGGGCACCGGCGCCAGATAGCGGATCCGGTCGGCACCGTAGTTGAGGGTGTTGCGCAATCCCTTGAGGCCTATTACCGACCGGATGAACATCGGCGCGAGCGCGAGTGACAACAGGCCGTGCGCGATCGTCTTGCCGCCGGGCATCTCGTTTCTGGCGCGTTCCTGGTCGATATGAATCCATTGCTCGTCGCAGGTCGCTTCCGCAAAGCGGTTGATACGATCCTGGGTGATCTCGATCCATTCACTGGCGCCGATCTCGGTGCCGACGGCGGCTTTTATCTCGTCGAAGTTGCTGAATATCCGCATGATGATGCCTGCTCAGAGCTTCATTTCGGGAACGTTGTCGGACACAGCCAGTTCGGCGTCGGTCACGGCTAGCACCTCAGCCACGCTGATGCCGGGGGCAGTCTCGAGCAGCGTCGCCTGGCCATCGGGGAAGCCGATCACCGCCATGTCGGTGACGACCAGGTTCACTGGCCGCGCCGAGGTCAGGGGCAGGTTGCACTGCTTGACGATCTTCGACTTGCCCTTTGCCGCGTGCTGCATGGCGACGATGACCCGTTTGGCGCCGCTGACGAGATCCATGGCCCCGCCCATGCCCGGCACCATCTTGCCGGGGATCATCCAGTTGGCGAGGTGCCCGTGCGCGTCAACCTGCAGGCCGCCGAGCACGGTGACGTCGACGTGCCCGCCGCGGATCAGGCCGAACGACATCGCGCTGTCGAAGGTAGCGGCGCCCGGCAGCGCGCTGATCGGACGTCCCCCGGCGTCGGTCAGCAACGGATGCGCCATTCCCTGCTCGGGAATCGGACCGGTGCCGATCAATCCGTTCTCCGACTGAAAGAACACCTTGAGGTCGGGCGCGACGTAGTTGGCGACCAACGTCGGAATCCCGATACCGAGATTGACGAGGTTTCCGGACTGGAACTCCTGCGCGACGCGCCGGGCGATGATCTCCTGTGCGTCCATGGTTCATCCGTTCGGGTTGGTGATGAGATAATCGACCAGCGGCGCCGGGGTCACGACATGGTCGGGCGCGATGAGCCCGACGGGCACGATGTGTTCCGCCGTCACGATCACGGTGTCGGCTGCCATCGCCATCACCGGATTGAAGTTGCGTGCGGTCAGCACATAGGAAAGGTTGCCGAGGTAATCGGCGAGGAAGGCGTGCACCAGCGCGAACTGCGCCCGCAGTGCCGTCTCCAGCAGGAAAGGCTTGCCGTCGACCTCGATCTGACGCTTGCCTTCGGCCACCAGCGTACCGACGCCGGTCGGCGTCAGCACTCCGCCCAGACCGCAACCGCCGGCCCGGATGCGCTCGGCGAAGGTGCCCTGCGGAATCAGATCGACGGCGACCTGTTTGGCCAGCATCTGCTGCTGCGCCTTCGGATTGAGGCCGATATGGGTGGCGGTCAGTCGCGAGACGAGGGCGGCGTCGAACAGCTTGCCGACGCCTTTCCCGGGCGTCGCCGCGTCATTGCTGATCACCATCAGATCGCTCTTCTTCTGCCGGACCAACTCGTCGAGCAAGCGCTCCGGCGTGCCGACGCCCATGAAGCCGCCGACCATGATGCTGGCGCCGGTCGGGATCATCGCAACGGCTTCTTCGACGGAAACGGCCTTCATGGCTGGGACTCCAGTCAGCTTGTCGATCACATGCTGGCGCGCGGGCGCGGCACTCCCTTGATCTGCGTCAAGACTTGGCGTCGTTTCCGTTGCCGGCCGAAATACCTACGCTCTGCAGCATCTCGCGCCACATCCCGCGTACCTCGGTGTGACGGCGCTCCAGTGCGGCGCTGACGGCGTCGCGATGCGGCACGAGGCGCTCGCCCTTCAGGAACAGGATCTGCGCCTGCAACAGCCGGCTGCTCTCGAATTCGATGCGCCGGAGCGCCATCACGAAGGGATCGTTTGCATTGGATTCCATCGGCAGCAGCACCGCCGGCCGGATGCCGGCGTGAACGGCGTGCGCGAGGGTCGCAAGTCCGACTGTGAGCGCAAGCGGATGGTCCGGGATGCCGTCGACCGGCGCGGGAAACCATGCCGTCTCCCACGATACGGCCATGTAGCCGAGGGCGAGGTCCGGCACCCAACTGGTCGCACGCATGAGCAGGGAGACGATCTCCGACTCGCTGTAGAACTGCGCGTTCAGCTCGGTCTGCCAGGCCGATTCCAGCTTTAGCGGCAGGGCAAGGGCGAATTGGCGCGCCAGTGCGCCGTGGGCCGAGACCAGAAACGCGGCGACGCGGGTCTGCTGCCGCGGTGGAACGCGGCCGTCGTGATCGAGGGGGCCGAAGAACGCGCTCATGACATCGCTCCCTGCACGGGGATGGCCCGCAGATGATCGAAGCCGGCAGGAAATGCGATCAGGTCGCCGCCGGCATTCTCCGGCGCGATCCAGACGGCTTTGTTTCCCTGCCACCGCCCGGCCAGCACGTCGTCGGCGAAGCGAGCGAGCAGGTCGGCCGTCAGCGCCGGCTTCTCCAGCGTGAAGGCGTGATAGGCCCGCGGGATGATCACCAGCGCACTGTTGGGGATCTGCATACGCAACGTCTCGTGCAGCGCGCGCGGTGTCAGGAAGTCGTACTCGCCGTTCAGGATCATGGTGGGTACGGCGATCGACGGCAATTGCGGCGTCAGCGGCTGGAAGTCGAGGAAGGATTCCATCAGATTCTGCAGCGCATAGACGTCGTTGACCAGCCAGCCCTGGCGCTTCACATGATCGAGCTTGTCGAGCACCGGCTTCAGCCAGTCATCGGAGACGTTCATCGGCAGCAGCAGGTCTTGCAGGTAACCGGTGCCGCCGAGGATCAGTCCGGTGCGCAGCGCGTTGCCGAGCAGGAAGAGTTGCGGAGGCAGTTCGGCAAAGCAGCTCATCGGTACAAGCCCGGCGAGGCGCTGACCATGCTCGATCGCATAACGCAGTGCGATCAGGCCGCCGAAGCTGATCCCGCTGAGGAACACCGGGCCGTCACCGAGCTCGTCGATCAAAAGCCGCAGCGCCTCGACCTGGTCGTCCTGGCTGATGAACAGCGCCGGCTTGTCGGACGCGCCCTGGCCAAGCAGATCGAACGTGGCAACGCGGAAGCGCCGCGCAACCAGCGCATCGCGATAGGCGGTCCACAGCTCGGCATATTGCGTGAGCCCGTTCACCAGCACATAGGTCGGAGCGTCGGCTGGACCGTCAAGCTCGTAGCGAATGCGGTACGGGCCGTGGGTGAAGAAAGGCATCGTGGCGATCCGGCAGGCAATTCGATGCTGATATCGTCGCGCCGGCGGCTGCCTGGACCGTTGACCTAAATCAACGGATGTCGCGGGGTCGCTCCTAGTCTTCGGTGAAAGAACAACACCGGAGGACTTGCCATGACAGGGAGACAGATCGTACGGGGGTGCATCATCGGCGGGATCCTGCTGTTGATCGGCACGTCGCTCGCCGTCGCTCAGCCCTTCACGCGTCGTTCATCGCAAATGCAGCACGACGAGCTGAAGAAGACCTACGAGATCGCGAATTTTCGGATCGGCGGCAAGTACGATCTCAGCGATCCCTCCAAGTGGGAGAACGGCGGGGAGGGCGGGGTCACACTCGAATCGCTTGGCGCCGGCAAGCTCCACACCGCCTACATCGCGATCGGCAACGCACGGCGCAATGCGGCCGGCGAGATCACCAATGCCGTGATCATCAACTCCTACTATTCCGGCGATTCGACCGACATGTACGAGCAGTGGGTCAAGGGCACCGCCCTGTCCGGCGGCGTGCCCATCATCGGTCCGGGCCGTCCGATCGACACCGACCGCTACTACGTCGTGATGGTCGATCCGCTCGGCACCTGGGGCGCCAGCAAGCCGTCCGACGGCCTCGGGATCAAGTTCCCGCAGTACAGCTACTACGACATGGTGCAGGCCAACTACCGCATGCTGCGCGACGGGCTGAAGATCGCGCATGCCGCGCTGGTTGCCGGCGTCTCCATGGGCGGCACGCAGACCTATGTCTGGGGCGTGATGCATCCGGAATTCATGGGTGGCCTGATGCCGATCGGCGGCACCACGCAATCCGACGCCGAAGACCCGGTCGGCAACTGGACGTTCCAGCTCATGACCGCCGCGATCGAGTCCGATCCGGTGTGGCAAGCCACCAAGGGCGATTACTACAAGCTGCCCAAGGAAAAGCATCCGGTGCCCGGCATCGCGTTCGGCTGGTCGGTGCTGGGACTTACCGGCTACGATTTCGCTTTCCGCACCACGCAGAGCTTTACGGCGGTGCAGCCGGAGGTGTTCTACTGGGCCCCGCCGAACGAGAAGGCCGGCAGCAGCGTGACCAGCCGCGCCAAGCTTTACGACGCCGTCGATCTGGTCTGGCGCAATCGCGTCGGCGAGATCCACAACGTCAATCCCTATCTCGGCCGCATCCAGGCCCGCACCATGGTGATGCACATCACCAACGATGGCTGGCTGAACTTCAAGCTCGCCGAGCGTGCCGTCGACCGTGTTCCCGGCGCCCAGCTCATCGCCGAAGAGTCTCCCGTCGCGCACTACGGCGTGTTCTCGATCATCAACCATCGCAAGAACGACCCGAAGTTCGTCGCCTTCATGGACGACGTGGCGAGCCTCGACCGCGCGCAGAAATACGTCGACAAGAACTATCGCGTGCCCGGCGTTGCCGCCAACATCGATCCCGACAAGTCGTTCTGGAAGGACAACGTGACCTATCCCTATCCGGTCAAATACGCGACCGTAAAGGACAAGCGCGGCACCTCCTGGCAGATCGGGTACATGGACGAATATGCCGGCACCGACAAGGATCCGAAGGTGCTGGTCATCATCCACGGCAAGGGCGCGTTCGGCGGGCACTACGGCAACGTCATGCAGTACGCGCTGCGCAGCGGCCTGCGGGTAATCGTGCCCGACCTGCCGCACTACGGCATGTCCGGACCCGGCAATCTCGACAAGAGCCCGGCGCGGACCATGCAGGACATGCGCGAAGCCATCTATGATCTCGTGGTCAACAAGCTCGGCGTCAAGAAGGCCTATTATCTCGGCCACTCCCTGGGCGGGCAGTTCGTGATGGGCTACGCCCTGAGCTGGCCGGATGCCGTGCAGGGTCTCGCACTCGAAGCGCCCTCCGGCCTCGAGGAATATCCGCGCGACATCACCATCGCCAAGGACAAGAAGGCGAAGCTGTTCGACGATGCCTTCGATCACGATTTCGACAAGTGGAAGGCGACCTGGGGTCCGACCGGAATTCTCGACTCGGAAATCAAGCGCTCGGAGCAGAGCGTCCGCGATTTCTTCTACTTCAAGAAGCGCGATCCCGAGACCAACGCGGTGTCGGCGGCCAAGAGCGGCTACTTCTTCAACGACAGCGAGTACGCCCGCTTCCACACCGAACAGCGCGTCGGGCTCATCAAGGGCAACCCGAAGGAGCTCGAACAGTGGTGCAACGTCTTCATCTATGACATCTACACCATCGGCGCCGAGTTGCAGCAGGACGATCCGAAGAATCTCTACCAGAGGCTCACCCAGATCAAGCAGCCGATCTTCCTGTCGTTCGGCGACAAGGAGCCGTTCATTCCGACGCCCGCCTTCAACGGGTTGACGGATCTCGGACGCGACGCCATCACGCCGTTCATGTCGCGCATGACCAATGCCGGCAACCGGCCGATCCTGAAGATCTATCCGGAGACCGGGCATTTCATCCACACGGATAATCCGGTGGAGTTTCCGGTCGACGTGGTGGACTTCGTGACCAAGGGAGCGGTGGACACGTCGTCGCCGCTCGGCACCGACCGCATGATCAAGGGGGCGGTGGCTTCGGCGTTGCCGGTGGCTCCGACGCCGCCCGGTGCGGCACCCACCGCAGGCTTGAACAAGTAGGTTCGGGCATATGGCAAGGGTGCAGGCGGGTGAGGTCCAACTGGGTTGGCGAGAGTGGGGCAAGGGCGACGTCACCGTCGTCTTCATCCACGGCAATCTCGCCAGCAAGGACTGGATCGAACTCGCCGCGCCGCTGTTTCCGGTCGGGCTCCGGGTCGTCGCAATCGACTGGCGCGGCTGCGGGGACAGCGACCGACCCGCGCCGGCCGCGGACTATTCCAATTATTCGATGCAGCAACATGCGAAGGACATGCTCGCAGCGCTCGATACGCTGGACATCAGGTTCTGTCATCTCGCCACCCATTCCACCGGCGGCATCATCGCCGCGCGGATGCTGCTGATGCAGCCGCAGCGGTTCGGACGGGTGCTTGCGCTCGATCCGGTGACGCCGCTCGGCATGTCCTTCAATGCCGAGCAGATCGGCGTGTTCCGCGCCATGATGGCGAGCAAGGAAGTGACGCGGACGGTGATGGCGACCGCTGCCACCTCGTTGTTCGTGCCGGAGAGCCTGGCGCCGAACGCGATCCCGCGGCTCCGGGAGGGACTTGGCGAGATCCCGGCGCTGTTCGATCGCATCATCGACCAGACCTTCGGCGTATCCGAGGGCATCTGGATCGGCACACCGGTCAACCTCACCAAGGAAAGGGAAAGCGGCGAGCTGAAGCGCCGCATGGCGGAAATCCGGCATTCCCATCTCGTGCTTTGGGGCGAGCAGGACGGCTGGATCCCGCCCGCCGATCTCAAAATCATGGCAGCGGCGATGCCGGACTGCCGGCTGGTGACCGTACCGCGGATGGGGCATTCGATCATTCTGGAACTGCCGGCGCTCTACGCCGGATATTTCGGTGCCTGGTTCGGGGGACTCTCGAAATAGTTTTTTGCCGAGGAGCGATGCCATGGTCGATATCAAATCCTTCCGCCGAAGAAATCCGCGCGATGCTGACGAACGCCACGCCAGTACTCGTCAATCAAAGGTGGAATTCACGAAGCCTCTTTTCCTGGTTATCGGCGTCGCTGCTGCGTTGATGACGACAGCAGCGTCCGCGCAATCCGTCGATCTCACCGGCACCTACCAATGCATTCAGATGTGCCGGGGCGATTTGCAGGCGTACATCACGCAAAATGGACCCGAGCT
>Ga0209023_10007933_pt1 | contig 10751 bp, 10 predicted proteins | sample LakOneMetagenome_FD_187468 | JGI IMG/M metagenome (GOLD analysis project Ga0209023, IMG submission 187468) | Freshwater and sediment microbial communities from Lake Erie, Canada (SPAdes) (version 2) | ecosystem: Environmental > Aquatic > Freshwater > Lentic | place: Lake Erie, Canada...
GGCCGCGGCCGGACCCGCCGCCGCCGCTGATCAGCCCAGGAGCTCGCGCACCCTGTCCTTCGGGCGGCCGATGATCGCCCGCTGCTTCGTCACGACGACCGGCCGCTGCAGCAGTTGCTTGTGGCGCACGAGCACGTCGATCACCTGCTCACGCGTGGCGACGTTCTCGTCGCGCAGTCCGAGCTTCTGCCAGAGGCTGTCGCGTCGCACCAGATCCGTCACCGGGTCCTCGAGCTTGTCGATGATCGCCCCGAGCGTTGCCGCGTCCGGCGGCGTCTTCAGGTAGAGCACGATCTCGGCGTCGACACCCAACTCCTCGGCAATGCGCACGGCATTGCTGGAAGAGTTTCAATTCGGGTTGTGGTAGATCGTGACGTCGGCCATGCCCGCATCCTAGGCGGCCCCGGCGTCCGGTCGGCCAACGGCGTCACACCCTCCGCGTACGGTGTGCGTTGCTTCCCCCGCACACCCCATGGTCGATGGCCCGCCGTCGGCACCTGGCTCCCGGAGGTCGCCGCATGTCCTGTTCCTCGTTCGCCCACGGCGCACCGCGTGCCCGGCGTGACCCGATCGTCACCGCGTCCGACGCGCTCGCCGTCGTCGAACTGGCACGCCACCGTCCGCCGCGGGACGAGATCATCGCGTTCCTGCTCGACGACGCCATGCGCGGGACGGGCACGATCCTGAGCGTCCACCGGGTGCACGCCCCGGCGGACGTGCTGACGGTGGCCGAGCTCATGGGCGAGGCGGGCGCAGGTTCGGCCGACACGGACATCGGCGTCGCGAGCTCGCTCGTGGTGGCATCCGTGCGGCTGCGGAGCCAGGAGATGAGCTTCCTCGACGACGTCGACCTCTGGCAGCAGATGAGCGACCTCACCGAGCAGTACGGCATCATCCTGCTCGAGTGGTTCGTCATCACCCCGGCGGGCATCAGCTGCCCTCGTGACATCCTCGGCGAGCCGGACCGATGGCCGCGCTGACGATCGCCGCGCTCACGATCGCCGCGGCGTCGTGGCTCAGGCGCCGCTGCGCGCGCGCCGCTGCGCCGGCGACAGGCGCAGACCTGCCGCGCGAAGTCGGCGGACCAGCTCGCGGCTCTCCACCAGGACCGCGCCCGCGTCGAGCATCTCCTGTTGGTGGTCCTCGGGCACGTCGTAGTGGTCGCCCTGGAAACCTCGGCGCGGGATGCCGACACGGTCGGCGAAGGCGTGCAACTCGTGCAGGTCCACATCGCTCACCAGGTGGGACCACCGCCGCCCACGAAACCACCAGCGCGGCTCGTCGATCAGCACGGTCACGGGCGCCACCCTACGGGCCGGGGCCGACCCGCGTAGCGTGGCGACGTGCACGACGACGAGCAGATCATCCGCCGCGCGTGGCGCACCTCCGCGCCGCGACACCTCGCGGCGGTCGGCCCGCACGACCGGCACACACCGCACGAGGACCTGCTCGAGGCCGTGCTCGCGCGGCATCGGGAACCACATCGCCGGTACCACGCGATCGCGCACGTGGCATGGGTGCTGCGCACGATCGACGAGCTGTCCGCGGTCGTCGCGGTGCCGTCGACCGACGTGCTGCATCTCGCGGCGATCTACCACGACGCCGTCTACGAACCACGGGCGAGCGACAACGAGGCACGCAGCGCCGACCTCGCCCGGACCGTCTGCGACGAGCTCGGTTGGCCGGTCGCCGAGCAGGACGAGGTCGCACGGCTGATCCTCGCCACGGCGGGGCACGAGGTGGCACCCGGCGACGATGCCGGCGCCGTGCTGCTCGATGCCGACCTTGCCGTGCTCGGCGCCGATCCCGCCGCGTACGTCGCGTACGCCACTGGTGTACGTGCCGAGTACGCCCACGTCGACGACCACGCGTGGCGCCTCGGTCGCGCTGCGGTGCTCACGTCGTTCCTCGAGCGCGAGCACATCTTCGCGACGGCACCGATGCGCTCCGCACGGGAGCGACGGGCACGGGCCAACCTCAGCGCGGAGATCGCCGGCCTGCGCCGGCGGTGACGGACGTACGGCGCGGTGGGGGGCGCGGTACCGAGGTCAGTGGTGGCAGCCGCAGCCGGAGCCGCACACACCGCCCGTACGCGGCGACGGGGAAGCACCACCCGCCGACGACGACGCCGAGGCACCACCTGCGACGTTCGCGAACACCGACAGCAGCCGTACCGAATCCACGTGCCCGGCGGAGCACTCGGCGGGTGCGCTCGACTCGCTCATCGGGCGGCGACGCTCGAACGTCTCGTCACAGGTTCGGCAGCGGTATTCGTACAACGGCACGCGATGGAGTCTACGTGTGGTCGCGTGGTTGACTGGAGCCGTGAGTGACATCGCCCTCAAGCCCGCGGTGAGACCCGTCGAGACCATTCCCGACACCGACCTCGTCCCGCAGTCCGGCGAGCCGAAGGCGGCGCACATCGTGAAGACCGACCCCGGCGAGAACGCTGCGGCGAAGGTGCTCGAGGCCCGCATCTACGGCACTCCGCTCGAAGCGCTGTGCGGCCACGTGTGGATCCCGTCGCGCGATCCCAAGCAGCTCCCGCTGTGCGAGGAGTGCAAGAGCATCTACGAGATGTACCGGGCCTTCAACGACGGCCTCAACGACCGCCCGGACGAATGACGGACGGGCCGCCGCCGGCCGCCGGCGATCTGCGCATCCGCGAGGCGACGCGTGCGGTGGTGGTGTCCGACGACGAGCAGGTGCTGCTCGTGCGATTCGAGTTCCCGGCAGGAACACGCTGGTCACTTCCCGGCGGTGGCATCGATCCCGGCGAGTCGGTGCACGAAGCCCTTCGACGAGAGCTGCACGAGGAGGTCGGCCTGGTCGACCCGGAGATCGGCCCGCACGTCTGGAACCGCCTGCACATCGTGCCGTTCATCAGCGGGCTGTTCGACGGCCAGCGCGAGCAGATCCACCTGGTGCGCGTCCCGACGACGTTCGAGCCGAGGCCCGCGTTCAGCTGGGAGCAGTTGAACTCGGAGTACGTGTTCGAGCTGCGCTGGTGGACGTTGGACGACGTGGCTGCGAGCGATGCCCACTTCGTTCCCCGTGACCTCGCTGGCCTCGTGCGCTCGCTCCTCGACGACGGTCCGCCGGCTCGACCCATCGACGTCGAATAGGGTCGTCCCGGTGCCGACCGCTTCCGTTATCCTGACCTTCGCCGCAGCCTCGTTGGCGCTGCTGCTGATCCCTGGCCCTGCCGTGCTGTACATCCTCAATCGCAGCGTCAGCGACGGTCGCGAGGTCGGCCTGGCGGCGGTCGCCGGGCTCGAGCTCGGCAACCTCGTCCATGCACTGGCTGCCGCTGCCGGGCTGTCCGCCGTCCTCGCAACGTCGGCCACCGCGTTCGACGCGGTGAAGTGGCTGGGTGCCGCGTACCTCGTGGTCGTCGGCGTGCGCACGCTGCGGAGACGGCCGGCCGCGATCGACCCCGAGGCCGCCGGATTCGGCCCGGGCCGGGCGTTCGGCCAGGGCGTCGTGGTCAACGTGCTGAATCCGAAGGTCGCACTGTTCTTCCTGTCCTTCCTGCCGCAGTTCATCCATGCGGACCGCGGGAGGCCCGGGATGCAGGCGCTCGTCCTCGGGCTCGTGTTCGTCGCCATCGGTTGCGTGACCGACAGCGTGTACTCACTCCTCGCGAGCGGGTTGCGCACCGTGCTCGTCGGTGGACGCGCCTTGCCCTTCGTGCAGCGCTACGTCGCCGGCTCGGTGTTCATCGGCCTCGGCCTCGTCGCGGCGACCACCTCGATCGGACCGTCCGCGGCGGCGGGCCGGTCGGCACGCTGAGCGAACGGTCGCGCGGATGTTGTTCAGCGCCGATGCGTGGCCCGGCATCGCCGACGGTTCGATCACCGTGACCTTTCGCACGTGGCAGCGACCGCAGGCGAAGACGGGCAACCGCTACCGCGTCGGCGGGATGTCGATCGAGGCGATCGATGTCGCACTCGTGCCGATCGAGACCATCACCGATGACGATGCCCGTCGCGCCGGCGCCGCCGATCGGGCCGCGTTGCTCCGACGGCTGAAGATCGATGCCCCGACCCCTCACCCGATCACCGGGCCGACGGATGACAGCCCGACCGTCTGGCGTGTCGAGTTCCGTCACCTCGGTCAGGACGATCGGATCGAGCGACGCCAGCAGGTCGAGGTCACCGACGATCAGCTCGCGGCCATCCGCGCACGCCTCGATCGCCTCGATCGCGCGAGCGGCGGCGGCCCGTGGACTCGCGCCACCCTCCGCCTGATCGAGCGCTACCCCGGCGTCGTGTCCACCGCGCTCGCTCGCCACACCGGCCAGGAGCGGCCGGCGTTCAAGCTGAACGTGCGCAAGTTGAAAGAACTCGGCCTCACCGAGAGCCTCGACGTCGGCTACCGGCTCTCTCCACTCGGCGAGGTGGTCCTCCGTGCGCTCTGAACGCCTCGTCTACGAGCCCCTCGCGATGCGCCACGCCGACGGTCTCGTCGCGGCACTGAGCGACGAACGGGTGGGCACCTTCATCGGTGGGCCGGATGTCACGACCGTGGCCGCCCAGCAGGCACGGATCCGCATCCTCGCCGACGGTCCGTCCGGACGGCCCGACGAGCGCTGGATCAACATCGTGGCCCTGCTGCCCGACCCGACCGGCGACGAGTCGACGATCATCGGCCGCCTCGAGGCCACGACCTACGGCGACTGGGCCGAGATCGCCTACCTGTTCGGCCCGGCCTGGTGGGGCAACGGCTATGCGACCGAAGGCACCGCGTGGCTGATCGAGCACCTCCGCAGCGAGCACGGCATCGACGAGTGCTGGGCCGCCGTGCACCCGGACAACGGCGCATCCGCCCGTCTGCTCGATCGTCTGGGCTTCCGCCGCGTCGACCGACCCACCCGCCCGATGGCCTCCTGCGACGAGGTCGACCTCGTGTTCACGCGGACGACCCGCTGACCTCGCCCTCGCCCTCGCCCTCGCTCGCACCGACCTCGTCCTCGACCCGGTCCACGACGGGTCCAGCCGGCGCGATGTCGGATCCCGTCGGCGCGTCGAGTGGAGCGGAGCGCGAACGGCGCCGGCGCCGCACCAGCGCGCCACCGGTCCCGGCGATGGCGATTGCGCACGCCGCCGCAGCCTCGCCCGCCCACATCACCCGCCGCAGGCCCGTCCCGTGCGCTGCCTCGACACGGGCCGTGGCGATGCGGCCGGCCTCGATCGCGGCGGGCAGGTCTCCTGCCCGCAGCGCCGCAGCGGCATCGGCGAGCGGACCGTCGACGTCCACCGACCACAACCCGACATCGGTGAGCAGATCACGATCGGCGGCGACGCTCGCCCGTGCGGCGGCGACACGATCCGCGGCCGCGGCCGCGGCATCGAACCCCGCCGCCATGGCAGCGAGATCGTCGTGCGTCGCATCGTGGACGAGCCGGATCGTCGTCGCCGGATCGACTCCGAGGCGGGCGTACGCCGCGATCATCAGGTCGCGTCGATCGACCGCATGCGTCGCTGCCGTGGACATGTCGGAGAGGTCCTGCACGATCCGGTCGGCGTTCGCGCTGGTCTCCTCGTACGCCGCCTCCGTGCCGGCCGGCAGGTCGACGCCGAGGTCGTCGAGGATCGGCACGAGCGCGTCGCGTGCGTCGAGCACGGTGCGAGCTGCCGCCATGCGCGCGACCACGAACGTCCAGCTGGACATGGCCTCGCGGAGGTCGAGGGGTGCCGCCCATCCGGCACCGTCCTCCACGAGCGAGTCGTAGGCGGTGCGGGAGGTGTCCCGCGCCGTCAGCAGTTCCGCCTCGTCGGCGGTGAGCACGTTCGCGACGAACAGCTCGTCCGCCGTCGTCGAGCCGCCGACATCGTCGAGGAGATCGAGGAGGTGTCGCCAGTCGAGCTTCGCCGACGAGGGCTCACGGTCGGCATCGCCCTGGTAGGTGATCTTCCCGTCGAGCGCCACGCCGAGCACATCGTCCATCCGTTCGAGACCCACCTCCTGCACCAGCTGGTCGACCACGTACCACGAGGCGTCGTAGCCGTAGGTGCGGCGAGCGTCGTCGGTGTCATCGGTCCCCATCCCGTCCCACTCCTCCAACGCGAACGCGTAGCTCGCGGTGCGCAGCGGATGGGGAACGTCCCGGTGCTCCTCGCCGAGCGCGTCCTGAACGGCCGCCGCGTACGCCTGCGCGAATCCCTCGCCCAGCCAGCGCGCGTCGAAGAGGTCGTCGTTGAACCACGCATGGCTGAGCTCGTGGATCACCACGTTCGCGTCGAGGTCCTCGCCGAGCTCGATGTCGTTCGTACCGTTGTCGAACAGGCCGGCGTAACCGAACAAGTAGGGCGTGTACGCCTCACGGATGTCCACCGTGTCCGGCAACGGCCACGCCCGTCCGATGATCCGCTGCAGTTCGGGCAAGCCGGCTGCGACCTCCCGCGAGACGAACGTCGCCCACTCGTCGTCGCCCGGCCAGGCGCGCACGTCGAACGACGCGTTCACCTCCGGGGTCCGCACCTGCTGGTCGAGCTCCTGCAACGCGCTGTCGTCGCGTGTCCAGACGAACGACTGCCAGTGATCGGGGTCGGTGATGTCGAGGGCGGACCATGCACCGTCGGCGTGCGTCAGATCGCCGCCGAGCCAGTCGGCCACCAGTCCGCGTGGCATCACCACGTGGACGTCGACCTCGCCCGGCGTGCCGACGCCGTAGACGAAGAAGCCCGCGTAGGCCGCGTTGACGCGAGTGGGGTCGGACGAGCGCACCTCTGCGCCGACGAGGTCGAACGAGAGCTCGAGTTGCGCCGTTCGCTCCGGGAGGAGCCGATGCGCCAGGTGGATGTCGGCGAGGGTCGCGACGTCGCCCGCGGCCGGAGCGAAGTCGACGGCGAGCGCACGGCCATCGGTCTGGGCGCCGACGTTCACCGCATCGGACGGGACCGGCCAGAACAGTCCGTCGTAGTAGGGCGTGTAGCGGATGTTGCCCGTCGTGTACGCCGCGAGGTGGTTGGTCGCGCTGACCACGACGTGGACGTGCACGGCGGGAACGGCCGGGTCGAACGTGAACGTCGTGTCGCTCGCGACCTCGAGGTCCTCCGGGGCACCACGCCGTGCGACGTCGGCATGCACCACCGAGGTGGTGGGGAATCCACCGGTCGTGGGGACCAGCGAGACGAGGGCGGCGCCGGCGACGATGCCTGCGGTGACGAGCGAGACCGTCCGCCGCAGCACGGTCCGCACGCCACGCTGCGAACGGGCGGCGGGAAGGCGAGCTGTCGAGATGATCCGGGCACTCTGCCCGACGGGACCCCGGTCGGGCAAGCATCCGTGCTGTGCGCCGCCGCTCGTCAGCGCCGGTGGGCGGGTTCCCACCGGCGCTGACGAGGAACGGTCGGGGTCGGGAGCTCGCTCAGACGGCGACGGTGCCCGAGCAGGTCTCGCCGGTCCGGGCGTTGGTGGCGGTGGCGACGATCGTGTCGGTGCCGGCCCGGTTCGCCATCCGACGGCTGATGCTGAACGACCCGGACGGCGCCACCGTGGTGCGCTTGCCGGCGAAGACCTGGGTGCCGTTGTCGGTCATGCGGACCGACCACACCTGGCCGACCCGGTTCGAGTCGACCTCGAACTCGGACTCGATGCCGCTGTCGCGGACGCCGGCCTTGAGCTTCCAGGTGCTGCCGGCGCTGCAGGTACCGGCGACCTTGACGTCGTTGCCCTTCGCCGAGGCCGGGGAGGCGGCGAGGCCGACGAGCATGGCGGCGGGAGCGACGACCAGCAGGATGCGGCGGGTGGAGCGGCGGATGGAGCGGTGGGCGGTGCGGGGCGTGTTCATGGGTTCCTCCGGGGTTCGGTGCCCGATCGTGATGATCGTGCTGGCGGCTCGTTGCCGCTGGAGCCATCGTCACCCGGGACCTTGCGCCGCAACACCGGACATAGGTACGAGTACTCGCGCTGCACGATCACTCGTCGCCGGGCACGTGCCGGCCCGGTCCAGCGACGACGAGACCCTTGCCTCAGCGGAAGTCGCGGCTGGCGTTCGACGCGGGAACGGGCAACGGGATCAGCTCCTCGGCGACCACGTTGATCACTCCTTCGCTGCGCTCGAGGCGACCACGGATCAGCAGCGCCGGCGAATCCCGGGCGAGCGATCGGTGCCGCGCCCAGCACCCCTTCGACACGACGACGTTGATCAGCCCGGTCTCGTCCTCGATGTTCATGAACGTGGTGCCCTGCGCGGTCATCGGCCGTTGACGATGGGTGACGAGGCCGGCGATCAGCACGCGCGTGCGCGGCTCGGCGGTGCGCAGCCCCTCGGCCGTGAGCACACCGCGGCGGGTGAGGTCGTCGCGCAGGAACCGCGTGGGATGGCCACTCGGCGCCACCCCCGTGGCCCACAGGTCGGCGACCGCCGTCTCCACCGGGTCCATTCCCGGCAGCCGTGGCGACGTGGCGCCGGTGACGATGCCCTCGAGCCGGCCGGGCCGTGATTGCACGGCGGCACCCACGCCCCACAGCGCCTCGCGCCGTTCGAGCCCGAAGCACTCGCTGAACGCGCCGGCGGTGGCCATCGCCTCCAGCTGCGGCTGGGTGAGCGCCGGCACCCGGCGGACGAGATCCTCCACCGACGTGTACGGCCCGTCGGCCAGGCGCGCCTGCTCGACGACGAGCGCGAGATCGCTGCCGACGCCGCGAACCGAACCGACGCCGAGCCGCACGGCGACACCGCCCTCGGAGTCGGCGCACGGTTCCAGCGTCGCACCGGCGAGGGATGCGTTGAGGTCCGGCGTGCGCACCGCGACACCGTGGCGCTGCGCGTCCTGCACCAACGAGTGCGGGCTCCAGAACCCCATCGGCTGCGCGTTCAGCAGCGCGGCGCAGAACGCCGCCGGCTCGTGGTACTTGATCCACGACGACGAGTAGACGAGGTACGAGAACGACACGGAGTGCGACTCGGGGAAGCCGTAGTTCGCGAACGCGGCCATCTTCGTGAAGATCTCGTCGGCCACCTCGCCGGTGATGCCCCGCTCGGCCATGCCCTCGTAGAGCCGCACCTTCAGCCGCTCCATCCGCGCACGGCTGCGCTTCGACCCCATCGCCTGGCGGAGCTGATCGGCCTCGGACGGCGAGAACCCGGCGACGTCGATCGCCATCTGCATCAGCTGCTCCTGGAACAGCGGCACGCCGAGGGTCTTGCCCAGGCTGTTCTCCAGCAACGGGTGCAGGTACGTGACCGGCTCCTGCCCGTTGCGGCGGCGGATGTACGGGTGCACCGACCCGCCCTGGATCGGCCCCGGGCGGATCAGTGCGACCTCCACGACGAGGTCGTAGAACTTGCGCGGCTTCAACCGCGGCAGCGTCGCCATCTGCGCGCGGCTCTCGATCTGGAACACGCCGACGGTGTCGGCGCGGCAGAGCATCGAGTACACCTCGTCCTCCTGCGGGATGGTGGCGAGGTCCACCTCGTAGCCGCGGTGGATGCGGATGAGGTCGACCGCGTAGTGCAGCGCCGACAGCATCCCGAGCCCGAGCAGGTCGAACTTCACCAGACCGGCTGCGGCACAGTCGTCCTTGTCCCACTGGAGCACGCTGCGGTTGTCCATCCGCGCCCACTCCACCGGGCACACCTCGATCACCGGCCGGTCGCAGATCACCATGCCGCCGGAGTGGATGCCGAGGTGCCGCGGCGCGTCCTCGATCTCCATCGCCAGTTCCATCACCGGTGCCGGGATGTCGTGGTCGGGGGTGCCGTCGGGCCGCAGCTGGCGATCCGTCGCGGCGACACGGCCCCACGAGTCGACCTGCTTGCTCCACGCGTCCTGCTGGCCGGGTGCGTGACCGAGCGCGCGGGCCATGTCGCGCACGGCCGAGCGGGCGCGGTAGGTGATGACGTTCGCGACCTGCGCCGTGTGGTGGCGCCCGTAGCGCTGGTACACGTACTGGATGACCTCCTCGCGGCGATCGCTCTCGATGTCGAGATCGATGTCCGGCGGGCCGTCGCGCTCGGGCGACAGGAACCGCTCGAACAGCAGGCCGAGTGACACTGCGTCGGCCTTCGTGACGCCGAGGGCGTAGCAGACCGCACTGTTGGCCGCGCTCCCCCGGCCCTGGCAGAAGATGTTCGCCCGGTTGCAGAACTCGACGATGTCCCACACGACGAGGAAGTAGCCGGCGAAGCCGAGGCCCTCGATGACGTCGAGCTCGTGGTCGAGCGTGTGCCAGGCGCGGGCGCGCAGGGACAGGTCCTCGCCGGTCGACGGGCGTGTGCCGTAGCGGCGACCGGCACCGGCATCGACCAGCTCGCGCAGGTACTGCATCTCGGTGAGCGGGCGGCGTGCACCGTCGGCAGCGGGCGGCCCGTCCGGGCACGGGTACGGCGGCAGGTTCGGCGCCACGAGCGACAGGTCGAACGCGGCAGCGCGGCCGATCTCCGCGGCACGCTCGACCACGCCCGGGTAGCGCAGGAAGCGACGGGCCTGTTCGGCTCCACTGCGCAGGTGAGCGCCCGACGCGGCGGGCAGCCACGGGTCCAGATCGTCGAGGCTGCGGCGCGCCCGCACGGCCGCCACCGCCGTGGCCAGCTTGCGCTGCGCAGGCGTGGCGTAGTGGACATTGTTGGTGGCGATCACGCCCACGTCGTGGCGCGCGGCCAGCTCCGCCAGCGCGTCGTTGCGCACCGAATCCAGCGGATTGCCGTGGTCCCACAGCTCCACGAGCACCCGATCGCGCCCGAACGAGCTGACCAGCCGCTGCAACTCGCGTGCCGCGGCCCGCGGGCCTTCCGCCACCAA
>Ga0209023_10007934_pt1 | contig 10751 bp, 10 predicted proteins | sample LakOneMetagenome_FD_187468 | JGI IMG/M metagenome (GOLD analysis project Ga0209023, IMG submission 187468) | Freshwater and sediment microbial communities from Lake Erie, Canada (SPAdes) (version 2) | ecosystem: Environmental > Aquatic > Freshwater > Lentic | place: Lake Erie, Canada...
CGCGCTCAGCAGGCCACCGAGCGTCCCCGCACCGGCAAGTTGTCCGAACCGGCGTTTCGCCGTGTGCGGATCGAAGCGTTCGGAGGCGATGAGCCAGAAGCCCGACGCCAGCAGCGGCCCTACGCCGGAGATGTGCAGATAGAGAACGACAGCCGAGACGGACGGCGCTGCCGGACGGAGCAGCCACTCGGCGAGCGACAGCACCGCGCTCACCAGAAAGGAGGCCGGCACCAGCGTGGCCGGGGATACGCGGCTGGTGAACCGGCCGTTCGCCCAGACGAGCGCGAGGGAGACCACGGAGGTCACCATCAGCATGGCCGGCAGCGACGTCACATCGAGCGACGTCAGGAACAGTGTGTCGCGCAGCGCCTTGCCGGCGACGAACTGGCCGGTGACCGTCGCCGCGCACACCATCGCGGTGAACATGCCGGCGTCGCGCTTTACCGAAGTAGTCATGTTGGTCATATACGCGACGACTGGAGGCGAACCCCGCAGCCGGCCAGGCACGGAGGGTCCTGGTCCTGTCGCGCGACGCGATTTCCGTGCTGACTGCCCAGACGCGATGACCGGCTGTTGCCCTGCGCAACGCTGTGTTACCGTGGGCGCGCATGTCTTCCCAGGGCTCCGCTGATGACATCTTTCCGCTCATCTACGGCGAGCTGAAAAAGGTGGCTCGCCGCTACCTCGGACGCGAGCGACGGAATCACACCCTGCAGCCGACAGCGCTGGTGAACGAAGCCTGGTTGCGGCTCGAGAACCAGCACGGCAGCGAATGGCAGGGACGCACCCACGGTCTGGCCATCGCTGCGCAGGCTATGCGCCGGTTGCTCGTCGACCACGGCCGTCACCAGAAACGTCAGAAACGGGGCGGCGGCGCGCCGCTCGTCGCGATCGACGACCTGGTGAAGGCGGCCACTCTGGGCGCCGTGCCGGTTGAGGATCTGCTGACGCTCGAGTCCGCGCTGACGAAACTCGAAGTGGTCGATGCGCGTGCGGCCCAGGTGGTGTCGCTGCGGTTCTTCTCCGGGCTGTCCGCTCCTGAAGTCGCCGAGCACCTCGGTGTGTCTCTGCGCACGGTCGAAGCCGATTGGACACACGCGCGTGCCTGGCTGCGCCGCGAGCTGGCCGGTGAAGGTGCGGTCTAAAGCCGCGGCAGGCGTTCGGCCGACTTTCGTTCCTCGTATCGATGCCTAGTCGACGATGTGCGTCACCCCGATAAGAGGGCTGTTCGCGCCAAGTGACTCACTGCGCACGACTTGAATCTTGAAAGACCGACCGGGTTTCAATGGTCCAGTTGGTGCAGACGACACGTGCAATCCCGAGGAACGGATGAACTCAACCTTCCGGCGTTCGACCCCGTGGCGACCCGTTGCCCTTACAGCCGCTGCGGCGATGATCGCACTGCTCACCGCTCCTCGCTGGCACACCATCGTCTCCACGGCGCCGGCCGTCGACCCCGTGGTGTTCGTCTCGAGACAGATTCCGCCAGACGGCAGCATCTATCTGAGCTCGGCGCATGACATGCCGGGCGTTGGTGCGCGGAGCCGTTTCCGGGTTGCCGCTCCCGGTCGCCTGCTGGTGCGCGACAGCAACGGCAACATGCGCACGCTCGTGGACGGTCGTCGTCCATCACCAGCGACGCTGAATCTCGTCGACGTCAACGCCCCCGACGTCTCCTACGACGGCAAGCGAATCGTGTTCGCAGGCCTGCCCCAGGGCGACTATCCGACTGGCCCGAACGTCGACCCCGATGCGTGGCGCATCTTCGTCATCAACGCCGACGGGAGTGGACTCGCGCAGATTACGCAGTCGGATCAGGAACTCGATCTCTCGCAGTTTGGCCCGGCGGAAATCGGTCTTCGCGCCTACGACGACACTGACCCGGCGTGGTTACCCGACGGACGCATCGTGTTCACGTCGACGCGGTGGCCAAGCTTCGGTCACTACAGCGGCGTACGCACGACCAACCTGTACGTCGTGGATGCCAACGGCGGCCGCCTGCACCGCATCACGGCGGAACGCAACGGCGCCGATCGTCCACAGGTCGATCCGTTGACGGGCAAGATCGTGTTCTCGCGCTGGTGGCGCAACCACCGCTTCGCCCTCGATGATGAGCGAACGGTGACGCGCGAGGGCGGCGGCTACGTGCAGAAGGACGGACTGAGCGCGAGCCGAGACGTCGAGATGTCAGGTCGGCCCGAGTTTGGTGACTATCTCTGGCGCAACGTCTGGAATCCGGCGTCCATCAATCCCGACGGGACTGAACTGAAAGCCTGGGGCGGCGCGTTCCTGCAGGAAGGCGACGGCAGTTCCAATCACGTCTACGGCGGAGCGTTCGCGCCTGACGGTGCGTTCTACGCGAACTTCTTTCCGATGTTCAACATGACGGAAGCCGCCGGCTTTGGCGGCATTCGCCGCTTCACGCCCGGACCCGCGTCGTATCAACCAATCATCGGCATCACCAGCCTGCAGACCACGTACGTCAGGAACACCGAGCCCAGGTCGTTCGGGATTTATCCGGGACCCTACGCGGCCGAACCTGCGGTGATGTCCGATGGTTCGCTGCTCATCTCGTTTGCCTCTGACATCAATCAGGACTACGGCCTGTACCGCATCGCGGCCGACGGAACCGGGCTCGAACGTGTCTACGATGAGGCCGGCACGAGCGAACTGCGCGCGCGCAGCCTCAATCCGCGGCCGGTGCCACCCGTGCTCACCGACCGCGTCTCGCTCGACGCGAGCCTGTTGCCGCCGCCTGCCGCCGGTCCCTTCGATACAGACGGCACTTTCACGTTCGATGCGCTGAACGTCTACGCCAACGCTCCGGTCGACACCGACATCATCAGTGCACCAGCCGTGGGCTCGGCGTCACGCATCCGCTTCTTCATCGACCATCAGCGCACGAGCCCGGGCTCGTATCCACATCTCGACTGGCCCGTGCCGCTCGAGGAACGAGCGGTGTCAGCGTCAGGCGCGGTGCGTACCGAGCGCGCGCCGGCGAACGTGCCGCTCTTCGAACAGTTGCGCTCGGCTGACAAACGCGTCCCCATCACGCGCGGACCTGACGGCAACCGTGGCGCCGCGCACGTCGCGGGTCTGAACTTCGGGCGACCGGGCGCCGTGGTCCGCTGCGTCGGTTGCCACATCGGACATTCGATGATGCCGGTGCCCGAGCATGATGCGGACGCCGCGTGGACCAACCTTGCACCCGGTGCAACAGTCACCGCATCGTCATCGCGCAGTGCCGACGTCCTGACCGCGGTCAACGATCGCCGCGCTCTCAAGGCGACGCCGGCGGAAACGTGGAGCAGCGAACCTGGCGCGTCGCGGTCGAGCCAATGGGTCAGGCTCACCTTCCCCGTGCCAGTGGTCGTCCAGAACGTTCGCCTCTACGCCCCGGCGCGCAGCGCGCAGTCCGATCTGTCGCTCCGCGAGACGCGCGTCATCCTGCTCGACGATCGCGGTGCGCAGGTTGCGTCGGGTTACTCCGGACAGGTGGGAGTCGAAGGGACCGACCTGGCCTTCGACAACATCACCGCGCGCAGCGTGCGGATTGAATTCCGGCAGATGACCGGCTCGTTCCTGAACGCGTCGGTGGCGGCGCTTGCGGAAGTGGAAGTGATTGCGCGAGGCGCCGGAAACTAGTCGCACGACCCGCGGTGGAGTCAGGCGAGGAGCAGGGAAGGCTGAGGGAAGTTCTGGCGGGAGGTTCCGGGAACGCCTGCACGGGTCTCGCCGGCAGCACCACATCGACGCGACAATGGCCCGCACCGTCTCCGGCGCGGGCACTGTCAGCCTTGCGTTCTTACTTGGCCATCTCCGGCGGAATCGCCTGCGTCACCTTGCCGGTGGCGGCCCACTCGACGCCGCGCGCGAAGGTCACCGAAAACGCCGGGGTCGTGAGGTTCGGCGCGACGTGGCCGAGCGCCGTCGTGAACACGCGTCCCTGGCCGAAGTCCACCGTCCACAGCATGTTCTCGTTCGCGCCAGCCCCTTCGAGCGGCTGTGGCGCGCGTGCATCGGTGCGGCTCGCCGCGTAGAGCGCGTGGTCGTCGTAGGCCGTCGCGAGCACGTGGTAGGTGCCGGCCGGCTGCCACCGCAGGTTGGCGTACAGCTCATCGTTGATCTGCGGAAATTCGAGCTTCAGACCCTTGGTAATCGGGTGCTCCGTGTCGACGATCTTGACCGTGTAGTCATGCGGCGCCGAGTGATGGCCGTTGTTCGGCCGCCAGTTCGCGGCTGACATCTGTTCGTACTCTTTCCACCCGTCGAACGCCTGCATCGCGAAGTGGTAGACCACCAGACCCTTGCCTGACTTGACGTAGTCGACCAGGGCCGTATCCGCGCGCGTGCCCCATCGACGTTCCGGTCTGCCGACATCGCTGTAGTTGATGACCACGACGTCGTAGGGCGCCAGCGTTTCCGGACCGGCGCCGCGGAATTCCTCGGTGACCCGCACGTCGAACTTGCCCGTGTCCTCGAGAATCTTGCGCAGGACAGGCGTCGTGCCTTTCCAGTCGTGCTGGTGCTGGCCGGTGATGATCAACACCTGCAGCTTGGGCGGAGCGGCCGCTGCGGGCTGCTGGGCGAAGGCGGAACCGCCAAGGGCACAGACACACAGCGCAATCAGGGCAATGACTTTCTTCACCGGCGTACCTCCAGAAGTAGAACGCTCATGACCGCGTCCGAGGCGGACAAGGACTCACGGATTCTAGTCGAACCCGAGCGGGAACCGGAGTCTCAGCCAACATCACGCGCGGCGGCGGAGCCGTCACTGCACATCTGAAGCACACGCACACCCCGCGTGAACTCGACCGCTGCGACATGGAGAAGCACGACGGCGCGTCGCTCATGACGCGCCGTCACACGCGCTCAGTTGTTACGGCCGGCTGGCGGCTGATGAAGCCCGACGATGTTGCCTTCGAGGTCCTGAAGCAGGGCAATCTGTCCCGGGTCGCCGATGTCCGTGATCGGCTGCACGAGTTGGCCACCCGCGCTGACGGCACGGTCAACCGCACCCTTCAGGTCCTGTCCTGCATTGAGATAGATGATGACGCCCGTGGTCGAGGGCTGCTGGGGCCCTCCGTGGATGAGGGCTCCGCCGACGCCGTGCGCCGCGTTGTCGTACGGGAATACCGCCATTTGGAGTGGACCGCCCTGTTCATCGCGAAACGCGGACGCGGGGAAACCCAGCATCGAGCTGTAGAAGGCCTTGGCGCGCGAAAGATCGGTGGTGGGAATCTCGAACCAGTGAATGGCGTGCATGGACTGTCCTCCTGGACTGCCGGAGAGCTCGTCTCTCCGGGTGGCGCGGCCTTGCCGAACCGACTCCAATAGGTATAGCCTGCCGTTGTGACAGCCTTTTGTCAGGTTTTGTCGTGAACCGTCGCGCGCGTCTGTTTGCCATCGTCGAATACATGCGTGGGCGCCGGTCAGGCGTGACCGCAGACGCCCTTGCAGAACGCTTCGGCGTCACCATCAGGACCATCTATCGCGACCTTGACACCCTTCGCGACGGCGCTCTGCCGCTGAAAGCCGATCGCGGGCGCGGTGGCGGTTATGCCCTCGACCGGCACTACACCTTGCCGCCCGTGAATTTCACCGCCCGTGAAGCCGCTGTGCTCGTCACACTGGGCCGGTGGGCACAGGAACTTCGCCTGATTCCCTTCGAAGAGACCTGCGCGAGCGCACTCGACAAGGTTCGCGGCGCACTCTCATCGTCTGCGCAGTGGGAGCTTGCGCAGGTGATGGAAGGCTTGACCTTTACGGGCGTGCCGGCGTTTCCGGTGCCGAGAGCGGTTCGCGACGCGCTGGAGCAGGCGTGGTTCGAACGGCGTCCGCTGACGATTCGCTACGCGGGCAGTCGTGGAACGAGCGAGCGCACGATTCTCGTGGAGAGCATCGTGCTCGAACGCAGCCTCACGCTGCTCAATGCGATCGATCTCGAGAAGAACGAGCCGAGGCAGTTCAGGCTCGACCGCGTGGAGCAGGCCACGCTGGCGTAAGGCGCCAGCCCGGACGCTTCGTCACGACTTCTTTCGTGGTCGTGCTGTTCTGGAGCGTGGCCGAGCGGCATCGCCTGCGCCGGTCCATTCCTGCGCCATGTCCTCGCTTGGATCGAGCGGCTCCTGCGCTGGACGGACCGCTTCCGGCACGTGCTGCAGATTTACCCGAATGCGTGTCCACGTGCGGAAACGTCCTCGAAGTGCGTCCACAAGGACATCAGCCGGCTGCAGGTGCGAGGCGGCCTCTGTATGCCGAGCCTTCCACCGGTCCAGACCCGCGAGGGCGTCGGCCTTTTCGCGCGCTCTGCCAATTTCGATCAGGGGTTGGGTAGACACTCGGCGTCCTGTCGGCGAGGACACACGGCGCTTGGACGGCGCGACGCGCGGACCTTCGCCCGCCTGCTTTCGGTAGTGCGGCGGCCACGGCGCATCGCCACGTCCGTCTCTCTCGTGCTGTGCCGAGAGCTCGAGCAGGGCGTCGAGTGAGCCAGGTCGCCGATGCATGTCCGCGTGCGGGTCGCCAAGGCGAGCGAAGCGCGCCGGCATCGTCGCGAGCGTGAAGTCTGCCGGATCGCAATCCGCGAGTTCAGTCCAGTCGAGCGGCGCCGAGACGCGCGCGTCCGCCGTCGGCCTGACCGAGTATGCACCGCAGATCGTGCGGTCTTTCGCGTTCTGGTTGTAGTCGAGGAACACGCCGTGCCGTTCCTCTTTCCACCATTTGCTCGTGGCCGACTCCGGCGCCCGCCGTTCGACATCACGTGCGAGAGCCAACGCCGCCCGTCGCACCTCGCTGAAGTCCCACCGCGGCTCGATGGGGGCATAGATGTGGATGCCGCGTGAGCCCGACGTTTTCGCCCATCCGACGAGACCCACATCCTGAAGCGCCGCACGAACGATGTGCGCCACGTCGCGGATTTGCGACCACGGCACGCCGGGCACGGGGTCGAGGTCGATGCGCAGTTCATCGGGGTGATCGAGGTCTTCGGCTCGCACCGGATGCGGATGCAGCTCGAGACACGCGAGGTTCGCCATCCACACCAGTGCGGCTGGTTCACGAGGCACGACCTCTTCCGCCGTTCGCCCGGACGGAAACGCGAGTGTGACGACGTCAATCCACGCGGGACGTGACTCCGGCGCACGCTTCTGGAAGAAGTACTCGCCGCCGACACCGTTCGGGTAGCGGACCAGCACATTCGGACGTCCACCGGAGCCTTGCAGCGCGCCCGTCGCTACGCCGAGGTAATAGCGCGCCAGATCGAGCTTGGTGTGACCAGCCTGCGGAAAGAGGACCTTGTCCGGATTGGTGACCGTCACCTCGCGGCTGTCGACGGTCAACGTGACTGATGCGGATGATGGTGGCATGGCTCATCGGGGTGAAATGGACCCAGACGCCAAGGGTAGCAGTCGATGCGCGCATCAGCCAATGCGACCCGCCCGACCCACCAGACCGACCTGACCTACCCGACCTCCGCGTCTTCCCGCGCCGCACGATTGCCCACGCCAACCAGAGCCGTCTGCAGCGGCACCAGCACGGGATCAAGCGCAGCAGGTCCGAGCTGCACACCGCGCGACACGGCCGTGAGCGAGAGCCGTTGTTTGTCCACGTGGAAGAGACGACAGAGCGTCACCGAGTTGTCTGCGTCGTGCACGAGCAGCGACACCGGCGTGTGCGATTCGTCCCGCGCGAGCCGATCGGCAAGCAGCAGCATGAGCGACGATGTGGCGCCGAGTCGTTCGAGGTCGCGCGCGCCACTGCTCGCTGCGAGCGGCAATCCCTGCTCATCGCTCAAGAGCACCGCCGACAGGTTGCCGCGTTCCGCCACCTGGTCGAGCAGCGCCGTGAGATCGCGCTGCGTGCCGCTGCGATTTTCGACGCGTGCCAGATCCTGCGCCAGTTGCTCGCGCTGCACGAGTGGAGACAGCACCCGCTGAATAGCGACGCGCAGCTTCTCCTCATCGTCGTGTTGTTCGGCGACGCGTTCGCGCAGCCGCGTGAGTTCCTCGGCATCAGCAGCGGTCTTCGTGCGCAGGGCATCGCGCACCTCGAGTCCGCGACGTGTTCCGAGAAGATATCCGGTCGTGATGAGCAGCGCGACGGCGCCAATCGTGACGACGATGACGGTGAACATGCCTGCTCCGGTCAGAGATCTGGGCAGCCTGGAAGGCCGGTGATAAAGATCCCGACGCGGCGATTGTCTCCGGCGTCTGGATCGAGTCCTTTGATTGGCTCCTGGCTGCCAGCGGCGCGCACACGCACGCGGTCAGCCGGCACGCCGGCCTCAACGAGCCAGGCAGCCACGACCTGCGCGCGGTGATAGCTCAGGAGAAAATTCTGTTTCTCGTGACCAGTCGCGTCTGCGTGCCCGAGCACGACGAGTCGAGTCGCGGCGTCCTGTCTGGTCCGTTCCAGCATCGGAGCAGCGATGTCGGCCATGCGCGACGTGTCCAGCCTCGAGAACCCGAATTCGAACGGCACCATCACCGGCGCAGGACACGCTGGCACCACAACGGGAGGTGCGGGCAGCTGCGCATCGAGGCTGGCCTGGGCTTGCGGCCGTGCGGCCGGTGCCGCCAGCCACAGCCAGACTGCCACGCCAGCTACGAGTACACCGATGAGTCCGAAGACGCCAATCAGCCAGGAAGGCGAGTCTTCACCGAGCACCTGCCGTTGTTCTGCCGTCATGATGTGCCGCTACTCGGCTGGCAGACGGTACAACTCGCTGATGAGATCGACGCCGCACTGCAGGGTCTCGCACCAGTCGATGAACCGCTTCACCATCTCGGGGCCTTCGAAGTAGGCGCCATGTTGCGGCGCGATGATGCGGATGTCGAGGTTCCTCACCATCTTCGCCCACGCTCTGAGCGCGATGTTCGACGCCATGTAGCGCTGATGAAAACCGGTCATGTACTGCAGGTGGTCGTCGAAATCGGTCACCTTCACGTACTCGGCGCCAAGCGATGCACCCAGATCTCCCGAGTAGAGGATCTTCGCCGTCGGGTCGTACAGCTGGAAGTTGCCCTCACTGTGGAGGAAGTGTGCCGGAAGGATCAGCAACTTCGCGCCGTCGAGATCGAGTGTCATGCCCGGGTCGGGAATGGGCTTCAGTCGATCGGCCACCAGATGATCGAATCCGAAGTGCGGTACGAACCGGATCCACAACGACGAGATGTAGGCATCCGCCTCGGTCGTCATCAGCCAGCCATTGATGGCGGCGACGATGTCGGGGTCCTGGTGTGAGAGGAAGATGTATTTCAGCTTGCCCCTGCCAAGTGCCGAGAACGTTTCCGCGAGCACTTTGCTGTAGACCTTGTGACCACCGGGGTCGAGCAGCAATCCGGTTTCGCCGTGCACGATCAGATGCTGGTTGGCCTGTACGGCGAGGCCGCCAAGACCGAAGTCTTCCATCAGCAGATTGCGGTGGTGTCCATTGTCGAAGAGCGCGAGGCTCGACATTGCGTGTCTCCTATCGGGGCGTGACTGGCTGCGTCAGGCTGGCAGCACCGTTAGAGGATGTTGCGGATCGACTTCAGCGCTTCGCGCATATCGAAGAAGATGAGGCCCAGCGGCGTCGTTTCTGCCGCGAGCACCAGGAGCATGGCGCCGCGACCGGCGTTGATCATCACGGCACAGCCCGAGTCGCCGCGCACGATCGTCTCGCGCACATCACCGCGTCGAAGTTCGGTGGCGGCACGCGTGCCCAGGTTCAGCAGCGTCGCGCTCATGCCGCCGACGCGCGTCTCGTCCAGGTCTTGCGGCAAGGCACTCGCGATGATGAGACCGTCTTCCGAGATGAGGGCGCTCGCCTCGATGCCGGGCGAGCCGCTCTGCAGGTTTTTCAGGACCTTGTTCAAGTTATCCAGGCGAGACATGGGGTGCTCCTCTTCGGTGGGCGATGCAGCCGATACGGCCTCATCCTCTGGTTGTGTGACCCTGACGCTGGGGTCCGCCGGCGGCACCACGTACAGGGGCCGCAGAACCGGTGCACTGATCAGCACCGGTGTGACGACCACGTCGCTCAGCGCCTCGCGCTGCGGCGTGAAGTCGACCTCACCACTGGTCCGAGGCAGGAACACCCGGAGCAGTGCGTCGAGTCCGGTGGCTTCGGTGAGTGCGCTCTCGTCCGGTGCGTCGATTGGAGTGGCTGCAACCTTTTCGCGCAGTGGACCTGGCGTGTTCTCTCGGCGTGCGATGGGTGTGTTGCCCGCAGGAAGGTTGACCGTGGCGGGCGAGTTGAACCGGGAGATGCGGCGAATAGGGAACATCTGATCGCGCCTGAGAACGAGCCTTTCCGAGGTCGTGCGCGTCAGAGAGCACTATTCGGGGTGGCGTTGAGCGAGTGTTCGTCCGTACACAGCCACTGCAAGAAATCAGCCTATGGTCGAGGTGTGGGTCGCGCGTTGGGAGTCTCTCTCGTGGCGATCAAAAGCAGCCAAAAGGCAGCCCAAGAGCGTTGTTGATGGATCCTTTAGTCGCTCGAGCAGAGCAGTACGTTCGCGCAGCAGACGCTTTTGTGCAGGCTGTCGTGATTCCTGACACGCAGGGCGCGGGGGAATACTCCGCGGTGGTTCGCGGAATGTTACGAGAGGAACTGCGGAGGGCTGATTGGCGTCGGAGAGAATCGTTGCGCAGTGATGTGTAGCGGGTGGTGGGTCGTATCGGCGTGCATCAATCCAAGTAGGTGCGGCAGCGTGTCCTGCCTGACCTGCCGTACCCGCCCACCAGACGTACCTGACCCACCTGAGATC
>Ga0209023_10007935_pt1 | contig 10750 bp, 7 predicted proteins | sample LakOneMetagenome_FD_187468 | JGI IMG/M metagenome (GOLD analysis project Ga0209023, IMG submission 187468) | Freshwater and sediment microbial communities from Lake Erie, Canada (SPAdes) (version 2) | ecosystem: Environmental > Aquatic > Freshwater > Lentic | place: Lake Erie, Canada | collected...
GCCTTTGAGGTCCAGATCCGCACCGAAGAGATGCATCAGGTCGCCGAAGAGGGCGTTGCAGCCCACTGGAAGTATAAAGAGAGCTCTCTCGGTGCTCACGAGGACGACGACAGCCTAGACGAACTGCGTGCGACCGTCGAAAAACTTTTGTTGCCGCTAGTCGAATCGACCGATCAAACCGGCGACAGCGAAGATTTCATCGAATCGCTCAAACTCGATCTTTTTCCAAAGGACGTTTACGCATTTACCCCGATGGGCAAGGTCATCCAATTGCCACGCGGTTCGACGCCGATCGATTTTGCATACGCCATTCACTCGGCGGTTGGCGACACCTGCACCGGTGCCAAGATCAACGGCCGGATCGTGCCGCTTCGGCATGAGATCCAGAACGGCGACGTGATCGAGATCTTAACGACAGCGAACTCCAAACCGTCGCGCGACTGGCTCAACCACGTGATCACGTCCAAGGCACGTAACCGCATCCGCCATTGGATCTCGCTCCAGCAACGCGAAGAGTCGATCGATATGGGCCGCAAACTGCTCGAACGCGAGGCCGAGAAGTTCCGAATTACGCCCAAAAAATTGCTAAACAACGAGCCTGAGATGAAGCGCATAGCCAATGAATACGGCCTTGGCCGCGGCGAAGATCTGCTCGCGTCGATCGGTTACGGCAAAACACTGCCGCGAAATGTTTTGTCGAAATTCCTTGGCGATAAATTTGACGAACTCGACCCCGAAAAGAAAAAAGAGACCCGCATCGGTACCGGCATGAAGGCGGTGAAGAAATTCATCGGCATGGGCGAAGACGCGATCATTGTTCGCGGCGTCGATAATTTGCTGACGACCCGAGCCCGATGCTGTAATCCGCTTCGCGGCGAGGACATCGTCGGCTATATTTCGCTCGGAAAGGGAATTGTCGTTCACAACAAGCGCTGTAAAAATGTCACCCAACTGATGGTCAACCGCGAACGGATCGTTGAGGTCGAGTGGGCAAAGAGTGAGAAAGATGAGATCCAGTCGGTTCAGCTTCTCGCCACCACCGAAAACCGAACCGGAATGCTCGCCGGCATTACCAACGCAATCGCCGACATCAAAACCGGCATCCGCGATGCCCGTGCCAATGTCTCCAAAGAGGACATCGGTATGATAGAGGTGACGGTCGAGGTTTTCGACAAAAAACATCTCGACAAGGTGGTCGGAGCCATTGAACACGTCCCCGGCGTCATCGCCGTCGAACGTGTCAATGCGTAACCGCGAAACTAAGCGTGAAATCTCGAAAATACGCTAAACAAAGAACTTATTTTAGCGTTCTTTGGCTTTTTTCGCGGGTAAATATTCTCGCTCACTTTCCTTTCGAACTCTAATTTGTTACAATTCGCGTTTTGCTTGAGTAATCAGGTTGCACTTTATACGTGTTATGAAAGAGATCATTTCGACAGAAAACGCACCCGGAGCCATTGGACCTTACTCGCAGGCGATCAAGGCCGGCGGTATGATCTTTTGCTCAGGTCAGATACCGATCGACCCGGCGACGGGCAATTTTGTGTCTGATATTGTCAGCGAACAGACCGAGCAGGTTTTGAAAAATCTCAACGAGGTTCTCAAGGCTGCCGGAGCGAGCCTGAATGACGTGGTCAAAACCACCGTTTTTCTCGCCGATATGAATGATTTCGCTGAGATGAATGAGGTTTACGGCAGGTTTTTCAGTGAGAATAAACCTGCAAGAGCGACGGTTCAGGCGGCACGCTTGCCGCGCGATGCCAAGGTCGAGATCGAGTGCATAGCACTGGCTTAACAAACTAAAAAAACCAAACGACGTGAATAAATTCACGCCGTTTGGCAACCATAGTAGAGATTTACGTCTCAAATTAGTTTACGCAGCCTTAACGATCTTTCCCGATTTGATACATCGGGTACAAACCTTCGCACGTCCGTTTCCGCCAGCCGGAAGCGAGACGCGAACCGATTGAAGATTCGGGTTAAAGCGTCGTCGGGTCTTGTTATTAGCGTGTGATACGTTATTTCCAAATTGTGGGCCTTTCCCACATACGTCGCAGCGTTTTGCCATATTATTATTGCCTCCTATTACTGAGGTATGAATGATGAGTTTTAATGAAAACTCAAAAGTAGAGTTTATAGCAAATAAAGTTAGGTTAAGTCAAGTTATGATTCAGATCGATAGGAAAGAGGGAGTGAAAGCCATAGTGCAAAATTTTACAAAACGATTTTTGACCGTCGCGTTGATCGCATCATTTGCGGCGGCGTTCACGGCGTGCGGACCGGGTGCAGGTGGTGGTGATACCAGCAATCAAACAGCAGCCACCGTCAATGGAAAGGTCATCAAAATGGAAGAGGTCGACCGTTCGGTCAAGCAGCAGGCTCAAGGACAGGAAGCAAAAATGTCGCCGCTTGAACTCGCTGGAGCTCGCCTCCAGGTGCTGCAGTCGCTTATCGAACAGGAAGTGATGTTCCAGAAGGCCGAGAAAGATAATCTCGTTCCGACTGAAGAAGAGATCACCGCCGAGGTCAACAAGCAGAAGGTTGACAGCCGCCTTTCTGCTGAAGAATTTGACAAGCAGATGAAGGATGCCGGCTTTACCGAAGCCGCACTTCGTGACAACACAAAACGCGGCCTCGCGATCAAAAAGCTTGTTGACAAGATCACGGCCCGTATCGAAGCTCCCAAGGACAAAGAGATCACCGAGCTCTACACCGCAAATCCTGAGATGTTCGTTAAGAAACGCGGAGTTAAACTCGCGACGATCGTTATCGATCCTTCGAACAGCGGACAGGGCGATGTCACGACCAACGATGCCGAAGCAAATGTCCGCATCAAGGAACTTCTGACCAAGCTCTCGCAGCCGGGCAGCGACTTTGCGGCACTTGCACGCGAATACAGCGAAGATCCGAGCAAACTGCAGGGCGGCGATCTCGGTTACATGAGCGAAGAAGAAATGAAGCAAAATTTCGGTGCTCAGAATGCAGCCGGATTTATGAATCCGCAGTTCGGCGTCGGTGCCATCACCAACGTCATTCCGCTCAATGGTAAAGGCTATATCTTCAAACTCCAGGATCGTGTCGAGAAAGAAGAAGCGTTGACCCTCGAAAGCCCGGGCGTTCGCCAACAGATCATCGATCTGCTGACCAATAACCGCAAACAGCTTCTCGCGGCGTCGTATCAGGCGATCGCGATGAACGAGGCGAAGATCGAGAATCTGCTTGCCAAAAAGGTCGTCGAAAATCCGAACGAACTTAGCGGTGCACGTCCGGCTGGTTCGGCCGCGACACCGACTCCGGTCACACCGGCAACGCCATCGGCCGCAACACCGGCAAAACCTGTGGCAGCAACTCCGGCGAAACCGGTAGCAGCAACGCCGGCCAAACCGGCCGCCAAAACACCGGCAACGAAGTAGTTGGTTTTTGGGCTGATCAGATCAAGGTGAAAGGCAAATTTCATTTTTTGCCTTTTGCCTTTTTCCATTTATCTCACTTTCTCTCTGCGGAAATCTCTGCGTACTCGGCGTGGGAGAAATGTCGTATTCCACGCAGAAGTCGCTGAGATCACGCAGAGTTTTGAGGCTTAGAACAGCAACATGTTATTTCGTTTGTCAGATGTGTGGAAATCGTACGGCGGGACCGAGATACTTAAGGGCGTCTCGTTTCAGGTCAACCCGAACGAAAAAGTCGGGCTCGTTGGCCGCAACGGTGCCGGCAAGACGACCGTTTTCCGCGTAATAACGCAGCAGGAAGCTCCGGACGACGGCGATGTGATCAAGATGAACGGCCTCAAACTCGGCCTTCTCGATCAGCACGTCGATTTTGGCGAAGCCGAAACGGTGCACACGGCCGCACTTTCCGCGTTCAAAGAGATCCACGACATGGAAGCCGAGATGCGGCAGCTCGAAAAAACGATGGAAACGGATCATTCCGACGCCGTCCTCAACCGCTACGCTGACCTGCAGACCGAATTCGAACATGCCGACGGATTTTCATACGCTGCCAAGGCTGAAGCAGTTTTGCTCGGTATGGGCTTCGCGAATGAGAGTTGGGGCGACGATGTGCGTACGCTTTCGGGCGGGCAAAAGAATCGTTTGGGAATGGTGCGTCTGCTACTTTCAGGTTCGGATGTCCTGCTGCTCGATGAGCCGACAAATCATCTCGATGTTGACGCCGTAGAGTGGCTCGAAGAATATCTAAAAACATATGACGGTACTTATGTCGTCATCAGTCACGACCGTTATTTCCTCGACCGCACGACAAACCGCGTCATCGAGATAGACCGCGGGCAGGCCGTTACGTACAAAGGCAATTACTCGAAATATCTCGAGGAACGCGAACTCCGGCGCGAACAGCAGATCCGCGAATACGAAAATCAGCAGCAGTTGATCAACAAAACGCAGGAATTCATCCGCCGCAATCTTGAGGGCCAAAAGACCAAGCAGGCAAAATCACGCCGCACCTTGCTTGCCAAAATGGAACGCATCGAGGCCGTGACGAGTGAGAAATCCGGCGGCAACTTTGGCTTGCGACAGGTTCAGCGGACGGGGAATAACGTCCTGACCGCCGAAGACCTCACTATCGGTTACGGCGAAAAAGTGCTCGCTCGCGACATTAAATTCTCGCTCCATCGCGGCGATGCTCTCGGAATTATCGGTGGAAATGGTACGGGCAAGACGACGCTCGTCAAAACGATACTAGGCAACATCCGCGAGCTGGACGGCAAGATCCACTGGGGAACGAAGGTCAACATCGGCTACTATTCGCAGAACCTCGAGGGCCTCGAACCGCGAAACGAGGTCATACAGGAACTGCGGCGCGTCGCCCCGACCGCTGACAACGGAACGCTGCGCGGCTTTCTCGCGAAATTCCTGTTCATGGGCGAAGACGTTTTCAAAAATGTTTCGAGTTTGTCCGGCGGTGAAAAGGGAAGGCTGGCGCTTGCGAAGCTGATCTACTCGCAAAAGAATGTCCTGATCCTGGACGAGCCGACCAACCACCTCGACATCCCGTCCCGCGAGTCGCTCGAAAACGCTCTCGAAGAATACGACGGCACCATCATCACGGTCAGCCACGACCGCTTTTTCCTCGACAAGATAGCAAGCCAAATGCTCTCCTTCGAACCCGACGGACGTGTACTTGCATTCGACGGCAACTACACCGAATTCCACGATTGGAAATTGTCAGAACCACCTGCGGTAGCTGGTGGTTTAACTCAGCCAACATTCAACGTGTCAGAACCGCGAGCGATGGCGACAGGCTCAACGTCCGACACTGATCAGACCAAGCCGGACGACAAACCAGCATCAACCCTATCCAAAAACCAGATCAACCAACTCGAAAAACGCATCAAGCAGATCGAGTCCGAACTGCCCGCTCTCGAAGATAAAGCCGCCAAACTCACGACCGAAATGGCCGATCCCAAGATCGCCGCCGACTACGCCCGTCTCGCTGATGTTACAAGATTCCTCTCGGAGACCGAGGCAAAGATAAAAAATCTCTATGCCGAGTGGGAATCTGCCGCCGAGCAACTCGGCTGATTAACGCCGGGTGTTTGTTCGCCGTACGACCTCGTACGAGGTTTGCAGATCAAGCCGGAGTAGTCCTTCGTCGTCTATTTGAGCGTCCGGAAATACTACCGTCCTCTCGACTCTTATTTTATGATGTTTGCAAAAAGGCGTCGCCCGTATCAAACGGTGACGGCCGTGGCCCTGAGCGATCACCGGAAACGCGTTTTTGCGGTCGGGCGATGTCGGGCAGAGGCCGATCAGATTGTTCATTTTGTCAAAGTATAGGGCGACCGCCTTTGGACTTCCGAGGTCTTCGTAAATATTGCCGCAGAGCAATATTGTGTTCTTTTTATTTAGCGTTACATGTTTGCGTTTGTCGAGAGGCTTTGTCGGGCCTGATTGAAATTCTTCCCACTGCGTTATCATTTTCTCCTTCTCCAAAACCAAAAATATATTGAACCAGAGTTGATTCAAATGTATTATACACGAAACGGTAAGTTAGGTGCAAGACGTCTTTTTCCGGGATCGAAAGGAGCGAAAGAAACAACCCCGCCAAGCGGTATATAAGCGAGGGTCGTCGAACAGGGTTGGAATATATATATTAAATTGATCAGAAACCGACCACAGTCGGTATAGAAACGTGTGGGTTCCCATGCTTGTTTTACGAGGTTCTCAATGGGATTAATACGGGTTCCGGACGCCAAAAATGAAGGTTCTGGCCCCCAAATGGCGGGTTCTCGATCTTTTGCCTATTTGGACTTAAATCGATGTGTATAGCCTAGGGCAATCATCACCGCGTACTTTTTTCGTATTATTGACACTGGCCGACAGATGTCCGCCGCACTCCAATCTTACGACTCGATCCGGTAATTCGGAGCTTCTTTCGTGATAATCACGTCATGGACATGCGATTCGCGTAGTCCGGCTGATGTAATGCGGACGAATTTGGCGTTGGTTTGGAGTTCGGCGATCGATCTGCAGCCCGTATAGCCCATTCCCGAGCGAAGTCCGCCGACGAGCTGCGTGACCATTTCGGCGACCGAGCCTTTGTATGCAACGCGGCCTTCGATGCCTTCGGGGACGTACTTGGCGTCTGAGACTGTGCCTTCCTGGCTGTAGCGGTCGCTTGAGCCCTTTTTCATCGCCCCGATCGAGCCCATGCCCCGATATGTCTTAAAATTGCGGCCCTGGAAAAGTATGACCTCGCCCGGAGCTTCTTCGGTCCCGGCAAAAAGCGAACCGATCATAACGCTGTCCGCCCCTGCCGCGATGGCCTTCGCGACATCGCCCGAGAACTTGATCCCGCCGTCCGCGATGATCGGGACACCGCTGCCTTTTGCCGCATTTACGCTTTCCGTGATCGCCAAGATCTGCGGCACTCCGGCACCTGTGACGACCCGCGTCGTACAGATCGAGCCCGGCCCGATCCCGATCTTTACGGCATCCACACCCGCCTTTATCAGTGCGTTCGTGGCCTCTGCTGTCGCCACATTTCCCGCAACGATCTCGATTTCAGGGAACTTTGACCGAACAGCCTTCACCGCCTCGATCACCCGCGAACTATGCCCGTGAGCAGTATCGATAACGATCGCATCGACGCGCGAATTAACAAGTGCTTCGGCACGTTCGAGAAAATCGCCCGTCGCTCCGATCGCGGCGGCACAGCGGAGGCGTCCAAGTTCGTCCTTTGCCGCGATAGGGAAGTTGATCGCCTTTTGAATGTCTTTGACCGTGATCAGGCCCTTTAGATGGCCGTTTTCGTCAACGACGAGAAGCTTTTCGATGCGGTGTTTTTGTAGTTTGACCTTTGCTTCGTCGAGCGTCGTTCCGACCGGCACTGTAACAAGCGGCTGCGGTGTCATTATCTCGGAAACCGGAATATCAAACCGCGTCTCGAACCGCAGATCGCGGTTTGTTATGATCCCGACCAGCAAACCTTCACTATCGACCACAGGGACACCGCTGATCTTGAACCGGCTCATTATTTCGAGAGCGTCCGATACCAGTTTATCCTTATGGATCGTCACCGGATCGACGATCATGCCCGATTCGCTGCGTTTTACCTTATCGACCTCTTCGGCTTGTTGTGTGACGCTGAAATTCTTATGGATCACACCGATCCCGCCTTGTTGAGCGAGGGCTATCGCCAGCGAAGCTTCGGTCACTGTATCCATCGCAGACGAGCAAAGCGGTATGTTTAGGTCAATGTTTCGTGAAAACTTGGTGCGTGTGTCCGCCTCGGCGGGCAATATCTCTGAATAGGCAGGGACGAGCAAAACGTCGTCAAATGTCAGGCCTTCTTGTATTTTGTCGATTTCCATATCCAATTATAAACAAAAATGCCCGCAAATTGCTTGCGGGCACTAAAGATTCTGAACATTGCCGTCAAACTCATTTTAATTAGGCTTGGGAGGACTCGGCTTTGCTGTCATCGTAACTGGGCCGGGCGTTGCCGCAGGCTTTGTTTCCGGTGTTTTTGCCGGAGTCGTCGTTCCCGGGGTCGCCGCCGGTATGGCTTTTGGACCGGGCGTTACTGGTCGAACCTGAGCCGGGCCCGCAGCCGGTGGAGGCGTTGCCGTGCTGGTATTCGTATCGGTCGTGGCAGCAGGCGGAACTTGGCTCGAGATCATTCCGCTCGTCCATATCTGTGCGAGACTGTCCTTATTGATCGTGAAATTGATCCTGTCTCTATCCGCCGGCGACAGCGGAGCACCCGGTAACGTGATCGGTTTACCATTGATCGAAAGTTGGACGATCGCCGCATTCCATCGAAGGTAATTCAACGTGATGCTGTCTTTGGGTTCAAATAGCTTTGTTCCGCCCGCGGCTACGTCATTGTCGCTTTTTTGACCATCGACGGTCGCTACGATTCGGACTTTCTGTGTCGTTGTTTTAACCTCGACCTTCAGCGTCGCCATGTCGGGAATCGAACTGTCGGTCGGCGTCGACGGTGAAGCGGAATTTGAATTTGTATTCGAATTTGTGCTCGTATTTGCAGCTTTAGGTGCGTCGGCAGGAGCGTTCAAATAATTAACGCCCCACAAAATACCGCCCGTCATCAATCCCAATATTAACGCCGCGATGATTATCGTCGGGATCATCGATCGCGACGTATCATCCGTCAAAACCTCAGGCTTATACACCTTGAGATCCTGTTCCTCAGTGCCCTCATTGGCGGCGATAGCCTGAGAATAACTTAGCAGGGCTTCCTGTTCATCAACGCCGACGTATTTAGCGAAGGATTTAATAAATCCTTTGTTGAATATCCCGCCGGGCAACGGTTTGTAATCGTCGCGCTCGATCGATTCGATATAATGGGGTGAAATGCGGGTTTGCTCCGCAACTTCGGTCAGAGAAATACCCCGTTCTTCGCGGGCTTCCCGCAATTTTTCGCCTAAGGTTTGTGACATTTTCGACGTGTGTGAACTCGTGACCCGATCAACGTTCTTAAGGTGAAATATATCTTTGTTTAACACATCCTGTCAATCGAATTGCATAGGTTTTATCCAGCGGCAGTGGCTTGATTATTGGCTTTTAGCGTGTTACGTTTAGGCTTTGTAAGACACCTGTAATAAAATTCGAAAAAAAAGAACGAATAGTGAGGAAAAAACAATGAGTTTAGAGGCGCTCGGCATGATCGAGACAAAGGGCTTTATCGGTGGGGTGGAGGCTGCAGATGCAATGGTCAAGGCAGCGAATGTTCAGCTCGTAGGCAAGGAATATATCGGTGCGGGCTATATGACGATCTTTGTTCGTGGCGATGTTGGCGCAGTTAAAGCAGCTACTGATGCCGGGGCAGCGGCCGCCCGCCGCGTTGGTGAATTGATCAGTGTACACGTCATCCCGCGTCCTCACGGCGAAGTCGAACGCATTCTGCCAAAGGGCGGAAATGTCGGCCTGAGCCCTGACGAAAAGGCGTTGCAAGGCGGCGGAAAACAGCTTAGCTCGGGTGGAGCGGGTTCGACAGCCGTGGTTTCAACGGACGGAAGCAAGACCAAGACAAAATAAATAACGATGTCGAGACGCGGATCTGACGGGACGCAGTGATGTTGATCGCGCGGCCTTTTCTCCCGCTTCTCCGGCTTTATTCTAGCGAATGAGCGACAAAGACCTTGCAGCGCAGCAGGAAGCCCGCGATTCAGTCGAGGCCGCACACGCGGCTTTCGCTATTGTTGCGCGGTTCGACCAGGCCAAAGTCGACGAGATATGTGCAGCTATGTCCAGTGCAGCTCTGACAGATGCGGCACGGCTTGGTCAAATGGCCCATGAGGAGACCGGTTTTGGTAAACCTGATGATAAACGCGAAAAGAATCGTTTCGCCGCCGAGGATGTCTGGAATTACTTCAAGACGTTAAAGACAGTCGGTGTTGTCCGTGAAAGCGACAGCATAGTCGAGATCGCCAGCCCGCGTGGTGTTGTAGCCGCGATCATTCCATCGACAAACCCGACTTCGACCGCAATTTTCAAGATCATCATCGCGATCAAATCGCGTAACACGATCGTCCTCTCACCCCATCCATCGGCTGCAAAATGCATAGCTGAAACCGCCCGGATAATGCTCGACGCGGGCATCAAACACGGACTTCCTGCCGATGCAGTCAAATGCCTGACGCTGACAACGATCGAAGGCACCGAAACTCTGATGAAGCACAAACGGACAGCTGTAATTCTCGCTACGGGTGGAACAGGACTTGTGCGCGCGGCGTATTCGTCCGGAAAACCTGCGTTTGGCGTGGGGCCGGGGAATGTGCCTGTTTTTATTGAGCGTTCGGCCGATGTCGCCAAGGCGGTTTCGGATATATTAACCAGTACATGTTTTGATAACGGTACGATCTGCGCTTCGGAACAGTCCGTCGTTGTTGACGCTCCCGTTGCGGATGCAGTTCGTGAACAGTTCAAGGCGCAGGGCGGACATTTTCTGAATTCGTCTGAGGCCGAAGCGGTCGGTAAGATATTACTCACGCCCCAACGAACTCTGAATGCCGCGATCGTCGGGAAATCCGCTGCATTTATTGCGGAAATGGCAGGTGTTTCGATACCAAGCGGCACGCGTTGCTTGCTTGCGGATTGCGGCGGAGTCGGACGCGAATTTCCGTGGTCGATCGAGAAATTGTCGCCAACGCTCGCATTTTTCGTAGTTGATGGCGTTGAGGCAGGAGCCGCTAAGTGCCTGGAAATACTCCAATACGGCGGCATGGGACATACGGCGGGAATGCACACAAATGACCGATCTGCTGCGATCA
>Ga0209023_10007936_pt1 | contig 10749 bp, 5 predicted proteins | sample LakOneMetagenome_FD_187468 | JGI IMG/M metagenome (GOLD analysis project Ga0209023, IMG submission 187468) | Freshwater and sediment microbial communities from Lake Erie, Canada (SPAdes) (version 2) | ecosystem: Environmental > Aquatic > Freshwater > Lentic | place: Lake Erie, Canada | collected...
CTGGCCCACGCCCTCGGCGACCACAAGGCGGCGATCCTGCGCAACCACGGGCTGCTGACCGTCGGCCAGTCGGTCGAGGCCGCGGTCTACTGGTTCGTGTCGATGGAGCGGACCTGCCAGGCCGAGCTCCTGGCCCGTGCCGCAGGCGAACCCGTGCTGATCGACGACGCCGTCGCCCGCCTCACCCACGAGCAGGTCGGGTCCCCCATGGCCGGCTGGTTCAGCGGCCAGCCCCTGTTCGACTGGATCCTCGAGGCCGAGCCCGACCTGCTGTCCGGCACCGAGCTGGTGACCACCACCCTCGCCTCCTGACCGCCGGGCGCCCGCCGCGTCCGGGGCCTCGAGTCGGCCGGCTGGTACGCTCCCCGGGCCGCTGACACCGTGCGGGAGAGTTCCCAGCTCCACGGGAACGCCGAAGGAGCAATCCCTCCCCGGAATCTCTCAGGCGCCAGGACCGCACGGGCGAGGCAACGCTGGAAAGCAGGGGCCCTGCCCCTCACCGACGGTGAAAGCCCGCAACGACGCGGGTGAAGCTCTCAGGTCCCATTGACAGCGGGGGAGGTCGCCGAGTCCGTCCGTGATCCTGGAGACCGCCATGCCCGACCGCCCCACCCTCGCCGACCTCGAAGCGGGCGTGCCCTTCGCCGACCGCCACATCGGACCGGGCGACGAAGCCCAGGCCAAGATGCTGGCCGAGCTCGGGTACGCCACGCTCGAGGACCTGGTGGCCGACGCGGTGCCCGGGTCGATCCGCATGGAGGGGCTGTTGCAGCTCCCCGATGCGGTGAGCGAGGCGGAGGCGCTGGCCGAGCTGCGGGCCCTGGCGGGTCGCAACCGGGTGGTCACCCCGATGATCGGGCTCGGCTACCACGGCACCGCCACCCCGGCGGTCATCCTGCGCAACGTGCTCGAGAACCCGGCGTGGTACACCGCGTACACGCCGTACCAGCCCGAGATCTCCCAGGGCCGGCTCGAGGCACTGGTCACCTTCCAGACCATGGTGTCGGACCTCGCCGGGATGGCGCTGGCCAACGCCTCGCTGCTCGACGAGGGCACGGCGGCCGCCGAGGCCCTCACGCTGTGCCGGCGGGCCTCGAAGGCGCCAGCGGGCTCGGCCTTCCTCATCGACGCCGACTGCCACCCGCAGACGATCGCGGTCGTCCGCACCCGCGCCGAGCCGTTGGGCCTGCCGGTCGTGGTGGCCGACCTGTCCGGCGGCCTGCCCGCCGGCAGCGCCGACACCGGGGTGTTCGGCGTGCTCCTGCAGGAACCCTCGTCATCGGGCCTGGTCCGCGACACCGCAGCCGTGATCGGCGCCGCCCACGACCTCGGTGCCCTGGTGGCCGTGGCCGCCGACCCCTTGGCCCTGTGCCTCATCCGGCCACCGGGCGAGGTCGGCGCCGACGTGGTGGTCGGGTCGACGCAGCGGTTCGGCGTGCCGATGGGGTTCGGTGGGCCCCACGCCGGCTACATGGCGGTCCGGGCCGGGCTCGAACGGTCGCTGCCGGGTCGGCTCGTGGGCGTCTCGGTCGACGTCGACGGGGCGACCGCCTACCGCCTCGCGCTCCAGACGCGCGAGCAGCACATCCGCCGCGAGAAGGCCACCAGCAACATCTGCACCGCCCAGGTCCTCCTCGCCGTGGTCGCCGCGATGTACGCGACCTATCACGGGCCCGAAGGCCTGCAGGCGATCGCCCGGCGGGTCCATCGCCTGACGGCGATCCTGGCCGCCGGGTTGCGGGGCGGCGGGCTGTCCCTGCGCCACGAGACGTTCTTCGACACGGTCACCGTCGAGGTCCCCGGCCGGGCGCGTGCGGTGGTCGACGGCGCCGTGGGCCACGGCGTCAACCTGCGGTTCGTCGACGACGACTCGGTGGGCATCAGCTGCGACGAGACCACGACGCGCGACCACCTGCACGCCGTGTGGGCGGCGTTCGGCGTCAGCGGCGACATCGACCAGCTCGACCGGACGACCCCCGACGCCCTGCCGGCCGACCTGGTCCGGACATCGGAGTTCCTCACCCATCCGACCTTCCACGCCCACCGTTCCGAGACGGCGATGCTGCGCTACCTCCGCAAGCTCAGCGACAAGGACGTCGCCCTCGACCGCTCGATGATCCCGCTCGGCTCGTGCACGATGAAGCTCAACGCCACGGCCGAGATGGAGCCGATCACCTGGCCGGAGTTCTCGGCCATCCACCCGTTCGCCCCCGCCGACCAGACCGAGGGCTACCGCGAGCTGATCGGCCAGCTCGAGCGCTGGTTGGTGGCCGTCACCGGGTACGACGCGGTGTCGGTCCAGCCCAACGCCGGATCGCAGGGCGAGCTGGCCGGGCTGCTGGCCATCCGTGAGTACCACCTGAGCCGGGGCGCCGGCGAGCGCACGGTCTGCCTCATCCCGTCGTCGGCCCACGGCACGAACGCGGCGTCGGCGGTCATGGCCGGGATGACCGTGACCGTCGTGGCCTGCGACGAGCGGGGCAACGTCGACGTGGACGACCTGCGGGCCAAGATCGCCGCCCACGCCGACCGCCTCGCCGTCCTGATGGTCACCTACCCGTCGACCCACGGCGTGTTCGAGGAGGCGATCGGCGAGATCTGCGCCCTCGTCCACGAGGCGGGCGGGCAGGTGTACCTCGACGGCGCCAACCTCAACGCCATGGTCGGCCTGGCCCAGCCCGGCAAGTTCGGTGCCGACGTCTCGCACCTCAACCTGCACAAGACGTTCTGCATCCCCCACGGCGGTGGCGGACCGGGCGTCGGGCCGATCGGCGTGCGGTCCCACCTGGCGCCCTTCCTGCCCAACCACCCCCTGGCCCCCGAGGCCGGCCCGGCCACCGGCCCCGGCCCGATCTCGGCCGCCCCGTGGGGCTCCGCCGGCATCCTGCCCATCCCCTGGGCCTACATTCGCATGATGGGGCCCGACGGCCTGAAGCGGGCCACCGAGGTGGCCATCCTCAACGCCAACTACATCGCCAAGCGGCTGTCCGACCACTTCCCCGTGCTCTACACGGGCCGCACCGGCCTGGTCGCCCACGAGTGCATCCTCGACCTCCGCCCGCTGACCAAGGAGACCGGCATCTCGGTCGACGACGTGGCCAAGCGGCTCGTCGACTACGGGATCCACGCCCCGACGATGAGCTTCCCGGTGGTCGGCACCCTGATGGTCGAGCCGACCGAGTCGGAGGACCTCCACGAGATCGAGCGCTTCTGCGCGGCGATGATCGCCATCCGCGCCGAGGTCGACACCCAGCCCGAGGTGCTGCGCAACGCCCCCCACACCGCGGCGATGCTGCTCACCACCGAATGGGACCAGCCCTACACCCGGGACCAGGCCGCCTACCCGGTCCCCTCCCTGCGGGCCGCCAAGTACTGGTCCCCGGTCCGCCGCATCGACGGCGGCTACGGCGACCGCCACCTCATGTGCTCCTGCCCTCCCCTGGACGACTACTAGCCGGACGACTACTAGCCGGACGACTACTAGCCGCCTCACCCCCCTCCCTCCCCCGATTCTGCGTGTAGTTCTTCCGGTTCTTGTAGAGAACCGCACGCAGAATCGGGATGGGTCGGCCGGTCCGGTGGGGCTGGACGGACGACTGTCACACCCCCTCGGCACGATCGTGTCCATGACAGATCATGCCGATACCCCTGAGTCGCCCCTCGATCTCGCCGAGCGCCAGCACGGCGTGATCGGCCGAGACCAGTTGCTCGACCTCGGACTCACCTCGCAGTCGATCTCGCGATTGCGGAGGGCACGCGGGTGGGCACCGGTGACGCAGCGAGTGCTCCGGGTGCGGGGTAGCGATCCATCAGATGCTCAGCGCCTCATGGCTGCCGTCCTCGACGCAGGGTCGGATGCGTTCCTCTCCGGCCCGTCATCGGCGGCGTGGTGGGGGGTTCCCGGCTTCTCGACCGGGGAGCGATGGCCGATCCACGTCACGCGGCGACGGAGCGGCACCCGACGTCCAACTCGCCTCGGCGAAGGTGCGAGAGGTCCTCGACCTCAGAGACCACCACGTGATGATCCTCTCGGGCATCCCCGTCTCCGTCCCGGCACGCATGGTGTTCGAGGTCGCAGCGGTCGGCTCACCCGCCAAGGCCGCCCGTGCGTGCGACTCCGCCCTCAGCATGCGGCTGACCACGATCCCCCGACTGAACCAGATGCTCGACGAGTGGGCGGATCGCGGTCGGCGTGGCACGGTCGCGATGCGCGAGATCCTCGATGCTCGGCCCATCGGCTTCATCCCGCCGGCCAGCAACCTCGAGCGCCGGTTCGTCCAACTCGTCGAGGCCAACTTCCTCGGGCCCTATCGCCGACAGGTCGACCTCGGTGGCGAGGACTGGATCGGACGGGTGGACTTCAAGCACCTCACCCTGCCGATCGTCATCGAGGTCCTCAGCGAGCGGTACCACTCGAGCCTGCTCGACCGCGAGGCCGATGGCCGCCGGTTCGCCGCCCTCATCACCGCAGGCTTCACCGTGGTGACCGTGTGGGATCACGAGCTCTGGCAGTCACCGGGCCAGGCGCTCGAGCGCGTGCACCTCGCCGAGGTGGCGCTCCGCACGCACCTCGGCGCCGCCTAGCCCGCCCCCTTCCCCAATCTGCGTGTCGTTCTTCCGGTTCTTGTCGAGAACGGCACGCAGAATCGGCGGCAGCTGGGTCAGCGGGTGGGGACGGGTTGGGGTGGGGGTGGGCCGACGTAGCGGGCGCTGGGGCGGATGATGCGGTTGTCGGCGGCTTGCTCGAGGACGTTGGCGCACCAGCCGATGACCCGGCTGACCGCGAAGGTCGGGGTGAACAGCTCGGGGGGCAGCCCGGCGGCCTCCATCACGACGCCGGCGTAGAACTCGACGTTGGCGTAGAGCTGGCGGCCCGGCTTGACCTCGGCCAGGGTGTCGACGATGAGGCGCTCGACGTCGACCGCGAAGGCCGCACGGTCGCCGCCGAGGCGGATGGCGACATCGCGCAGCAGCGTCGACCGCGGGTCGTCGGTCTTGTAGACCGCGTGGCCGAAGCCCATGATCCGCTCGCCGTGCTCGACCGCGTGGCGGATGTAGGCCGGTGCCGCCTCGGGGGTCCCGATGGCATCGAGCAGGGCGAGAGCCCGGCTCGGCGCACCGCCGTGGAGCGGTCCGGACAGCGCGCCGATCGCCCCGACGACCGCCGCGCCGAGGTCTGCGCCGGTCGAGGCGATGACGCGGGCGGTGAACGTCGACGCGTTGAAGCCGTGGTCGACGGTCAACATGAGGTACTGCTCGATGGCCCGCGCCACCTCGGGGGTCGGCTCCTCGCCGTGGATCATCCAGAGGTAGTTCGCGGCGTGGTCGAGGTCGGGCCGAGGGGCGATCGGCTCGAGGCCCTTCCCGAGTCGGTGCAGCGCGGCCACGGCCGTCGGGGTGACGGCGGCCAGGCGGAGCGCGTCCCTTCGCAGCGCCGGGCCGTCGAGGTCGTACGTCGGACGGAAGTGCTCCGCCGCGGCGACGGCCGACAGCACGGTGCGCAGCGCGTCGAGGGGCCCATCCCCCGTTGCGCCGGCCGCCACCTCGCGCAGCAGCGGTGCGAGACCGGCCGGCAGGGTCCGGAGCGGACGCGCCTCGGCGGCGAACGCGTCCCACCCGGCCGCATCGGGTAGCGCACCGTCGAACAACAGGGCCCAGACGTCCTCCAGCGTGCGCCGCTCGGCCAGCTCCACCGCCGAGTACTGCCGATAGTGGAAGAAGCCCTCGGTGCCGCGCACGTCGCCGATCGTGGTGTCGGTCACGATCACGCCCTTGAGCCCGCGGGGCGCGTCGATGGCGGCCTCCCCGGCCGGACGGATCGAGGCGAGCTTCATGAGGTCGCGCATCGACACGATCCCCACGAGCTCGCCCTCGTCAACCACCGGGATGTGGCGGTAGCCCCGGCGGGCCAGCCGGTCGAGCGCCTCGTCGATCGAGACGGTGGGGCCGACCACGTCGGGGGCGGCGGTCATCCACTCCCCCACGGTCTGCTGGCGGGCATCGGCACCCGCCGCTGCGGCTCGCACCAGGTCGCGTTCGGTCAGGATGCCGACCGGCAGGCCCGGATCGCCCACCACCACCACGGATCCGACCCCGGCCAGCACCATGGCATCGGCGGCCGAGGCCACCGTCTGCCCCGGTGAGGCAGTGACGACGGGAGAGCTCATCAGCTCGCGCACGAGGACGGGACTGGAGGTGCGGGGACGGGGCGTCGAAACGGTGCTCATGGGTCGACCTTGACACGGCCATCGACATTGATCAATCTTGACCGGTGATCAACATCGACCCCCACCTCACGCCTTCTTGGCGCGATAGACGACGCTCGGCGTCGGGTTCCGCGCCAATTTCGGACTGGCACGGGCGTCGGGGGCGGGGGCGACGGTGAGCGCGGCGCGGCTGACCACGGCCGAGGCGGCGGACCGGCTGGGGGTCAAGCCCGAGACGCTGTACGCATACGTGAGCCGGGGGCTGATCGAACGACATCGCGATCCGGGCGGGGTCAGCACCTACGCACCCCGCGACGTCGAGCGACTGGCGCGGGCGGGTCGGCGCACGAAGAGCCTGCCTCCGATCGTGTTCCCGTCGAGCCTGACCCTCATCGCCGATGGCCGGGTGACGTTCCGGGGGGTCGACGCCGTCCAGGCGGCGCTCGGCCACCGGTTCGAGGAGGTGGCCGAGTGGCTCTGGACAGGGCGCTGGCCCGAGGAGACGAGCTGGCCGTTCGATGCCGATGGGCTCGACCTCGTGCTCGCCGCGCAGCAGGCCATCCCACCCGGCTGCCTCCCGATCGACCGCTACCGCATCATCACCGCCGTGGCGGGGGCGAGCGATCCGGTGCGCCATGACGACCGCGCCGAGGTGGTGGTCCCGACCGCCCGCCGGCTGCTGCGACTGCTGGCCCACGGCCTCCCCCGGGCCGACGGCCGGGAGGCCCGCCGCGCCGAGCCGGCCCGGACGATGGCCGAGGTGCTCTGGACCCGCCTGACCCGGCTCCCCCGCACGCCGGCCCGCATCGACCTGCTCGACGCCGCGCTCGGCGTGCTCGCCGACCACGAGTTGGCCAGCTCGACCCTCGCCGTGCGGATGGCGGCGATGGTTCGGGCCGATGTGTACGAGGTCGTCGGCGCTGGGCTCAACGTGGCCGGTGGGCTGCGCCACGGCGGCGCGTCGCTCAGCATCGAGTCGCTCTTCCGCGACGCGGCCCGCTTCGGCGTGCCGCGCGCCCTCGACGGCCGCATCACCGACCCCGGGCGGCTGGCCGGATTCGGCCACCAGCTCTACCCCGACGGCGACCCTCGGGCTGTCGCCCTGCTCGATCGGCTGGCCGGCATCGACCCACCGGGCGATCGCCTGGCCACCGTCGACGCGATGCTGGCCGCGGTGGCGGCGCGCGACGTCCCGCCGCCCACCGTCGACGTCGCCCTGGCGGCCATCTCGTTCTGCGCCGACATGGCGCCGGGGTCGGGTGAGGCGATCTTCGCCCTCGCCCGGACCGCCGGGTGGATCGCCCACGCCCTCGAGCAGTACGACCAACCCACCTTCATGCGCGCCCGCGTCGACTACGTCGGCCCGACCCCCGGCCGTCCCGCCTGACCACCGCACCCATCCAGCGTCAGCTGATGGGCGCGGCGGGGGTGGGCTTGACGAAGGGGGTGGGGACGACCGTTGCCGGGACGAGGGTGCCCCGCATGTCGACCTCGACGGTGGCGCCGATCTCGATGTCGGGCGGCAGGAAACCCAAGGCGATGCCGTGCTCGAGGGTCGGTGAGAAGTTGCCGCTGGTGACCATGCCGACCATCTCGCCGTCGAGCATGAGCGGCTGGTGGTCGCGCGGTGGGCGCCGGCCCTCGACCGACAGGCCTCGCAGCCGGCGGGCGATCCCCCGCTCCTTCTCGGCCTCGAGGGCCGCGCGGCCGCGGAAGTCGCCCTTGGTCCAGCTCACGACCCACCCCAGGCCGGCCTGGAGCGGGGTGATGCCGAGGTCGAGCTCGTGGCCGTGCAACGGCAGCGCCGCCTCCAGCCGCAGCGTGTCGCGGGCGCCGAGGCCGGCCGGGACGAACCCGCCGGCCAGCACCGCGTCCCAGAGGTCGGTCGCCCGCTCGACCGGGACGGCGATCTCCACGCCGTCCTCGCCGGTGTAGCCGGTGCCGGCGACCATGCACTCGGTGCCGTCCCAGGTGAACCGGCCGACGTGGAAGCGGCCGATGGCCGCGGCGTCGGGGGCGATCGGATGGAGCAACCGGCGGGCGTGGGGACCCTGCAGGGCGATGATGGCCCGCTCATCGGTCACGTCCACCGCACCGTCGCCCAGCGCCGCCACCACCCGGCTGGTGTTGGACGCGTTGGGCATGACGTCGAACCGTTCGTCGTCGACCCACCACACGATGATGTCGTCGGTCACGGAGGCATCGGCTTCGGCCAGTAGGTGGGTGTACTGGGCCCGGCCGGGCCCGACCTTCAGGAGGTCGTTGGTGAGCGCGGCCTGGAGGCGATCGAGCGCATCGGGCCCGGTCACGCGGACGGTTCCGAGGTGGCTCACGTCGAAGGCGACGGCCGCCGTGCGGCACGCCCGGTGCTCGGCCAGGGTCCCATCGGGATACGACAGCGGCATGGCCCAGCCCCCGAACGGGACGATCTTGGCGCCGAGGGCGCGGTGGGCAGCGTCGAGGGGCGAGGTCCGGTCGGTCACGATCGGCGAGCCTACCGGCGCCCCTCCGACCGGCTGGTCGTCACCAGATGCGCACCCGCTCGTCGGGGCTGCGCCAGAGGGCATCGCCTTCGGCCACCCCGAAGGCCTCGTGGAACTCGTCGAGGTTCGTGACCACCGCGTTGCACCGGAACTCCGACGGTGAGTGCGGGTCGATCTGGAGCAGGCGCAGCACCTCGGCGTCGCGGGCCTTGGCTTGCCACACCTGGGCCCAGCCGAGGAAGACCCGCTGGAAGCCCGTCAGCCCGTCGATCACCGGAGGTTCGGCACCGGCGAGCGAGATCTCATAGGCCCGGTAGGCCACGGCCAGGCCGCCGAGGTCGCCGATGTTCTCGCCGACCGTCAGGGCGCCGTTGACCGTGTGGCCCGGGGCCTGGGCCGGCGCCAGCTGGTCGAACTGGGCGATCAGTGCCTGCGTGCGCTGGTCGAAGGCGGCACGGTCGGCGTCGGTCCACCAGTCCCGCAACGCGCCGTCGCCGTCGTACTTGCTGCCCTGGTCGTCGAAGCCGTGGCCGATCTCGTGCCCGATCACCGCCCCGATCCCGCCGTAGTTCACCGCGTCGTCGGCGTCGATGTCGAAGAACGGGGGCTGGAGGATCGCCGCCGGGAAGACGATCTCGTTCATGCCGGGGTTGTAGTAGGCGTTCACCGTCTGGGGGGTCATGAACCACTCCCCTCGGTCGATCGGGCGACCGATCTTGCCGAACTCGCGATCGACCTCGAACGCGTGGGCCCGCCGCACGTTGCCGAGCAGGTCGTTGCGGTCGATGGCCAGCGGCCCGTAGTCCCGCCACTCGTCGGGGTAGCCGACCTTCGGGGTGAACTTGCCCAGCTTCACCAGCGCCCGTTCCTTGGTCTCCTCGCTCATCCAGTCGAGGCCGGTGATGCTCTGCCGGTACGCCTCGACCAGGTTGGCCACCAGCTCGTCCATCCGGGCCTTGGCCGCGGGCGGGAAGTGCTGTTCGACGTAGAGCTGGCCGACCATCTCGCCGAGCCCCCGCTCGACCGCGGCGACCCCCCGCTTCCAACGTTCCCGCTGCTCCGTCGCGCCGGTGAGGGTCGTGCCGTAGAACGCGAAGTTGGCTGTCACCACCTCGTCGGACAGGTAGGGCGCAGCGGCGCGGACCACGTTCCAGGCCAACCACGCCTTCCAGTCGTCGAGGGGGACGGAGGTGAGCAGCCCGGACAGCGTGGTGAAGAAGCTGGGCTGCCGCACGACCACGGTCTCGAACGCCGGCGCGGGCGCGCCCATCTCGGCGATCCAGCGATCCCAGGGCAGATCGGGGGCGAGCTCGGCCAGCTCGGCCCGCGTCATGTGGTTCGAGGTGGCGGCCGCGTCGCGGGACCGGACGACGTCCCAGTGCCCGGCGGCCAGCGCCGTCTCCAGGGCCATGACCCGTTCGGCCACCGCCCGGACGTCGCCGGCGAAGTCCATCGGCGGTTCGGGGAGGAACCCGAGCATCGTGGCGATGAAGTCCACGTAGGCGGCCCGCACCTCGGCGAACGCCTCCTCGCGGTAGTACGACTCGTCGGGGAGGCCGAGGCCGCCCTGGAGGAGGTTCACGATGTAGCGGTCGGGACGCTCGTCGTCGGTGTCGACGTACATCCCGGCGAAGCCCGAGACCCCAGCCCGCTCCAGTCCGCCGATGACCTCCGCCAGGCCACCGACGTCGGCGATCGCGGCGACGCGGGTCAGATCGGCCCGGAGCGGCTCGACGCCACGTGCTTCGATCGCTTCGGTGGCCATGAAGCTGGCGAACAGGTCGCCGACCTTGGCGGCCTCGGTGCCGGGTTGGGGATCGGCGGCGGCCGCTTCGGTGATGATGGCGTGCAGCGCCTCCTCCGACCGGTCGACCAGCCGCCGGAACGCCCCTTCCGAGGCTCGATCGGCCGGGATCTCGGCGGTGGCCAGCCAGCGACCGTTGACGTGGCGGAACAGGTCGTCCTGCGGGCGCACGTCGGGGTCGAAGCTGCTCGTGTCGATGCCGGACTTCATCGTGAAGGGTGCCTCCTGGGCGGGGATGCGAACGCTACCGGGCTCG
>Ga0209023_10007937_pt1 | contig 10747 bp, 6 predicted proteins | sample LakOneMetagenome_FD_187468 | JGI IMG/M metagenome (GOLD analysis project Ga0209023, IMG submission 187468) | Freshwater and sediment microbial communities from Lake Erie, Canada (SPAdes) (version 2) | ecosystem: Environmental > Aquatic > Freshwater > Lentic | place: Lake Erie, Canada | collected...
CGACGCGGCGCCGGGCGCGAAAACCGAATTGATCGTCTGGGACCAGCCCGAGGCGCCGCCGGCTTCGATGCGCGCGCCGCTGTGGTGGGTCGCCGATGCGAGCGCCTTCCCCGAGCTGGCAAAAGCGCCAACGGTCGACGGCATCCGCTACGCCGACAGCGCGCGTGGCCGCCTGTGGACGTCCGATGCCTGGCCACCGTCGGACGCGGCCGCCGCACGCCGCCTGCTGGAAACCTGGCGCAGCCTGCATTACGCGCCGCTGGCCTACACTGCGCCGTCGCAGTCCTTTGCCGCCTCGCCGACGCCGGCGGCGATGCACGCGGACGGCGCCCTGCGCGGCTTCCTGATGTGGGCGCTGGTGGCCCTGTTTGCACTCGAGAGGATGGTGACCCATGCACGCCGACGCTGACATCGCCCGGCGCATCTGGCGTGCCGCCTTGCTGCGGCGCCTGCCGCTGTGGGTGCTGGGCGCCTTGCCCTGGCTGTCGCTGCGCCTGCTGCCGGGACTCCTGGCCTGGGTCGCCTGGTGCATGTGGGATGGCGCGCGCCTGCGTCAGCGCGTATCGCACGGCTGGGTGAGCTGGCTCGACGCCGACGTGCCCGAGCTGGAAGACAGCAGCGCACTGCTGATCGATGCCGACACCCCGCTGGCCAGGATGCAGCGCGAGCGCCTGCTGGCGCGCATCGCCGAGCGGCTCGACGCCCGCACCGTGCGCGCCATCGTGCGCCGCCATGTGGACATGGGCCTGAGCTGGCTCGCGCCCTGGCTCGCCTTTGCCGCCATCGTCTGGTTCTTCGGTCAACAGGGCGCCACGGCGAAGGGGGCGGCACCAGGCACGCCGGCGCCGGCCGCCAAGGCTGCCGTGATTCCCGAGCTGAGCGTCACCGCCACGCCGCCTGCCTACACCGGCCTGGCGCGCACCGAAGGCGCACCGCGTCATCTCGAACTGCCGGAGGGAAGCAGGGTCGCCTGGTGCCTGAAGAACCCGGAAGCCGGCAAGACCATCCTCGAACTCAGCGATGGCCGCACCCTGAACGTCGGCGCCAAGTGCGCCGAGCTGGCCGCCACCGAATCCCTGTTCTGGCGCTGGCGCGGCGCGCGCTACACGCTGAAGGTGACGCCGGATGCGCCGCCGCAGATCACGATCACCCAGCCGACCCAGATGATCCAGGAGCTCAAGCCGGATGCGAAGACCGCCGCCATGGCCTTGACGGTGCGCGACGACTACGCCGTGCGCCGCGCCACCCTGCACCTGACCCTGGCGCGCGGTAGCGGCGAGAACATCAAGTTCACCGACCGCGAGATGCCGCTGCCGGCATCGAACGACCCGCGCGTGCGCAACTGGTCCAGGCAATGGACGCTGGCGGAACTCGGCATGGAGCCGGGCGACGAGATGTACTTTTTTGTCCGTGCCGTCGACAACGCCGCCCAGCCGCACACGGTGCAGTCGCCGACCTATACGTTGCGCCTGCCCGCGCCGGAGCAGGAAGACGAGGAAGTCACCTCGGCCATGCCGATGCTGGTGAAGCCGCAAAGCCTGCGCAGCCAGCGCCAGATCATCATCGACACCGAGCAGCTGATCGCCGACATGAAGGCCACCCGCATGGCGGCAAGCGAAGCGCGCGAGCGCAGCGAAGCCATCGCCGCCGACCAGGCCCAGCTGCGCCGCCGCTACGGCCAGTTCCTGGGCGAGGAATCTACGCTTTTCGGCGGCGAGGAAGAACACGACGACGACCACGGCCACGCGCCGGCGAACGGCCAGATGGACGTGCTGCACGAGTTCGGCCATGCCCACGACGAAGCCGAGAACGCCACGCTGTACGACGAAGGCACCAAGAAAATCCTGCGCCGCGCGCTGGTGGCGATGTGGGACGCCGAAAAGGCGCTGCGCGCCATCACGCCGAAGACCGCGCTGGCGCCGGAACTGAAGGCATTGGAAGCGATCAAGGAACTGCAGCAAGCCGACCGCATCTACCTGCACAAGACGGCTTTCGTGCCGCCGCCGATCAAGGAAGAGATCCGCATGACGGGCGACGTGGTAGGCGCGGCCAGCTACCGGCGCGAGCAGGGCGAAGCCGGGGATGCGATCCCGCTGCCGCTGCGCGAGCTGGTGACGGCCTTGTCGAACGAAGGCCCGCTGCCGGCGCTGTGGACGCGCACCGCTCACGACTGGGTGCGCGAGCGCCTGAATGATGACGAACAGCGCCTGGCCGCCCAGCGCGCGATCCAGGACGTGGCGGATGGCTGCCTGCGCTGCCGTCCCGCCTTGCGCGCCTGGCTGCGCGCCGGTATCGCGCAGGCGCCGGTGATCCTGCAAGCGACACCAAGGGCGCACACGCCGTTCACGCAGGCCTGGCAGCGAGAACATGCGAAAGGGGAGCAGAAATGATCGCCGCCATCGTCATCATCGGCACCATCAGCCTGCTGCTCTACCTGTGGCGCCGCCGCGTGGTGGACGCGCTGCTGGTGCTGGTTGCCACCGGCGCACTGGTCTTGCTGGCCACCGGCTGGAAGCTGCCCGGCGAAATGGGCGGCACATTGGCCATCGATCCCGCCCGGCCGCCGGCGACGCTCGACGGCGTACGCGCCTTGAGCCTGCAAGGCGACGGTCTGCGCGCCGCGCAATGGCAGGACCTGCCGGCGCGTCCGCTGGTATGGAGGCCGCCAACGACCGACACGCTGCGCCTGGACTTCCCGCGCCGCCTGGCGCTGGGCCGCATGTTCACGCTCACCGTGCAGCGCACGGCAAAGACGCCGGCGCGCCTGCAACTGGTTGCCGAGAATGGCCAGGTGCTGGCGGAAGCGCGCGGCGAGGGCGCGCTCACGGTCGAGTGGCTGCCGCCGCTGGCCGAAACCCTGGAGCTGAAGGCACGCCTGCTGGATGCGCAAGGCAAGCTGCTGGCTGAAGGACCGGTGCCGGTGGTGGTCAGCGAAATCCCGCCGCTGCAGGTACGCGGCCGCTTCAGCGCACCCTCCTTCGATTTACGCGTACTGAACGAACTGCTGGGAAGCAGCCATGCCGTGATCGACTGGCAGGTGGCGCTCGGCAAAACCGTCACCCGCAGCGAAACCGCGCGCGAAAAGATGGACGCGCCGGACCTGCTGGTGATCGACGCCACCTGGTTCGAGCGCGCATCCGGCGTCGCGCGCAGCGCCTTGCTGGAAGAAGTGGAGAAGGGCGCCGCGCTGCTGGTCCTGGGCGGGAATGCCAACGACAGCGCGGTCTGGTCGCGCAGCGTGCAGCTGGCGCTGCGCGCGCAAGCCGCCGACGCCACGATCGGCTCGCTGGCCCTGACATCCGCGCCCCTGAATCCGGCATCGAAGCAGGCCGGCGCGTGGACCGGCAAGGACGCCGTGTGGGCGCGCCCGTGGGGCCAGGGCCGCATCGGCTGGCTCGGCGCCGCCGACTGGCACCGCCAGGCGATCAAGGAACCGCGCGCGCTGGCGCTATGGTGGCAGGGCGTGCTCGATACGCTGGCCGTGCAGCGCATCGAGGACGTGCACTGGCTCGATCCGCAAGAGATGCCGCTGCCGAATCAGCGAATGGAAATCTGCGCGCAAGGCGTGACAGGCAAGGTCCGTTTCCCGGACTTGGGCCGGACCCTGGCCTGGCAGCGCCGCAGCGACCGCGTCGATGCATCCTGTGTCGCCGTGTGGCCGCGCCAGGCCGGCTGGCTGCGCATGGAAACGCAGGACGCCAAGCAGGTAGCCGGTCAGGTCTATGTCTACGCGGCGGGCGATTGGCCGCTGTGGCAGGCGGCCGAACGGCGCGATGCCACGGCACGCTATGCGGCGCGTACGCCAGTGGCGGCTGCGCAGAACCAGGGCGCGCTGCCCGGCTGGCCGTTCGCCGTCGTGTTCGCGCTGGCGATGCTGTGCCTGTGGTGGCGCGAACGCCGATGAAAGCAGCGGCGCAGGTCTGGCATGCGGGCACGGTCCCGGTTGCCGCTACATGGCGGCATCGAAGACACAAGGGCTTCACAGGATTTGGCACCATATAAGGAATACGCCATGCAAATCGCATTCGAAACACCCGATCAGACTGATGTGCGCGTACTGTTGGACGAACTGGATGCCTACCTGTATTCACTTTATCCTCCAGAGAATGTCTATGCCCTGGATACGGCATCGCTTCTGAAGCCAGATGTTCACTTTGCCGTGGCGCGCGATGCCGCCGGGGGGCCGGTGGGCTGTGGGGCCATCGTCGTGAAGCCCGAGTACGGCGAAATCAAACGTGTCTATGTGCGTCCGCAGGCACGCGGCCAAGGCGTCGCGCGCCGCCTGATCGAAACGCTGGAAGAGCAAGCGGCGGCGCAGGGTTGCCGTGCTTTCATGCTGGAGACCGGGCCCACCCAGCCGGAGGCGCTTTTCCTGTATCAGCGCCTGGGTTATGCGTATCGGGGACCGTTCGGCGAGTATCCGGCCGATCCTTTATCGGTCTTCATGCAAAAGATCGCAGAATGACGTGGGCGACGAAGCGGGGCCGCAGCGTACGAGCGCCTTGGCTAGCTCACAGCCGTGGGTTTGACTTGACCACCAGGATCTTCAGGAGGCTTGCCGTGCGTCCGACGATGTGGATGCTGCTGCTCGCGGCCGGGCCGGTAACTGCCGCCGCCGATCCCGCGCCTGCGCCTCCCTTGGCCTGCCCCCAATGCGGACACTGGGAACTCGACGGCGCCAGCCGCGGCATGACGGGCGAGTGGCTGTCGATCCAGCCCGATCGTGTCGATTTCCCCGCGCTCGGCCGGTATTGCGCGCGTACGATCGAGCATTCCAGCGAAGCGGATGGGAATGGGCGCCAGCGCCACCGCGTGCTGCTGGCACTGACGCCGCGCGTGGACGACTGCAGCACATCGGCCGGCCAGGACCTGCGCATGCAGATCGACGTCGACGCCGGCGCAGTGGAGGGCAGCCATGCGAGCATGATTATCCAGGACGGGTCGAAAACAGTGCTCGAAAGCGGAGCATGGAACGTCGACCGGGAAGACCCGTGCGACGCTGGACGGAATGCGCCATTCATCGCCTGCTACAGCATGGACCACGCCCGGCTCTACAAGCAGCTGGGCTATGCAAGCTATGCGATCGGCCGCAGCCTGCCGAAGCCGCAGGCGACCGTGTTTGCGCGCCGCTTCAGCCCGGAACGCTTTGCCGGCGAGGTCGAACGCTTTTGCGACCGGCAAGGCACGCTCAACGGAGCCGGCTCGGGCGCGACGCTTGTCAGCAAACGTTGCCAGGTCGAGCGCTTGGGCGCCAAGCTGCACGAGCTGGAAGCATGGCAGGTTTGCCTGAGGACGAAGGAGCGTGCCTGCAAGACGCCGGGACAGGATTTCGACAAGGCTGCGGCCGAGTGATCCGCAGCTGGCTGTGACGGCTATCCCACCGCCGCCACGACAGCCGGCGCTTGAACCAGCTGCAAATCGGCAGCGGGACTGCGCAATTTGACCACCGTCCCATCGAACTGGTAACCGCTCGCCTCGTGCACCTCCCACGCGCCTTCGCCCAGCAGGCGCAGCACATGCGTGTGGTGGCGCAGCACGGCCGGACGGTGCGCGATGCTGATCAGGGTCGTACCGCTTTCGCGCAGGCGTGCGTACAAGGACGCCTCGTTGGCGCTGTCGAGCGCACTGGTCGCTTCGTCGAGGATGACGATGGACGGCGCATGCACCAGCACGCGGGCAAAGGCCAGGCGCTGCTGCTCGCCGACCGACAGCACTTTTTCCCAGTCCTGCACCGCATCCAGTCCGCCCACGCGCTCGGCCAGGCGCGGCAGGTGCACCTGTTCCAGGATCGCCAGTAACTGCGCGTCGTCGAGCGCCGACTGCCCGCTCGGGTACAGCAGCTGGCTGCGCAGCGTGCCCGCCTGCAGGTAGGGCTGCTGGGGCAGGAAGAAGAAGCTCTCCAGCGGCGGGTGGTGGATGGTGCCGCTGCCGGTGTTCCACAGCCCCGCGATGGCACGCAGCAGCGAACTCTTGCCGCAGCCGCTTTCGCCGGTGATCAGGAGGGCGTCGCCCGGCTTCAGGGTCAGGCTCAGTTCCTTGATCAGCACCCGCTCGGATTGCGGCGGATGCAGGGTCAGGGATTCCAGTGCGAGGTGGCTGGAAGGCTGCATCCGGATGCACGGCTGCGCGGCGTCGGCAGCGGCGCTGGTGGCCTCTGGCTCCGTCTCCGGCAGCATCAGCCGCGACAGGGCTTGCAGCCGGTCGATGCCCGCCACGAAGCGGCTCAGGCTCTCGAAGTTATCGACGATCACGCCGACGGCGGTCAGCACCGCCGTGAAGGCGCCGGCCGCCTGCACCGCGCGGCCCACTTCCAGCTCGCCCGACAGCACACCCTGGGCCAGGATCACGAAGGGCAGCACCAGCGTCAATTGGCTGAAGGTGCGCTGGAACAGGTTGAGCGAACACTGCTTCCTGATCAGCTGCGCGAAGTTCTTGATCACGCTGTCGAACTTGCCGTCGATATGCGCGCGTTCCTGGGCTTCGCCGCGGTAGAAGGCAATCGATTCGGCATTCTCGCGCAGGCGCATCAGGCTGAAACGGAAATCCGCTTCGCGCCGCAGCTGCCAGAAGTTCAGCTGGATCAGCGGATTGCCGAAGACGTAGAGGGCGACGACCGTGCCCACCAGCGCATACACCGCCAGCACGCCGACCAGCACCTTGGAGATCGACCACAGCACGGCGCTGAAGGCCACCAATTGCATGATCGAGCCGATGAAGATCAGCAGGAAGTGGATCGACCGGCCGGTGAAGGTGTTGATGTCTTCGCTGATGCGCTGGTCGGGGTTGTCGATCTCGCTGTTCGAGCCGAGCGCGTAGTACTTGCGGCCTGTCAGGTAGCCGTCGAGGAAGCGGCCGGTCAGCCAGCGCCGCCACCCGTTGGCGAAGCGGTCGCGCATGTAGTAATAGAAGGCATACACCGGCACCGCAAAGGCCAGCACGAACAGGCAGGCGCGCACGGAGTTCCAGAAGCGGTCGCTGTTCCTGCCCGCCAGTGCCGAGGTCATTTCGCCGGCCTGGTTGTTCAGCATGACGGCCAGCTTGGTCTCGACCAGCATCAGCACGATCAGGAGCAGCAGCAAGGCCCAGGCACTGCGCTTTTCCTCGCCCAGCCAGTAGGGCTTGGCCACGTTCACGAACTGCTTCCATGCAGTCAGCGACAAGGCTGCCGCCCGCCGCTTGTCGTTCGATGACGCCGGGACCTCGATGGTCCCGGTGGCGGAAGGTGCGGAGCTGGGCGTGTTCATGATTCGTCACTTGCTGTGGTCAACCGGCGGTTGCTGTACGACCCCAGCATAGGACCGCGCCCGGCCCTGTTCAGTGCGGAAACAAACACAGCATGTATTTATACTTTCCTGTTAGAACGCATATTCGGCGCGGGCGTAGTAGCTGCGGCCGTTGATGCCGAAGGGGCAGGTTTCCCAGCAGTGGGTGAAGCCCATCTGCGGGAAGGGGGCGGCGCGCACCGGGTCCCAGCGCGTCGGGTAGGTGTCGAAGACGTTGTTGGCGCCGGCCGACAAACTCAGGTTGCGCGATACCGAGAAACGCAGCGCCAGGTCGACCAGCCACTTCGCATCCCAGGTCTGGACATAGGGCGCGGTGAAGCCCTGGCCCTGCACCTTGCCGTAGTAATTCGCGCGCAGGTTCGCGTTCCAGGCGCCGCGTGTGTAGTCGGCGGCCACCACGTGGTGCTGGCGCGGCTGGCCGCGTTCGATCAGCGTCACCTGCGCATCGTCGAACAATTGGGCGCCACTCAGCACGCTCGATTGCGAATGGCGCGCTTTTACCTTCGTGCGGTTCAGGCCCAGCTGGCCGGACAGCACCAGCTTGCCGCCGGCGACGCCGCGCGTGGTGTGCTCGGCGGTGATATCCAGTCTGCGCGTTTCGGTGTCGATCGCGTTGGTGAAGAACTGGGCCTGGCCGACGCGCAGCGGCGCCAGGATAGTGCGGATCGGGCAGGCGGCCGGCGTGGCGCAGGCGCCAGTCTCGGGCGAGATCGTGCTGGAAAAGACGATGCGGTCGTCGATGTCGGTGCGCCAGACGTCGGCCGTGATGCTGAAGTTCGGCGCCGGACGCAGTACGATGCCGGCGCTGGCACTGCGCGATGTCTCTTCCTTCAGCGGCGCGATGCCGAAGGCGCGCGTCACCGGGCTGCCTTCGCGTGCGGTGAGGGTGTCGGTGAGCACGCCGGCGCCGTTCAAATTGGTCGACACCGAGCTGTAGAACTTCTGCTGCACCGACGGCGCCCGGAAACCCGTGGAAGCACTGGCGCGCAAGGCGACACTGCGGCTCGGGTCGTAGCGGGCGATGAGCTTGCCCGTGGTGGTGCTGCCGAAGTCGGAATAGCGCTCGCGCCGCAGGGCCGAGCCGAGCGTGAGCTGCTCGCTCCATTTGTGTTCGGCGTCGATGTAGAAGGCGGTGTTGTGGCGGCCTGCATAGACTTCATTGGCCGGCGTGTAGCCGGGGAAGCCCTGGATGCCGGCCTGGGCGATGCCGCCGTGCTGGTCGCGGATGCGCAGCGCCGGGTTGTTGGTGCGGCCGTACTGATACGACACTGGCTCGCCCGCCTCGATGCGGTAGCTGTCGCGCCGGTACTCGAAGCCGGCGCCGACGAAAATCGGCTGATCGAGGAAGTACAGCGTGCCCTTCAGGTCGAGGTTGAAGGTCGACTGGTGGAAGCCCAGCGTGCCGGTATAGGCCTCGAAGGGCGACTCGCAGCGGCAAGGGTTCTCGTACCAGTAGCTGACGTTGATCGAATTGCGTTCGTTGAACACCAGTTCGCTGCGGCCGTGGTTGAAGCTGGCGTCATATTTCCAGCCGCCGCCCAGCTCCCCGCGATAGCCGAAGGCCAGCGAGGCGTCGCGCACTTCGGTGCGGATCTCGGGCAGGAAGCCGTCCGGGTACACGGCCGGCACGTTGCGCGCATCTTCGCGCGGTCGGAAGAAACCGGCCGCTTCGCTAGTGCGCTTCGAGGCGCCGCCGAACAGGTAGAGTTCTCCGCCGCCGAGCGGCAGCGCGGCATTCGTCCACACATAGGCGTCCTTGGCGCGGCTGTCGCCGATGCGCTGGGTCACGCGCGCCGGCGTCACCCGCAGCGTGTCCGGTCCGGCGCGGTTGGTTTCGCCGCGGCGGCGGCCTTCGATGGCAAGGGACAGGAAACCGCCATCCGAACCCAGCGCAAAGCAGTGGTATGCGCTGGCGCCGAAGGTGTCGCCGTCACCCTCGGACGTGGTGCCGGCGCTGGCGCCGACCAGGCTTTTGCCCGCCCCTTCCTTCAGCACGATGTTGATCACGCCGGCAATCGCGTCCGAGCCGTACTGGGCGGCGGCGCCGTCGCGCAGCACTTCGATGTGGTCGATGGCCGACATCGGGATCGCATTGATGTCGGTGCCGGCCGAACCGCGCCCGACCGTCTGCTGCACGTTCACCAGCGCCTGCTGGTGGCGCCGCTTGCCGTTCACCAGCACCAGCAGCTGGTCCGGGCCCAGGCCGCGCAGGGTGGCCGGGCGGATGATGTCGGTGCCGTCGCTGATGAAGGTGGTGCTGAAGTTGAACGAGGGGTCGAGTTCCTGCAGCGCCTTGCCCAGCTCCAGGGTGCCGGTCGACACCAGGTCCTGACTGCTTACCAGGCCGACCGGCACCGCCGTGTCGAGGGCCGAGCGGGCGGCAGCGCGCGAGCCGATCACCACCACGGTATGGGGCGCCTCCTGGTCGGCAGTCTGTGCCTGCGCATGGGGAAAGGCGGCCAGCAGGGCGGCGGCGAGCAGGGTGGGGTGCAGCGAGCGGTGGATCATCGCGGTTCCTCATTGAAGATGGTCATTGACCGGGAAATCTTGCTCGCGATAACTCTTCTAGGCTTGCGATGCGACAACACTGCCCCGGGAAGCCTGCTCCCTGTGTCTAACTGGCAACACCTAGCTGAACAGTCTGTTTATTTCCTCTAGACAATAAAGTAAAGTTGCCATGTTGAAATTACAAACAGACAATCGAAAGGTGTGCAATGGATTTGGTGTACAAGAACGAGCGCTCGCTGTTCGTCGTGATGCTGGTGTTGTCGCTGATCGTCTGGGCCGGCCTGGTGGCGGGCATGGGCGGGGCGGTGTTCGGTTACGCGGTGATGTTCTTCCTGTTCTACTGCTTCGCGCAGTCCGCCCTGATTTCCTACCTCAAGGGCAACGCCGTGCGCATCACGCCCGAGCAGTTTCCCGACCTCGACGCGCAGATCAACGCGTGCTGCTTCAAGCTGGGCCTGGAGCGCGCGCCCGACGCCTACCTGCTGCAGATGGGCGGCTCGCTGAATGCCTTTGCCACCCGCTTCCTCGGGCGCGACTTCCTGGTGCTGTACTCGGACGTGGTCGACGGCCTGCACGACAACCCGGACGCCCTGAATTTCTACATCGGCCATGAGATCGGCCACATCAAGCGCAAGCACCTGAGCTGGGGCACGGTGCTGCTGCCGGCTTCGATCCTGCCGCTGATCGGCGCCGCCTATTCGCGCGCCCGCGAGTACACCTGCGACCGCCACGGCCTTGCCGCCTGCGAGCAGCCGGTCAACGCCGAATTCGGCATGGCGGCCCTGGCGGCCGGCGGCAAGCGCTGGCGCACCATGAACAACAGCGCCTTCATCGAGCAGTCGCGCGAGACCGAGGGCTTCTGGATGTCCTTCCACGAACTGGTCGGCGACTACCCGTGGCTGGTCAAGCGCATGGCCGCGGTACGCGCCCTGGCCGCCGGCCAGGAGCCGCGCCAG
>Ga0209023_10007938_pt1 | contig 10746 bp, 10 predicted proteins | sample LakOneMetagenome_FD_187468 | JGI IMG/M metagenome (GOLD analysis project Ga0209023, IMG submission 187468) | Freshwater and sediment microbial communities from Lake Erie, Canada (SPAdes) (version 2) | ecosystem: Environmental > Aquatic > Freshwater > Lentic | place: Lake Erie, Canada...
GGGTTCCTGCTGCTGGCGGCGGGCCTTCTGGTCATCGACGGCCGCCTCTTCCGCCGCTTCGCCAAAGCGCAAGAATCTGCGTGAATTTCCGGCGACTTGCCGTTAAGCACGGGCCTTGGATGGGGCGAGGTACGGGACAGCCGCGATGATCTACCGCAATGAGAGCGACTGGCGCAGCGCCAGCGAAAAGCGTGTGCTGCTGTTTGGCATGTCCGGGCTGGGCAAGACCCACATCTCGAACCTCCTGCGCGACCACGGCGACTGGTTCCACTATTCCATCGATTACCGCATCGGCACCCGCTACATGGGCGAGCATATCGCCGACAACTTCAAGCGCGAGGCGATGAAGGTTCCGCTCCTGCGCGAACTCCTGATGACCGATAGCGTTTTCATCGCCTCGAACATCACCTTCAACAACCTCGCCCCGCTGTCGACCTATCTCGGCAAGCCTGGCGACCCGGCGCGTGGCGGGGTACCGTTTGCCGAATACATGCGCCGTCAGGAAGAACATCGTCAGGCGGAGGTCGCGGCCCTTCTCGACACGCCGCATTTCATCGACCGCGCCGCAGACCTTTACGGCTATAGCAACTTCATCTGCGATACTGGCGGCTCGATCTGCGAGGTGGTGGAACCCGCCGACCCCAGTGATCCGGTCCTGAATGTGCTGGCCGACAATCTGCTTCTGGTCTGGATCAAGGGCAGCGAGGCGCACCGCGCTGAACTGATCCGCCGCTTTGACCGCGCGCCAAAGCCCATCTACTACCAGCCCGCTTTCCTGAAGGCCGTCTGGGCCGATTTCCTCGCCCAAGAGGGCAAGCCCGAGACACAAGTCGACCCTGACGCCTTCTTGCGTTTCGCCTATGCCCGCCTTCTTGACCATCGCCAGCCGCGCTATGCGGCAATGGCCGAGCGTGGGCTGACCGTGACCGCCGAACAGGTGGCCGAGGTCAAGACCGCCGCCGACTTTGAAGACCTGATCGCCCGCGCCCTTGAGGCGCGCGGTCAGAGGGCTTAGATCGCCCGCAAGGAGACGCTGAACAATGCCTATCACCCTGCCCGAGACCCTGCCCGCCTTCGACGTCCTGTCGCAAGAAGGCGTCATGGTCATGTCGCCTGATCGCGCCGCGCATCAGGACATCCGCCCCCTGCGGATCGGGCTTCTGAATCTCATGCCAAAGAAGATCCAGACCGAAAACCAGTTCGCCCGGCTGATCGGCGCGACGCCGTTGCAGATCGACTTTCAGCTGATCCGCATGTCGACGCACGAAACCAAGAACACCGCCGCCGAACATATGGAGGCCTTCTACCGTCCCTTCCCCGACGTGCGTGATGAAAAATTTGACGGCCTGATCATCACTGGCGCGCCCATTGAACATCTGGCCTTCGAGGATGTGACCTATTGGGACGAACTCTGTGAGGTCATGGACTGGACGCAGACCAACGTGCAATCGACCTTCGGCGTTTGCTGGGGCGGCATGGCGATGATCCACCATTTCCACGGTGTGAAGAAACATATGCTGGACCACAAGGCGTTCGGCTGCTTCCGTCACACCAATCTGGCACCTTCGTCGCCCTATCTGCGCGGATTCTCCGACGAATTCGTCATTCCGGTCAGCCGCTGGACCGAGATGAAGCAGGCCGAGATCGACAGCGCCTTGCAGCTTCGGACGCTTCTGGGGTCTGACGAGGTCGGTCCCTGTCTGGTCGAAGACCCCGATCACCGCGCGCTCTATATCTTCAATCACTTCGAGTATGACTCGGGCACGTTGAAGGAAGAGTACGACCGCGACGTGTCCAACGGCACGCCGATCAACGTGCCGATGAACTACTATCCTGACGACGATCCCTCGCGCCCGCCGTTGAACCGCTGGCGCAGCCACGCCCATCTTCTGTACGGCAACTGGGTCAACGAGATCTATCAGACGACGCCGTTCGATCTGAACGCAATCGGACGTTAGGCACCGAAGGACCGCGCCGATAGGGGCCTCCAGCGGAGATTTTTACGGTCGAAAAATGCAGGTGAAGCGCCATTGCCTGTCGGGTCGCCTGCGCCTTAATCTGTTCCTATCATTCAGGAGTTCCTTTCATGGTCGATGCTGCTGCCCCCGCTGAAAAGCCCGATCCAGACGCCATCCCCTTCGTTGGTGACATCACCAAGTTTCTCGACACCGAAGCCCCGTCCGACATTCGCAAGGCTATCGCCAAAGCTGGCCGAAAGGACATACTCGACAAGTCGTTCCCCTATTCGCGCGAGATGGACGGCGACGATTATGATGACCATATGGCGCTGTTGCAGATCGAACTGGTCAAGATGCTCCACGACCTGCGCACCACCGGCAAAAGGCTCGTTGTGCTGTTCGAGGGTCGCGATGCGGCAGGAAAGGGCGGCTGCATCGAACGGATGCGGGAGAACCTGAACCCGCGTTCGGCCTATATCGTGGCGCTGGCCAAGCCGACGGAGCGCGAGGCGGCGCAATGGTATTTCCAGCGCTACATCGACCAGCTTCCGGCGGCAGGTGAAATCGCGCTCTTTGACCGGTCATGGTACAACCGCGGCGTCGTCGAGCAGGTCTTCGGCTTTTGCAAGCCCGAGCAACGCAAACTGTTCTTCAAGCAACTGCCCGAGTTCGAGAAGATGTTGATCGACGAGGGCATCATCCTTGTGAAGCTCTGGCTCGACGTGGGCCGCGCCGAGCAACTCCGCCGCTTTCTTGACCGCGAGAAGGACCCGCTTAAGCAGTGGAAGCTTAGCTGGATCGACGTTGAGGGTCTGAAGAAGTGGGACGCCTATTCGGACGCGATAAACGAGACGCTTGAAAAAACCCATACCAAGCACGCGCCGTGGACGGTGATCCGCGCCGACGACAAGGACCGCGCCCGGCTTGCCGCAATCCAGACCGTTCTGAACGCCGTCGACTACCGCCACAAGGACAAGAAGGCCATCGGCAAGATCGACGAAAAGGTCTGCGGCGGCCCCGGCAGCGTGGATGGCTAAGCAGGGCTACCACCACGGCAATCTGCGTCAGGCTCTGATCGACGCTACCCTGTCGTTGATCGAGACGCAGGGGCCGCAGGGCTTTACCCTGTCTGACGCGGCCAAGCAGGCGGGGGTCACCCCCGCCGCCGTCTACCGCCATTTCGCCGGGCGTGACGACCTGATCGCCGAATGCGCGCGACAGGGGTTCGAGATCTTCGCCGACTTGATGGATCATGCCTATAACGGCGGCAAACCAACGGCGCTGCGCGCCTTCGAGGCGACGGGCCGCGCCTATCTGGCCTTCGCCCGCAAGTTTCCCGGTCACTATATGGCGATGTTCGAAAGCGGCCTGAACCTGAACCGCACACCTGAACTGGCCCGTGCCGCCGAACGCGCGCGTGGTGTCCTCACCCGCGCTGCCGAGGCGCTGTCGCAGCATATCCCCGCCACCCGCCGCCCACCTGCTGCGATGTTCGCCGCCCATATCTGGGCGCTGAGCCACGGTGTCGTCGAACTGTTTGCGCGCGGCGCACCGGGCAGCCGCGCCCCCTTCCCGCCCGAGGAATTGCTCGAAGCCGGGATCGGTATCTATTTGCGTGGCCTTGGTCTGGTGCCGCCAGACGCCTGAGCGGCGCTTAGTCGCGGTTCAGATCGCGGAAATGCCTGCCCTCGCGGATAAGATCGTCCCAGAGCGGTGCCGGGGTCCAGAAGGCATCGCCATAGGATGCCCATTTCACCAGATCATTGCGCATCAGAAGGAGGCCCGCCTCGTCCGCCGCCTGCATCGGTCCGCCCTTCCAGCGCGGGAAACCTTGCGCCATCGTCACCAGATCAATGTCGGATGGCTGCCGCGCCCGCCCCTCGACCAGCGCCCATGCCCCGTCATTGGTCATCGCCGCCACCAGCCGGCGTTCGAGCATCGCTGCCGGAACCGGAGCGCGTGGCCTGAGCGTATCGAGTTTCGTCTCCAGATCGCGGTCGGCCTTGGGTTGGCCCTGCTCGCCATAGTGATAATAACCACGCCCGCTCCGCCGCCCGGCGCGCCCCTCGGCCTCCAGCCAGTCGGCCAGCGCCTTGCCCACGTCCGAACGCAGGACGCCCGCCCGCCGAACCGGATGGACGAGCAGATGATGGCCCATGCCATAGAGATCAGCCAACTCGAACGGCCCGAACGGCATCCCGAAGGCCCGAAGCGCCCGATCCACCTCGTGCGGCGCGGCCCCGAGACTGAGGCAGCGGTCCGCCACATCGCGCCGTGTGGTCCAGAGCCGCTGGCCAAGGAACCCCGCCACCGGCCCCTGCCGCAACAAACGCCACCCCAGAAGCTTCCCCAGCCCTTGCGCCGCCTCATGGACAGCGGTGGCACTGTCGTCGGCCGCCAGCTCCACCATCGACACTCGCCTGAGCGGCTCGCTCAGCCACAGGCTGCCGTGCCGCTCAGACCGCCCCGTCGCCGCTGCCAGCGTCAGCGGATCAAGAGCACAGGTCAGGCTGAGGATCGGCAGCGTCGGATTGAGTGCGCCCAAAGTCTCAAGCACGACGGACTTCGCCGCCAGATCCTCGCTGACGCAATCAATGGCCAGATCGGCCCCGGCAACCGCGTCAAGCGCCGCCCCACAGTGCAGCCGCTGCCAGTCAGCGCGGCGCTTGTCGGGCGATATGATCCCTTTCGCCTCGGCACCGTCCAGCGCGCGTGCAATCCTAGCTGCCGCCGCCTTAGCCTTTTCCGGCGCGCGGGCAACCAGCGTGACCTCGGCGCCCTTTTCAAGCAACAGCCCGGTCAGGGCGACGCCCATTGCCCCCGCCCCCACAATCCCGATCCGCCCCGGCACCCTTGGCTTTCCCGCCAGCGCCGGAAGTGACTTGGCGCCACGACGCTCGGCCAGAAAGGCGTAGCGCAGGGCCCGTGCCTCGGGCGTAGCCACGAGATCCTCGAAGGCGGACCGTTCGAAAACCAGCCCTTCGTCGGGCGGCAAAAGTAATGCCGCCTCCACGCAATCGATGATCCGCCCGCCGGCATGATCATGGACAGGCCGCGCCTCGGCCCGCGCCTTGGCAACATCGGCAAGGTAGGCCGCTGTGTCCGCTACGCCGGGCAGCTTGCGCCGGGACGCCACTGGCAAAGGCACCCGCCCCGCCACATGCGCCTCGGCAATCGCCATCGCCGCATCCGCCACCGGGCCCGGCGCGATCTTGTCGATCAGGCCCAAGGCCAGGGCCGCGTCAGCCGTTACCGGCGCGCCAGAAAGGATCATCTGAAGCGCTGGCCCCGCCCCGATCAGCCGTGGCAGGCGCTGCGTTCCACCGGCTCCGGGCAAGATCCCGAGTGTAACCTCCGGCAAGCCCAGCGAGGTCGCCTTGTCTGCCACCCGGACCGCCGCCACCAGCGCCAGTTCCAGCCCGCCCCCAAGTGCCGACCCATGAAGCGCCGCGATGACCGGCTTGGTTGCGGCCTGAAACAGGCTGCACAGACCCGGCAGGTGCGGCAACATCGGCGGCTTGCCGAACTCGCGTATGTCGGCACCCACCGGCCAACTCCGCCCACCTGCCAAGAGCACGATGGCCTTGACCGCATCATCCGCCTCTGCCCGCTCCAGCGCCTCGGCCAGCGCCAGACGCAGCCCCTGCCCCAGGGCATTCAACGGCGGATTGTTCATGGTCAGCCGGGCGATTCCGTCCGACACATCATAGTCGACCATATCGGTCATTCTGCCTGCCCCAGACCCAGTGCCCCTCGGTCAAACTTTGGGTCACGAGCGGGCCTTTGGCAAGTGCCGAGGCAAGTCTGCCAGCGCGCTCCGCAGCCTAGCGTTTCGGCGCGTGCTTGGCGCAGAACGGTGTGCCGGGCAGAATATCCAGCCGTTCTTCGTCGATGGCATCGCCACAGACAACGCAAAAGCCATACTCACCCTCGGCTGCCCGCTTCAGAGCGGCGTCGATCATCCGCAACTCGTGCTGCGCCGAATTGCCCAGATCCTCCAGAACCTCGTCGCCCTCGCGCTCGGTGGCCATCTCCTCGAAGTCCTTGGCCTCATGCGCGTCCAGTTCCGACTCGATCATGTTGAGCCGTTTCATCAGGAATTTCCGACGGGCGTTCAATTCGGCGATCCGGGCTTCTAGAGATTTCATCATGCGCTCCTTGGTCTGCCAGTCATGGATAGAAAGCTGCGCCCGCGCCGACATTGATGCAAGTCAAACATCGGGCAGGTCCTTTGACGCAACGCCGCCGGAGGCTATAGAGATCCCGCACGAACAGCAGGGGAATGCGCGAAATGCAGATAGACTGGCTTTTGGGCCTTGTCGGCGGCCTGATCATCGGCAGCGCCGCCGCTCTTTATCTGCTGGTCAATGGGCGTATAATGGGCGCTTCGGGCATCGTCGGCGGGCTTGTCGATGGCACGGGCCGCGACAGCCTTGCCGAGCGGTTGAGTTTTCTGGCCGGTCTGGTCCTTGTTCCGGGCCTCGTGGTCTGGCTGATCCATCCGACCTCCACCCATCTTATCGGCAATCCCCTGGTGATCGTCGTTGCGGGGCTTCTGGTCGGTGTCGGCACCCGGCTTGCCAATGGTTGCACGTCGGGCCACGGCGTCTGCGGTATCTCGCGCCTTTCGCTCAGAGGCATCGTCGCGACGGTGTTCTATATCCTTGGCGGCGGTGTCACCGTGCTGGTCTTCCGTCATCTGCTCGGAGTGATCTGATGCGGCGCAATCTGTTTGCCCTGTTGGCAGGTGGTCTCTTTGGCCTCGGTCTCCTGATCTCGGGTATGACCGACACCACGAAAATCCGCGGCTGGCTCGACCTGTTCGGCGATTGGGACCCAACTCTGGCATTCGTCATGGCCGGAGCCATCGTGCCTATGGCGGTCGCCTGGCGCGTTGCGGCGCGGCGGCGCGTGGCGGTTCTGGGCAACGGCATTCCAACCCCGGCGGAAAGTGATGTCGGCCGCGACCTGATCATCGGCTCGGTGCTGTTCGGCGTCGGCTGGGGCCTGGCGGGTCTTTGCCCCGGCCCGTCGCTGGCCTCATTGACCTATGGCGGATGGGGCGGCTTGCTCTTCCTTCTCGCCATGCTCGCAGGTATGGTCGCCGCGCCGAGCGCCCGCAGATGGATCGACCGGCTGGCCACAACGCGAAGGGACCCACCTATGGAAATCCGCCACCTGACCGACCGTTACGCGGTTTCCCCCCAGATCCTGCCCGAAGATGTGGCCGCGCTGAAAGCCGCAGGCTTCGTCCGCGTCATCTGCAACCGCCCCGACGGTGAAATCCCCGAGGCGCTCCACGCCGACCAGATGCGCAAGATCGTCGAGGCTGCCGGGATGGAGTTCGTCAACAATCAGGTGGCTCCCGGCAACTTCAGCCCCGAGATCGTCGCCGCACAAGCCGCCGCCCAACAAGCTGATGGCCCGGTCTTTGCCTATTGCGCCTCGGGCAACCGCTCTTCCGTTGTCTGGGCGCTGAGCCAATCCGGCAAAGTCCCTGCCGACAAGCTGATCGCCACCGCCGCGCGCTGGGGCTACAATCTCGAACCCTTCCGCGCCCGTCTCGGGTGAAGGCAAGCAAGTCAGGCTGCGAAGCCCCTGCTGAGAGTTGTTGCCGCGCCCGTTCTAGGGGGATGCGACCATGTGGTCGTCAGTTCCGCCAGAGCGCGGCGAACAATTCAGCCGGGTAAATTTCCCGCCCGCGATGGACCGCCACCGCCGCGCGCTGGGGCAGCGCCCTCGAAATCCCGGTCCGGTACGGGCTGTCGCGGCTCATGCTATCCAGTGCGTGATCGGAGCCTGCCCTACGAACGCGGAAGCCGATTTTGCTGCAGGACAGGTGACAAGCGATGGCCCGCAGCTCGTCCACCGCATCCTGAAACATCGCATAGATTAAGGTTTGCTGCGGCGCGCCTGCCCCAACCGCAAACCCCATCCATAGAATACGAACGGCGAAGTTGCTCGCCGTGGCGATTTGCCCGCACTCACGCGCTTGCTGCTTCGGCCCGTGACCCAGTGGCCGGACCACCACCCGTATCTGGCCCATGCAGCGCTTCCTCCCAAGCGCGTCGTTGCGGATCAGCAAGCGTGGCGCGCAGAGCGCCCTGACCCGTGGCCATCGGCTCGGCCGGCCCGCCCTCAACCTCTCCCGGAATGACACGCGTCGCTGTAGGCGGTGGAGCGACGGCCGGATCGTCCGGCTGGTCTGCCGCTAGCCGGACTGCACGTCTGCCATTGCCCTGACCGAGATGACCCAGACCCAGAAGTCGGCCATCCGACCCTTGCAACTGCACCGATCCCAGGGCGTTTTCCGGCAGGCTCAGCGAGACGCCCGCATCCAGTCGCAACAGCGAGGCCAGTGGCAAGGTGATCCGCGCAAGAATCGCCGTCACTTCGGTATTGGCATGCAGCACCGCCCGCTCAAGCCGCTTTGCCCATTCGCCCGACCCTGCCGCCTCGCGCGTCTCTGCCGGCCGATCCGGCTTTTTCGCTGCCGGAGCGCGCGGCAGACCCGATGCTGGCACCAGCACGATCACCTCGCCCCGGCGCGCATCACCGCCATCGCCGCCCGCCTTGTCGCCAAAGGCGATGTCGGCCCGCAAGACCTGATACTTCGGCGCATCCAGCATCAGCGCCAGCGGCCGCGGGTCGCCAAGCTGGGTGCCATAGTGGAAATCCGCCAGCCAGTCTGCGGCCAGGTCCGTCACCAAAATCTGATCCAGTTCAGCCAGAATGCCTTCGATGAAACCGGCCAGCATTGCCGCATCCGTCCGCGTCGGTCGGCGCGGCGGCGGTGGATTTGCCCCGAGCCGCCCCAGCATCACCATCTCGATCAGCGCCGCCACCGTGCCGCATCCCAGCGCCGCCAGCCCGAGCCCTCCTTGCGGTCCATCGAGAGTTACCAGAAGCGCCGGTTCCGGCAGGCTCTCGACAATCTCATCCGCCGTTAGCTCCTTGTGCGAGGCAGTCATGACGCCCAACGGCAGGCGCGCCACCCGCTCCGCCGCGCGGGCCAAAGCCATCGAGAACGCTTTCACCGGTGTCATCTCGGCAGGATCGGCTGCCGGTCGCCCCGCAGCGATCTTGCGCCCCAAGACGCTGACAAATCCTCCATCGGGCATCGAGATGCTCCCGTCGCTATCCCAAGGCCACCCCGGCCTTTGATTCAACTTTCCCAGACCGGCGTTACGAAAGGGTTTAAGTCTGCGCAGACAAACGGATTTATTCCGCCGCCTCGCTCGCCCCCTTTTCCATCTGCGGCCGCACCGGCACGGTGACGCGGAAGGCCGCACCGCCCTGCCCCGGCAGATAGCTTACTGACCCGCCAAGGTTCGCCATGATCTCGCGGCAGATCGCCAGTCCCAGCCCCGCGCCGCCCGCCCGCGCCGTATCGGTCAGCCGCGCAAACTTCTCGAAGATCAGCCCTTGCGCCTTCTTCGGAATGCCCGAGCCATTGTCGATAAAGTCGATGATCAGCCGCCCGCCACGCCTGCGTGTCTGGATGTTCAGCACCGGCTTTTCGGCATCGCAGTATTTCCGCGCATTCGAGATCAGGTTGATGAACACCTGCACCAAGCGGTCGGTGTCTGTCATCACCTGCACGAACTCCTGCCCCGGATCGCGCCGCACGGAGAAACTGCGCTCGGCCCGGGTGTTCGAGGCTGCGACCACCGCCCGGCTGATCAGATCGTGCAGATTGCCCGGCTGCAGGTTCAGTTGCATCTTGCGATGCTCCAGCACCGACAGATCGAGCAGATCGTCCAGCAACCGCGTCAGCCGCAGGGCTTCATCCTGAATGATCCCGGTGTAGCGGGCGCGCATGTCATCGGGCAGGTCCTTTTCGGCCAAAATCTCGGAAAACGCCCGGATCGAGGTCATCGGCGTGCGCAATTCGTGGCTGATCTGGCTCAGGAACCCGTCCTTCTGCACCGACAGCTCTGTCAGCTTGTCGTTCGCCTCCGACAGGGCACGGGCGGTCCGGGCCAGCTCCGCCGACTTCGCCTCAAGCTCCGCCGAATATTCCATGATCTGCTGAGCCTCGGATGCCACCGCCATCAAGTCCTGCGCCGACACCACCGTGCCTTCGGCAAACTGCGCGATCATCGCATGGGCCGTCGCCGCCCCGACCGCACCCGCCAACCGCCGCTCCAGCCCGTCGATAAACTCCGTCGATGGATCGGGAAGCACCCCGGCCTTGCCCTGCCGCGCTGCTTCAGCCTCGAAGAAGGTCTGCGCCTCCTCGGCGCCAAGGATGCCCTGCGCCAGTACGAGAAGGTCCTCCGCCTCGGCCCCGCTCCGCGACCAGCCATGTGCGGCCCGATCCCCATCAAAGACCCGCACGAAAGCCAGCCCCTGAATCCGCTCGACCGGACCGGGGAACGACAGGAGTGAGCCGGACATGAAGGCCAGAGTATTCAGCGACATCGACCAGAAGATCGCGTGCAACAGCGGATCCATGCCCGAAGTTCCGAACAATCCTTGCGGCCTCAACCAGCCGATACCCCACGGCCCATCGACCAGAAGCGCCTGTGAAAACACGCCCGCCGCGCCGACCGAGGGAAGAAACAAAGTGTAAAGCCACACCGAGAAGCCGACGGTTAACCCAAGCGCTGCACCCACCTTGGTTGCCCCGCGCCAGAACAGCCCGCCCAGCATTGCCGGAAGCACCTGCGCCACGCCAACGAAGGAAATCAACCCGATGGCCGCCAGCGCTGCCGAGCCACCCGACATCCGGTAATAGCCATAGCCCATTGCCAATATTGCCGCGATGGACGCCCGCCGCGACAAG
>Ga0209023_10007939_pt1 | contig 10744 bp, 12 predicted proteins | sample LakOneMetagenome_FD_187468 | JGI IMG/M metagenome (GOLD analysis project Ga0209023, IMG submission 187468) | Freshwater and sediment microbial communities from Lake Erie, Canada (SPAdes) (version 2) | ecosystem: Environmental > Aquatic > Freshwater > Lentic | place: Lake Erie, Canada...
TGACCGCTTGATCATTAGCAAAGTCAAAGCGCAGCAAGTCAGCGCTGACCAACGAGCCTTTTTGCGAAACGTGTTCGCCTAAAACCTTACGCAATGCGGCATGCAATAAGTGGGTTGCAGAGTGGTTACGGGCAATGGCTGCGCGTAAGTTCTGCTTTACTTCTGCTTCAACAGTTTGGTTCGATTGGATTTTACCCATCGTCACCACGCCTTGATGAACAATCGCATTGCCTGATTTTTTGGTATCTTGAACTTCAAAAATACCATCCAAACCAGTCAAAGTCCCTGTATCTCCAATCTGACCACCTGATTCTGCATAGAACGGTGTTTGATTGAGGACGATAAAACCTTCTTCGCCTTCGCTCAAGCTATCAGTAGGCTGACCATCTTTGTAGAGCGCAATAATCTGACCTGAACCAGTAGTCGCGTTATAGCCATTAAATTGAGTAGAGCTATCGACTTTCACAAAGCTGTTGTAGTCAACAGTGAATTTACCTGCATCACGTGCACGACGACGTTGTTCATCCATTGCCGCTTCAAAGCCAGCTTGGTCAACGGTCAAACCACGTTCACGTGCAATATCTGCTGTTAAATCAACAGGGAATCCGTAAGTGTCATAAAGTTTAAACGCCACTTCGCCATCAATCACATTGTCTTTTACATTCGGTAATTCAGCTTCAAGTAGCTTCAAACCTTGTTCCAAGGTACGTGCAAATTGTTCTTCTTCTTTACGAAGTGCATTTTCAATCGCTTCACGACGTGCAACTAATTCTGGATACGCTTCGCCCATGACATCAATCAGCGGTTGAACCATTTGATAGAAGAATGCGCCTGTTGCGCCCAATTTATTACCATGACGCACTGCGCGGCGAATGATACGACGCAACACATAGCCACGACCTTCATTACTAGGATTCACGCCATCAGCGATTAAGAACGAACATGAGCGAGCATGATCAGCAACAACGCGCAGAGAAGGCTGACCTTCATCTTCGATATCAATGATTTTGCAAGCAGATTGAATTAAATGTGCGAATAGATCGATTTCATAGTTGGCATGAACGTGTTGCATCACCGCGCTAATACGTTCTAAACCCATGCCTGTATCAACGCTAGGCGCTGGAAGGGCTTGCATTGAACCATCTTTTTGACGGTTAAACTGCATAAAGACGCAGTTCCAAATTTCAATGAAACGGTCGCCATCTTCTTCAGGTGTACCTGGCAAACCGCCCGCAATTTCAGCACCGTGATCGTAGAAAATTTCAGTACATGGACCGCAAGGACCTGTGTCGCCCATCGCCCAGAAATTATCTGATGCGTAAGCGGCGCCTTTGTTGTCACCAATACGAATGATGCGTGATGCATCTAAACCAATATCATTGTTCCAAAAACCAAACGCTTCGTCATCGGTTGCATAGATCGTGACGTAAAGGCGATCTTTTGGAATGTTCATCCAGCTTGGGCTAGTCAGGAATTCCCATGCAAATGCAATCGCTTCTTTTTTAAAGTAATCACCGAAAGAGAAGTTGCCCAACATTTCAAAGAACGTATGGTGACGTGCGGTATAGCCGACGTTATCGAGATCGTTATGCTTGCCGCCTGCGCGTACGCATTTTTGGCTCGAGGTGGCACGGACATAATCACGTGGATCGAGACCAAGGAAAGTATCTTTAAATTGATTCATACCGGCATTGGTAAAGAGCAATGTCGGATCATTGGTTGGAATCAAGCTACTCGAAGCGACGCGAGTGTGCCCTTTGCTTTCAAAAAAACGTAAAAAATCTTCACGAATGTCAGCGGCTGTGCGGATTTGCGGCTTGGCTGTCATGGGTGAGACTCCTTGGGCTGAATGTTGGAAAAATGGGTTAAATTAAAAGTCAAATAGTATAGCTGATTTTTTGCTATTGGCTTAGATAGAGTTGAAAATTTATATCCTAACAAGCGGTTTAATTTTTTGATTCGAATGCTAGTCAGGTGATGATGCCTGAACTTAGAGAAATCGTCCTAAATGATCTGATGTGGGCAACATGCATTGATCGTAACGGCCAAAGATTGTATAGCGATTTAATGCGACTCGATCATATAGCCAGTCGCGAATAGGCCGAGGTAGAATCCAAAAAACAGTCAGCAATTTATAGGGCAATGGAAAGCGTGACATTGCTTTAAGAAAAGCGCTGCTTTTCACGTAAAGTTTGCCATTTTCGACGTAAACCATCGTGTCAAAATTGTTGGTTGGTAGGCCAAAATGACGCAATATCTGCTGTCCCTGTTCTGATTGAACGGTAGCAAGTTTAAAGAGACGCTTCTTGTCGGCATAAATCACAAAACGACTCCAGCCATGGCAAAGCTTACAGACACCATCAAAAAGGATCACATGATCTAAGCTATCAACGTTGACTGACGACTGGGTGTCCATAGTTAAACCTCTGTTGGAACATTAAGACCGTAAAAAAGGACTAATAGCGTCAAGTGAATGTCTGCAGTCGTTGAGAGTAAACGACTTAATATTCCACCAAAATTGCCATATCCGCCAAAAATCAAGATGTGCATTTATTAATTCCAGCTCAACTGACTTCGCCATAGACGATGGCAGAGATACCAAAACAGAAGGACAACGCTCGCATTTAAAAATGCTGCTAAATAAATACCTTGTGAAATGCACATCGTTGTATCAAGCGGAGCCCACACCAGCAATGCCAGCACTAAACGGCGATACGTGCGCTTATTAGGTTGTTCAGCGAAGTAATCGACACTGATGCGGCATAACACACCCCAACTGGCAACAGTTGGGCCAAGAATACAAATCCAGAATATAGTTTGTTGGGGATTCGAAATTGGTGTGTCACCATAAATTAATCTAAGTAAAACAGGATGAAATGAGGGAACCCATAATAGGAGTGCAAGGCATAAACCGCCGATCACATGTAAATTGGCAATCCATCTTAAACCGAGCAAAGTTCGTGGAGTTCTGGTCATGTTATTACCATTCTTGTTATTTGCTGATTTAGACTAACACAGCTATGAATTTGATCATAATCAGTGCAAGTAAGTGTACTGAATCGTCACATTTCAATGATGCATTTAGCGTTAAACTACTTATCATGTTTTTATGTAGATTGCTTTCATGACACAACAAAAACAATGGGATGAAAAGCAAATTCAATTTGTAGCTGCAATGCAACGCTATGAAGGCGGTTGGGCTTATCTTTTTTTCAATAAAGTCGTGGCTTGGCTTAATATTTCATTGCAAATCTTTCTAGTGATTTTGGCTGTTCGCTTGAAAATCGGTTTCGGCTGGCACATCTTTGCTGTTGTGGTTGCATTTGTGTTGGCGGATTTAGTCAGCGGTTTGGTTCATTTATATATGGATCATAATGATCATTATGCATCGGTCGTCGGGCCATTTATCGCAGCATTTCACCTCCATCATGACACCCCGCGTTATACCGATCGGTCGATCATTCATGTCTATGTCGATGAGTCGGGTTCTAAACAGTGGTTGGTTGTTTTCTTAATTGTATTTTCTTTTCTATTCTTATTTACTGCAACGCCGCCTTTGTTGTTATGTATCGGGGCATATTTTGCAGTTTTTTCATCGCTTTCAGAGTTGTCACATTATCTCTGTCATAACAGCAGCGCTAAGAGTGTGCGTCTGTTACAGCTCTTGTGGATATTGCTGCCTAAGAAACATCACATGCAACATCACCGCGTTGATAATGTGAATTATGCCTTTCTCAACGGCATGAGTGATCCGTTGATTAATTGGATCGCGCGGAATTTTTATAGTGGTTATCGGTCAGGGACTGAGCTACATACAGCTCTATATCAGCATAATCGGCAGGCGATCAATAACTCATCATCGTTAATAGAAAAAAGTGCATGATTTACCAGATATAAAGTATTGCCTTTCTGTTGGGTTTGATCTAAAACAGTAGGTGTGAGCATTGTAGTTATTACATTTTTCGTGTCTTGACCATATACAGGGATAGTCTCATGCCTAACGATCAAATAACCATCACTCAAGACTCCTACGTGGTTTTATGGAGTCCACATCGCAAGCAGTTTCATGTCGAAACTGTGGCTGATCGTTTACAGCGAAATCGACGGATTTTTAAGTTGGGTAAACCCGAAGGCGATTTTATCGCGCTGGCTTATGCAAATAGCCATGAGGAGGCCTTAGCCATTCAAAAAAGATATGAGTCGGAGCGACAAGTGTGTTTGTCCGATCAAACAGGCTAGTTTTTAACTAAACGCTTTTTAGCCAGTCTACATATCAATATCATGACTATTTTCATCATCAATAGCGCCTTAAATTCACACCGCTTTTAAGGCATTTCGCGCTACAATCTCGCGCATATTTTTTTGCTCTGATTCCTAAGTTGGATGAGAGTGGTTTTTGAGCCTTTTAAAGGCTTTTGATTTTCAGGGGAATGGTATGGACGCAATTACGATCGAACGTGAAACTTTGGATGAGGCGGTTGCTCATTTGCATACCATACGTGACTTTATCCGTTTTGGCGTGACCTCATTACGCGCATCAGAAGTGCATTTAGGTCAGGGTACGGAAGATTATTTTGCTGAAAGTTCAGCATTGATTTTGCAAACGTTATCTTTAGATTGGTCAGGTGATGATCAGATTCTAGATAGTCGTTTATTGCCTTCTGAAAAAGAAAAAATCGTTGAGCTGCTCGCGAAGCGCATCAATGATCGTATTCCTTTGGGCTATTTGCTCAATGTTTCTTATTTTTGTAATCAACCGTATTACGTGGATGAGCGTGTGTTGATTCCGCGTTCACCGATTGCTGAACTAATTAATAATCGTTTTGCGCCTGTCTTCACGGATGGTTTGGCAACGATTGTTGATGGCGTGAATCGCTTACCGCCTGTTGTGGATTCGGCATTTGTGCCTGAGCGTATTTTGGATTTGTGTACGGGTTCAGGTTGCATCGCAATTGCATGTGCTTATGCGTTTGAAGATGCGCAAGTGGATGGTGCAGATTTGTCACGCGATGCGCTTGAAGTGGCGTCAATCAACGTTGAACATCATTTAAAAGACAATCAAGTGTCGCTGATTCAATCGAATTTGTTTGAGAAGATTCCACCGCAACAGCAGTATGATTTGATTGTCTCCAATCCACCGTATGTGGATGCCTCTGATATGGCGGATTTACCACAAGAGTTCTTGCATGAGCCTGAAATGGCACTGGCAGCAGGTCGAGATGGCTTGGATTTGGTTAAACAGATTTTGATCAAAGCACCAGAATATCTCTCTTCGCGTGGTTTGCTAGTCGTTGAAGTGGGCAACAGTGAATGGGCTTTGCGCCAATTATTCCCTAAAGTGCCGTTCCATTGGTTGCATTTTACTCAAGGTGGCGCGGGTGTATTTGCGTTGACCGCGAGTGAATGTAAGCAGTATCACGCGCAGTTTGTGGCAGCACAAGCGTTAAGTGAATAAGTCATAGATCAAAGTCTTTTCGCTGAAGTGGAAAGACTTTGAAAGTCATTTGTAAAAGTTAAATAGCGTCATTTGAATAGAATTGTTGAGTAAAAAGCATGGCAGGCAATAGCGTTGGGCAATTATTCCGAGTCACTACCTGCGGTGAGTCGCATGGTGTCGGCTTGATGGCGATTGTCGATGGCGTACCTCCAGGTATGGCGTTAAGCGAAGAAGATTTGCAGGTTGACTTAGATCGCCGTAAACCGGGGACATCGAGTTTTGCGACGCAGCGCAAAGAAGAAGACTTGGTCAAAATCATTTCTGGTGTGTTTGAAGGCAAAACCACAGGCACGCCAATTGGGTTGTATATCGCTAATACCGATCAAAAATCGAAAGATTACGGAAATATTGCTGAAACTTTCCGTCCAGGTCATGCTGATTACACCTATACCATGAAATATGGCTTCCGCGATTATCGTGGTGGCGGTCGTTCAAGTGCGCGTGAAACCGCAATGCGTGTTGCGGCTGGTGCGATTGCCAAGAAATATCTTGCGGAAAAATTTGGTATTTTAATTCGTGGTCATGTCACTCAAATTGGTAATGAATTTGCGCATAATTTAGATTGGTCGATCGTGAATCAAAATCCATTTTTCTGCGGCGATGCTGAAGCGATTCCACGCTTTGAAGCGTTGGTGACGGATTTGCGTCGTCAAGGCACAAGCTGCGGTGCACGTTTAGAAGTGATTGCAGAAAATGTACCTGTCGGTTGGGGGGAGCCTGTATTTGATCGCTTAGATGCTGATATTGCCCACGCGATGATGAGCATCAATGCGGTTAAAGGGGTAGAAGTGGGTGATGGCTTTGCGGTTGCTGGTCAGTTCGGTCACGAAACACGTGATGAGATGACGCCAAATGGTTTTAAAGCCAATCATGCGGGTGGAATCCTTGGTGGCATTTCCAGTGGTCAAGCGATTCGAGTTTCGATTGCATTGAAACCGACCGCAAGCATCACGACAGCAGGCCAAAGCGTGAATTTGGCTGGCGAACAAATTGAAGTCGTCACCAAAGGTCGTCATGATCCTTGCGTGGGTGTGCGTGCAACACCGATTGCCGAAGCCATGTTAGCGATTGTACTCATGGATCACTTCATGCGTCATCGCGCGCAAAACGCTGATGTTGTTGCGCCGATGAATGCAATTGAGAAGTGATCTGAGTGTTTCAATAAAGGCTCGTTTATCGGGCTTTTATTTTTTCTATTTCGCAGTGATCGGCGCGTTCATGCCTTACTGGAGCTTGTATCTAGAAGGGCGTGGTTTTGACAAAGAACAAATTGGTTGGCTTGCAGCAGTCACTGTGATTTCTCGCATCATTGCGCCCAGTGTTTGGGGACAACTTGCTGATCGCTCAGGCTTGCGTATGCGATGGGTGCGCTTGGGTATTACTGCTGAATTGATTGCATGGGTCGCGATTCTGTTTGTGCCGCACACCATATTTTGGTTGGTGCCTGTACTATTCTTCTATAGTTTTTTTCAGAATGCGGTGTTGGCTCAATTTGAAGCGGTGACGTTGTTTTATCTGGGCAAAGATCGAGATCAATACGGTATCGTTCGCCTATGGGGTTCACTCGGTTTTATTGCAGCTGTTGCAGGCTTAGGCCTGTGGTTTAAATGGAGTTTGATTACGACATTGCCTGTTGTGATGATTCTCTTGGCGTTGGTTGCGGTCGTGAATTCTTTTCTGATTGCCGAGCCGCCACAAGCGAAGCCAAGAACAGCAAAGCCTTCACCGTTATTACCAGTGCTTAAAAAGCCTTTGGTTTGGGCGTTCTTTAGTATTCACTTTTTCTTGTTGTTGTCTCATGCGCCGTTCTATAGTTTTTATTCTAATTATTTATTGAGTTATGGTTATAGCACGCTGAGTATAGGCTTGTTGTGGTCAGTGGGCGTGTTTGCAGAAGTGCTGATGTTTACTCAGAGTTCAAAATTACTAGCACGGTTTGATGAGCGGCATTTGATTATTGCTTGTATCGTCTTTACTTCAATGCGGTGGATGCTCGTTGCAGCGTTTCCAAATGTTTGGGTCATTCAAGTTTTGGCGCAATGTGTTCATGCCTTAAGTTTTGCATTATTTCAATCGATTGCCATGCGGTTAATTTTTAGAGAGTTTCATCCTGATCAACAAGGGCGTGCGCAAGCCTTGTACAGCATGTTGTGGGGCCTCGGCGTGGCTCTTGGTTCGATTTTGGCAGGAAGCGTTTGGGATCAGTTGGGCGGACAATGGATTTTTGTCATCGCTTCGGTTGTGGTCCTATTGGGTTTGTTTTTTATTCGGGAAATATCCCAAAAAACTTTGCTTAGCCAAACGCATACACACATCTCACCAACAAATTTGCCTTGACGGGAACGGGTAGACACGGCACGATTGGTAAAAGGATTTTGTGACCTAAGTGATTCTAAATTATTATGATGCCATCAATTATGCGACTGTATTCGTTTAAAAAAAATCTGCTCAATCAGTTTGTGGCACGTAGTGATATGACTTTATTGAAGCCTCGTTTTACGTGGGTGGTGACGATGATATCATTCGCGATTCTCTTGAATCCTGCGGCCTATGCAGAAGATGAATCAGAAACGCCGCCTGCGGCAAACTCTTTAGAAGCATTTGCCAGGCCTAAAGCACCTGTCAAAAGTGATATTGAATTAGTTAGTCGTCCGTTGATTGCTGGGCTTTGGGGGATGACGATTCCGAAAGCTGCGTGTATCGAATATTATAATTTTAAAGAAAATGGCCAGTTTCTGGTCAAGAGTGCTAGCGAGTGGAGTTTGGGCAAATATGTTTATCAGCTGCCAGATATGGAAGCGATGGCTAAGTCGTTGCCACAACTGACGATGGGCATTTTATATGATAGCAACGCCATCGATTGCTCAGGTAATCAAATCAATCAAACTGGTGAAGTGCAACAAGAATTTGTGAAATGGATCAGTCCTTCACATATCCAGTTCTGTGCAGCGCCTGATGGCAAACAATGCCCTCTAGATCTTCATAGAGTATTGCCGTAACACATCGCTTTGCCACAAAATGATTGAAGCAGCTTGATTCTATTTCGTCAGAATCAAGCGGTTGTTGCGTGTCAAACGTAGGCGATATTCTTCACCTTCATGCAGAATGCGAATCTCTCTTCCTAATGCAAATAAATTGTGCGATTGCAATACTGGCAATGCATGTTGGCTTGCGCCTAAAAAACTAAAGGATGCATTCATTATCATTGTCTCTCAGTTCGAGTTTGTTTGATAATGATAATGATTCCCATTTGAAAATACAAGCATAATTTGTGCGATCAATGTAAATTTCAATAAATTCTTTGACAATCTAAAGAGGTCCGACGATGATTTCTCCTGAGATTTTTAATGAGCGTGGTGCTGCAAGCTTGCCGGGGCATTTAGGCATTCATATTATTTCGGTGAGTACGTCAGAAGTTCGTTCAGAATTGTCGGTACAGCCGTTTCTCATGGCGCCAAATGGCTTTCTACATGCGGGAACGATTGTCACACTTGCAGATACGTCTTGTGGTTATGGGTGTGTGGCAAGCTTGCCTACTGATGCGGTTGGCTTTACCACGATTGAGTTGAAATCGAATCATCTCGGTACGGCAAGAGAGGGTAATGTCGATTGTGTGGCGACGGCTGTACATATTGGGCGGACGACGCATGTTTGGGATGCGGTGGTGACTCATCGGGAGTCAGGGAAAACAATTGCGTTATTTCGTTGTACGCAGATGGTGTTGTATCCAAAGTAAGACTAAACGGCGTTGCTCATTGAACTTGTCGAAATGCGCGGGTAGGCGAGACATAAGATGGTGTAGATGTCTAATTCGATAGGTTCAGTGAATTACAATTTTCCGAAATTAAACAAATAAAAAATCCCCGCAAATTATGCAGGGATTTTTTTATGAAGCGAGTTCGTTAAAGGAAACGATTAGTTCTTTTCAATGATCGCAACTACGCCTTGACCACCAGCAGCACAGATTGAAATCAGTGCACGGCCGCTGCCTTTTTCATTCAGCAATTTCGCTGCAGTTGCAACAAGACGACCGCCAGTCGCTGCGAATGGATGACCCGCTGCCAATGATGAACCGTTAACGTTCAGTTTGCTGCGGTCGATTGAACCCAATGCTTTGCTCAAGCCCAAACGCTCTTTACAGAAGGTGGTGTCTTCCCAAGCTTTCAGTGTAGACAATACTTGTGAAGCAAATGCTTCATGGATTTCGTAGAAATCGAAGTCTTGCAATGTCAAACCAGCGCGAGCCAACATGCGTGGAACTGCATAAGCAGGAGCCATCAACAAGCCTTCAGCAGGACCTTCTTTGCCAGTGAAATCCACAGCAGCAGTTTCTGAGAAAGTCAGGTATGCAAGGACTTCATGACCGTTTGCTTTTGCCCACTCTTCAGATGCAAGCAGAACAACAGATGCACCGTCAGTGAGTGGTGTTGAGTTACCAGCGGTCATTGTTGCGTTTTCGCCACGACCGAAAACTGGTTTCAATGTTGCGAGCTTCTCAACAGTGCTGCCTGGGCGCAAGTTGTTGTCACGTGTCAACGTCAAGAATGGTGTGATGAGGTCATCGAAGAAACCACGATCATACGCTGCAGCCATGTTTTTGTGGCTTGCTGCGGTCAGTTCGTCTTGTGCTTCGCGGGTAATTCCCCACTCAAGTGCGGTGATTGCAGCGTGATCGCCCATTGCTAAGCCAGTACGTGGTTCACCATTTTTTGGTGCATCAAGCAGTTTTTTGAAGTCTAATTTTTTCAGAACTTTGAGGTAGTCAGAGTTCTTTTTAACGATGTTTACTTCGAGCATTGCTTTACGCAAGCCATCACCGAAAGCGATCGGCGCGTCAGATGTTGTATCAACACCACCAGCGATACCCACTTCGATTTGACCGAGTGCAATTTTGTTTGCAACGGTAAATGCGGCTTGTAAGCCAGTACCACATGCTTGTTGCAGATCCATCGCTGGAGTTTGAGCTGACAATGAAGTGCTGAGTACGCACTCACGAGTCATGTTGAAATCGCGGCTGTGCTTAAGAACAGCACCAGCAACCACTTCGCCCAGACGTTTGCCTTTTAGGTTGAAGCGGTCAACGAGACCGTTCAGTGCTGCTGTGAGCATGTCACTATTAGATGCTTCGAAATACGCGCCGTTTGAGCGAGCGAAAGGAATACGATTTCCGCCCAAAATGGCAACGCGACGAACAGCAGGGGTATTACTCATAGCAGTATCCTTAGATTTTACAGTGCTTGGTTTTGC
>Ga0209023_10007940_pt1 | contig 10743 bp, 9 predicted proteins | sample LakOneMetagenome_FD_187468 | JGI IMG/M metagenome (GOLD analysis project Ga0209023, IMG submission 187468) | Freshwater and sediment microbial communities from Lake Erie, Canada (SPAdes) (version 2) | ecosystem: Environmental > Aquatic > Freshwater > Lentic | place: Lake Erie, Canada | collected...
GTTCGAGAGAGAAGACCGCATCATCGACCGTGACAGGGGTACCGTCGGAGAACTCACGGCCCTCTTTCATGGTCAGGGTCAGCACCTTGTCGTCGTCGGAGAAGGCATACGAGGCCAGTCCGTCGATCGGCTCGGAGACGTCATCGCCGTCGAAGGTCAGGAGCGTCTCGTACAATACGTGGTTGACAATTGTTCCGGTCGGCTCGAACGAGCGCGCGGGGTCGAGGGTCTTGATGTCAAAGGACGTGTCAAGAACGAGGGAGGCTGGGGCACCGGTATCCGTGCTCGCAGCGGCGCACCCGGCGAGGCCCACCATCAGAACGGCGGTCACACCTGCAATCGCGGCTTTCGATAGAAGCGAACTCTTCATCATTTTCTCCTCGTGTGGCGAATGTAGATACTGCGTACTGTGGAAATTTGTTTGACGTTCATCGATCACGCCATGCCCGCAAGGGCCACCCGGTGCGGGCGAAGGAGATCGTCATAGGTCTGGCGCTCGGCTACCACACGGGTGACGCCGTTGGCGCAGAAGATGATCGGCGCAATCAACGCCCCGTTGTAGTTATTGGCCGTCGTATAGGCATAAGCACCGGTCACCGGCATGGCGATCAGATCGCCCACCTGCGGGTCGGCCAGCGCAACGGCCCCGACGAGCAAGTCGCCCGATTCGCACTGGCGCCCGACGACGTCGCACTCGACCTCTCGCGGGGTGGTCATTCGGTTGGCGATGACCGCAGAATAGCGCTGGCCGGTCAGCGCGACGTCCAGATTATCGGCCATGCCTCCATCAACGGCCACGAATGTCTTGCCGGTGTGTTTGACGGTGTTCACCGTATAGAGGGTGACGCCTGCTCGAGCAACGAGCGCGCGGCCGGGCTCGATCATCAGCTTCGCAGTCGCCGGCAAGACCGCGCGGGCGGCCTCAGTGATGGTGTCGAGGTAGTCGTTGACGCTGGGCGCGGCATCCTCTTCGGTGTACTGCACGCCGAGCCCCCCACCAATGTCATAGCTTTGGAACGGCCCCAGGTTGGCCACCGATCGCACGGCCTCGGCGAAGGGGTCTGTGTCCAGTATCTGTGATCCGACGTGCACGTGGATTCCGGCCAGGTGCAACAGGGGACTCTGTTCGACCCGTGCAACGGCCGCCCGAAGCTGATCGTAGGGGAGCCCAAATTTTGAGTCATGCCCTCCGGTCGCTTGCGAGGCATGGGTGTTGGCGGCAATGCCGGGAATCATGCGTATCAGGATGTTTTGGGAGCTCGTGGCCAGTCGGTCAAGCCGATCGAGGTCGTCGAAGTTGTCAACGATGATGGCTGCGATCCGGGCCTCAAGCGCCATCGTGATCTCAGCGTCAGACTTGGCATTCCCGTGAAGGTAGATCTTGGCCGGGTCCACTCCCGCAGCAAGTGCCATCACGAGTTCGCCGCCGCCGGCGACATCGACGCTGAGCCCCTCGGATTGGGCCAGTGCGTACATGCCGACACACGGAAGCGACTTCGACGCGAAGATGACTTCAGAATTGGGCCAGCGGGCGGCAAGCCCGTCGATAAAACGACGAGCTTGCCGACGCAAACCTACTTCGTCAATGAGATAGGCCGGCGTGCCATGGCGATCGGCGATGTCGCTCACGGCACAACCGCCGATAGTCAGCTCACCGGTCTCTGAGATACCGGATTCCTCAGGAAATACCGCCAAGAAGTCGGTTTGGAGCGGTTGTGCGTGGGGCATCGTTTTCCTTGCGGTTCGTGAATCGGGCGGCCGTGCAGGTCACTTGAATGAAGCTTTGCTCTCTTTCCGTTCTGAATTATTGGCGATTCGGCCATCTTTTCTGCGGCAACATTGTCGGTTTCACCAAGGTAGGCTTCGAGCAATAACAACGGGGGGATGAATCGATGGGTCACGGTGACGCCGCACTGACGGTGGGGACTTTGCTCGAAACACTGGGGCAGCGGCTGATTCGACCCTTGACGGATGGACAGTCTCTGCAACAGTCCATCTCAGTTCCCACGCTCTACGACCCGCTCGATTCCGTTCCAGACATTCCGGGGGGAATCCTTCTTCTGATCGGACTAGGTGCCACGTCGTCGGAGGCATCAGCGGCTGTCAGGCTGGCGGCCGATCGCGGCTACTGCGCCGTTGTGATCAAAGAGCGCGGCGAAGACGCGACCGAGCTGGTAGTTGTTGCGAACGCTTGCTCCATTGCCGTCGCCGCCGTGGTCGATGATGTGCCGTGGAGCCAGCTGTCGAACCTCATCACAGCGGCGATGCGGAGTCGGTCCTACACCGAGTCATCAACCGTCAGCGCGGTGAGCGATCTGTTCGTACTCGCCAACGCGGTGGCTACCGCGTTGCACGGTGCGGTAGCCATCGAAGATCTTGATCGCAATGTTCTGGCCTATTCAAACCTGGACGGGCAACAAATTGATGAGCTGCGCAGCGACGGCATTCTTGCTCGCCAGGTACCCGACCTTGCAAAGCACAAGGCGCAATACCGTTCGGTCATGTTGGCCGATGGCACCGTGTCTTTTGCCTATGACCCCTCAGACGGGGAATTTCCGCGGCTGGCAGCGGCAGTGCGAGCCGGGCGTGAAGACCTCGGCTCCATCTGGGTGATCGCGGGAGAAAAACCGTTCACCGCCGAATCGGACACCACGTTGTTGGAAGCAACCCGACTTGCCGCTATGCACATTTTGCAGGCGCGCAGCTCGGTGAATCTGGAACGACAAGTTCGTGCTGAATGGCTGCGCTCACTGTTGGATGGCTCGGCTTCTGCTCGCAGCACCGCCGGTCGCTTCGGTCTCGTGGCCGGCGTCTCCTCGGTTGTCGTGGCATTTACCTTCTGCCCGAACGATACTGACATGGTGCAGCCCTTGGTTCGGCAGTTGGCGGCTGTCGTGGAGGAGCACTGTGGCATCTTTCGGGCTAATGTGTCCTGCGTCTCGATTGGTCTCGTGGTTTACGCCCTGTTACCGACAGTGCGCGATTCCGCCTCGCCCCTGCGGCTTGCCCAGGGGGTGGCGGCTGCCGTCACGACGCGATTGAGCCAGAACATTCAGGCGGCTATCAGCTCGCCCCAGATCGGTGGCCAGAATCTCATGAACGCGCGCGAGGAAGTCGACAAAGTGTTGCAGGTGCTCGCCAACACCCCTGGTCTGCCCAACATCGCCCAGGCCCAAGACGTCTATGCGGAGATGCTTATCTCGCACTTGCGACTCACGCTCAACAAGGATGCCCGTTGGCAGCATCCCGGCGTTGTGGCACTCCTTCGTCAAGATGAGTTAAAGCACACAGATTATCGAGTCAGCCTGTGCGCATATTTTTCAGCGATGGGTGACGTGCAACTCGCATCGGATTCACTCAAGGTTCACGCCAATACACTGCGGTATCGGCTGCGCCGCGCGGAGACTCTGTTCGATCTTCGGCTCCACAATCCCGATGACCGGCTAGCCATCTGGCTGCAGCTTCGTTTGGCTGAGTGACGCAAGTCACGTCGGCCATTTTGTGCGGTTCAACCGCGCCGACTCGCCGAAAGTTGACAGGCTTGCGGCGGGCATCCGGAATGACGACCTCTACGTCGATCGAGCATCACGGCCATACTCGTTTGCGAGTTCGATCCTGAGCCATAAGGGAGTGCGCCGGGTCGAAGTCAGCAGGACCTATGCACCACGCGACGGTACGTGACCACGCCCAAATGGCCCACAGTCCACAGGATCTCACGGAGTCAGGTTCAGCATGAAACGGCCAGACGGAGCTTGGCTGTGCATTTCGAGAACCGATTGGCCGCAGGCCCCGAGCGTTTGACCATCCACCCTAGACCGCATTTCTGGCACGTCCCAGGCTCGATTTTCTCGCCGGTCGCCGATTCCAGCGACAGCTTCGCGTCCCGGATGTGCTCGAGTAGAAACGGCCACTCACGGTGGGCGATCGTCAGCATCAGAGCTGAGCGCTTGGCCCTGGTCAGCGCGACATAGAAAAGCCTCCGATCCTCCGCGAACTCGAACGGCTCACCTCTCGGTATAGCGAGTCGCAGGACCGGGTCATCCTCGGCGAAGACGAATCTCCAAAGATCAGGAGTCACCCAACAGGGGGCAGTCCTCATCTGCACGATTCTGAACGAAAGTTTGACATCGACGGGCATGAATCTGTGAAGTCGAGCCCACGCCTTTGAGAAGACCGCATTAAATTGGTTCAGACCAGTTTGCATATTTCCTTGACGCTGCTCTTATTTGGGTTCAGGATAGCCAAAGTGGTACGAACCAGTGGCGGTTTGCACCTGACGCTAGACACCAGACGCTAAAGAAATTACGGGAGTATTGTCAATGAAGAAGCTACCCATGATCGCCCTGGGCCTCGCCGGAGTGCTGACCATCGGTCTCACCGGCTGCGGGCTCGGCTCCGGGTCGTCCGGCAACCAGGATTCCAGCCCCATGGATGGCGACGTCACGGGCGAGATCTCATTCTCCACCCTTCAGCTGAAGCCCACGTTCACGGACTACATCGAGGGCGTCATCGCCGACTTCGAAAAGGCCAACCCTGAAACCACAGTGACGTGGATCGACGTTCCCTTCCAAGGTGCGCAGGAGAAAATCTCCACGGACGCCCAGGCCGGAACCCTGCCAGACGTCATCAACCTCAACCCGAACTTCGCTCAGCCGCTCGAGGTGCAGGGGGCCTTCGTCAACCTGGACGAGGCCGTGCCCGAACTGCGCGAGAAGTACGTGGCTGGAGCCTGGGATGCCTTCCAGGTGCCCGGCGAAAACGGCTCGTTCGGATTCCCCTGGTACCTCTCTTCCGAGGTGACCATGTACAACGCCTCAATGTTCGAGGCCGCGGGCCTTGACCCCGCAACCCCGCCGACCACCTACGCAGAGCTGTTCGACGATGCCCGCACCCTGGCCGAGTCCGGCGCGAGCGCAGGCTTCACCGGAATGCACCCCGCCCTCGAGAACCGGTTCATCACCGATCTCGGCCGAATGGGCGTACCGCTCCTGAACGAGGCCGGCACGGAATGGACATTCAACACTCCCGTCGCCGAAGCATATGTCGCTGAGCTCGCTGAGCTGTACCAGACGGGGGTCTTCCCGTCCGATTCACTCACCCAGGACCACGCCAAGGAGACCGAGGCCTATCAGGCCGGCCAGATCGCCCTGTTCCCGTCAGGTGCGAACTTCCTCACGATTATCGAGGAGAACGCTCCTGACATTGCCGAAACAACGGATGTCGGTCCGCAAATCACGAGCGAGGGTGGCCCGACGAACGTGTCGGTCATGGGCCTCCTCGTGCCGAATACCAGCAAGAACAAGGCAACCGCGCTGGCCTTCGCCGAGTTCATGACCAACGCAGAGAATCAGCTCGCCTTCTCGAAAATCGTCACGATCTTCCCATCGGTGACCGAGGCCCTGGCCGACCCCTATTTCAAAGACGACTCTGACGGCTCTGTCGCGTCCAAGGCCCGCCGAATCGCCGCCGAGCAGTTGGCCGACGCGCAGAATATCGTACCGGTGCAGTTCGACGACCGGATCAAGGCCATCGTCATCGGCAAGGTGCAGCTCGCCATGAACGGCGAGCTCACTCCGGCCGAGGCGCTGGATCAGGCTGTCGAAGAGTCGAACGCCATCACCGGCAAATAAGCAGATAGCCAGGCACGCAGGCCGGGGCATCCCACCATGGATGACCCCGGCCCGCACCACCGGACTACGAGATCACCGCACCGGCCCAGAGACCCGAAAGCACCGCACATGAAAGCGCGTGACACATGAAACCGCAGTACAAATGGCTGCCGTGGCTGTTCTTGGCGCCAGCGCTTGTCGTGGCCCTCATCTTCACAATCGGCCCCTTCCTGAACACGATTGTGCTGTCGTTCACCAACGCAACCACCCTCGGCGGAGGTGACTTTAACGGCGTCAACAATTACATCGCCTTAGCGAATAGCCCGCAGTTCTGGATCTCCACTCGCAATACCCTGCTCTACGTGATCGTGGTGGTTCCGCTCCTCATGGTTCTCCCCCTCCTGCTGGCCGTGTTGGTCGAGCGCAACATCCCCGGAATCGGATTCTTCCGCTCCGTCTTCTACTCCCCGGTCGTGGCCTCCATGGTCGTTGTCGGACTGATCTGGACGTGGCTCCTCTCGTCTGACGGCGCGGTAAACGGCCTGCTCCAATCGCTTCGGGTCATTCAGGAGCCCCTGCCGTTCCTCACCGACACGACCTTGCTGCTGCTGAGCTGCATGATGGTCACCGTCTGGAAGGGGCTCGGCTACTACATGGTGCTCTACCTCGCCGCACTCGGGAATGTCCCCAAAGAGCTGCACGAGGCCGCGCAGGTCGACGGAGCCGGCGGGCCCCGCCGCTTCTGGTCGATCACCATGCCCGGCGTGCGCCCCACCATGCTGCTAGTCGGCCTTCTCGGCTCGATCGCTGCGATGAAGGTATTCGCCGAGATCTTCGTGATCAGCAACGGCACGGCCGGCCCGGGAGGTCAGGCCAGAAGCTTGGTCTACACGATCCGGGAGGTGGGACTCGGCCTCAGCGGTGAGATCGGGTATGCCTCTGCCATGAGTCTCGCGCTGTTCCTGCTCACCATCGGTTTCTCCATCCTGTATCTGCGCTCCCAGCGAACGGACCAAATGCGATGAGCACCACCCTCTCGAACCGGATCGCGGCACCTCCGTCGGCACCCAAGCTACGCAGTGGCGCCACACGCCGCAAAGGGATCGATTACACCATCCGCTACACGCTGCTCGCCTTCGTCTTCATGCTCCTGGTCGGGCCATTCATCTGGCAGTTCGGCACCTCGATCAAGGGCTCCAGCGAATCCATCTACACCGCCAACCCCTTCCCGACGTCGCCGACCTTCGAGAACTACGGCATGGTCGCCGACACGATCCCGGTCTTCCGTTACCTCGGCAACTCCCTCATAGTGGCCACCTCGTCCGCACTCTTGAACTGTGTGCTGGCGTCCTTGGCAGGTTACGTGCTGGCACGGATGCGCTTCCGCGGCAGCACGCTCGCCAACCTGATCTTTCTGGCCACGATCATCATCCCGTTCGAAGTGATCATGGTCTCGGTGTTTCTCACTTCCCGGTCGCTCGGACTTGTCGACAGCCTGCTCGGGGTGATCCTACCCACCGCCGTGACCGGGCTATCGGTCCTGATCATGCGCACGGCATTCCTGGCCCTGCCCCCCGAAATTGAGGAGGCAGCCATGATCGACGGCGCCTCCGACTGGCAACGATTCATCCGGGTGGCCCTGCCCTCGGTGCAGGGTTCGCTCGTCGTCGTCGCCATCTTCGCCTTCGTCTTCGCCTGGGACGACTTTCTCTGGCCGCTGGTAATCCTCAAGGACCCAGACAACTACACTCTCACCGTCGGCATCCAGTACCTTTCCGGTACGTTCACCAGCAACCAGCGGGTGGTCGCGGCCGGCACGATGATCGCCGTCGTACCGCTACTCGTGCTCTTTTTCTCGCTACAACGCTGGTTCTTCCGCGGTGTCGGCGAAGGAGGTCTCAAAGGATGAACGTTCCCAAATATGCCCAGCTCCGTTCGGAGCTGCAGCAGTTGATCCTGGCCGGGATGCCCGCCCACAGCGCTCTGCCGAGCGAACGCGATCTGATGGCCACGTACGGCGTGTCTCGGATGACCGTTCGCGAGGCCCTGACCCGACTCGTCGACGACGGCCTGATCTACCGGGTGCACGGCGCGGGCAGCTTCGTCGCCGACGCAGCGAAGATCACCAAGTCGCTCACGCTCACCTCCTTCAGCGAAGACATACGGTCGCGCCGGATGGAACCCGGATCCATTTCCGAGAGCCTGACTCGGTGCGAGGCTGACGCGAGCCTCGCCAGCATCCTCAGGATTTCCCCCGGCGCAGCCGTAGTGCACCTGGAACGCGTGCGCACCGCCGACGGAGTACCGATGTGTTTGGAGCGTGTCTGGATCCCCGGCAACGTGCTACCGGAGGATTTCTCGCTGGACACGACGCCATCCGTCTACGACTACCTCGACAGCATCGGCCGGGCGCCCGAAATCGCCACCCAAACCATTCAGGCCACCGTGCTGGACGCGGTTCAGGCCGCACTGCTCGACGTGCCCGCGCAGTCGCCGGCGATGTCGGTGACCCGCGTGACCGTGGACAGCGAAGGACACGAAGTGGAATTCGCCATCAGCCTTTACCGGGCCGACCGCTACGACTACCGGATCACGGTGAAGCGGGAACGGCGCCGATGACCATGACTCCTACACCCGCCTACTCGCTCGGAGTGGACATCGGGGGCACAAAGACCTTGGCTGCGTTGGTAGACGATTTAGGCCGTGCCGCCCGCACGTTTGAGGCGCCGACCCCGGCATCCGGCGGGCCAACGGCCATTCTGGGCACCGCCCTCCGGCTCGCCGGTCTCGCTCTGGCCGAACTCCCCACTGGTGCCCGGCCGATCGATTCCGTCGGGATCGGCTCGGCCGGCGTGATCGATCAAGCCACGGGAACCGTGCTCTCAGCCACGTCAGCCCTGGTCGGCTGGGCCGGAACCGATATCCGCCGGGCCTTTCAGAACGTATTCCCAAACCTCTCCGTGATCGTGGCCAATGACGTGCAGGCATTTACCTGGGCCGAAACCGTTCACGGCGTCGCCGCGGACAGCACCCAGGTGCTCGGCGTGATGGTCGGTACCGGGATCGGCGGCGGACTCGTCGTCGACGGTCGACTTCACACCGGAGCGCACTCTGCGGCCGGCCACCTCGGACACATCGTCGTAGCCGGCGCGGCAGGCCTCCCTTGCCCCTGCGGGCGCGACGGGCACCTCGAGTCGATCGCGTCAGGCCCGGCCATGACGGCGGCCTACCGTCGTGTCGCCGGAACGGCCGACGACCTTCGGGCCGTCGCGGCGGCAGCGGCCGAAGGAGACGCTCGAGCCCGCGGCATCCTCGACATCGGAGCGGATGCCGTCGGCTCAGCCATCGGCTCCGTGGCCAACATGCTCGACCCTGATCTGATCGTGATCGGAGGCGGCGTGACTGGGCTAGGCACCCACTGGCTGGGCCGCGTTCGACGGGCTGCTGCTCGAACGACCATCCCGGCGATCAGTCAGCTCAGAATCGAGCCCGGATCGCTCGGCGCCGGTGCCGTTGCGATCGGTGCTGCCCGGCTCGCTCGGCCTGTCCCGTTCTTCGAAAATGGCACCCGGTGACCGGGATCGTGCTCGTGCCGCTGGACGAACGCCCGGTCTGCACGAGCCTTCCCTCCGACATCGCCCGGATAGCTGGACTCGACTGCGCCCTGCCACCGACCACACTGCTCCCCCGTATCCGTCACCCCGGTGACACTTCAGGCCTCACCGACTGGCTCATCGCCTCTCGGCAGGAGGCGTCTTTCGCAGTCGTCTCGCTCGAAGGCCTCGGTTTCGGCGGGCTGATCCCGTCTCGGATCGGGCGCGAGAGCGCCGCCGAGGTCGCGGAGCGCTGGAGCGTCTTGCGGCAACCAGGGTGCCCGGTCTTCGCGTCGACACTCGTGCCGCGCACCCCGGACTCCGCGGACGCAATGGAGGAGCCGGAGTACTGGGATCCACACGGGCCAGCGCTGCATCGGTTGTCGGCGGCGCTCGCGAGCGGCGCTGGCGTGGCCGAAGCCCGGGCTGCGGTTCCCGCGACCGTCAGGGCTGACTGGATCGGACGCCGACTGCGCCAGCACACCCTAGCCCTCACGGCGATCGAATTCGCGGCGCACGGGAACGTCGACCGGCTCGTCATCGGCATCGACGACGCCGCCGAGCAGTCGCTCTCGGCGGCTGATCAGCATGCCCTCGATGACTGGGTCGACCGGTGTGAACTCGGCAACCAGGTTTTCGTGCAGCCCGGCGCGGATGAAATCGGTGCGGTACTCGTGGCCCGCGCCTGTCTCGCGATTCACGGCGTCCGTGCGCCGACGATCGGTATCTCGTGCTCCGACCCGGCGTCTCTCAACAGGGTCGCTCCCTACGAATCCTCGCCGGTCAGGGAGACCATCCGACGGCAGGTCGAGGCGGCTGGCGGGCGAGCGGTGTTCCTCGACGGCAGCACTGGTGCAGAACCCTACGAGACCTCCGCCGCACGCTGCGACGCGATACTGGTTGTGCACCCGCCGGAGATTCCCCGCAGCCCGGCCGCCGACTGGGCCACGGCACCCAATTCCCCCACCGATCCGCATCAGGCAGAGGTGACAGCAGCACTGGTCACCCGTGCCGTCGGGAGTACCGCCCTCGTCGGCCTCGCCGACGTGGCACGGCCCAACGGTGCCGACCCGGCTCTCGTGGCCGCACTCGACTCGGGCGACTCCTGGCGGGCACTTAGCGGCTTCGCGGCCTGGAACACCGCCGGCAACACGGTGGGAACTGTCGCGGCCCAGCTTGTTGCTGGATGGGCTGGCCGAGCCTCCGGCTCGCTCAACGGCGATGCGATACAGATCGCCGTCAGCCGCCGTGTAGTCGAGGACTACGGCTGGATGTCGATCGAACGGGACCGGGTGCGCACTGAGCTCGGCTCACCCCGAACCCGGCATGACCACGTAGCCGAACCCGACACCGACAACCTCGTTCTGCGAAACGCCGAGACCCGGCTTGCCGCAGTGCTCACCGCCCGCCCGGGGCTCGACCGGGTGCGAATCGAGCCCACCAGCCTCACACTGCCCTGGCATCGCACCTTCGAGATCGACCTGCGCCTGACGGTGGTGGACTGATGTCACACCACGAAGCCGCGGGACGTCCCGAGGTCG
>Ga0209023_10007941_pt1 | contig 10742 bp, 8 predicted proteins | sample LakOneMetagenome_FD_187468 | JGI IMG/M metagenome (GOLD analysis project Ga0209023, IMG submission 187468) | Freshwater and sediment microbial communities from Lake Erie, Canada (SPAdes) (version 2) | ecosystem: Environmental > Aquatic > Freshwater > Lentic | place: Lake Erie, Canada | collected...
TTCCAACCACCGTGTAAGCAGCACAACGCCATACTCGGCCCCTCACCACAGTCGCCAACCATATGCAGATGAGCTATCGATTCAAAAGCGAGGGATTTGAGGACTATTTATCTAGACGACCGCCTGCCCACGTTAGCTTTCCTAGGGGCTATCAACGGGCTGCGTTCGTATTGGCTGAAGAAGTACGTGGATGCGATTTCAAGAAGACAGCCGCCGATGGGCAGATCCACGTCAGGAACTTTGAGCACAGCCTGGAGGAGGTGTGCAGGTTCGTTGACTGGTCTGTAGATATTTGGAACCAAACCATGCGCGAGGTTCATCGCTCCCGTAGGCTCACTGCGCAAGAGGTTCTGGCCAACAAACCATTCCGCGACGGTGAAACTCCACTAGAGAGTCTTATTCTTGTCTTTGAAAAATGGCAGGAATTCTTGACAGTAGACGAAGGCCCATACATCTCATTGGAGCAGTACCCTAGCACTGTCGTTTCGAGCGATCCGTTAGCCACGGTAGGGAACCTCTCCGCTGCGGTAGGGCTGGCCGTCCTGGACAACCTTGCAGGGAAACTAGCCTCGATATCGAAGGATGAGGCGCTTTATGAGTTGGGTCTCGCATGGGAGTTCGCAATGATTGCCCGCAGGAACAACCATATGGATATCGTGCTTCACTTCGGAGCGGAATCGCGCCGCGTAAAGATGGTGCGCGCCGCAAATGCCAAACACGACAAAGACCCGAGGCAGGAGGTGAAGCGCCAAGTGCGCGAGTTGTGGCAGCGTTGGGAAGTCGCGCCGACCAAGTACCCTAGTATTGCGGCATTTGCTCGGGACATGTGCAACAAGTGGCCTGATTTTCTGGCTAGCGAGGTAGTTGTGAGCCGTTGGGTCCGCGACTGGAAAAGAGTGAGGCATGAGTAGCAGTGTGCATGCATGCTGCGCACGGTGCATGCATGAGCCTTTCGGTGATTCGATTGATTTTGGAAGATGGCGATCAATCGAACTTAGAAGGGCGAAACGATGATGAATCAGAAGCAATTGCGGGGCGTATGGATGGCCAAGCGGGATGCCACATCGCTGCCCTTGGTAGAGTTGATGAGGCATTTCTCGAAGGACGCAGTCGTCGTTCGAGTTGCCGTCCTATGGAGCCTGTTGTGCGCCGAAATCGTCTGGCGTGTGACGGTATTTCTTACCAGGCTCGTACTTTTTGCAGCCATTTCATATGGACTGACGCTCGGTATTGCGTGACTACTCGGGGCGAAAGGGTGCTGGTTGATGCCGGACGCCACAGACGATTTCCAGCGAACCCCTAAAGCAGGTCAACCCTCGACGCCCTCATGCACGCAACAGAAGCCCGGCAGGTGCCGGACTTTGAGAATTCAATCCCCCCTCACTTGCAGCTAAAACTGCCCGCACTCTCCACATCCCCCGTGCCGTTGTAGCGGGCGACCTTGGGGTACACGCACAGCGGCCGGGTGCGGTTGGCGGACCAGCTGGCGGGCAGCTCGGTGTTGACCACATTGGCGCCTGCGCCGCGTGCCTTCGCCGTCACGCTGTCGGGGGCCTTGCCTTGTTCCACCCATGCCACCAGCGGGGCCAGCATGTCGAACTGGTCGGTAGCGGGGCCGCCGGAGCAGTGGTTCATGCCGGGCACCAGGAACAGGCGGGCAAAAGCGTCGGCCTTGCCGCTGTGGTTGGCCTGCAGGCGGTCCATCCAGTGGGCGGTGTCCATGGGCGAGAACACGCCGTCGGCCACGCCGTGGAAGACGATCATCTTGGCGCCCCGGTCTTTCAGGGTGCTCAGGTCCGTCTCGTTGGGCGGGGTCATGTACGACCAGGGCGACTCGGTGTATTGCGCGGTGGTGGCGAACATCTTGGGGTAGTCGGTCTCCATGCTGAAGTTCAGCGCGTACTGCATGCCGGGGATGGCGGTGAATGCGGCCACGCTGGATGGGGGCGAGGTGAAGATGAAGGCCACCGCACCCGCGTCACGCGTGGCGGGGGCGCCAAAGTGCCACGATGCAAAGTTGGCACCGGCAATGCCGGGGTCCCACCAGGTGCCGGCGTACTGCGCTTCGCCGTTGCTGTTCTTGGGGCCCGCAAAGATGCTGGCCAGCACACCCTTTTGCTCGCTGGTGATGCACGAGCCGTCGCGCGCGCCGGTGCAAGTGGGCACGTCGGTCTGCAGGTTGAAGGCGGCCTGGCAGGCGGCCACATCGTTGACCTGGCCGTCGGTTGCGCCATCCAGCGCGTCGCACTTGGCGACGATCTTGCTGCTGATGAGCTTGAACTCGGCCGGGCTAACGGCGGTGGTCAGGTCGGGCAGGCCGCTGGAGTCCTTGGTGGATACCTTGGCATATTGCTGGGCCTTCCACAGCTGGGTGGTGGCAGCCTTGGGCAGGTGAAAGCCGGGGTTGCCCGCCAGGATGCCGTCGTACTGCTCGGCATAGCGCGATGCGCCCACCATGGCGTGGCGGCCGCCGTTGGAGCAGCCGGCCAGGTACGAGCGGTCGGGCGCCTTGCCGTAGGCGCTCTTGATGAGGTTCTTGGCCATGGGGGTGAGGGTGCCCACCGCCTGGTAGCCGTAGTCCAGCCGGGCCTGCGGGTCTACGCCAAAGAAGGGGGTGGGTGCGCTGTGGCCTGCGTCAGAGCTGAGCACCGCAAAGCCTTGCACCAGTGCGGGCGCCACGGGGGCGCCACCGCTGACCGAGCCCAGCGCTGTGACCACGCTGCCGTCCAGGCCGCCGTTGGCCTGGTGCAGAAAGCGGCCGTTCCACTCCACGGGCAGGCGCATTTCAAAACCGATGGCGTAGCTGGCGCCGTCCACGGGGCCGGTGCGCTCTTTCATCTTGCCTTTGACGAGGCAGTGCGCGAGCGCCTGGGTGGTCACGCCCTGCACGGTGATGGGGCCTGCGGGCACTTGTTCGGCCGAGGTGATGCGCGTGTCGGGCAACGCCAGGCTGCTGGCCAGCGTGGCGCACGACTGCAGGGTGGCCGGTGTGGCGGCGGAGAGCTGGGGTAGGGCGGCATCGGACGAGCCGCCGCAGCCCATGAGCAAGGCAGCGGCTGCGGCCGAGATTGCCAAGGGGTAATGGGCACGCATCCGGTTTCTTCTCGTCTTCAAGCGCATGGTGTTGTCTCCAGTGGTTTTTCGAGGCGTTAGAACCTGTTCAAAACCTTTTCGGGGTCGCACAAGTACCTTGCCGGGATGGGATGCAAGGCGCGGTGCGCAGTTGATAGCTCGGCTATCAACAAGCGCCGCAACGCCGCAGACCGCCCGGCAAGGCAGTTGCCCGCAGGGTTGGAGTGAAATCGGGCGATTGGAAGCCTCGACTGCTTGCATGGGCACGAGCCCATGCGGCGCATCCGAAGCATCCACTCATCCCGATTGCACTCCAATGCGATCCCCTAAAAGGTTCTGAACAGGTTCTGGAGAACCCGCAACGTGGCCTCAACACGCTGTGGGAGGGAGATCGATGGAAGGTGTTTTGCTACTGAATCAGGAGCTGCTGGCGCATGTAAATCATGCGCTTGCGGCCTCCTGGGGCCTGAATTCAAACGCCTGGGCAATGCGCTGGCGGATGATGGCCGCGCGCAGGTCGAATTCGGGCAGCACCCACTGGGCGAAGGCCTGGGCGGGTGGGGTCCAGCGGTCTGTGGCGGCCGTGGACTGTTCCGCGCGGTGGGGGTGGGCGGCGCCGATCTGGGCCCAGGCCCATTCCAGCAGCACCAGCGACACGGCGCGCAGGTAGTCGTCGGCCACCCAGTAGGGCAGTTCGGGATCGGACTGGGCGGCAATCGCCAGGGTCTGCGTGATCTCGACCAGCGCATGGCGGCGCGCGCTGGCGGCGGCGCTGGGGGCTGCGCCGGGCAGGCTGCCCAGCAGGGCGCCCAGGCCCTGACCACCATCGGCCAGCACCTTGCGCACCAGCAGGTCGATGGCCTGGATCTCGTTGGTGCCCTCGTAGATCATGGCCACGCGCGCGTCGCGCACGATCTGCTCGATGCCCCATTCACGCACGTAGCCGTGCCCCCCAAACACCTGCAGGCAGGCGCTGGCGCCGTGGAAGGCCTGGTCGGTGAGCGCGGCCTTGAGCACGGGCGTGACCAGCGCGCACCAGCGCTGCGCAGCGGCGCGTTCGCCTGCGTCGGTGCTGTGTTTGGCCACATCGAGCTGCAGGGCCGTGTGGTAGGCCAGCACACGGCCGCCGTCGATCCAGGCGCGCTGTGTGTGCAGGATGCGGCGGATGGCGGGGTGGTCTTGAATGAGGCTGGTGTCCTTGGCGCCGGGCGCGCGCATCTGGCGGCGCTCTGCGGCGTAGGCGCTGGCCTTTTGCCAGGCGGCCTCCAGCAGGCCAATGCCTTGCAGGCCCACGTGCAGGCGGGCAGCGTTCATCATCACGAACATGGCGTTCAGGCCCTTGTTCGGCTCGCCCACCAGCCAGCCGGTGGCGTCGTCAAAGCGCATCACGCAGGTGGGGCTGCCGTGCAGGCCCATTTTTTCTTCGATGCGTTCGCAGACCACGGCGTTGCGTACCCAAGCCCCCACGCTCCCCACTGCGTGTGGTTCGCAGCCCCCCGAGGGGGCTGGCCTTGCTTGGGGCAGCCCGGCGCGGAGGCCTTCGTCATCGGGCAACATTTTGGGCACTAGGAACAGCGACAGGCCCTTGGGCCCCGCAGGTGCATCGGGCAAGCGCGCCAGCACCAGGTGCACGATGTTGTCCGTCAGGTCGTGCTCGCCGCCAGAGATAAAGATCTTGCTGCCGTTCACCCGCGCGCTGCCGTCGGGCTGGGGCACGGCGCGTGTGCGCACCAGCCCCAGGTCGCTGCCCGCGTGGGCTTCTGTCAAGCACATGGTGGCCAGCCATTCGCCGGTGGCGACCTTCTCCAGGTACTGGGCCTTGAGTGCATCGCTGGCGTGGTGCTTGATGCATTCGTACGCGCCGTGCAGCAGCCCGGGCGCCATGGTCCAGCCGTGGTTGGCTCCGGCCAGCCATTCAAACAGCACGCACTCCAGCACCGCTGGCAGGCCCTGGCCGCCATCGTCGGGCGCGCAAGACAGCGACGGCCAGCCTGCTTGCCAAAAGGCCTGGTACGCATCGCGAAAACCTGCGGGGGTGTGCACCTGCCCGCCGTCAAAGCGGCAGCCTTCTTCATCGCCGCTGCGCTGCAGCGGGGCGATGGCGCTGTCCACAAACTTGGCCGCCTCGTCCAGCACCTGGGCCGCCAGGTCGCCGTCGGTATCCGCAAACGGCGCCAGGCCCTGCCAGCGCGTGGGCGCCTTCAGCACGGTGGTCAGCAGGTGCTGGATGTCGGCAAGGGTCTGGCGGGCTTGCATGGTTTGCTCACTATTTGATAGTTTGTAGCGCTTTATGGATAAGCGCTGGGGGCCGTTTTCTTCAAAATTTCGTCTACACAAGCAAGGCGGCTGTTTGCGCCCTGGCATCGGCAGGCTCAGCCCGAACGGATGGGGCGGGCCGCTGCAAGGAGGGCGTTGCGCCCTGTGTTGTGCCCCCGGCCGCAAACACTGGCGCGGCCCAGGCCGGTGCCACCGTGGAACTGGCTTTGCCAGGCCACAGGTGGCGTGCCACTCGGGGGGAAGCGGCGAAGCCGCTCAGGGGGCGTTTAAGACTCAGCTGTGAAGCCGATCTTCTTGATCAGCGGGCCCCAGGTGTCGTACTCGGCCTTTTGCCAGCGGGCCTGCTCTTCGGGCGTGGAGCCGTGCGGGATCAGCCCCACGATGGCCAGGCTGTCGATGACCGATTTCTCCTTGAGCGCTGCGTTGATGGCGGCGTTGGCAGCGGCGATCACAGTCTTGGGCGTGGCGGCAGGAGCATAGAAGCCAAACCATTCTTCCGTGGTCAGCTCAGGGAAGCCTTGTTCGGCAAACGTGGGTACGTCCGGCATGTACATCGAGCGCTTGGGGCCCGAGGTGGCCAGGATGCGCAATTTGCCCGCCTTGGCGTTGGCGATGAAGTCACCGTGCGGCGTGACCATGGCGGCGATCTGCCCGCCCACCACGTCCGTCACGCCGGGAATGGAGCCCCGGTAGGGCACATGGCGCAGCTCTACCCCGCTGTTGATGCCCAGCAGCGCACCAATGAAGTGGGGCGTGGAGCCCGCGCCGGGCGAGCCGTAGCTGGCGTCCTTGGGGTTGGCCTTGGCCCAGGCCAGGAAGTCCTTCACCGTTTTCACGCTGGCAGGCACCATGGGCCCCACGGCCAGGCCGTGGTGCATGATGGCGCCGATCGACACGGGTGCGAAGTCCTTGTCGGTGTAGTTCATCTTTTTGTAGATGTGCGGATAGTTCGCCAGGGCCGACACCTGCGCCAATGCCAGCACCGAGCCATCGGCGGGCGCTGCCTTGAGGGTCTCTAGCGCAATGCGGCCGCCCGCGCCGGGTTTGTTCTCCACCACGCCGGGGTTCTTGGTGTAGGCCGAGTTGCCCAACTTCTCACCCACGCGGCGGGCCACGGTGTCGCCCGAGCTGCCGGCAGGGAAGCCGAAGTAGATCTTGACCTGCTCCAGCGGATCGGCCGAGGCGGACAAGGGATAGAGCGCACCGAATGCGGCGGCGGACCCGAGGGCCTGAACAAAATGGCGGCGTGTTGTCATGGTTTGTCTCCTGGTGTTATGGATATGGGATGTCGGGCGGGGAAACGGGAGCGGGCAACGGGTCAGCGCGGCGCCATGCGCAGCGCACCGTCGAGGCGGATCACCTCGCCGTTGAGGTGGCCGTTGGTCACGATGTGGCAGGCCAGCTCGGCAAACTCCTCGGGCTTGCCCAGGCGCGGCGGGAAGGGGATGCTGGCCGCCAGCGACTGCTGCACGGCCTCGGGCAGTTCCTTCATCAGCGGGGTGGCAAACAGGCCGGGCGCCACGGTGCACACGCGGATGGCGTGCTGCGCCAGATCACGCGCCATGGGCAGCGTCATGCCGGCGAGGCCCGCCTTCGATGCGCTGTAGGCCTGCTGGCCCACCTGGCCGTCAAAGGCCGCGACGGATGCGGTGAACATCATCACGCCGCGCTCGCCGTTGTCGTCCAGCACCGGCAGCTTGGCGCAGGCGGCGGCAAACAGGCGGCTCACGTTGTAGCTGCCGATGAGGTTGATGTTGACCACGCGCACAAAGTCTTCGAGCGGCGCGGCGCTGCCGTCGCGCTGCACCACGCGCTTGGCGCTGCCGATGCCGGCCACGTTCATGAGGATGCGCGCCGGGCCCAGGGCCGCCTCGGCCAGGGCCAGTGCTGCGGCCACGCTGTCGGTCTGGGTGATGTCGCAGGTGCAGGCCACGGCCGTTCCGGCGCCATGCTTTGCGTTGATGCTCTCGGCCACCTGGGTGGCGAGGGAGGTGTTCACGTCGAGCACGGCGACCTTGGCGCCCAGGCGGGCCAGCTCGCGGGCGGTGGCCTCGCCCAGGCCCGATGCGGCGCCGGTGACGAGGGCGGTCTGTCCTTGGATCTGCATGGATGGCTCCTTGGGTAGTGCGTTTCAGGCCACGGGCACGATGGTGTCGGGGGCGTTGCCGTCGTGCAGGGCCTGCACCAGGGCGTCGCGGTGCTTGAGCACGGCGCGCTGGTTGATGGAGCCCTTGTCGGTGATCTCGCCCTTGTCGAGCGAGGGCGGCTCGGCCATCAGCAGTGCGCGCGCCACGCGGCTGGCACTGCCCGTGGATTCGCGCGCCAGGTGGTCGATGACGGCCTGGATGCGCTGGCGCACCCCGGTGCTGGCGATGACCTCGGCCCAGGGGGCGTCGGCATCCAGCCCGCTCACCTCACGGCAGGCGGGTGAAAGAAACAGCAGGGCGCCCACTTCCTTGCGGTTCAGGCCGGTGAGCACCGCGTCCTGGATGTAGGGGGCGCCGGCCACGACGATCTTGGCGCGCATGGGGCCCACGCTCACGAAGGTGCCGGTGGAGAGCTTGAAGTCTTCGGCAATGCGGCCGTCAAACGCCAGGCCCCGGTGGATGTTGTTCTCGTCGATCCACTTCACGGCGTCGCCCGTGCACAGGTAGCCTTCGTCGTCAAACGCATCGCGCGTGGCGGCGTCGGAGCGCCAGTAGCCGGGCGTGACGTTGGGGCCGCGGTAGCGCACCTCGGTCTTGCCGTCCACCTCCACCAGCTTGAGCACCATGCCGGGCACGGGCGCGCCGATGTGGCCCGATCGCACGTCTGGGCTGTTGCAGAACATGGCCGAGGGGGCAGATTCAGTCATGCCCAAGCCCGTGCACATCACGATGCGCTCGCCAATGGCGGCCTCTTGCGTGGTGTGCAGGCTGTCCCACACCGGCTGTGCCAAGCCTGCGCCGGAATAAAAGAACATGCGCACGCGTGACAGCAGGTTGCTGCGCAGCGCGGCGTCGGTCTTCATGGCCTCGGCGATCATTTCAAAGCCCGTGGGCACGTTGAAGTACACCGTGGGCGCGATCTCGCGCAGGTTGCGCAGCGTCTCGCCAATCAATGCGGTCGTGGGCTTGCCGTCGTCGATGTAGAGCGTGCCGCCATGCATCATCGTGAGGCCGACGTTGTGGTTGCTGCCAAAGGTGTGGTTCCAGGGCAGCCAGTCCACCAGCACGGGCGGGGCTTCGGCCAGCACGGGCAGCGACAGCGAGATCTGCTGCAGGTTGGCGCACCACATGCGTTGGGTGTTGATGACCGGCTTGGGCATCTTGGTAGAGCCGCTGGTGAACAGGAACTTCACGATGGTGCCGGGGCCGGTGGCGTGCATGGCGGCGTCAACGGCCGGAGTGGCCACCGTGCCCTTCAGGCTGCGAAAGGTGCCCGTGTTGCGGCCCTCTAGGGCACCCTGGGCCAGGATGACCTCTACATCTGCCGCCACGGTGGCCTCGATCGCCTTGCCGTAGCGTGCTCCGTCGGCCGCAAACACCAGGCCGGGTGTGAGGGTGGCCATGACGTGGCGCAGCTTGTCGTAGTCCTGGCTCACGGTGGCATAGGCGGGCGACACGGGGCAGTAGGGCACGCCGGCATAGATGCAGCCCAGCGCCAGCAGCGCGTGTTCGATCGTGTTTTCGCTCAGCACCACCACCGGGCGTTCGGCGGTCAGGCCCCGGTCCAGCAATGCCTGGCCGATGCTGCGCGCGGCATCCAGCGCCTGGGCGTAGCTCACGTGTTGCCAGTCACCCGTTTTGCCCTCGCCCAGTTGCTCGCGCCGCGCCAGAAAGCTGTGGTCGGGCGTGGCCTCGGCCCAGTGCACCAGGTAGTCCGTCACGCGCCGAGCAAAGGCGCCCAGGGGCAGGTCGGCCTGCAGGTAGCGCACGCCCGGTGCACCGTCGCGCAGGCTGACGCGGGTCACGCCGAAGCTCACGGGGCGGTAGCGGGCGGTGGACGGGGCGGTTGTCATGTTTTCTTGTCTCCAAATCATCGTTGTTGTTTGCGCTGCGGTAGTTCAGGCATGGCCCAGGGCCAGGACCGCCGCGCAAAGGCCGCCCCGCCGCGCTGGCGGTGTCCCCATCCCCGCGCAGCGAGAGGAGGGGAAGGCGGCGTAGCCGTTCAGGCGGTGGGTTTTACTTTTGCTGCACGGCCTTCGAGGAAATCAGCCAGGCGCTGCTTGGCTTCGGGGGCGCTTTGGGCAATGGCGGCCATCATGGCTTCGGTGAAGAAGCCTTGGTCGGCGGGCTGCTCGGCAATGCGCGGCAGCGCGTGCATCAGGGCGTAGTTGGTCAGTGGGGCGTTCTGCGCCACGCGCACGGCCAGCTCATAGGCCTTGTCAAACGCCTGGCCTTCGGGCACGAGGTACTGCGCAAAGCCCACCTTCTCGCCGTCTTGTGCGTTGTAGACGCGGCCGGTGAGCATCATGTCTGTCATGCGCGCAGCGCCGATGAGCTTGGGGATGCGCACCGCGCCGCCGCCGCCCACGAAGATGCCGCGCGAGCCTTCGGGCAGCGCGTAGAAGGTGGATTCATCGGCCACGCGGATGTGGCAGGCGCTGGCCAGCTCCAGCCCGCCGCCCACCACGGCGCCATGCAGCGCGGCGATCACGGGCACGGGGCCGAACTGCACGCGCTCCAGAGCGGCGTGCCACATGCGCGAGTGGTACAGGCCCTGGCCCGCATCGCGTTCCTTGAGCTCCGACAGGTCGAGCCCGGCGCAAAAGTGAGGGCCCTCGCCGTCAATCACGGCGGCGCGCACGGTGCCCGGCATTTTTTCGAACAGGTCGCGCAGCGCCAGGATCAGGCCGTCGTTGAGCGCGTTGCGCTTGGCGCTGCGCGTGAGGCGGATCACGGCAACTTCCTGCTCGTCGCCGCGCAGCTCGAAATGGATGTCTGGATGGATCATGAAGACTTTCTAGATGGGTGAATTGTGGTTATAGTTCATAATCAATTCAAGCAAGTACGCTCTGTTTTTTGTCAGTACTTACCCTTGATCCATATCATGCGCCGTGGTGCGAAATCGCGGCCAGCACGGTGTAAAAGCAAGCCAAACCAGGAGACACGCATGGACCACGCCAACCTGCTCGCCATCGACATCCACACGCACGCCGAAGTGAGCTGCTGGAACCCGTTCGACAACTACGGCGAGGAGTACGACCGCGCCGCCGACAAATACTTCAAGAACGGCCGCCGCCCTACCATTGCCGAGACGGTGGCCTACTACCGCGAGCAGAAGATTGGCTTGGTGATGTTTACCGTGGACGCCGAGTCCAAGATGGGCCGCCGCCGCATCCCCAACGAAGAGATCGCCGAGGCCGCCAAGGCCAACAGCGACATGATGATGGCCTTTGCCAGCATCGACCC
>Ga0209023_10007942_pt1 | contig 10739 bp, 12 predicted proteins | sample LakOneMetagenome_FD_187468 | JGI IMG/M metagenome (GOLD analysis project Ga0209023, IMG submission 187468) | Freshwater and sediment microbial communities from Lake Erie, Canada (SPAdes) (version 2) | ecosystem: Environmental > Aquatic > Freshwater > Lentic | place: Lake Erie, Canada...
ATGCTTGCGCATAAAGCGATGGAAGAGGGCGTGATGGCAGCTGAACGTATTCATGGTCATGCTGCACAAGTGAATTACGACACCATCATTAGCGTGATTTATACCAGTCCTGAGATTGCATGGGTCGGTTTGACTGAGGAAGCAGCAGTTGCAAAAGGCCATGAAGTGAAAACGGGTCAATTTGCTTTCGCGGTGAATGGTCGTGCATTAGCTTCTGGTGATAATCAAGGTTTTGTGAAATTCGTTGCGGATGTCAAAACAGATCGATTGCTCGGTATGCATGTCATCGGCGCTGGCGCTGGCGATATTGTCCATGAAGGCATGATCGCACTTGAGTTCGTATCTAGTGTGGAAGATCTGCAATTGATGACTTTTGCGCATCCGACATTGTCTGAAGTTGTCCATGAGGCAGCATTGGCAGTGGATGGTCGTGCAATTCACGCGATTCAACGTAAACGTAAAACAGCTTAAACGTAATAAGTATGTGAAAAGGTGGTTTTTGCAATCGTGATATTTGTAAAAATCATGTTTGTAAAAGCCACCTGATGTCTGGAAACTGCGCAATCACTGGATCGTCAATTTTGCGATTCTAGTGGTGTAGTATTTAATAAACCAACGATAATTCGGTTAGGTATCTCAATGAATTTACATGAATATCAGGCAAAAGCCCTGCTCAAGAAATATGGATTTCCTGTTCAGGAAGGCATTGTAGCGACAACGCCTGAAGAGGCTGCTGCAGCATTTGAAGCAATCGGCAACTTTGCTGTGATCAAGGCGCAAGTTCATGCGGGTGGTCGTGGTAAGGCTGGCGGTGTAAAAATCGCGAAAACTAAAGAAGAAGCGGCGCAAATTGCTAAAGATTTGATTGGCAAAAACTTGGTTACCTATCAAACTGATGCACTCGGTCAACCTGTAAACAGCGTATTGGTTTGCCAAGATGTTTACCCTGTTGAACGTGAATTGTATTTGGGCGCGGTTGTAGATCGCTCAAGCCGCCGTGTTACTTTCATGTCTTCGACTGAAGGTGGTGTGGACATCGAGAAAATCGCTGAAGAAACTCCTGAAAAAATCATCAAAACCACTGTTGATCCATTAGTGGGTTTACAGCCATTCCAAGCACGTGATGTTGCGTTCCAATTGGGCTTGAAAGATAAGCAAATCGGCCAATTTGTAAAAATTATGCTTGCTGCTTATCAAGCATTCATCGAAAACGATTTTGCGCTGTTTGAAATCAACCCATTGTCAGTCCGTGAAAACGGTGACATTTTGGCAGTTGATGCAAAAATTGGTATCGACTCGAATGCGTTGTATCGTTTGCCAGAAATTTTGGCAATGCGTGATAAGTCGCAAGAAAATGAGCGCGAGCTAAAAGCTTCTGAGTTTGATCTGAACTATGTTGCGCTCGAAGGCAACATCGGTTGTATGGTGAATGGTGCTGGTCTTGCGATGGCAACCATGGACATCATCAAGTTGTACGGTGGCCAGCCAGCTAACTTCCTCGACGTAGGCGGTGGTGCAACTAAAGATCGCGTGATCGAAGCATTCAAATTGATCTTGTCTGATACTTCTGTACAAGGCGTATTGATCAACATCTTTGGTGGTATCGTTCGTTGCGACATGATCGCTGAAGCGATTATTGCTGCGGTTAAAGAAGTGAACGTTACTGTACCAGTCGTCGTGCGCTTAGAAGGTAATAATGCCGAATTAGGTAAGCAATTACTGCGTGATTCTGGTTTAACTCTCATTCCTGCCGATGGTCTCGCTGATGCGGCAGTAAAAATCGTAGCAGCAGTGAAAGCCTAAGGAGTATCACAATGAGCGTATTAATTAATAAAGATACTAAAGTATTGGTACAGGGTTTTACTGGTAAAAACGGTACATTCCATTCTGAGCAAGCAATTGCTTACGGTACTAAAGTTGTGGGTGGTGTAACACCAGGTAAAGGTGGTTCAAGCCATTTAAGCCTGCCTGTTTTCAACACCATGCGTGAAGCGGTTGATCAAACCCAAGCTGACGCAACAGTGATCTATGTACCAGCTCCATTTGTACTCGACTCTATCGTTGAAGCGGTTGATTCTGGTGTGAAATTGATCGTGGTTATTACCGAAGGTGTACCAACCCTCGATATGCTGAAAGCGAAACGCTATTTGGAAACTTACGGCAACGGCGCACGTCTTGTGGGTCCAAACTGCCCAGGCGTGATCACACCAGGTGAATGTAAAATCGGCATCATGCCAGGTCACATTCACTTGCCAGGTCGTATCGGCATTATCTCCCGTTCAGGTACATTGACCTACGAAGCAGTGGCACAAACCACTAAGCTTGGTTTAGGTCAATCTACTTGTATCGGTATCGGTGGTGATCCGATCCCAGGTATGAACCAGATCGATGCATTGAAATTGTTCCAAGACGATCCTGCAACTGATGCGATCATCATGATCGGTGAGATCGGTGGTTCTGCTGAAGAAGAAGCTGCTGAATACATCAAATCTGATGTGACCAAACCAGTTGTTGGTTACATTGCTGGTGTGACTGCACCAAAAGGCAAACGTATGGGTCATGCGGGCGCGATCATTTCTGGCGGTAAAGGTACAGCAGAAGAGAAATTTGCTGCATTTGAACGCGCTGGTATGGCATATACACGTAGCCCTGCTGAATTGGGTTCTACGATGCTAGAAGTGCTGAAAAGCAAAGGTATGGCTTAATCGATTTGAGAACTCTCTCATTTAATTAGTGAGAGTTTTTCGTAGATTAATAAAAAGGACGCTAATTTCGATTAGCGTCCTTTTTTGTTTGATATTTCAAAGCTTGGGAGAGTTGTGAAATATTAATCATTGATTACGGAATAGTGACGCCTGTGGTTGTACCCAGATTTGCGCCCACACCACTCAGACTCACTGAACCGCCAACACCTGCAGATGCACTCGGCGCTACTGAGGATGTTTCGCTGGAAGTTGTTGTGCGACTGTTCGTAGTCGCATTACCATCAATGTTGCCTGATGCAGATGTTGTCGAATTGCCTTCAATGCTGCCTGAACCAGAAGTAGACGTTGACGAAGAAGTCGATGGCAAGGCCGCGCTGACATCAGCAGCTGTTGTGGCTGCAGCGGTTGTAGCCGCAGTTGTCGTTGTTGTTACGACTTTTTTTGCACCATCTTTAGCTGCAACTACTTTTTGCTTGACGTTTTTGACATGCTTGACGACCTTATGTTTGAACGCATTGGTTGAGATGCCAGCAGAAATCTCTGCTCCAGCAGAAGCATCTGCTGCGTTTGCAAAAGCAGGCAAGCTTAGACTTGCAGCCAAGATCGTGAATGCTAAAGTTTTATGCGAAAAAGTATTGAAAGTCTGTTTCATCGTAATCATCCTAAAATATTCCCAAATAATGCGCTTAAAAAATAAGCGGCATTTTGCAGGTGGCGTTCAGAATAGCCGCGACAAACTCAGGGTTTTGTTTTAAAAGCACACGACTTTCGTCAATTAGATAGGTTTTGTTTTATCGGAATGTCAGTAAAAGCATTGATTCGATGGATGAATATGTCTAATGGGGCAGTTGTGTAAGCGTGGAAAAGTCATTTTTCCATAAAAAAAGCCTCTATTCGTCAAGAAAGAGGCTAATTATTTAAAATTAAAATGAGTATTCAATATGTTACGAGTACTAATCTATTCTCATTCAGGTTTGTTCGCCAAACTTCTGAGGTTTGTCACACTCTGACCTGCGATTCCCCAATTGTCCGTTTCCACTTCATCAATGACAACAAAGGTTGTTTTTGGGTTTTTGCCTAATACATCAACTAGCAGTTGGGTCACGCCGCTAATCAGTTGTTCTTTTTGTTCCTTGGTGACGCCTTCGCGAGTTACTTTGATATTTACGTATGGCATTTTATTGTTCCTTTGTCTGACTGGTTTGGTTGTTAATATTGAGAAGCGAGTAGGGTAATCGTGACATGACGCGTTGAAATGATGAATTATTATCGAGTGCACGTGATAAAACTAACGAACCTTGGATTTGTAAAATCGCATCTTCAGCGCGTTCATTGGCATCCTGTTTTGAAAATCCAGCATCGACTAAAACCACAGTGATCGTCTCAATTAAGCTTTCAAACGCAGGCTGGATTTGAGCAGAGAAACTCTCTTTAGAGTCGCCCATTGATAATATCGTCAATAAGCACGACTGTTTGCCTTGGTCGTAAACCAGTCTCATCGATTCCGTCATTGCCAATAAACGCTCTAAAGGTGAACCTTCTCCGAGCAAATGATTAATCACATGAATTTGTCGCCATTCTTTTAAGTGTTCAAGCACCGCTTTTGCCATCTCTTCTTTTCCTTTAGGGAAATGATGATAAAGACTGGCTTTACCCAATCCAGTGGCTTCAGAAATTCGAGAAAGCGTCGTGCCTTCATAGCCATAGCGACGAAAGATTGGTAATAACTGATTCACGATTTCGTGCTTTGTCATCCAGCACCTTCAAGTTATGAAAATATTTTCATGCGGCAATTGAAATTGTACCGTTCGTTCGGTACAGTTTCAAGCAGGAGTTTTTTAATATTCGCTTTCTAATAAAAAGGATCGATCATGCTCAAACTATACGATGCCAATATTTCTGGCAATTGCTACAAAATCAAAGTGCTTTTATCATTTTTGAATTTGGACTATGAGATTATTTCCATTGACTTGTTTAAGCGTCAGCAGAAATCTGCTGAATTCATTGCACTGAATGAGTTTGGGCAAGTGCCCGTTTTAGTAGATGGCAATGAAACGATCCGCGATTCGCAAGCGATTTTGTTTTACCTTGCATCGAGGTATGACGATGGCACATGGTTGCCTAAAGATGCGGTAGCGCAGGCGAAAGTCATTCAGTGGCTATCCATCGCTGCCAATGAAATTTTCAATAGCTTTGCCATGGCTCGCGTTTACTACTTATTGAACCGAACTGAAATTGACGTTGAACGTGCAACACTTCGCGCGCATGCGTTATTGAAAACACTCGATCAGCATTTGACAACTCGCCAATGGCTCGAATTTGAGCGACCTACGATTGCTGACATTGCCTGTTTTCCTTATATCTCCATGGCGAATGAAGGACAAATTAGTCTTGAGGATTATCCGCATGTATGTACATGGCTTGATCGCTTTAAACAATTGCAGCGATATGTTGATCTGCCGAGAAGTAGAACTTTTCAGTGACTTGGTCACTACAATTATCCGCCCCGCACCGCTAGCGGGGTCAGCCCCGTCCAGCGTTTAAACGCACGATTAAACGCACTCTGCTCCGAAAACCCTAGCAATAACGCGATATCGCCTAAAGTCAGCGTACGGTCCTGCAGATACTGGCGCGCCAGTTGCTCCCGTGTACGATCCAGTAAAGACTGCCAACAGATACCACTCGCATCCAGACGCCGCTGCAAGGTCCGTACCGACACACATAATTCACCAGCCGCACGTGGCAGGGTCACCATTCCTTCGGGCAGCAGTTTCAACATTACTTGCTGCAAAGCGCGGTCAAACGCATCGGAGTCGGGCAGCGCCAGTAATAATGCTTGTAACTGTCGATCCAGCAGCAAGCGTAGGCTGGGATCGCTGTGCGCCATCGGCAGCGCCAGATAGCTGGCCGGAAAACGCACCCGCGTATGCGTGTCGTCAAAACGCACTGGACAGCCAAAAAACGCTTCGTAGGCGGCATGCTCCTCCGCGTTTGGCGCGGGATTGACAAAGGTCACCGCTGAGACCGCCAGAGGACTTTCTACCTGCTGGCGCAAAAATGTAATCAATGCTGCAATCCCCACTGCATCGGTGAGCTGATCAAAGATCGGCGCATTTTTCGGCCAGCGCACCTCGAACTCATCACTCAGCGCCTCGATCGCCACCAGATCCGTGCCATAAAACAGCCGCTCATAGCGCTGATAGGTCTGCATGGCCTCACCTAAATTGCGACTGGCCAGTACCACATAGCCCATGACGCCGACATGGCGCGGCTGAACCCCACTGCCGATCACCAGCCCGGGAGCCAACTGCTGTGGCCGCAACGCCACCGCCCGCGCCAGTAACTCACGCCAGACCGCGAGCGGTACCGCATCCTCAGGCGCCCAGTGCTCAAGCATCGCGCGGATATCCGCTGCCGTTAGCCGCTCATGGTCCAGCCAGTCGGTCAACAACTGCGTCCAAGCCCCGGTCACACGAATTACGCTGGCCATCGCCACCTCCTCTTGTTATGGCATAGATAGTCAATAGATCGACACAAATAGTCAATATACATTGTTAGCCTCGCGCCAGAATGGCCACATCGAACGCCCCCTTAAGAGGAATCCGCATGCAACTGCCCGCCGCAATGATCGAGGTCTGGACCGACAGTGGTTTCGCCGCCCTCTGGCACACCATTGCCCCTTGGCTGGCGATGGATGAGCGCCAGCTTGTTTTTGTGATCGCCACGCCCGTCTTCATCGCCATCACACTCTGGGAATACACTCGGATCAAGCACGACCCCAAACTGATGGACGCGCGCGAAGCTGTGCGTAACTTCATGCTCGGTGCTGGATACCAGACCACCGAGCTACTGTTCGCTGGCATCCTGTCCTTTCCGGTATATGCTCTGGCGTATCATTACCGACTCATGGACATTCCACTCAATGTCTACACGGGCGCCCTGCTGGTAATCGCACTTGATTTCAGCATGTACTGGATGCATCGCGCAGAGCACCGCGTGCGCTGGTTTTGGTGCGGTCATGTCACCCACCACTCCTCCGAGCGGATGAATTTTTCTACCGCCATGCGTCAGAATGCCACCAATATCTTTAACGGCAATTGGCTGTTTCTCGTCCCGCTGGCGTTCATCGGCTTTAACCCAGTCTGGATTGGCGTCTGCTTCGCTCTCAATCTGGTCTATCAGTTTTTTGTGCATAGCACGCTGATCCCTAAGCTGCATCCGCTCATCGAATTTACCCTAAACACCCCGAGCCATCATCGCGTCCACCATGGCCGTAACATTGGCTATGTGGATACCAACTTTGGCGGTATCTTTATCCTCTGGGATCGCCTGTTCGGCACCTTAGCCGTAGAGCACGTCGATAAACCGGTCAGATATGGCATACCACGCCATGTCGTAACCACAAGCCTGATCAAAAGCTGGACCCACGAATACGTAGACATGTGGCGCGACATGCGCAAGACTGGCCCCATCGGCCAGCGCCTAAAACACCTGTGGATGCCGCCAGACTGGCAGCGCTAGACCGCAGACAACAGCGATACATCACAAAGATAGATCAGGACAACCCGAACGCTGCCACTTTAAAATCACGAGATTGTTATGAATATCAAAGACAGATTATTCACCAAACAGAAACTGACCCAATCGTTGACCCAATTTGCGATTCACCATCTATATCCCTTATTGGACAAGACGCCTCAGCAGGCAGGCAAACCCTTTCCCCAGCCTTATCCGATGGTGCCGTATATCGATTCCAAACGGATTGGCTGGACGCACTATGGCGTGATGATTCCTGATTTAGCGCCGCCGCATCGCTTCTTTTCCATCATGTCGATCATCGGAGCGCCCGGCGCTTTGGCGTTTGATACCGACCACGCATTAGTCAGCACACCACGGCGCAATGCGACCTTGGTCAGCGGTACCGCAGCCACGCACCCCAACCTGTTTCGCAGTTATGCCATTGATCGCGATTGCGACATGCAGGCAGATGGCAGCCTCATCCGCTTTGGCCAAGACCTGACGATCAGCGGCAGCTATCCGCATTATCAGGTCAGTGCACGCTATGCCGGTTTTGAGCTCGATATCGACATACATACCACCGACAAAGTTACGTGGTTTGTTAAAACCCCCATTTACGACCATCTCAGCTTGCTCTCGACCTACAGAGGATTTCTGACTTGGCAAGGCCAGCGCCAAGCTATTTCTGGTTTGTGTACCTTTGAGTATGCCGCAAGTATTAGCCCCTATCTGCTCAACGACAAACCGCTGCCCGATGCCCTGAAAATTCCTTTAGATTTCTTTACCTATCACATCATTAACCTCGATGACCAGACCCAGATCCTCTTTAACAAGACCCAAGTTAACGGCGTCACAGCCATGAGTCAGGCATATCTGCGTAGTCTGGATGCCTACAATCAAAACTATCAGGCCGAGTTTGAAGTCTTAACCTATCAATCTCAGCTTGCGGTTGCAGCCGATGGCGTAACGATGCAACTTCCAAAGACATTTACATGGAAAGTCTATGATCAGGATCAGATCATCTTGACGATTCATGGCGAAATGGATACGGCCTTTACCTACGGTTTAGGCAGCGGCTATGTCGGTGGCTACGCGTATACGGGGCAGCGCAACGATCAGCCGATCTCAGGTCGTGGCTATATCGAATATATCGACCGCCGCTGATCGGCGTGATTGATTTGATCGACATCACAACGAACAGCTGCGATGTCGATGAAATACCTTCGCACACTAAATGAAATGATTCATCAATTTTAGATAGAACAATGCTGCCGAAAAATCAAATAAACTTTGCGATGACCTTATTATTATTTTCAACCATGTTTGAAATCGCATTACTGGCCAAGATGTTTGTCGTTAGCGATTTTATCTACCATAGCATTCATATGCTATTGCTTATCGCTTTACTCGGCTCATTGTTAGCGCTGTATTTCACCAGCAACAAAAGTCTGTCAAATCGTAAATATGCGCTTTTGATGGCAATAGGTATGGTATTTACAACCATTGGCGACTATGTCAATAGTGCGATCAGCGATGTCAATCCGGTTTCACTCAAGCTCACATGGGCACTGTTGCTATTCGGCATCGGTTATTCCATCTATGTTTTTGCGATGTGGCACTGCTATCGTAGCCGCAGCAAACCTCTAAATGGCATGCGTTTTGAGCGCTGGTATCTCTTGGCACTGCCGATCCTCGTGATGAATGTCATCTCATGGTTCATGCACATTCAAGACTATTTATATCCGTTTGCTGTGTTGCATTATGGCTCATTCTTTTTTAATGCAACCATTTATGTGTTAATGCCCTTGGGCGCTATCGGTATATTTCGCGCGTCACGATACAGCACCATGGGCTTGTTGATCTTGTTTGGCGCATGTTTAATTCCATACTCAGATTTAATGTTATTTTCGACTTGGTTGAAGGGCAATCCACCTGTGCCCAGCTTTGAATTGTATGCTTATAATTGGATTTTATATTTTAGCGGTCAGGTGCTGATCACGTTACTAGCCGCATGGGCGATGGACGTTGAAAAAACAGGAAATCATTAGTACATTGAAATTTATCATCAAAACTAGCATGATCAATCATGACAAAACATTAAGTGAGCAATGGAATGACTACATCTACACAAACACCTGAGGGTAAACCATCGGGAGTGTTGTCGTTACAAACCATCCCAATGCCAGCAGATACCAATTGGTCAGGCGATGTTTTTGGTGGTTGGTTGGTCTCACAAATGGACTTAGCCTGCGCAGTCTGTGCGCGCTTCCATGCCAAAGGTCGTGTCGTGACCGTCTCGATTAACAACGTCATTTTTCACAGACCCGTCAAAGTGGGTAGCACGTTGGCGTGTTATACAAAGATACTCAAGGTCGGTAAAACTTCTATGCAAATTCTGGTTGAAGTCTGGGAAATCCATGATGATCAAGAAATGCTAAAAGTCACTGATGGGATTTTTACATTTGTGGCAATCGATGAAGTTGGGAATAAGCGGACAGTGCCGCCGTTGGTGGAATAGTTTTTTAGTCAAAAGCAAATCCCTCCCTTGCGCAGCAGTGCTGCTCACCCATTTGCAAAGGGAGGAACTTTCTCCCTCCTTTGTAAAAGGAGGGTTGGGGAGGATTTTTCTTTTGACTTTAAGAGATTAGAAGAGAAATATTTTACGCAGCAGTAGAAATGCTACTCGCCAGTTTGGCTAAGGTTTCATCGATCAATTGACGCGTTTCAGGAACGCACATTCCGCAACATGTACCGACGTCTAATTCGTCGCGCACTTCACGAAAAGTATCACAGCCATTTTCAACGGCTTGTTTGATTGCTTTGTCAGTCACACCGCGGCATAGGCAAACGTACATATGAGGTCTCTAAGATTCTAAACTGGTTAAGTTTGGAGCTCTTTCCTTCTGAGCTATTCCTGAACGTCTGAACTCGGATAAAGTTTCTAAACGGGAATAACTCTATTATTGATAATTATTCTCAAATGTCAATAGTTACTGTTATGGGAATCGTTCTTGTTCCGACGAATGGCGGGTGAGGCTTTCTCAAATAATGTGAAATACAATGCGGTTTTTTAGCATAAGCTTCCCCCAGCACATGACTTTTTACGGAAAACTTGCTAAAGTCTTTGCCTTCTATTTTTTCATCGGCATTTGCTGAGATTAGATGGAAATGTTGGGTTTACGCAGGATGGTATTCAAATAAATGCGTATTCTTTGCCAACAAATTTCTCAAATTTTCATCTCGCGGTGATATGACCTTTCGTACAGGTCATCACTCCCCAAGGATCTATCAAATGTCTCAAATCGTTCCAGTTATCATTACATTGCCAAATGGCGATCAAAAGCAATTCGATCAATCTGTATCTGTTCTAGATGTTGCCCAAAGTATTGGCGCAGGATTGGCGAAAGTTACGCTAGCGGGTCGCGTTAACGGCAAACTCGTCGATGCATCTGATCTCATCACTGAAAATGCAACATTGCAAATCATCACGCCAAAAGATGAAGAAGGGCTGGAAAT
>Ga0209023_10007943_pt1 | contig 10738 bp, 9 predicted proteins | sample LakOneMetagenome_FD_187468 | JGI IMG/M metagenome (GOLD analysis project Ga0209023, IMG submission 187468) | Freshwater and sediment microbial communities from Lake Erie, Canada (SPAdes) (version 2) | ecosystem: Environmental > Aquatic > Freshwater > Lentic | place: Lake Erie, Canada | collected...
CCGTCGGGGGTCGGTCAGGCGGGCACGCGGCCGCTGATCTGGCGGGCCAGGGTCTGGGCCAGCCCGGTGGCGTCGGGATCCGAGCACGCCGTGACGTCGACGACGACCGATCCGCGGCTGGTCAGCGCCCGTTCGCAGCTGCGCTGCGCCCGGGACCCGAACATGGTCAGATCGGCGTGCAGCATCCCGTTGTCGTTGACGACGGCGGTGCCCTGCCAGGTCAGCTGGTGTTCGTCACCGGAACCCATCACGATCGGGGTGTCACTGCAGCTCTGCCAGGCCGCGGTCTGAGTGGTCACGAAATCGGCGGCGGCGAACGGGTCGCTGAAGGTCGTCACCCCCTGGAACACCATGCGCTGGTCGCCAGCGAACGTCTTGTTGAAGTGGTGCACCCAGGGTGCATCGGCGTAGGCGTTGCGGTTGGACGCCGCCATCAGCCCCGCGCAGCGGGCCGGGTCGGCGGTGTCGGTGAACCAGCCGGGGCCGCTGAGGTCGGCGTCGGCGGTCAGCGCAGCGCCGACCACGGCGCTGGTCGCGGTGGCGTCGAGCAGCATCGTCGGCAGCGCCTCGGCGCGCGGCGGTGCGGAGGCTGGGCTGGGCAGCGGCCGGGTCACGACTGTGCTGGATGGCGGTGCGCTGACCGTGGCGCTCGGTGCGGCAGCTGTCGGCGTGGGCGTCGAGGAGTGTGAGGTGAGGCCGATCGTGGTGGCCACCACGAGAGCCACGCCGGCGGCCGCGCCGGCGGGAACTGCCCAGCGGGGCAGGCCGGCCAGCCGTGCGCGAGGACCTGGCGGCGGTCCCCAGGACGGGTAGGTGCCCGGGTAGCCGGTGTGGCCCGGATAGGCGCCGTTCGGTGGGGTGGCGTAGCCGGCCGGGCCGGGGTACTGCCCCGGGGCCGGCGGGTACGGGGCCCGGACCGCTGCTGCGTAGGGACGTTGCTGCGGTGTGGGAGCGTTCCAGGTGCGGCCCTGGCTGCGCTGTCGCATCTGCTGCAGTTCGTTGGGGGCAATCACCTGGGTGGGGCCGTCGGCGGGGGACACCACCTGCGTGGGCGCGTCGGAGCCGGCGGCGGGGGCGTTCGGCGGGCGGATCGGCGCCGGGGCGGGAGCGGTCATGCGGTACTTCCTTTCAAAGGCACACACTCGAACCGGTGCGTCATACCTCAAGCATACCCTAAAACCGTAGCATCTTAAAAACTCAACCGTTGCACTTGGTGCGCGGCCGTATATTGTTTCCCGAAAAGCGTGGCCGAAAGCTAATAAGCATTATGAACAAGGCTTGATAGATGATCAAGAGCGTTTGCTGTTCGAGTGCATAGATGGTGAGAGGAAGTTCTCTACGCGAAGCAATGAGGCGACACACTGTAGCGGTTATGCGCTGCGGTTCAGGTGGTCTGCGGATGCAGTGCGGCGGGGGGCAACGCTGCTTGGCGCCGAGCACCCTCCAACCCCACGCCGACCTGGGAAATTGAGAACCGCCGAACTACTGCGAGCGAGCCTGCTGAGGTTGTCCCGGCCCACATTGCTCCGAAGAGCGGTCCGGGGTGCCGTCGGCGGCTACGGTGACGTCGATATCACGGGGGCCGTTATTTCCCCAGGCTGTGTCGATGTGCAACGTTCGGGAGCCGGTCCAGATCACGGCATGGGGGCGGTTGAGGATGCCGGGGTGGATGCGGCAGAGGGTGTGCTCGCGGCTGAGCGGTCCGGTGTGCGTGCGTAACACGAGACTGAGGAACTCCGGATCGTGGGTCGTGAGCGCCATGAGCGTCAGGAGCCCGTCGGGGGAAGGCTTCTCCAACACGCTGCGCGGATGATGGTTGATTTCGCTTGTCAGCCAACCGAGGCCTGCCCACCCGGCGGCCAGCACGCTCATCAGGACGGCGGTGGCGACCCGCGGACCGGGCTGCCGAAGTCCGAGAGCGCACGCTGCGGCCAGGCACAGTGATCCGGCCATGCCGTGCCATGGTTGGTCGAGGACCGGCCGCAGCCGGTAGAACTCGTCGAAGTGGGGTCCGACGAGGGCCAGCGCGCACAAGGCGACGCCCGCAACGGCCAGCGCCGCCGCGAGCGCGGTGAACCGGCGGGTCACGGCTTGCGGAGAGTGGTTACGCACAGGTCGGCAGTCTTTCTTGCCTCGCGTGTCAGTGCAGCTGGGCGAGCACCGTGTTGAGGGCGGTGTTCGCGGCGGGTGGGATCCGGCGGCCCGCTTCGGCGTCTGCGATGGTCTGTGGGGGCAGACGGGTGATCAGTGCAAGGTCGTCGATGCTGAGGCCGCGCTGGCGTCGGGCGGTGTAGAGCCGCGGCCCCAGGGGGCTGTCGGGGGCCTGGGCGGCGCGGGCCATCAGCTCGTCGATACGGCGCCGGATCGCGACCAGGGCGCTGGCCAGCTCGATCGCTGGGGAGTGGCTGGCGCCTGCGGCTTCCTCAGCGACGCCCCGTAGGTCGCGTACGTCGGTCAGGATGGCGTCGATGCGGGTCTGGAAGCCGGGCTGGCCGGCTTCAGGCAGCGCGTTGACCGCGTCGTCGATGCTGCGCAGCGCCAGGGTGATGGTGCGGACCAGCAGCGACGGGGTGGTGCCACCGAGCGCTTGGGTGGTCTCGATGGTGCGTGCCGGGGCGGCGCCCTGGCGCATTGCCTCGATGGTGCCCGGGGACCAGCGCAGCACTTCCTCGAGTTTGGCGCGGGTGCCCTTGTGCGGCCAGCTACGCCCCTTCTCGAAGGAGATCAAGGCGCCGGCGTTGATGATCTTGTCGCGGGCCAGTCCACGCTGGGTGATTTCCAGTTCGGCCCGTCGGCGGGCGACGGCCGCACCGACCCGGACGATGTCGGGGTCCACGTCCGCGCCGCCGTCGGAGTCGGGGTTGGCGACCTCGAAACGCAGCGCCAATCCGTCAGCGTCTGCAAGGTGGATGACCAGGCCGTCGGTGACGGCCACCTCGGTGACGGCTTCGCCGGCGACGAAGATGCCGTTGCGGCTGGTGTCGTGAGCGACCCAGCCGCCGTCGGCGAGGTCGAGGCGCAGGTGGGTGCGGGAGAGCCACGAGTAGTCCAGATGCACCGTGGCGGCGCTATCTCTGCCGATGGTGACCGGCGCGGCGGCGGCGTCGACGGCGAACTGCTCGTCGCCGCAGTGCACCAGCAGATCGGGGGGCGGCGTGGCCGAGATGTCGGCGCGGGGTTCCGCCAGGTGGTCAGGTGCGGGCACGGGGACTGTCATACCTTCCGCTACGCTTTGAATATCATTCCGTTGCGTGAAAGCATAGCGCACCCAGGGGCGGCGGAAGCCTTCAGGCAGCTCTGAGTGGGCGTTAACCTGCCGATGGGGTCGTGCGACGGTGGTTGAACAGCCAGCCGATCTTGTGCCGCGGGAAGAATCAGACCGCTACAGAATCCGTGCTGCTCGGCCGCAGCGATCAGGGCTGCCGCGACGACAATTAGCAGCGCCGTCCCCGATGCAATCCCCCGGCTCCGCCAACATACGCGCAGCGTGCGCGTATGATGAGGTGGTGGCTCCGCTGTGGACAATCGAACAAGCTGCACAGCACTGGGGCGTCTCGACCGCCCGGGCCCGCGGCATCCTCTCCACACGCCGCATCGGACGAGTCACCGGCTACCCCCGAGCCGAGGTCCTCTCGGTCACCCTGCGCCGCGGCGCGCGCACCGACCTGGCCACCCCCAACTGCGCACTGACCCTCGCCGACACCGCACGCTCAATCACGCAAGCCGAATCCGACCGGACACGTTGGCGCATGTTCCTCGAATTCCGGCGCGGCGCAACTGAATCTGGGCGCGCCGCCCTAACCCTGATCGAAGAAGAACCCGCCACCACCGGCGACCTGCGCTACGACGCACTACTGGCAGCAGCGGCCGAATATGTCGCTGCGCGTTTCTGCACACCAAGCCCGCTGTGGACAACCGGTGGGGACCGATTTCTACGGTCGGCCTGGTGGGTCAGCGATCTCCCTTCAGCGCGGATGTACGCACTGGCAGGCACGCCCGCGGCGTTCCGCCGCCATGGCATCTACGTCGACCGCCACGACATCACCCACGACGGAAAGACTCCCATGCCCGAACCGCTCTTCGACCGCTCCGACATCGTCGAGGCGTTCACCGACCTCGCCGAACGCCTCGAACGAGCAGGAGTCATCGGACAGGTACACGTGATCGGCGGCGCCGCAATGCTGCTGGCGTATGAGCCGCATCGCGCCAGCACCCGCGACATCGACGCAATGTTCAGCCCCGACACCCCGGTGATCAACGCGGTCCGTGACATTGCCCGGGAACGTCAGTGGCCCAGCACCTGGCTGAACAACCAGGCATCCGTGTATGCCTCGCGCACCCCTGGCGAAGGACCGCGGGTCTACGACCATCCACACCTGCAGGTGATGGCCACACCCGCCGATCATCTTCTCGCCATGAAAGCCCTTGCGGCTCGAGCGACGTCGGACCGCGACGACCTCGAATTCCTCATCGGCTACCTGGGTGTCACTGCCCGGCACGAAGTGTGGGACATCGTGGCACGTTTCTTCCCCAATACCCCCGTACCCGATCGATCTCGGCTCCTGGTCGAAGACCTGATCGACCAGAAGTGAGCCCTGGTCGGGGAGTTGACGGCCGCGCCTACTGCGGTTTGCTGACGGTGAAGGTGCCGCGGTCGTCGGTGAACCGGGCGGTGACAGTGCGGTGGGTGGTGCCGACGGTGACGTCGCAGGTGAAGGTGTCGCCGTCGCGGATGGTGGGGGCGTTGCCGTTGTTGCATCGCACCGGACCCACGTCGCGTAGCCCGTATCCGGTGTTGGGGTCGGACAGGATCGCCGCGATGTCGGTTTCGGCGCGGCTGAGATCCAGGCGGTGGCTGCTGCCCAGGAGGAATCCTGGTGCGATAAGTCCGGTGAACAGCAGCACCAGTACCGCGGCCGCTGCGCTGCCCGCGATGATCCGTTGAGTTTGAGATAGCGCGCGAAGTCGGGTGGTCCACGACGGTCGGGCGGGTGCGGGTGGGCCGGTCCAGCCGTACGGCGGTACCGCCCCGGGGTGGGGCGGGTACGGCGGGTACGGCTGCTGCCAGGGGGTGGGCTGCGCCGGCCGGGGCGCGAGGCCGCCGGGCACGATGGTGGTCCGCTCGGGATCGTAGCCAGGCCCGGGCGCGGGGTGCGTTGGGCGCATCACCACGGCGGTCTGCTCCGGGTCGACGACGGGGGGCCTTTGCGGCGGGCGCGGGTAGTCGCCGGTGGCGTCGGGATCCGCTGCGGGCTGGGACGGTTTCCAGGTGGTGGCGCGCACGGTCGGTTCGATCGGTTCGCTCGGGTCTGGGGGGTTGGCCGGTGTGTTCATTGCTGTCCTCGACGTCGTCGGCGGCGGTGGGTGGTGGTGGGTCAGTGCAGTTGGCGGGTGAGGTCCTCGACGAGGGCCCCATTCAAATAGTCGGAGGCGTTAGGTCCGCCGGACTGAAGGGCCGCGGCGGTGTCGGGGTCGTCGACGATGACCAGGGTTCCGGGGAAGGCGTTGAGTGCGCCGGGCAGCCCGGCGAACCCGCCGCCGCCGGCGCCGGCGTCGGTGCGCACCACGATCGCGATGTCGCTGCGCAGAAGGTAGGTCGCTTCCTCGGAGAGCGGGGTGTAGTCGGCGGTGCCGCCGGTCGGTGCCTGCAGCTTCTGGTCGTAGGCGAAGCCGAGGCCGCTGAGGTAGGCCGCGGCCGCGGAGGTGGACAGTGCTGCGGTCAGGCCGTCGGCGGAGAAGGTCAGCAGCGCCACCGTTTTCCCGGTGAATTCGGGGTGCTGTTGGCGCAGTTTGGCCTGGGCCACCGCGGCGTCGTCGAGCACCTGCGCGGCGTCGTCGGGGCGGCCGAGGATGCGGCCGATCCAGGTGACCCGGTCGGTGGGGTTCCAGGTGCCCTCGGTGGGCCGGGTGATGGTGGGGGCGACCCGGCTCAGGGTGGTGTAGTCGCGTGCGCTGGCCGAGGTGTCGATGATCACCGCCGGCTGGGCGGCGGCCACGGCGGTGGCATCCACCCCGGACAGTACGGTCGGGGTGCCGCGCAGATGCGGGGCCAGCCAGCCGGGGATCAGGCCGGCCGGGGCGGCCAGCGCGACCGGGGTCACGCCGAGGGCGGCGGCGGTGTCGGCGTCGGCCAGGCTCAAAGCGGCCACGGTCTCGGGCCGCTGGTCGAGGCGGGTGGTGCCGAAGGTGTGCACGAAGTCCTGGGCCTGGTAGGCAGGCAGGCTGCCGCCGCGCTGGGTCAGCAGCAGCGTCGCCACCAGGGCGGCGACCACCGCGACCGCACCACCGGCCAGCAGGCCGCGGCGGCGGCGCGCCCGGGCGGGCTTCGGCGGCGGTGCGGGTGCCGGCGGTGGGTTGGGTGCGTAGCGTGGCCCGGCGGCTGGGGCCGGCGGTGCGGTGGGTGTGCCCGGCCAGCCGGGCGGTGGGGTCGGTGCGGGTTGTGGGCGGACCGGGAATACCGGTGCGGTGACGGTGGCCGCGGCCGCCGGGTCGGCCAGTGCCTGGGTGGCGGCGTCGGCCAGCGCGCGGGCGCTGGGGTAGCGGTCGGCGGGGTTCTTGGCCATGGCGCGGGCGATCACCGCGTCGAGGGGGGCGGGTAGGCCGGGGTGCGCTGCGCTGACCCGTGGCGGCGGGCTGCTCAGGTGGGCCATCATCACCGCGGTCATCGAACCTTCGAACGGTGGCCGGCCGGTCAGCATCCGGTACAGCGAGCAGCCCAGGGCGTAGATGTCGGCGCGGTGATCGGCGTGGGTGCCTTCGATGATCTCGGGGGCGGCGTAGGCGACGGTGGCGACCATGGCCCCGGTCATGGTCAGTCGGTGCGCCTCGTCGAGAGCGCGGGCGATCCCGAAGTCGGCCAACAGGACTCGGTCGGCGGCGCCGGTCTGCGGGGCGAGCAGGAAGTTGGCCGGTTTGATGTCGCGGTGGATGACGCCGCGGGCGTGCGCGTAGTCGAGTGCCTTGGCGACTTCGCCGGTGATCTGCACGGCCCGGGCCGCGGTGATGTCGCCGGCCTGCTGCGCGGCGTCGGCGTCGGCGCCGTCGACGAACTGCATGGCGATCCACAGCCGGCCGTCGGTGGTTTCTCCGCGGGTGTAGACCCGCACGATGTTGGGGTGTTCCAGGCCGGCGGCCAGGTCGGCTTCGCGCAGGAACCGGGCCCGGAAGTCGGGGTCGGCGCACAACTCGGCGGAGAGCACCTTGACCGCGTCGCTGCGTTGCAGCCAGGGGTGGCGGGCCAGGTAGACGGTGCCCATGCCGCCGGTGCCGATGATCCGCAGGACGCGGTAGCCGCCGAGGTCCGCGCCGATGGGCAGGGTCACCGCTGCGGCCCCTGCGCGCAGTGACAGGTCGTATCGCCGCCCACCGGGGCAGTCAAACACATCCGGGGCCGCTGGCCGGGGAGCCGCGTGCGCACGCCGGTCATGGGAACCGGGTGTAGCAGTCGGCGGGGTCGTCGGTGCTCAGGCCGGCGCGGTAGACGCCGATGCGGGTGAATCCGGCCGGCACCGCGGCGCCGTTGGCGTCGGCGGCGGCCAGCCCGTTGGTGAGCAGGCCCGCGATGGCTTCGTCGATGTTGCCGGCCACCAGGGTGATGCCCCCGGCGGCGCCGGTCTGGGGTGCGGCCATGTGGCGCTGGGCCACACCGGTCAGGCAGGCGGTGCGCAGCCCGGTGGCGGCGGTGTCCAGCGCCAGGCCGCTGGTGTGTTGCAGGGCGACGGCGTAGCGGGAGGTCACCGCGGTCCAGGCGGTGTTGGCGCCCTGCAGCAACTGAAGATCGTCGAATTCGTCGGCGGGTTCGCCGAACTTCTGCAGGGCGGGCAGGTCGACGGCGATGGTGTGGGTGGCCGGGCAGTAGGAGACCGGTGGCGTGGCGGTGGCGTCGGGGCAGGCGGCCGGGGTGAAGGTCAGCGTCGGCGGGCGGGCCGGGGTGAAGATGGCACCGAGCTGGTCGACCAGGGCGGTGACAGTGGCCTCGGTGATGGGTGGGTCGCGCAGCACCCGGCCGGTGTCGGGGTCGGCCTGCAACGTGATCGGCAGGCTGCCGCGGCGCTCCTGCACGGACTTCAGGGTGATGGCCATGCAGGTGGCCGGGTCGGCGACGAACCCGGTCTGCACGGCGGCGATGCGGTCCAGGGCGGTTCCGTGCCCGTCGCGGGGGTCGTCGTCGGGGGTCAGGATGGGGTCGCGACTGGTGATCAGCGCCGCCAGCAGCTTCGTCAGCCCGTCGGAGGTGCTCAGGGTGAACCGCGACGAGTTGTCCTCGGCCACCCACCGCAGATAGACCCCGGCCAGGCAGTCGGCCTGCTGTTCGGCGACCAGGACCGATGTGCGTTTCCGGCCGGGGCCCATCTCCTGCAGGGCGTGGCCGTACTCGTGGGCCAGCACGCCGACGACGGCCATCGGCCCGAAGAACTGCTGGGCGGTCGGGAAAAGCACGCCGCGGTCCCAGTAGACCGCGCGGTTGGGGATGCAGTAGAAGGCGTTGACCATCTTGTAGCCCTCTTCGCCGCAGACTTGCGGGGCCATCGGATCGCGGGCGTCGAAGGACACCATCGCCGCGATCGGCAGGAAGCTGGGTCCGATCGCAGGATCGAAATGGGTGGTCCAGAACTCTTCGATGTCGTTGATGGCCGTCTGGGCCAGTGCGTCGATCGGGCCGCCGTCGGTGCCCAGCACCGTGCCCTGCGGGGCGGGCGGGTTCTCGCGCAGGCCGCTGGGTCCGTCCGCCGCCGGCAGACCGCCCACCCCGAACGGATCTTCCAGCGGAGCCACCGCCCGGCCGTGCACCCCGGAGCCGCACGCGGAGATGACCACGGCCAGCACCGCCAGCATTGCCAGCAGCGCGCGCCGGCAGGGCCTGCCCGGCCGCTGCGGGGCGAGCACAGTCGTGGGTTTGCTAATCACAATGGGTTCCCCTGGGTGCAGCTCGCTGGACGATCATTCCGTAGCAGCATAACTGTAGCGGTTGGGTGGTGGCAAAAGGCGGGGCGTCCGGGCGTCGCGGCGGGTAGGCACTGTGTGCCATCACCGTGGGGTTTTTGGGCAGTTATGGCTCTTTTTGGTCGGTGCTGGTCAGCTGATTGGGGTGCTGGGTCTTTCGTTGCGGGCGCAAAGTGACCAGTTGCAAACCGTCGCAGTGCTATAGTTATATGAGAGCGAAGAAGTCATAACCGTGGCAGTCGGATCGCAATACGTCGATATTGTTGGTTACTGCCACACATTTGCCTACTCGCATCCGGTGACGCCGTCGGGCGCACCTCCGCTTTGGAAAGGACCGCCGCTATGGCCAACACCGCCGTGACCGCACCGCCGCATTGGCGTGCCAGCCCGAAGCGGGTGCTGCTCGCGTCGCCTTTCGTTCTGCCGCTGATCCCACTGTTGGCCCGGTGGGCAGTCGGCCAGTTCTCTGCCGGCTACCACCTACTCGCGTTCGCCTCTGCAGCGCTGTCGCTGGTCATCGGTCTGGGGATGGTCGTCGCCCTGGCCGCCACCTTCGGGCTGGCGCGGGGCCGCGTGCACTCCGATGCCGACGGCCTGACGGTGGCGCCGGCGCGGTGGCTCGACATCACGGTGCGAGTGCTGTGCATCCTGGTGACGGCCGCGGCGGTCGCCGGTGTCGTGTTGTGGTGGCGCGGAGACCTGGCGGTGCTGCATCTGGAATCGTCGCGCCGCGGCGGCACGACCACCGTGGGAATCATGTCGGTGATCGTCGCCGCGGCCGGCCTGTTCACCGCGCCGAGATGGTTCTCCACCTCGGGAGTGATGGGCGAAATCCGGCTGACCCCCGCAACATTGACCATCATCAACGGGGGCCGCACGACCACCGTCGGGTGGGACGACATCGCCGCGATCAGCGACGACTACGGTGCCCGCCGCCAGATCGCCTGCCCGCTGGTCGTGCGTCTTGCGACCGGCCGATCCCGCATCGTGAACCTGGCGGCCTTCAGCTCCGACCCCGCCGAGCTGTACTGGCTCCTTGAGCATTACTGGCGCAATCCCGCCGACCGCGCCCAGCTCGCGATCGGCCACGCGGCCGTGCGGCTGGCGGGCCGCGAGTTCTCCGCCGCCGCGCCGCTCGCCCCCGCGGGCCACTGACACCACACGGCCTGGCGCCACACCCCACCTGGAAAGACCCATGAGAAGAGGAATCCCGATGTCCATCACCACCGCCGTAGCCGCCCTGGCCCTCGCCGTCGGATGCGGCACCCAGCCCGGCACCGCTCTGCCGATGTCCAGCCCACCGCCGGTATCGGCGCTGAGCTCTTCGGCGCAGGCGCCGCTGGCACCCGCCGACGACGAAGCCCAGGTCCGGATGGCGCTGCGCAGCGTGCAGGACGCCTACAACGCCGGCAACTGGGATGCCTACCTGGCGGGATTGTGCCCGGCTCAGCGCGCACAGTTCGTCGGCCCGACCCTGGAGATGCTCAAGCAGACCCGCGCCCAGGCCGGCCCCACCACCCAGGACGTCCTCGGCGTCGCCGTCAACGGCGATACCGCGGTGGCCACGGTCAACGCGACCAACGCCACCATGAGCCGGCAGGTCGACATGCGGTTCACCCGCGGCGTGGAGGGCTGGAAGCTATGCATGGGTGTCTGACCGGCGGGCGCCGGCTCTGCCCCGCCCCCGAGCCGGGCAGACACCACAGTGGCGGTGCGGCGTGAAGCGGCGAAACCTGGTGTGGGGCAGCGCCGCTGCGCTGCTGGCCGCGGCGGCGGGTGCCGCCGCGATACTGGC
>Ga0209023_10007944_pt1 | contig 10738 bp, 7 predicted proteins | sample LakOneMetagenome_FD_187468 | JGI IMG/M metagenome (GOLD analysis project Ga0209023, IMG submission 187468) | Freshwater and sediment microbial communities from Lake Erie, Canada (SPAdes) (version 2) | ecosystem: Environmental > Aquatic > Freshwater > Lentic | place: Lake Erie, Canada | collected...
AACATTAGGGCGCCGCTATCCCTCACATTCCGATTATCGTCACCGGTGTAGCGCACACCATGCGCCCGGCACAATATTCCGTAGCGGAAACACGGCACCCAGCATAAGAAAGAAAACGATGAACAAAGTAGTCATCAGCGGCACCGGCCTTTACACACCTTCCGAATCCATCTCCAACGAAGAACTGATCGTCTGTTTTAACGCCTACGTACAGAAATTCAATCTGGAAAACGCCGCCGCCATCGCCGCCGGTGAAGTCACAGCACTCGAAGAATCTTCGGTCGCCTTCATAGAAAAAGCATCTGGCATCAAATCACGCTACGTCATCAACAAAGATGGCATTCTGGATGTCAACCGCATGGTGCCGCGCATTCCAGAACGCAGCGATGACGAGCCTTCCGTGATGTGCGAAATTGCGATGGCTGCTTGCCATCAGGCGCTGGAGCGCGCAGGTCGCACAGCGGCAGACGTTGATGCTGTCATCTGCGCCGCATCGAATATGCAACGTGCGTATCCGGCGATGGCCGTCGAAATTCAGAATGCACTCGGTATTGACGGTTACGGCTTTGACATGAACGTCGCCTGCTCTTCTGCGACGTTTGGTATTCAGGCCGCGGTCAGTGCGATCCAAAGCGGACAAGCCCGTGCGGTGCTGGTCGTCAGCCCGGAAATCACCAGTGGTCATTTGAACTGGCGTGACCGCGACAGCCACTTTATTTTTGGTGACGGCTGTACTGCCATTTTGTTGGAGCGCGCTGATCTGGCAACATCAAAACACCAGTTTGAAATCCTTGGACTGAAACTGAAAACTCAGTTCTCCAATAACATCCGTAACAATTTCGGTTTCCTGAACCGTGCCGACGAATCTGGCATCGGCAAACCAGACAAATTGTTCCGTCAGCAAGGTCGTAAAGTATTCAAAGATGTGTGCCCGATGGCGGCAGCGACGATCACTTCCACTATCGAATCAACTGGTGTCCCTTTGCAAGACGTCAAACGCTTCTGGCTGCATCAGGCAAATTTGAATATGAACTTGCTGATTTCCCGCATGATACTGGGTCGCGACGCAACGCCTGAAGAATCACCGACGATACTCGACACTTACGCCAATACATCCTCTGCCGGTTCGATTATCGCGTTCCACAAATATCAGGACGATCTGACCACCGGTAGCGTGGGCGTAATCTGCTCGTTTGGTGCTGGCTATTCCATTGGCTGTGTGCTGGTGAAGAAACTCTGATCAATCTCTGGCTTCCGGGCTCTGTCAGACAAGGTCACAACTTAAGCTCCCACGCCAGACGCCATGTGCGCGCTGATTGCTGACGACTATTGTCGCTCCAGCGCGCGGTCGGCGTGGTGTAAGTGTCACTATCGACGCTGTCTTGTTGCAGCACATTGCTGACAGACATTCGTAGCTGGCTCTGAGGGCTTTGCTTCCAGGCCAGATAGAGATCAAGATGACGTTTTGGGTTGCGATGAACCCGCATATATTCTGATTCACGCGTAGTATGGCTGGCCTGAAAATGATAGTCCCCACCGATACGCAAACGAGGCAGCAGCTGATAATCTGCCCCTGTGCTGATCAGCAAAGGCACTTGTTGCGATAAGTGATTATCGGGACCAGGAACATTGTCCAGCCTTGACCAATTGCGGTTGAGCGTTGCGCGCAATTCCATGTCGGGGAAACGACTGGATAATTCTGCTAACTTTGTTTTCACTTCGATTTCCAGACCCATCACGCTGGCGCGGCCATGATTGCTCAACACATTCAGCCAGCTGCCGCCGCTCTGGCTAAGCTGCTCCATGATAATGTCGTCAATCTGACGCCGGTACAGATTCGCACTGATCAGACTGGTGCTACCAAAATAATGTTCATACGCCAGCTCAAGACCCCACGCGCGTTCAGGGCGCAGTTGTGGATTCCCCTGAAAGTCTGCATTAAGCGGAGTATTGTTGTTATCAACGCGGAAGCGGCGCGGCACCAGATTGGCAACGCTGGGTAACTTAAAGCTGCGGTTCATTGCAAGCCGCCACTGCGTCTGTTCTGTCTGCTTCCAGACGGCTTGCAATATGGGACTGGCCATGATCGCAACATGATTGAAATCAAATCCGTCAGCTGCGACCAACTCTTTACTGCTGCTGGTAATGCGCTCCCAACGCAAGCCCAGATAAGCCGACCAGGCTTTATTGATACGCCATTCATCCTGTATGTAGGCAGCGAATTTATTGATGCGCGCCTGGTAGAAATGCGCATCGCTGATCACGCTGCTATCGCTTACCTGCACATCGCGTTCAAGGCGATTTTCATTGCGCAAGGCGTGGCTGACTTCCCAGCCCAGACTGACAACGTGGTCAGCCGAATACGGCGCAAGATATTTACCTGACAGGCGATATTCATTTTCCAGCGCAGCACCGTTGACGTAGCGTATTTCCTGCAAATTCGCCTGACTATCTTTACCCCAGAACTTAAATTTTGCGTCACGTTCCAGCCTGTTCCATCCAAAGTTAATGTTGAGTTTGGCGCTATCATCGAGACGACGTTCCCAACTGAGATCATTGCGCGATGTCAGCACATGCGCCGCCCAGAGACTATTGTTCATCGGGAAGTTTGTCGTATCACTGTCGTCTTGCTCATGCTTTGCTTGTTCCAGTCTGCTGGCGTTAATGTTGCCTTGCCAGTTCAGACTGTTTTCTGCATCGATTTTCCATTGGATGCGGGGAGATAAATTTAAGCCATCTTTACGGTTTTGCTGGGTTTGTTGTAGTTGCCTGCGGATTTGTGTTTGCCATTGTCCATTTGCAGGCTGAAAAACAGCGACGTTTTCCGCCAGGCTGATGTCGACATCATTGGTATTGCTTTCGGCATTTCCAGCTAAGACGTAAGAAATATCACCCCATCCTTCCGGAGCCTGCGCCCCAAGGCTCCAGGACACATTACCAGACAACCTGTTTGCTTGCAGGCTGGCATTGGCCTTAAATTCGCTCGCCTGTTTGCTGCTCTTTTTCTTGAGAACAATGTTAATGATGCCAGCAATGCTCTGGGCGCTCATATCAGCACTGGCGACGCGCATAACTTCGATTTTATCTATCAGATCGGGGGCAATGTTATCGATGGAAAAACCACTTGGTGTCGCCTGACCATTAAGCAGTATCTGGGTATAACCATTGCCTAAGCCACGCATACGTATTTCAGGCGCTTTTCCCGCGCCTTCGCTGATGCTGATGCCGGGCAAACGTTTCAGCACTTCGCTAAGATTGGTATCGCCGTATTTTTCTATCTCGTCACGACCGTAAATGCTGCGCATGCCGATGTCGTCCTGGCGCTCACGTACTGCCGTTGTTTTGCCGTTGATGTCGACTTGCTGGCTGGTCGCTTGTGCGAACGTAGCTTTACTGGCAAACAGGCTGATGACAGCCACGGCCAGCACCTTTAGTCGCGGCAACTGACTGCTGAAAATTTCACGTGTAAATTGCATGGTGTGTCTTTCTTTTGTTGTGTGTGGACGTGCCCTGTCCTTGCACCGCTCGGGGCGCAATATGTCAGGCTTGGGGGAGATAGCGTCAGCCAGCGAACCTGACTGACTAAAACCTGCTTAGCTGGCTGTGGTCGGTAGCATGGCAGCCCGTATATTCATCACATCACCGTCGCGCGCATCAAGGTTTCTGGCATTCAGCAATACCATGATGACGGGCTTGCCTCCGATATTCATACGCATGGCCAGACAGCGACCAGCCGCTTTGGAATAGCCAGTTTTGGACAGACTGATGTTCCAATCCTGGTTGGCCGTCAGGGCATTGCTACTCTGGTATTTTTGCAGCGTGCCGTCGATGAAAACAGCACCTTCGCTACGACTGCTCAGGCGGCTTAACTCAGGATACGCGGCCGCAGCCATCACTAGTCTGGCAATGTCTTTAGCACTGGAGCGATTCTGGCTTGAAATACCGGTCGCTTCGACCAATTGTGTTTGCTGTAGCTTGAGCTGACTTATTTTCTTTTGTGCGGCATCGATAAATGCGGGCTCGCCACCAGGATAAGTCCTGGCCAGCGCCTTGGCAGCGATATTGCTGGAGGCGGTCAGCGCCAGTTCCAGCAAGCTTTGCCGCGTCAGTATCTGACCGGGCTTCAGCATGATCTGACGGGTATTCCAGACTGCAGCATCGTCTTTTGTGATGGTGATTTTTTCCTGTCGATCTAAACCTGCCTCGACAATCAGCATGGCCGTCATCAGTTTGGAGATAGAGGCGATAGGCACAATCGCGTCCGCATCTTTGTCCATCAGTATCTGCCCGGTTTGCTCGTCCATCACAAGCACATGTTCAGACTCGGTGCGGACATATACTGTTCTGCGAGGCGCAGCGTTGTTAGCAGCGTTGTTAACAGTATTGGCGTTGCTGACATTGCCATCGATTGCGGTCGGCACGGCAGGATGTTCTGGCATAGTCATATCCGCCGTTGCCATCATCGGCATCTGCATCAACAGCAGCAATGCCATTCCGATACCCAATACGGGGCTCGCCATTTTCCAGTGCCATGGTTGCGCGTCAGGGCGTATCAGGTGTCTGATACGTGACAGCAGGTCACCGCCATTCGCAGCGAGCCCGGGGCGGTAAAGCACACCTGACTCGAGTTTATCCAGCGCTTGCAATGCACACGCCAAAGGGCGGGCGTGACCAACGGCACTGATTGCAAGGTCATCAGCAATCAATTCTCTTTCTGTATTGATGCGCCGTGATAACCACCAGACAGCAGGATGGTAGAACAGTAACGACAAGACCAGATTTTGTAATAAATTGACGGCGTAATCCCAGCGTTTGATATGGCCAAGCTCGTGTGCCAGCAAGGCTTCTATCATGTCGTAAGACATGCCGCTCAGCAGCGACGCGGGCATGAGTATCACCGGTTTGAAACAACCGTAAGTAATGGGGCTGAATAATTGCTGGCGAAATTGCAGCGTTACCTGACGTTGGATACCAAATTTGTGCGCCAGTCGATTGGCGCGACACTGCCATGTTGATGACGCGTCAGCTAAGGTGCCCGTCGCATGCTGCGCTCCCAGCTTGTGTACCCATAGCAAACCCAGTCCAAGGCGTAGCATCATGATCGCGACGCCGAGACTCCAGACACTGACGATAAAGGGCAGGCAGGCGCCGATTCCCGCAACAAAAGCGCTTTCTTTCACCCACACCAGATCCAGAGCAATGGCCGTGTTTGTTGCCAGTTGTAATGCCGCCTCCAGACTGAGCGTTTGAGGTGCCTGCCATTGTTGGACAATGCTCAGCACTGGCCATAACAGGCACAGCAACATGGCGATACAGGCAATCAGATAACGTAACTGGGGGCGGGCATTGCGGCATAGCGCAAACAGGATAGCACTGATGCTGGCGATCAAAGCGCCCTGCCAGACGAAATTGAGTAAAGGCCAGCCCAATACCTCACTCATGCTGCGCGTCATGATGTCTGCGGATATCATGATTTCTTTTCTTCCTGCAGAATTTGCTCTATCTCTTTGCGTTCTGCGGCACTGACATGACCACGTAGGGCTGCCAGTACCAGCGCCTTGCCAGAACCGGCAAAGACTTTCTGTATCAGATCCTTGAGCAGATTAGTTTGCAGTGAGTCTTGTTCTTGTGACGGTGCATATACGTGCGATCGCTGGCTTTCATCGCGGGTCAAAATACCCTTCCCATGCATGATTTGCAGATGGCGCAATACCGTCGCATAGGCGAGGTCAGGACGTTCCGCATAGGCAGCCTCATGTACCTGCTTGGCATTCATCGGGCCCTGCTGCCACAGTATCTTAAGCAAATTCAGCTCCGAGGCTGTGGGCTTGGGAATGGTCGATGTGGACGATACAGATTTAAGAACGGAGTTCATGAATAACCTCGAAATCAGGAATGAATGCAGAATAAATGTTCTAGAAACTTTTGTCTAGAAATTTTTTTCTATAATATTTTCGACTAATAAGCACCGGATCTCAGTCCATTGCGACGTTTCATACTGCGACAGTCGCTTGCAAGCCATTGCAAATCAGTCGCCGGACTTGCTCTTGCACAAGCTTATCTGGCGAGTTTGTTTGCTACTATGAGCATGTGTTTTTTGCATACTCCTCACCTGCCAGCTCACGTGAAAAGGTTCAGTACATGGTATCCGAAGTGAACGCAATGACCGGTCTTAGCGCTACGGAAGCCGCCGCCCGGCTGACGGCAGAGGGCGCCAATGAATTACCCTCCGCCAGACCGCGCAACATCGCCAGCATGATATGGAAAGTCATAAGTGAGCCCATGCTGCTGTTGTTGTTTGCCTGTGGTGGTGTCTATCTGATTCTTGGCGATACACACGGCGCTGTCGTACTGGCATTTTTTATCCTGATCATCGTCAGCATCAGTCTGTTTCAGGAACATAAAACCGAACGTGCACTCGAAGCACTGCGTGACTTATCCAGCCCACGAGCCATCGTGATACGCGACGGCAGACAGCAAAACATCGCCAGCCGGGACGTCGTTTGCGGTGATTTGCTGGTTTTATCTGAAGGCGACCGTGTCACTGCTGATGCCATATTGCTGTCGTGCATGAATATGAGCGTGGACGAATCCTTGCTGACCGGTGAATCTTTAGCTGTCGGAAAAACAGTGGCAGAGCCGGCGCCGCTCACGATGGGACAAGCTGGCGGCGAACAGATGCCTTTTGTGTTTTCCGGATCACTGGTGGTGCAAGGCAACGGCATTGCGCGCGTGATGGCGACCGGCAGCCGCACAGCGATAGGGAAAATCGGACAGGCTCTGGCCAGCGTACAACAGGAGCCAACCCGCGTACAGACCGAGATGGACAAGGTCGTCAAAATGATCGCCTTTGCCAGCCTGGCTGTCGCACTGCTGCTGACCATTTTCTATGGTATCAGTCGCCACGACTGGCTGAACGGGATTCTGGTTGGCATCACATTTGCCATGGCGCTGATTCCGGAAGAATTACCCGTCGTGCTGGCTCTTTTTCTGGGACTCGGTGCCTGGAGAATTGCCCGACAAAGAGTGTTGACCCGCCGCGTACCGGCGATTGAGATGCTCGGTGAAACAACGGTGCTGTGCGTCGATAAAACCGGCACGCTGACACAAAACAAAATGGCCGTTGCGCGCCTGTTTGCGCAAGGCAGCCACTATTGCTGTACTGCGCCCGATGCGAAGCAGCCACAGGTACTGGAAGAAGAGTTTCACGAAGTACTGGAATACGCGATTCTGGCCAGTCATCGCTCGCCATTTGATCCTATGGAAGTGGCGATTCAGGAATTCGGAAAATCAATGTTGGGGCAAACCGAACATCTGCACGATAGCTGGACGCTGGTTGATGAATATCCGCTCTCAAAAGAATTACTGGCGATGTCACGCGTATGGCAATCGGCCGATCAGGCACATTTTGTGATCGCCAGCAAAGGCGCGCCCGAAGCGATTGCCGATCTTTGTCATCTCAGCGTTGAGCAAATAAACGCATTGCACAAGGAAGTCGATCTGCTGGCGAAGCAAGGCTTACGCGTACTTGGCGTCGCCAAAGCGCAATTCAGCCCGGTATCACTGTCTGCAACTGAAAATACAGATAAAAAATTGCCGCCTATCCAGCATGATTTCGAGTTTGAGTTCATCGGCCTGATCGCGCTCGCCGACCCGATCCGCGCTGGCGTACCGGCGGCGATACAGGACTGTCAGAATGCCGGTATCAGAGTCATCATGATTACCGGCGACTATCCTGTCACCGCGCAAAACATCGCTCAACAATGCGGCTTTGCAACATCCTCCGGCATCATGACAGGCGCCGAATTAACTGCGATTGACGATGCCGAACTCAGCCAACGCATTAAGACAACGAGTATCTTTTGCCGCGTATCGCCAGAGCAAAAACTAAGACTGGTCAACGTACTGAAAAAGAATGGCGAGATCGTCGCGATGACCGGTGATGGGGTCAATGATGCGCCTGCATTAAAGGCCGCTCATATCGGTATCGCCATGGGCAAGCGCGGCACCGATGTAGCGCGTGAGTCGGCTGCACTGGTATTACTTGATGACGACTTTACAGCGATCGTGGCGACCATACGCTCAGGACGGCGCATCTTCGATAATTTACGCAAAACCATTCGTTTCATCATTGCCGTGCACATTCCGGTGATCGGCATGTCGCTGATTCCGGTGCTCGCAGGCTGGCCGCTGGTGCTGATGCCCGTGCATATTATGGTGTTGCAACTGATTATTGACCCGACCTGTTCACTGGTGTTCGAGGCGGAATCGGAAGAGCCCGATGTCATGCGCAGACCACCGCGTTCCGTCAACGCCAGTATTTTTGATGCAGCAGTACTGCGCACCGGCTTGTTACATGGCACGGCGTTACTACTGACGGTGCTTGGTATCTATGGCTATGCATTACAGCATTATCCAAATACCGGAGAAGCCCGCGCCCTGGCGTTCACGGCAATGGTGATAGGAAATATCGGTTTGATTTTTATTCATCGCAGCGTGTCGTCAGACATCATCCACAGTCTGCGTTTGCCAAATCCGGCCTTGTGGTGGGTGGTCGCTACGGCTTCAGCAATCTTGCTTCTGGCGCTGAGCATACCGTCGATCAGTGGACTGTTTCACTTCGGGCAACCGGCTTTACCCGAAGTGCTGACCAGCGCCGCAGCGGCCCTGTTTTGTATCGGCCTGATTGCCGCAGCCAAAGCATACCGATACAGACAGCGCCGTTTATCCTGAGCTGTGTCTCAGATAGACATCAACCAGCTAAAGCTTTTTCCAACAAACCATGCAATTCAGTGAATGAAGGCTCACCGACATAACGTTTTAAAACATTGCCCTGCTTGTCGATAACATAGGTGGTCGGCGTCAGCTTTACATCGCCGAAAGCTTGCGCCAACTTGCCCTGCACATCCAGTGCAACGTGAAATGGCAGTTGCCGGGTCTCAGCATAATTGACCACATAATTCGGTGGATCGTAGCTCATTGCCACCGCAACAAATTCCAGACCTTGCTTGTTGTACTTGTTATAGGTCTCTATCATTCGCGGCATCTCAGCGATACAAGTAGAACAGGAAGTCGCCCAGAAATTCACCATAACGACTTTGCCGCGCAAATCCTGCGTCGTCAATTTGTCGCCTTTCAGATTGGTGAACGTCACTTGTGGCATCGCCGGTTTGGCAGCGACCGATTGGTAAAAGAGAAAACCAAGCACAGCCAGTGCGATTGCGGCGATAGCGGCAAACAAAGCGAATTTACGTGGAGAAGACGGTGCCAACATGGGACTTCCTCAATAGTTCAGAGATAAGCGGGCATTATACGGTTTACGCGTGATGTCGGCAGCGTGTCATCCATGTAGCGCCGGATTGACTGCCCTCTGTCTGACCTTCATCAAACGGCTGCACTCCTGCAGCTAAAATAATCTGGCAACTGGCACAACAACACCCGCAAAAATAGCACGATCAGTGGCCGTAGCGCTGATGCCTTTGGTCAATCCTATATCAAAAGTTAAACGTTTGTTCGGGCTGTAAGTCAGCGCCAGCAAGATCTGATTTTGCGGCTGACTGCCTTTACTTTTCGTTCCCGACCACTCAGCAGTGACACCCAGAGCCTCGCTGAGGCTATATGAAAAAGCCGAAGACAGACCGGTTTGCCAGCGGGACACGCCGTCATCTGCCCATCCCATTTTCGTCGCGTTCGCATTCAGATCCAGATGCCAGTCGCCCAGGTCTTTGCTGTAAATACCGTTCAGGGTGTAATCGCGTTTTTCTGTACCTATCGCTTGTTTTGCGGTTGGCAGTTTCACGCCCAGCTCCAATCCGAAAGCAGTGTCGCTGTCGATCACAAACGCCCGCTTCAACACCAGATTCACGTCACCCATGCCACGCACACGCGTCCCGGCGCCATCGTCATTCATAACACGAAGATCACCGCCCAATAAGATGCCCCACTGCTCGGAAAAAGCCAGTTTCAACAATGAGGGCAAACTGTCACGCCGGGCGTCTCCCGATTTACCGGATAAAACACCGAACTCCGCTTCGAGCTGACCTGGAAACGGCAATTGTGCCGAGTTCGATACCGATGGACGATACGGCGTAATCGGCGCATCGTCCTGCTCTGCGGCATTGGCCAGAATACTGATACTACCTGCCAGCACCCCTGCGCTGATACGTTTGATGTACGCAGATATCAAGCCGGAAAATCCCTTATTTTTCATCTCAGCCTCCTTCATGGACAGGTGCAGTAATCGTCTTTCCGGCGACATGCGTCGTCAGCACGATCGCCGTTGATGTCGATCCGAAGGCATTGAGCTCATTGATAATGCGCTGTAAATGCTCCACATCGGTTGCCAGCACACGCATCACTGCACCGTCTTCGCCGGTAACCGTATAACAATCGATAATTTCTGGACAAGATGCGACATACTGCGCGTAAGGTCTGCCCTGCTGCGTCGACAAACGTATCATTGCGGTAATCTGATAACCGAGCGCCTTAGGATTCACGTCTGCGCGGTAACCACGTATGACTTCGGCCGCCTCCAGACGCTTGATGCGTTCTGATACGGCGGGCTGACTCAGATGCACCTGACGGCCAATTTCCGCATGCGACATGCGTGCATCCTGTTGCAATAAACTCAGGATTTTCTGATCAAAATTATCTATTTTTGGATTCATAAGGAGACAAAAGAATTTTCCGTTGAATTCCATCAATCACGGTTGAATTACTTATGGAATCCTATTTAAGC
>Ga0209023_10007945_pt1 | contig 10738 bp, 10 predicted proteins | sample LakOneMetagenome_FD_187468 | JGI IMG/M metagenome (GOLD analysis project Ga0209023, IMG submission 187468) | Freshwater and sediment microbial communities from Lake Erie, Canada (SPAdes) (version 2) | ecosystem: Environmental > Aquatic > Freshwater > Lentic | place: Lake Erie, Canada...
CGCCGAGGAGGATCCGGTGGCCAAGCTCACGAAGCTCAAGGAGATGCTCGACAACGAGCTGATCACCCAGGCCGACTACGACGCCGCCAAGAACAAGATCCTCGGGCTCTAGGCCCTCACCACCGACCGATGTCAACGCTGCCACCTCCGGAGGAGGCGGCCGGTCAGCGCTCCACCGAGCACACAGCCGCGGTTCCCCCTCCGTACCCACCGCCACCACCGCCGGTCGCTCCGGCTCAGAACGCCACGGTCGACACGCGCAACGAGCGCCTCGACGACGGCATCAACCGTTGCCCGCGTTGTGGCGCGACCGATATCCAGCTGCGGCCGTCCGCCGGCATGCTCGTGTGCCTGTTCTGTCGCCACGAGTGGGCCGAGGCTCGTCTCGACGAGTCGGTCACGACGTCCGGCGACCTCGCGTCGCTGAGGGGCACCATCATCGGTTCCGGCGCCGCCGACATCTCCGCCGACGCCAACGCCGTGATCACACTGAAGTGTGGCGGTTGTGGCGCCGAGGTGATCGTGAACACCGCGGAGCAGATGGGCGCGCGCTGTCACTGGTGCCGCCACGTGCTGACCGTCAACGAGCAGATCCCGAACGGTGCGGTGCCCGACGCCGTGCTCCCCTTCACGGTCACCCACGACCAGGCGGTCGCGAAGATCGCCGAGTTCGCGGCGAAGCGCCGGACGTTCGCCGATCGCACCTTCGTGCGGGAGTTCACGCCGGAGAACGTCGTCGGCGTCTACATGCCGTACATGGTCGTCGACGCCAACGTGAGCGCTGACGTCGCCGGCTTCGGCGAGATCGAGACCCGTCGCTTCACCCGGGGTTCGGGCGACAACAAGGAGACGTTCTACGACGCCGACGTCTACTCGGTCGACCGCCACGTCGACTTCACGGCCGACGACCTCACGATCGAGGCGTCGTCGGAGCGGGCGAACATGAACGCCGCGGTCAACACGAACAACATCATCAACACGATCCTGCCGTTCGACACCGAGAACGCCGTGAAGTGGAACGCCAGCTACCTGACGGGCTTCACGTCGGAGAAGCGCGACCAGGACGTTGCCCACACCACGCCGGTCCTCGAGCACCAGCTCCTGTCGATCGCCCGTGCCCAGGTCGTGGCCAGCATCGCGCCGTACGACCGGGGTGTGCGGTGGGAGCAGGAGCGCCTGCAGGTGCACGGCACCCGCTGGCTCGCCATGTGCCTGCCGGTCTGGTTGTACTCCTACTACCACGAGAAGAACGGCGAGGGCATGGTCCACTACATCGCTGTCAACGGCCGCACCGCCGAGGTGATGGGCAGTGTTCCCGTGTCGAAGGCTCGCCTGTTGGCGGCGTCGCTGACGGCGGGCACGGTGCTCGAGACACTCGTCGTCGCGTTCCTGGCGGTGTCGTGATGATCGCCCACCTCGTCGCCGGCATGCTCGCCGAATCCAACGGTGGCGGCACCCTGGCGCTACTCGCACTCGGCCCCGCCGGTGGCGCCGGCCTCTACTGGGCGCTGTACCGGTACTACCGCAACAACGACAAGTCCCACAGCTTCGAGCGCGAGACCCGCATCGAGGCGCAGCCGGTCACCGGCAACGACCGCAAGGTCGACGAGATCAAGGGCACCAAGAAGACGTCGATCGACGGCGACAACCACGAGAACCACCGCAAGCGGGTGCAGCGCGTCCAGTAGCGCTCGGGCGACGGAACGTCAGTCTCCCAGGCGATCGATCGTCCACTTCCAGATTTCGCCGTCGGCGGACACCGACAACTCCCATGCGAATCGGTCGCCGGCGACGACCTCGATCGGTTCGGCGACGGGCAACAGCCCGTGGGACCAGCTCGACCCGGTGCGCGGTGGATGGTTGTCGACGGTGATGCCGGGACAGAGGAGCGAGTCGAACCAGCAGGCGAGGCCGTGCAGGGTGCCGTCGCGGTCCACCTGCACCTCGCCGCTGGAGGTGATCGTCTCGTTCGGGGCGATCGTCAGGTCGACGTCGGCTGCGAGCTCGGGCTGCCCCAACAGGTGGTTGGGGGTGAGGTCGACGAACCACAGGGTTCGGGCCGCCCGGCGATGGGCCGCCGTGTAGTCGTAGGGAAGGAACGGGGACTGCCAGTCCGAGACGAGGACGTAGTCGTCGAACGATTCGGCGGCGGCGACCCAGACTCGCAACCGCTGGGGCAGCAGCGCTGCGCCGGGACGGAGCAGACGTTTCCGGGCGTCGCAGGTCCAGGCGACGATCCCCTCGTCGAGTCCGGCGTTGCCGATCGTCTCGGAGATCAAGACGTCTGCCCGTTCGGGAAGGCCGACGTCGATCGACCACCCGCTCAGGAACTCGATCCGGTCGGCGAACCCGTTGGCGACCGCCAGTTCTCTGGCGACGTCGATGACCGGCCCGCCCTCGATCGCGTAGACCTTGCCGGCTCCCGCTTCGCAGGCCATGAACGACAGGACTCCGGTGCCGCACCCGATGTCCACGACGACGTCGCCGGGCTGGACCGTGGCGTTGATCGCTCGGCGGAACGAGTCCATTCGGGCCACGTCGTGCAGCATGCTCAGGTGGTAGTCGAGCACCGTGGAGTGCGAGGCGTCGCGTTGCCAGACAGGACTTCCGGGCAACGTGGGCATGGCGGCGGATCGTAGTCGTCGACGACGGGGACGCCGAGCGGGGCGCGGGTAGCCGATACGCTCGTCAGTTCAGAACGCCACCTACCGATCTTTGGAGATCCGCCGTCATGGCCGCACACAAGCTCACCCCGCTGCAAGAGACCGAAGCACGCCGCTTGGCGGCTGAGGAGGCGAGGAACAACAAGACGACGGTCACCCGGACCGATGAGGAGAAGGCCGTCCGCAAGGCGCGCGTCGAAAAGGCGAAGGACGCCCTTGCCCGCTCCGTCGGGGTGAAGGGCGACCACGTTGCCGGTGCCCGCGATGCCCTGAAGGACTTCCTCCGCCGCCTCAACGAGCCGAACCAGCCTGACGATGCTCGATTCGACGCGATGATCGAGGCGCCGTTCAAGGTTCCGCCGAAGAAGAAGAACGACCGCTACTGATCGTGACGGTTCGTCGTTCCAGGAGGCCGTTGTGCGGGCACTGACCGACCCGATCGAACCGGCACCGGCGGGCCTCGACATGCCGTGCTTCGGGCTCGGCACCTGGCTCTCCCAGCCGGGCGAAGCGGGAGCCGCCGTCCGCTGGGCGATCGACCACGGCTATCGCCTCATCGATTGCGCTTCGATCTACGAGAACGAGGCCGAGATCGGGGCGACGCTCCGGGACATCTTCGGCGCGGGACCGGTGTCGCGCGACGACGTGTGGATCACGAGCAAGCTCTGGAACGACTGCCATGAGCCGCAGCGGGTGCGCGAAGCCTGCCTGCGTACTCTCGACGACCTCGGGCTCGAACGGCTCGACCTGTACCTGGTGCACTTCCCGGTCTCGTTCGTCCACGGCGTCAAGGATCCGACCAGTTCGTCGCAGATGACGAACGTCCCGATCGAGGACACGTGGGCGGCGATGGAGGCGCTGGTCGACGACGGCCTCGTGCGACACATCGGCGTGTCCAACTTCGAGGTCGACGACCTGGCCCGCGTCCAGCGCTCGGCGTCGACGATGCCCGCGGTCAACCAGTTCGAATGCCATCCGCTGTTCAGTCGCTCCGACCTCGTCGACTACTGCCACCGCCACGACATCGCGGTCACGGCGCACACGTCGCTCGGTTCACCCATGAACGGCATGCATGCGCACGCGAGCCTGCTGGCCAACGAGTCGATCACTGCGATCGGCGTGGCCCACCACAAGAGTGCGGCGCAGGTGCTGTTGCGCTGGGCGCTCCAACGAGGCCTCTCGGTCATCCCCAAGAGCGTGCAGGAGGACCGACTGGTGGAGAACGCGCAGATCTTCGACTTCGAGCTCACCGCCGACGACATGGCCGGGCTGAACGGGCTGAACCGGTCCCTCCGGTACAACCACCCGACGACTCCCTGGTTGGGCCGCAGCCGCTTCCCCGACGACTGATCGTCGAGGCTCAGGCCTCGACCCGACGGCGCAACGCCTCGTTCATGGTCACGTAGCTGTGTTCGCCGAGGCCGAACGGGCTCAAGAGCGGGATCAGCAGACCCCGCCACTCCTCGCCGTGGGACACGACCGTGGCCGCGCCGCCGTCGACCGGTTCGAGCGCCAGCCAGTGCCGGCCCCACAGCAGGCGCCGTGACCCGCCACTCCACGCGAGGTGGCGCCCGACCTCGGCCCGCGTGACGGTCGAGTTGAAGCCGAACCTGCGCCCGCCCGACAGTCGTGAGACGCCCGTGAGCGGAGCTCCCTCGGTCGGGTCTCCGTGCATCTCGACGAGGAACGGGTTCCAGTCGGGATAGGCGGCGAAGTCGACGAGGGTTCGCCAGACATCGTCGGGGCTCACTGCGATCTTCACGTCGGTTCGGACGTCCCACCGTTGCGACGGGTTGCGGAGGTACAGGCCGACCCCGCCGGCGGCGGCCGCAGCAACGAACGCTGCGGCGGGCCGCCCGAAGCGGGACCGGGTCGAGCGGTGAGGGTCGGGAGTGGGCACGGGCATCTCCTCAGACCGCCGGCTTGATCGCGAAGTCGACGGTCAACGGCGGCGCGTAGCTGACGTGCCCGAGGAGGATGAGCGCTCGTTCCCGTGCGCTTCGGTTGTGCCGGAGTTCGTAAGCGAGCTGGGCCATGCCCGACAGCGCGAGCCGGACCGGGTTCTCGTGGAGCGCCGGGGCGCCGGTGAGGCCGATGGGTGGTCGGTCGTGGTCGGCCGGACGGTACGTACGGAAGACGCGATCCCAGATGTAGAAGAAGCCGCCGCCGATGTTGGTGATGTTCGTGAACTCGCCGTCGGACGCGAGGGACGAGTGATGGAGGTAGTGGTGAACCCCCGAGCCGGTGGCGAGGCCCGCGCCCCACATGAGCCGGTTGTCGACCGCCCGGTGGTAGAGCCCGGACTGGTGCGCGTACACGTCCGAGACCATGTACAGCATCTTGTAGATGACGTAGTACACGAGGTAGTCGACGAGCGAGGATTCGGGCACGAACAGCTTCATCACACCCGAGAAGAGCACGTGGTACGGCACCGCCATGAGCATCGACATCGGGAACGGCGAGACCACGAACGGGGTGTTGAGTGCGTGGAGCAGCGTCGGGAAGTGGTGCTGGCGGTGGAAGAGCAGCCAGAACAGGCGCAACTCGTGGCCGCATCGGTGGAGGGCGTAGTGGAAGATGCCGCTCACCTGGAACACCGTCAGGAACGCTGCCAGTGGGTGGAGGCTGACGATCGTCGGCACCGTTGCGATGACGAAACTCCGTGCCGCGGTCGACAGCTCGGTAACGACGTCATAGCTGCGCTGCGGGTCGAATCCGAGCAGCGTGCCGACGCCGCGGAACACCTGGTACGAGGCCAGGAGCATGCCGAGGTTCACGGCATTCATCACCGAGAAGAGCGCCATCTCCTTGGCCGGGAACGTGTCGGTGCCGTCCTCGGTCGTGCGGGAGTGAAAGTACCCCCGGAGACTGGTGACGACGTTGACGACAGTGGTGGCCGCAGCAGCGGCGCCGAGCGTCGCGAGCACCACGAGCTGGTTGCGCTCGGTCAGGTGCCGGACGATGTCGCGGTACACGCCCAGGCCGTGGATGGGGATGCCGAGGCCCGGACCGAGGAGCAGCGTGTCACCGGTCGCGGTCGAGAGAATGGAGTACGCGAACCCGACCGATCCACCGATGACGCCGGCTCCGATGAGGGCGCGGGCCAGCGGGTTGACGAACATCGATTCGCTCACCTCGCTCTCCCAGAGCACTCGTCGGATGGGACCGGGGCGCCGAGCGGTGGGCCGGCAGGTGGTGGGGTTGTTGGCGGGCTGGGCCGTCGTGCCAGCGGCCGACGATGCGGATCGTGTTCTCCGGCGGTATCCGCCGTCGTCGATGAGCGCGTTGACGAACGAGGCCGCCTCCCGGAGCTGGGCAGGCGCACCCGCCACCCGGCGCATCGCCCGACGTGAGCGACGCGTGCGGACGAGCGGCTCCGGCTCCCCGATCGAGAGCGCAGATCGCCCGATGAGATGCGGCACGATGAACATTCCGTGAGCCTAGGAGGCTCGCGCTCGGGCGGAGGGAGCTGCGACCCTCACGCCGTGCTGCACCTCACGCATCTGATGCTCGAGCACCGACGTCACCGACGCGTCAGTGCTTCCTCGATGATGTCGAATGCCGGTTTCGCCTGACCGGACTCGTCGAACAGCAACGGTCGGGTCGGCACGGTGAAGGATTCGAGAAACGGGATCCCGGCTCGGACGGTTGGCGAGTCGAGCCAGGTGCTCGCGTCGGTCACGCCCCACGTGGTCAGTTCGACGCATCCGGCCGCAACGCACTCGTCTGCGACCTGCTTCCACAACGCCTGCTGAGCGGTGGGATCCCGGTTGGCCGACCCGCCGGGAACGTCGACCTCGGTCAGGGCCACGTCGACGCCGAGCTCACGCAGACCGCCGATCAGATCGGCAATGGCGCCGGCTGGCAGCGGAGCGTCCAGGAACAGGTGCGTCTGCAATCCGACGCCGTCCAGCGGGACTCCACGACCCTTCAGACCCCGCACCAGCTCGACGAGCGCGTCGGCCTTCGCCGGCAGGTACTCGGTGGCGTTCTCGTTGATCCACAGCTCGGCATCCGGATCGGCGGCACGCGCCGCGCGTAGCGCTTGCTCGATGTAGTCGGGCCCCATCCGTTCGAAGAACACGTTCTTCTGGAGTTCGCCGCTCAGCGCCTCGAAGGGTTCGTTGACCACGTCCCAACGCTGCACCCGCCCGCGATACCGGGTGACCTGTGTGTCGATCCCGTCGAGGACCGCTGCGGTGAAATCGGCCGGGTTCAACGTCTCCTTCAACCAGGGCGGCATGCCGTTTCCCGACGGTTGGCCCCACACCAAGGTGTGACCGCGCACGTCGAGGCCCGAGCGCTCGGCGAACTCGACGATCGCGTCCGCCCCCACCCAGTTCCATGTCGTCGCCGACGGGCGCGTCGTCGACCACTTCATGGCGTTCTCGGGCGTGACGGAATCGAAATGGCGGGCAACCAGTTCGGCGTCGGGTTCGGCCGAAGCCAACCGCTCGGCGGAGACTGCTGCACCCAACCGGGCGACTCGTTGGGGCGCCGGGGCCGCACTGGTCGTGGTCGCAGTGGTAGCCGTGGTGGTCGGCGGGGCCGTGGCCGCGGTGCGGTCGGTGGAACACGACGACAGTGCCAACACCGAGCTCACCAGGAGCGACACGGCGTACCTCAACGCGGTTCGTCGAGCCGCGCTCACACCGCGACCCCCGAGACCCAAACGACCTCGTGCGACATCTGCAGGAACGTACAGCAAGCCCGACCACGAATCTGTCGGCCGTTCGCAGACTCAGTGATGGCTCTGAAGGTGGGGTGGCGGGGCGGGTCGGAGGACCGATGCGAACCCCCACGCCCTGCGGCCGCACGTCCGCCGGTCCTCGCTCTTCCGACATTCCAGGTGACGACACCAGGTCGAGCTCCGCTCGACCGAGCTTACGAGCGAGGTCTGACACCCATATTCCGCGGAGGTCCAACTGTCCGCAGCCCTGGCGTTCCCAGCGGAACGGGTTCGCCACGCTCGGTGAACAGGCGAGACCGCCGGTCGCAACGACGGGCGATCGGGCCCGGGGACGATGCCACCCTCGGTGGGATCCACGCGTCCCGGACGCGTGGATCCCACGGAGCGTGAGTCAGAAGGCCGGACCGTCGTCGGTCGCACGATCGACGAGCGCCACGGAGAGCGCGGCGATCAGGCCGAGCACGCAGCTGAGGGCGAGGGCCTGGCCGAGGTTGGCGGCCCCCGGCCGGCCGAGCAGTCGGCCGATCAGCGTCGGGACAGTCGGACGTGCGGCACGACTCAGGAAGACGGTCGCTCCGAACTCGCCCACCGCCATGGCGAACGCGAAGCCCGACGCCACGCCGACCGGTCGTCGCAGCGCGGGCCACACCACCGACGTGAAGCGGCGGATCGGTCCAGCGCCCGAGACGGCGGCAGCGTCGAGGAGCGATCCGTCCACCGAGCGAGCGGCGGTCAACACGATGCGCACCACGACCGGCGCTGCGGATGCCGCCTGCACCAACGGCACGATGATCCACGTACCTCGGAGGTCGAGCGCGGGACCGCTGAACGCCACGAGGAACCCCAGTCCGAGCGTCGCCGCCGACAGCGCCAACGGCACCACCATCGCCGCCTCGAACCACCGCCCGATCCGGTCCACCCGCGCGGCTGCAGCGACCAGCGGCGCCGCGAGCACGAGGGCAACGAACGTGGCGACCAACGCTCCCGCCAACGAGTAGCGCACCGCGCCGGCACCGTCGCCGGTCAGGATCCGGTAGTTGTCGATCGTCCAGCCGTCGGGCCCCCGAAGCGACCGCACCACGAGCGCCACGAGCGGAGCGGCGCTCACGACCGAGGCGACTCCCACACTCCCCCGCACGAGCCGACGCTCGACGTTCGTCCGCACCGGGCGCAGGTCGTGGGCGACCCGACCGCCGACCGGGCGACGGACCCGCTGATACGCGACGACGAGCAGCATCACGACGAGGAGCTGTCCGCCGGCGAGGACCGCGGCGCGCCCGAGATCGAGCGAGCGCGTGGTGAGGTACCAGACCTCCACCTCGACCGTCCCGATCGACGCTCCCCCGAGCGCCACGATCACCCCGAACGACGTGAGGCAGAACACGGCCACGACGATCGCGGCGCTGGCGATGGCCGGCCGGATGGCGGCGAGCGTCGTGGAGGTGATCGCCCGCCACTGCGACCGGCCGAGAGTCGCCGCCGCTTGCTCGATCGACGGCGGTACGGCTGCGACGGCGGCGCTCACCGACCGCACCATGAGCCCCACGTTGAACGTGACGTGCGCAGCGACGATCAGCCCGAACCGTGCCGCGGTGGACGAAGGCAGCCCTCCGGCGAGGGCGATCATGGCGCCCGCGATCGTGAGGGTCGGCAACACGAACGGCGTCATGACGACGGCCGACATGAGCCGCCGACCCCGGAACCGCAACCGTCCGAGCACCCATCCGATCGGCACACCCAGCACCGTGACGAGCAGCGTCGACACCACGCACTGCGACACGCTCCAGAGGGCCAGACGCCCGACCCGTCCGTCGCTGAGCACGTCGCCGACCGTGGAGAACGACAGACCGGGCTGACCGGCGACCCCGGCGAGGCTCCGCCGGATGATGGCGACGACCGGCCAGCCGTAGAACGCGGCCCACAGCGCGACGGCAGCGACCACCGCGACGGAACGTCCACGACGGGACCGGCCGGTCGTCACCGGGGCGTCACTCCGCGATCGAGCGCCACTCGTCCACCCACTCGTCACGACGCTCGCCGATCACCGTCGGGTCGAGGGCGATGGTCTTGGTCGGACGCGGTGCGAACTGCGCGAACACGTCGGGCTCCTCGATGCCGGGCCGGACCGGGTACACGAAGTTCGCCAACGGCAACGACGCCTGCCACTCCTCGCCGAGCATCGCGTTCAACACCTGGGCGGCCTCGGTCGGGTGCTCGGTGCCACGCAGGACCCCGGCGAACTCGATCTGGTCGGCGCACGTCGCCTCCACCACACCCGTACGCGGCGTCGTCACCTTGCCCTCGGAGTACACGACCTCGGCAGGCGGGCTCGACGCATAGGACACGACAAGCGGACGGTCGCCACCGCTCACCGTGTACTGCGCACCCCAGGCGTCGTCCCAGCTGCCGGCCACCGACACACCGTTGGCGACGAGGTCCTTCCAGAACTGCGACGTCCCGTCGCCCAGGGCGCTGTGGGTCCCCATGAGGAACACGAGGCCGGTGCTCGACGTGACGGGGCTCTCGACGACCAGAAGGTCGCGGTACTCCGGCTTCGTGAGGTCCTGCAGCGACGTCGGCGGCTCGATCTGGTGCTCGGTGAACCACTGCTGGTCGTAGTCGACGCACACGGGGCCGACATCGATCGGCACCAGGCGACCCGTGTCATCCAGGCGCAGCTCGTCGGGGATCGCGGCGAGATTCGGCAGGTCCTCGCTCGCCGTCTCGGCGAACACGTCGCCGTCGAGCGCCCGCGACAGCAGGGTGTTGTCGACACCGAAGAAGACGTCGCCCTCGGGCCGACCGGCCGTGAGGATCGCTGCAGAGAGCGCTTCGGCGCCATCGCCGGTGGCGTTGACCTCGAGCTTCACGCCGAGCTCCTTCTCGACCTTCGCCTGCACCGCCTCGTCGAGCACGTACGACGAGTACGTCACGATCGTGATCGTCGGCGGCGCGTCAGAGGCTTCGGGGGACGACTCGTCGCCACAACCCGCGGCGGCCACCAGAGCGAGCGCCGCCGCGAGCGCCGCGAGGCGACGATGCGGACGGATGGAGGGAAGGGAACGGCTCATGTCAGGTCCTTTGCGGTCGGGACGACCACGATCCAAACGTTGTTGCCTTTTCTTGATGCCAATATCCGGCTTTTGATTCTTTCAAAGCCTTTACCAACCCAATCAGGAGATAGCCATATGCCTTCAGGACTAAGCATTGATCGTGTACTTGCCGATACTTCTCAAATTATCAACGCCTGGGAAGCCAACCCGGACTATTCGCTGGGCACATTGACGCTGGCGGAATTGAAAACCAAACAAGCGGCGCTTCTTGCCGCCAAGGCCGCCGTCGAAACCAAAAACACAGAATTAACCGCCCTGATGAATCAACGCGA
>Ga0209023_10007946_pt1 | contig 10737 bp, 7 predicted proteins | sample LakOneMetagenome_FD_187468 | JGI IMG/M metagenome (GOLD analysis project Ga0209023, IMG submission 187468) | Freshwater and sediment microbial communities from Lake Erie, Canada (SPAdes) (version 2) | ecosystem: Environmental > Aquatic > Freshwater > Lentic | place: Lake Erie, Canada | collected...
CGAGCGCCGCCTGCCAGTCGCCGCGCTTCTTGGCCATTTGCCCGGCTGCCATGCTTTCCTTGAAAGCAGGGACTTTTTCGAGAATTCCGAACCGGACTTGGTAATAGAGGCGCCGTAGGCGAACAAGAAATGAATCGAGCATTAGGACCACTTACACCAAGCTTCAGCCATAGGCGACGACGAGTTCATTCCTTGCCACCGGAGCGCTCCTCGTCATAAGGAGACTCCAAACAGGAGAGCCTTTTGCCATTCAAGGTCGGTATCATTGGGGCAGGTTGGTATGGATGCCACCTAGCTTCGTCGTTGCTCAGTTTGGGCTTCGAAGTGACTGTTTTCGAACGTCGGTTACGCGTTCTGGATGAGGCTTCGGGTCACAATCAGTTTCGACTTCACCTAGGCTTCCACTACGCGAGGCACCACGGCACGCGCCAGCAGTCGAGAGACGGCTTTCTAAGATTTATTGAAAGATATCCTGATTTATCGGCACCTGTTCCAACCAACATCTACGCCGTACCGAGAAATGAAAGTCTGATCGATTTCCACACCTACAAGATGATAATGGCTTCGTCAGGAATTGATTTCGCCGAGTATAACGACAACGCAGAATGGCTGCACGACATTGACGGCGCCGTGCTGACGGCCGAACGCGTTTTGATGATCAGCAGGGCGAGACACTTCTTTTCAAAGCGACTAGAAAATGTGCTCCGTTTGGGTGAAGAAGTTACGTGTATTAGCTACAACGGACGCAATGCGTCGGTGAATGGTGAATGTTTTGATTACATAATAGACGCATCATGGGGGAAATTCAGCAAAGGAGCTGCTGACACGTTTTTCGAGCCCACTCTATTGCTTTACTATGAAGCAAGCGCGGACGCGCCAGCAGTGACCCTAGTAGATGGACCTCTGAGCTCAGTTTATCCAACCGAAGATCCGCATATCTTCACTCTTTCCAGCGTCACGCACACGCCATTAGGAAATTTCTTGGATGTGCGAAGTGCAGAGAAAGCGTTAGATCAGGTCACGAGCGCTTTGGTAAACGAAAAACGTGAATTGATGGAGCTTCAGATACTTAAGAACGTTCCACGCTTTGGAGATGTATTCCGATTTGCTGGAGCACAGCTATCAATGAAGACCAAACTAAATGGACGAGCTGACGATCGCAGTTGCTACGTTAATCAGACAGAACGGCTATTTTCTGTGATGTCGGGAAAAATTGATACTGTGTTCCACGCCACCGAGCGCATTCTGTCTATGATTGAAGCAGAGCATTCGCAACCTTACGTAGAGACAGCTAACCGTCTCCGCGACGACATCTTGATGCCTGAGTTCGATAAGTGAAAAGCTTCGCTATGAACTGGGGCCTGATCGGCGACACTGGATTTGTCGGCTCCACCTTGAGCCGAAACATTGCCTTCACCGCATCTTTCAACTCCAAGACGATCGATGACATCGCGGGGAAGGAGTTTGATGCCGTCGTATGCGCGGGGGCACCCGCGGTGAAGTGGCTTGCCAACAAAAATCCGGAAGAGGATCTTGGCAATCTGACAAAGTTGATGGATGCTTTGTCAACCATTCGAACGCGTCATCTCATCTTGGTTTCGACTATTGATGTTTACCCAACCGCTCACGACGTGAACGAGGCGGACACTCCGGAGAAACACGTTGAAGCGTACGGCCGAAATCGACGGTTGCTGGAGTTGTTTGTTGAATCGGAATTTGAGCAATCAACAATCATAAGACTTCCAGGTCTATTTGGCGAAGGCCTCAAGAAGAACATCATTTTTGATTTGGTTCATACAAACCAGACCGAAAAGATAAATCCGGCAAGTCGTTTTCAATGGTACCCTATGGAAAGGCTCCATTCCGACTTGAAAAAAATAGTCGCTGCCGACATTCGCCTAGTCAACATTGCACCAGAGCCCATAAAAACGGCAGATATCGCGAAAGCGCTTTTCCCCCAAGTTTTGCTGGGGCCGGCAGCTTATCCCGCGCCTGCCTATGACATGCACACGCTTCATGCATCGCTACTAGGAGGCACCGGACACTATCACATATCCGCGTCGGAGATCATGGAGCGCCTGAAAGGCTTTGTCATGCGGACGACGGCATGAAGCTCGCGCTTTCAAACCTCGCGCTACCATCCTCGACCTCAGACGACGACTTGGCCAACCTAGCAGAACTCGGGCTCCGCGGACTTGAAGTCGCGCCCACACGTATTACGCCATGGGGTTCTCTCTCCCCGGATCTCCTTCGAGCGTTCCGCTCACGTCTCTCCGCGGTTGGGCTTTCAATCTCTTCCCTGCAAGCCATCTTCTACGGATGCGAGGGGGCAGAGCTTCTGGGCGACGCTCAAGCCTTTCAGGCCATGGACTTACAGGTGCGCAAGGTCGCCGAGGTTGCCGCCCAGCTTGGTGCTTCGACCGCTGTTTTCGGCGCACCCAAACAACGCCTGCTAGGGACCCTCAGCGAGCGTGACGCCTTCGACTTAGGCGCCGAAAGATTGGGGATTTTGGCTAAGACAGCGCAAAACTCAGGCGGACTGGTTTTGGGCTTAGAGCCCGTCCCAGCTTATTATGGCGGCGACTTCTTGCCTCGTTGGCAAGATGTGTTGGCCATTGTCGATACGGTCAATGATCCTGGCTTGCGGGTTCATCTCGATACGGGTTGCGTATTGCTTGGTGGCGACGACATCGGTGAGGCCATCGCTGTCTGCAGCCGAAAGCTGGCGCATTTCCAAATCGCTGAACCCGGCCTGGCAGGGTTTTCGAACCCAGAAGCCGACCATTCCGCAGCTGCTACAGCTTTAGGCAAGGTTCATTACGATAGGTGGGTATCCATAGAGATGCTCGAGCAACCTCAAGGTTTTGAAGCTGCGCGCCAAGCGGTGGTGTTCGCCACTCAGCGCTACGGCACGATCTAGCTTCTAAGCGTACGAATAAGCTCTAAAGCCGCTTCGTAGACGCTTTGCCAGTTCATCGAAAAATTCGCCTTCGTTCCTACTGGGGCGCCCGGCGATCGATCATCCCTGACCGCGGATTGCGGGACATGAATGGCCTTCCGCGCGCCTTCGCGGTAGCTGTCGTACAGCTGGCCATCACGATGTCCGGGCGTAGAGAATGTCTCGTTTGAGAACGCCACCCCAGGCAGATTCGCTACCCAGCGGTACTTTGCCATGCCCGCGCCAACATGACCTATGAAGCCATCAGCCATCTCGGCAATGACTAGGCTCTCAGCAACCGTGCAACCGATGGAATCGTAAATCATTACGTCGTCGGTGCTATTGATGAGGCTTCGAGCCAGTTGGCGCTCACGATCAACTGACATATCGGCATGCGTCCAACCCTGAGTTACGCCGCTGTTTATCCCATCGATGATAAATCCTATGGCTGGATGAACTAGTCGCAATGCCTTGAAGAGTTCTGCGAAGCCTTCCGCCTGTTCTATCCAAGCGCGATTATCCAATCGTACGTTCACAAGAATGACAGGATAACACCGCGATCTGAAATCTGCGATCTCCGCTTGAAATTCTTCGCTGACGTTGTCACCCGCCCAACTTAACATCCGCCGCGCCAACCCTTCTGTCACGAAGTCATCCTTAAGCGTTAGTACAATCGCATTTCGAGCACGCGGCAACGCAGCTAGCTGAGCTTCATCGTCACAAACTACGATCTCCCGAATTTGACTGCAGAATTCGGGGTAGATTTCGGTAACATCGCCCATCATTCGAAGATTGCCGCTGTAAGCGATGGCGTCTGGCCTTCTGTCACGCGGGCAGTATTTGAAGAAGGCGTCCCATCCAGACACACCATTCCATACGTAGTGACCAATGTGCGGGATTGGATGCTGGGCAACTATGACCTCGGTTGCATCAATGCTTAGATACAAAAGCGTTTTTTGTTGATCGCCCAGTAGGTCTACGTACAGCATCGAGATTCGATTTCGGGCATCCAAATCCCGAATGTTCGATTCTCCATAATACAATACCGTTGATATACTTGGCAAAATCCAAAAGGTGTCAGCTGTTACTCGATCAGTTTCCGTCCACTGAGCCACGATGAAAGGATCATGTTCTTCTCGAAAAAGAAAAACCTCCGATCCAAGCATCTTTCTCGACCTCACCGCCTGCGCAGACCAAGGACTGATGGTCGACTTGGCGCCGTCCTGTATCGCATCAAGGACGTCACGAATTCTGGGAGACACACCCGGGTCGGAGCGCCACGGAGTTCCGTTGGTAGGCGGGGATACAAAGTTTGTTAAACCAGCTCTGTTGGCAAAAACTTTGGTTAAGAATTCTTCGTGTATGCCGCGCCCAGTTAAATAATTAACTTGAGCTGGGCTCAGTTCCTCAATCTTCATAAATACATATGACGATACCGCCTCCACTACTGATAAAGGATCACACTCCACTAGCGATTCGCGCGCACCGCGCAGGAGCGCGGCAAGTGCGCTTGCGCACCTTGCCGCGCCGGCGGAAGATGCATCCAATTCCCTCTCCAACCTATTCGCTAGCGCATCGGAAAGAAGCGGTCGCACTAGTGGCAGCGCGCTGGGATCCGCAAGCAGCAGCCGCTTCAGAGTTTCAACGAGCGAAAGGCGATCTCCCAGCCCATGCTCGATGACGGCCTTTCTATACAGGGCAGTGATGTGGATTGGTGATCCACGTTCCACTTGTTCTAGCGAAACCGCAGCCGCTTCGAGTTCCCTAAGAGCGCGGTCATGCCACCCCAAGGCAACCATGGCGTCTGCGTAACTGGCGTAGAACGGGCCCCACTGGCGCGGCTCGGAATGGAGTATTCGGCTCATCTCTTCGGCCTCCACGCGCAAGACATCCAAACTTTTCGGCGAGGTTTCGCTTGGCATCGGCCTTCCTGAATAAGTCTTGGCTCTGAGACCAAAATTGTGGTGGCCACGTATGCCTTAGAGCCAACGCATCTTCTACCCCGGCTACGGATGAAAACGCGCCGTCCGCAGAGGCGGCGCGCGGTAAAGCTCACGGATCGGCGACGCCAGACTGCACATGTCCGTCGGCGGCTCTCGTAAAAGAGGTCGATCGGGCCGGCGTCCGATCGCTCAGCCCCCGCCCCCACCCCTCCCGCAACTAAATGGAGCGATCAGGAGCTTGGCGTCATCTCACCATTGTGCTCATAAGTCAGGAGGCTGGCGCATCTGGTGCTTGGCGGTCGTAATGATGAGAGCCTCAATTTGATCTTAGTCATCGGTGGCAGCGGTTTCATAGGTCAGCACTTTCGGGATTTTGCCCGAGGAAGATGCGACGTCGTATATGTCCTACGGAGCGGAGCTCAAGAGCAGCTTGAGGCCAACACCGGCGAGACGTTTATTGACGCAGACTCATTCGAAGGTGCTGTAGGCGATCAAATCATCCAGCAAGCCAGCGCTATACTCTATCTGCGTTCGGCTTCCGTGCCAGGGACATTTGAAGCCAATCCAGATGGTGAACTCGACTTCAATGCCACGCCGGCACTCCGTTTTTTCACTCGATGCGCGCGGCTCAATCTGGATGCACGCGTCATTTTTACCTCATCCGGGGGGGCGGTGTACGGTGCACGTCAGCAGGCTCCGATAACCGAAGCTCAGCCAACGCTGCCAATATCAGCGTACGGGTACGGCAAAATGATAATTGAAGACGGCCTCAGACTGCTGTCACGCTCTAGGGGACAGAGGTTTTCAATTCTCAGGTTATCAAATCCCGTTGGTCGTTACCACACCAACCCCAGACAAGGCCTAGTTCCCGCCGCTTTTCACGCTGTTAGGACTGCCCAGTCGCTGCCGCTTTTCGGCACGAGCAACGTCAGGGATTATGTGGACGCGGACGACGTCGCAGCCGCCCTGATGGCTGCAGCGTGCGACGTCAGCTCGGAATGCCGCACATTAAACATCGGCAGCGGCAAGGGCCTCAGTATAGCCCAGATGATCAAGTTGATAGAAACAACGCTCTCCCTCACTGTTCCTGTGAAGATAGAGCCCGCTCGACAGGTTGATGTTCCATACGTGATCCTCGACTGCAGCAATGCCGAGCGGCAATTGGGGTGGAGGGCATCCACACCCATCAGCCAGACACTGTTAAAAACGTGGCTGGGACCCAAGTCGAATTGACGTTCTATTATCCCGTCAATCCTTTCGCCTTAAGACGACGACGTCCTGATAAGACGGCGAGGCTGGGAAGAGATCGACAACTTCGAAAAAGCGCCCCCACACTCGCCGAATGTATTCGTATCTGTAAAACACATTGGCTGAGTATGACGTTTCCGACACCCACCGGAAGACTAAACGATCTTCTGGCAACTCTTTCTCTTCTTCGTATTGGGAATATTCAGGGTGGGTTGTTAGGGGAATATAAAGCGGCCACGTATCGTTGATTTCACGCCACGTCCGGTCGCCATGGATGGTTATCCACGCTATGCCTCCTGGGCGAAGTATTCGCCGCAATTCCATCATCCATGAAGTGTCGAATGATTCGACATGAGTGAAGACTGAAAACGCAGTGATCAAATCCAAGGTCGCGTCCGGCATGGGCAAGTGTGGTAATGACGTGTTCTGAAACACGCTCACATTTGCGGGCATGTAAGCAGCGCACCAGTCCACGTGGCGACGATTAATGTCACAGCCAAACACTCGTACGTCAGGACTTTGCGCGGCGAAATGGCGCAGCACGCGCCCTGAGGCGCATCCCATATCCATATAATCCCGAAGAGGGATATTTCGCTCCCTAAGCCAACCCGTAATTATCGCATAATCGACAAGCCCGCTCGCCCAATAGTTGAAATGATTGGGCCCGTAATAACCTTCACGATCCTCGACTGAGGGCAGGGGTGCCGGGTCGCGTTCGACCATATCGGCGAGCGAATCGGCGGAATAGGAGCGCCAGGCTACCTCTCCGGCGTCTTGGTGTAGGTAGTTGCTGACACTACCGATCTGTTGCGGATTGTATGACGTCGCCGTTTCAAGGGCGATGCCGTCTTCCCATCGTGCCATTGTCTAATACCCTGGTGGTTATCGAAACAGGTGGATTCGAAAAAGCTCTCGAGCGCAAGGCTTTGGACGAAAGTTGCTTGATCCTTCAAGGGAGATTTTGTGATGGATCGCCGTACCGATCACCGCTAAATCCTCGGCATAGAAGATTGGGGTGGTGATGGCCTGGGCGAAACGATTGATGTCTAAAACGTCCGGCGGCCCCGCCTTGAGTGAACGGCAGAAGCTTCTTCTGGCATCCATGCTACGGACTAGCGATTTCATGAGCAGCCGTGGGCTTTCCACTACCTGCTCACCGGAAAGCCTTGTCGAATCTTACCTTCGTAAACCAGTCGCGGTTCGAACAGCGCTGTTTGATTTTGAGACTTACACCAGGCGTGCAGCCGCGGCTGGAACGTCCCCACAAGCCGAGCAAAGAGGTGCTTTGGTGCATTGGGCCACGGTTGGCATTCGAGCAGGCGTCAACCCAACGACTGAGTTTGATGCTGATGCCTACCTGCACGAGAACCCGGATGTGGCTGCGACAGGCGTTGATGCATTCGAGCATTATGTGCTTCACGGCTTTTTTGAGGGACGCAATGCGCCCGGGATGTCTGCGACCAAGCCAGGCTCATTACCTCGCGCCAAGCTCAGCTTTCGCTTCAAGCGGGACAGGACCATCCCAAATGCTTTTCTGGCGGCAATGCCTAGCGCCAGCATGGCGTCGGACTTTTATAACCGCGTCGTAGCGCCTCTTCGGCTAACTTTGCCGACATTCGGCGAGCCCGAAGCCGCAATTCTTGTTGCGCTGTATGAGCCAATGTTTGCGCCATCCTCAAAACTTCCGGCCTCGGCGTCGCGTGAGCAACATCTCGAACATTTCTTAATGCATGGCTTGTGGCATAATCAGGCGCCGTCGCCTCTGTTCGATCCTGATTCATATGGGGAGATGGCGAGCGAAGCTGGCATCTCGATGGATGGCAAAATACCCGCACTCTTGCACTGGTTGGCCATCGGCAGGGAACGAATTGAGACGCCGACATGGCGCTTTGATGAAGTGTTCTACGCGGCGGAGTATCCTGATCTCGCAAGTTACAGCGGCACAATGTTTGAGCACTATGTCCGTAACGGCCTTTGGGAAGGAAGACGACCGAACAGATTTTTCGATCCCGCGTGGTATGTTGAGAGGGCAAATGGAGAACCCGGCCTTCCCGCCTATTATCACTATCTGATGCACGGGATCGATCAAGGCTTTTGGCCTTCCAGGATCGTGACGGCGCAAGCGTCGAGACGTCCAACACGCCTAACGCTAGACGACTATGATCGCGCTTTGAAAGCCTCACGTGGCTTGGCCTTGGCCGTCGGACCTGATGCTGCGCGCATGGCGATCAGCATTTTCAGCCCGCTTCCGGATGAAATTGGAAACAGCTGGGACAGCTTTATCGCTTTCCTGAACCAATCAGCTCAGGGGGAGGACTACGAAGGCGTTTTCTTCTCTCCCAGTGTTTATCGCGCGGAATCCAAGGATGGCGGTTTCGAGCTTTCGAATGATGATTCAGCCTTCGCGCATTTCTTGGAGGTTGGACGGCTTCGCCGCATCAACACCAATAAGGCCTTTGATGAAGGCGCATATCTCGAGCGCTACCCTGATCTGACGTCTTGGAATGCTTGGCTATTTGAGCATTTCCTTAGCCACGGGATTTTCGAAGGCCGCGCCAGTAACGAACTTCCGATGCTCGCGCTTGCGCCAGCCCTAGCCGACAAAGACGTTCCTCTTGAGGGCGTGAATTGGCAGAACTACTTCCGACGCGCTCTGACTTTGTCAGACCGAATCTATAGTCGCGCGCAATTGGCTGCACGCAGCTTTCTCAACCCCGTTATTCACAAACAAGTAGCCAGGGCGTTGACGATGGAACCGCTGGTCGGTCCCTTGAAGACCTTCCACCAGCTTCTTGCGCCCCCCACTCATGATGTAGTCGCCGACCGCCTTCTGGAGCTCACAAAGCGTATATCCACACAGAGCTATGATTCTGTCGTATGTATTCCTTGGCTTCGGACAGGCGGTGCTGATCTGGTTGCTTGCTTACTCGCGGCATCATTGCGTCGAATCTATCCTAACGAGTCAATACTAATGCTGCAGACCGACCATCCTGCAGTCGATCGCATCGAATGGAAGCCAAGCGATGTCAACCTTGTGGATGTGTCCGATATAATGCGTTCCGTCGACGCGCCCACTGCGGAGCGTCTCCTCAACACTATTCTGGCGGGACTTGCCCCCAAGCGTGTAGTCAATGTGAACAGCAATCTCTGCTGGAGGGTTTTCAGGCGGTTCGGAAAGCGCCTGAAAGACCGCACAGACCTATTCGGTTATCTCTTTTGCTGGGATCGTACGCCGGAAGGCGCCTGGGCAGGATATCCTAGCGATTTTTACGCTGAGACGGCCAACAACCTTGCCGGCATTTTGACTGATACCCAGTACCTAAAAGATCAGCTAACGCAGATTTACACGCCGCCCGCTGATCTCGAGGACCGCATTTATCCAATCTATACTCCGCTGGCAAAAAACGTCGCCCCCCCGGATCCCGTCAGCACATTTGGATCCGGGCAGCCGCCAAATGTTCGACCGCTCGTGCTTTGGGCGGGTAGATTGGATCGTCAGAAGCGTTTCGACCTTGCGATCGAAATTGCCAAGGCCATGCCCGACGTAGATTTTCGTGCGTGGGGTAAAGCACTTCTGGACGAAGGGCCGGATTTGAGCACCCTGCCGAAGAATATGACTCTTAAAGAATCCTTCACCGGCTACGATGAGCTTGGGCTCGAGGCTGCGGACGCTTGGCTTTTCACTTCCGAATGGGAGGGATTGCCGACACTCCTGATTGAGCTGGGCGCGCGCGGTGTGCCAATCGTCGCCAGTGCGGTAGGCGGGGTGCCTGAACTGATCACGCCTGAAACCGGCTGGCCTGTGCATGATGTAGAGAGCGTTCAAACTTATGTAGCCGCCTTGAGGTCAGCCATCGCCAGCCCAAACAGGCGGTCCGCCGAAGGCGCAGCGCTTCGAGACATGGTTGCGCAACGTCATTCACAGGCGGCGTATGATCACAGACTGCGCAGCATACTTGAAGGATCGAAGCAGTGATTGACGTCACCGCCATCATCACCGCGCATGGCGAAGGACTGCTCGCGGGTCCTGCTTTAGCCAGCTATTGGGCAGCGATCGATGAAGCTCGCAGCCTCGGAATTGTTGTGGAAGCACTCGTTGTCCTAGATCGCCCAACAGCGTTAACACAAAAAATGTTCTCGGCTGTAGATTCGCGCGGCGGCCGTGTCATTTTGAATAATGATGGTGATCCTGGCATGACTCGAAACAGAGGCGTCGAAGAGTCTAGAGGTAAGTATGTCACTTTCCTTGATGCAGACGACCTATGGGGATGCCAGTGGATCGCGCTTAGTCATGCTTTTTGTGAAGCGAACGGTGAGAAGGCAATCGCTCACTCCGAAATGAACCTCGTGTTTGGAGAACACCGCCTGGCTTGGTTTCATGAGGACTCAGAGGCCACAGACTTCGACGTCGGTTATCAGAGGATAGCCAATTATTGGGATGCTATGTGCTTCGCGCCCAGAGAGATTTTGGTGAAAATACCGTTTGAGAAGAACGCAATTCGGGATGGCTATGCACACGAAGACTGGCATTGGAACAATGTGACTCTCGAGGCGGGCTTCAGCCACCGTCCAGTGCCCGGAACTGTGCACATGAAACGGCGTAGGATT
>Ga0209023_10007947_pt1 | contig 10736 bp, 7 predicted proteins | sample LakOneMetagenome_FD_187468 | JGI IMG/M metagenome (GOLD analysis project Ga0209023, IMG submission 187468) | Freshwater and sediment microbial communities from Lake Erie, Canada (SPAdes) (version 2) | ecosystem: Environmental > Aquatic > Freshwater > Lentic | place: Lake Erie, Canada | collected...
TTTTGGCAGGCTCGGGTTCGGGCTGGGGTTCGGGCGCGGCGCGCGGTGTCTCGACTACGCTCGACACGAACGGCTCCGGGGATTGTTGCTTGGGTTCCTCGAGAGCATGGGCTGGTGCAGGCACGAGCTCTTCCACCGCCGCCTCATCGCCCTCAACCTCGATCACCACCAGTGCCGAGCCGATCGCGATCATGTCGCCCTCGGCTCCGGCGACCGACAGGATCGTGCCGGTAACCGGGCTTTCCATTTCGACAGTGGCCTTGTCGGTCATGACGTCAGCAATCTTGCCGTCTTCCTCGATCCGGTCGCCTACCTTTACGTGCCAGGCGACAATCTCGGCCTCGGCAATACCTTCGCCGATGTCGGGGAGATTGAATGTGAACTTGCCCATTGCTTTACGCTTTCAAGAGCCGGTCCATCGCCTCGCCAATGCGGACCGGACCGGGGAAGTATGCCCATTCGAGGCTGTGCGGATAGGGGGTATCGAAACCGGTCACCCGCTCGATCGGGGCTTCGAGGTGATAGAAACAGCGTTCCTGCACCAGCGCGCTGAGTTCCGCGCCGAACCCGCAGGTTCGGGTTGCTTCGTGAACGATCATGCATTTGCCGGTCTTCTGGACCGACTTCTCGATCGTTTCGATATCGAGCGGAACCAGCGTGCGCAGGTCGATGATATCCGCATCGACGCCCTTTTCGGCGCAGACCGCGGCGGCAACATGGATCATCGTGCCGTAAGCCAGCACGGTCATCGCCTCGCCCTCGCGCACCACCCGCGCCTTGCCGAGCGGGATTGAATAGTAGCCTTCGGGAACATCGGAGCCGTCGTGCTTGGCCCAAGGCTCGACCGGCTTGTCATAGTAACCGCTGAACGGCCCGTTGTAGATCCGCTTGGGCTCGAAGAAGATCACCGGATCGTTGTCCTCGATCGCGGCGATCAGCAGGCCTTTGGCATCGTGCGGCGTGCTGGGGATCACGGTCTTGAGGCCCGCGACATGAGTGAACAGCGCCTCGGGGCTCTGGCTGTGGGTCTGCCCGCCGAAAATCCCCCCGCCGAACGGGCTACGCACGGTGATCGGCGCAGTGAATTCTCCGGCCGAACGATAGCGCAGCCGCGCTGCTTCGCTGACCAGCTGATCAAGGCCTGGGTAGATATAGTCTGCGAACTGGATTTCAGGGACCGGGCGCAGGCCATAGGCCCCCATACCCACCGCCGCGCCGATGATCCCGCATTCGTTGATCGGGGTATCGAACACACGATTCTTGCCGAATTTTTTCTGCAAGCCGGCGGTTGCGCGGAACACCCCGCCGAAATAGCCGACATCCTCACCGAAAACGACGACGTTGGAATCGCGTTCCATCATCACGCCCAGGGCTTCGTTGATCGCCTCGATCATGTTGAGCCGGCGGCTGGGCGCCTGGGCAAGCGAAAGCGGCGCTTCTTCAAGCGACATCATTCGTACTCCTTCCAGGTGGGCCATTTGATCCGGCGCTCGCGGATGGCCTGTTCGGCCTGCTCCTCAAGGTGCCAGGGCAGCTCCTCAAACACGTCTTCGAACATGGTGTGGAACGGGTGGTGCAGGCCGTGGCCCAGCACGCCGTTCTTTTCGGCTTCCTTGGTCGCTGCCTTGACCTGTTCGGCCAGCTCAAGATCCATCGCCGCGTGCTGATCGTCGCTCCATTCGCCAAGGCCGATCAGGTGCTGCTTCAGCCGTGTGATCGGGTCTCCCAGCGGCCATTCCTTTTGCTCCAGCGCGGAGCGGTACTGGCTGGGATCGTCGGAAGTCGAATGCCCTTCGGCGCGGTAGGTGAAGTGTTCGATCAGCGTCGGCCCCTTGCCGGCCCGCGCCCGGTTGGCGGCCCAGCGCGCCGCAGCATAGACCGCCAGTGCATCGTTGCCATCCACGCGTAGCCCCGCAATGCCGTAACCGATCGCCCGCGCGGCAAAGGTCGCGCGTTCGCCCCCGGCAAACCCCGAAAAGCTGCTGATCGCCCACTGGTTGTTGACCACGTTGAACACCACGGGCGCGTTGAACACCGTGGCGAAGATGAAGGCGGCATGGGCATCGCCTTCTGCGCTCGATCCCTCGCCAATCCATGTGCTGGCAATCCGGGTATCGCCCTTGATCGCGCTGGCCATCGCCCAGCCCGCCGCCTGCGGCATTTGCGTCGCCAGGTTGCCGCTGATCGTGAAGAAGTTGTGCTCGCGGCTGGAGTACATGATCGGCAGCTGGCGGCCCTTCAGCTTGTCAGCACGATTCGAATAGATCTGGTTGACCATCTCGACCAGCGGATAGCCGCGCGCGACCAGGATCCCCTGCTGGCGATAGGAGGGGAACACCATGTCGTCATCGGCAAGCGCGAAGGCCGAGGCGACGCTGGTCGCCTCTTCGCCGGTGCACTTCATGTAGAAGCTGGTCTTGCCCTGGCGCTGGCCGCGATACATCCGGTCATCGAACGCGCGGGTCAGTGCCATCACCCGCAGCATCCGCCGCAACGTTTCGGCATCCAGCTTGGGGTCCCAGGCGCCAACAGCGCTATGATCGTCGTCGAGCACGCGGATGAGGCCGTGGCACAGCGGGTGGGTTTCCTCGGTCGCGCAGCCCTCGTCCGGGCGCGCAAAAATGCCGGCCTTGGGGATCTCGAGGAAGCTGTAATCGACCGGATCGCCGGGGCGGAACGGCGGTTCGGGAACGTGCAGGCTCAGCGGCGGCAGATTGCCGCGCGAGGATCCGGAACTGGCAGGCCCTTTGGCCATCAAGCGCTCTCCCGCGTTGCCCTAGCTTTGGAAGCAAATTTTAGATGCGCGACATATTATTTCAAACTGGTTTCAACGTCAACTAAACCGCAACTGGTGCGGAGATGTGGTCCTGCGGGGCATAGCCGCTCACCGAAAAGTCCTCGATCCGGTAGTCGAACACGCTTGTCGGTCGCCGCGCGATCTGCATCGTCGCCTCGCCCGAAGGGGCCCGGGCAAGCTGCGCTTCGATCAGGTCGGAATGGTTGAGGTAGAGGTGCGTGTCACCGCCCAGCCAGACCAGTTCGCCCGGCTCCAGATCACACTGCTGTGCCAGCATCCGCACGAACAGCGCTGCGCTCCACAGGTTGAACGGCAGGCCCAGCGCGACATCGCAGCTGCGCTGGTAGAGTACGCAATTCAATCGCCCCGAACCGACATGGAACTGATAAGTCTTGTGGCAGGGCGGCAGCGCCATCTGGTCAATCTCTGCGACATTCCAGCCTTCGACGATATGGCGGCGGCTGCCGGGGTTGTTCTTCAGGCTGTCCACGACCTGCGCGACCTGGTTGATTCCGGGGCCCTTGCGGTAAAGCCCGTCACCGGCCGGCTCGTAAGTCGGCCAGTCGACCCATTGCTTGCCATAGACCGGGCCAAGATCACCCCATTGCCTGGCAAACGCTTCGTCCTCGGCAATCCGCGCTACGAAATCATCGAGCGAAATCGCCTCGCCAGTCGCCTTTACATAGTTGGCGTGCGGCCATTCGTTCCAGATCTTGACCCCTTGCAGGACAAGCGGGCGGATGTTGGTGCTGCCGGTCAGGAACCACAGGAATTCGCGGGTCGCGGTCTTCCAGTAGACCCGCTTTGTCGAAAGCAGCGGCATGGCTCCGCCAGACAGGTCAAAGCGAATCTGCGCGCCGATGACCGAGCGGGTGCCGATCCCGGTGCGGTCGATCCGCTCGTCCCCGCGCTCCCAGATCTGGTGCATCAGGTCCAGATACTGCCATTCCCAGTGGGTTTCCCGGGGAGAATCGAGAGGAATCGGTGCCGTGGCCATGAAAAGACCCTAGCGCGAGATTGCCCGCTTGCCACCTGCGGAATCGCCCCTTATAGGCGCGCTCCTGCCTCGCCCCCACCTGCCACTTGGCATCCGGGGGTGAACGATCGGTCGGGGAATAGCTCAGCCTGGTAGAGCACTGTCTTCGGGAGGCAGGGGCCGGAGGTTCGAATCCTCTTTCCCCGACCAGTTTTTGCGAAAAAGAAAACGTCCGGAGGACGTTTTCCGCAAAAACTCCCGAGCGCAAGCGAAGGGGCACGCTCACGACAAAGCGATCCCGGTCCGGGTCAGCCTCACCCCCCCCTTAGCAACTGCACCCCCCAGTCCCGCTCAAACAAGTAAAGCAGCAACCGCGCAGCTTCCCCCCGCTCCCCGGTCAGCCCACCATCGCGTTCCATCAAGAGCTGCGCGTCATCGTGGGCCAAGGGCAACAACCGCTGGATCTGCTCAAGGCTGGCGACGCGGAACGGGGTGTCGCCCGATTGACGCGTGCCCAGCAGTTCACCGCCGCCGCGCAAGCGCAGGTCTTCTTCGGCCAATCTGAAGCCGTCCTGCGTTTCGCGCATCAGCGCCAGCCGCTCGCGGGCGGTTTCACTAAGTGCTTCTCCGCGCAGCAAAAGACAGGTGCTCTTGCCCTCGCCCCGCCCTACCCGGCCGCGCAGCTGATGGAGCTGGGCAAGTCCGAAGCGTTCGGCCTGTTCGATCACCATCAGCGTCGAATTGGGGACATCGACCCCGACCTCGATCACCGTGGTGGCGACCAGCAGCTTCGCCTCGCCGCGTACGAACCGTTCCATCGCGGCGTCCTTTTGCTCGGCACGCAACTGTCCGTGAACCAGCACCACAGTGTCACCAAAGCGTACCTTCAGCTCGGCATAGCGCGCCTCAGCCGCTGCTATGTCCTCACTCTCAAGCTCGCGGACCATTGGGCAGACCCAGTAGGCCTGGTGCCCGCTCTCCAGGTGCCGCCCCAGCGCGCCGACCACATCGCCCATCCGCTCAACCGCGACCACGCGGGTGTCGATTGGCTGTCGGCCGGGCGGCATCTCGTCAAGCCGGCTGACGTCCATCTCGCCGTACTGGGCGAGCGTCAGCGTGCGCGGGATCGGGGTGGCGGTCATTGCCAGGCAATGCGGCGTGCGGCGGCCCTTCTGATTGAGCATCAGCCGCTGGGCGACCCCAAAACGGTGCTGCTCGTCGATCACGACCATGGCGAGGTTCTTGTAGGTCACCGCGTCCTGGAAGATCGCATGGGTGCCGACCACGATCTGGATCGAGCCGTCCATCAGCCCCATCAGGATCGATTCGCGTGTCCTCCCCTTGTCGCGCCCGGTCAGCAGCGCGATGGAGACCCCGGTCGGCGCGGCCATCCGGCTGAGCGTTTCGAAATGCTGGCGGGCAAGGATTTCGGTCGGCGCGAGCAAGGCAGCCTGCGCCCCGCCCTCGACCGCAATCAACATCGCTTCCAGCGCCACGGCAGTCTTGCCCGAGCCGACATCGCCCTGCAGCAGCCGCAGCATCGGGCTGGCCTGGGCCAAATCACCCTCGATTTCGGCAATCGAACGCCGCTGCGCCCCGGTCAGTTCAAACGGCAATTGCAACCGCGCCCGCAGGCTTCCGTCACCCTTGAGCGGCGTGCCGACCTGCTTGCGGTTGGAATTCCTGACCAGCATCAGCGCCAGGCTGTTGGCGAGCAATTCGTCATAGCCCAGCCGGTCGCGCGCGGCGGTGTGTTCGCCCTTGTGCGCCAGCTCCAACGCATCGCGCCAGGCGGGCCAGTGCATCTTGCCAAGCAGGCTGGGCTCGATCCATTCCGGCAGCGCCGGGACCCCGGCCAGCGCCTGGTGGATCAAGGTCGCCAGCCGGTGCTGGGTTAGCCCTTCGGATAGCGGATAGACCGGCTCCACCAACTGGCCCAGCGCCGCGCCGCTTTCCGCGACCACGTGGTCGGGATGGACGATCTGGAGCATCTGTCCGTACTGGTCGAGCCGCCCGGCCACCCAGCGCGGCTCGCCCAGCGGCAACGCCTTCTTGCCGCCATGCGAAGCGCGTCCGAAATAGGTGATCGCGGCAACATTGCCCGCCGCATCGCTCGCCAGTACCCGCATCGGTCCGCGCCCGGCCGATGCGCGGTATTCAAGCGGGGTCAGCCTGACCACGATGTTCTCACCCACGCTCGCCTCGTCGAGATCAGCCACCGCCCGGCGGGTGACGAAGCGATCGGGCAGATGGTAGACAAAATCACGCACACGCCCCAGTCCCAGCCGCTCCAGCGGGCGCGCCAGGCCGGTTCCGACGCCTTTCAGGCTCTCGGCGGGAACAAACAGTGGGTTGAGCCGTTCGGGACGCATGCCCCACCCATAGCGGGCCACCTCCTTGCCTGCAATTTGACCCAGCGCATGGACGGAAACGACACACAGGTCTTTGCTGGTACCACAGACAGGAGAACCGCAATGCTGCTACCCCATGGAACCGTAATCGCGCTGGTCGATGGCAGGAACTTCGAACTTTACCGCAACGCCGGTGATGAAGCCGAGCCCGAATTGCAAACGATCAATGCGCCGAAACTGGATGCCCACAACCATTCGGGCAGCGGCCATCATTCAAGCGCAGGCAACCATGCCGACAAGCAGGTTGACGAAGACGCCCACGCGATCGCCGCGACCAGCTGGATCAATGGCCAGGTGCTGGCGGGCAAGATCAGGTCACTGGTGGTCTTCGCCAGTCCCAAGACCTTGGGCGAGATGCGGCGGCACTATCACAAGATGACCGAGCGGGTGCTAATCAAGGAATACCACAAAGACCTGAATGGTAAGCCGCCGACAGATATCATCGCAGCGATGCGGGAGAAGGTTTAGTTCGAGCCATCCCAAAAAGGACCGTTCGTCCTGAGGAGGCGTCTCGAAGCCGTAGGCTGAGGGGCCGTCTCGAAGGACCACGTTCGCACGCAATGGTTCGAGCCGGGCCATCGATACTTCGCTTCGCTCAGCACTCAGTCCCTCCTCACCACGAACGGGTCATGTTTGAGCCTGTACCTTCTCCCACGCCGCCCTGACCGCCTCGATGGTGATATCGGCGTGCTCGGTCGTGGTCGCGATCGAGCAGACAGAAACGCGCATGACCAGCCGTCCGCGCCACAAGGCCGTGCCCATATAGGCGACGGCATCGGCTTGGATCTGCTCGACCGCTGCCTGGGTCAACCGGTCGCCTACCTCGGGCGATGTCCCCGCTCCGAACCGGACCATGAACTGATTGAGCTCTGGCTGGTTGAGCACTTCCACTCCGGGAATGGCGGCGATCCCTTGCGCCAGGTGCTGCGCCACCCGCACATCCTCGTCGACCATCCGCGCGATCCCCGCCCGGCCCAGCCGCCGCATCATCGCCCAGGCGGCAAAGCCGCGGCTGCGGCGTGACAGCTCGGGCACATAGGCACCCGGATGGCGGAACTGCGCATTGTCGCGGGTCAGGTAGCTGGCCTGCATGTCCATCGCCCGGCGGTGGGCCTGCTCATGGCGGACAATGGTGAAGCCGCAATCATAGGGGGTTTGCAGCCACTTGTGCCCGTCGGTCGCCATCGAATCCGCCTGCTCGATCCCGTCGAGCAAATGCCGATGCCGGGCGCTGGCCCGCGCCCACAGTCCGAATGCACCATCAACGTGCAGCCAGCCGCCAGCGGCATGGACCATCGGCGCGATCACCGCGAAGGGATCACTGACCCCGGTATTGATCTGCCCGGCCTGCCCAATCACGATTGCCGGGGCGCTGTCGGCAGCCAGCGCCGCTTCCAATGCTGAAGGCAGCATCCGCCCCAGGTCATCGGTGGCGATGGTGGTGACGCGCTTTTCACCCAGCCCCAGATAGCGCAGCCCCGAAAACACGGTGTTGTGGGCATCGGCCCCGATCAGCACGCGCAGCGGCGGCGCGCCGTAGAGACCGTCATCTTCGACATTCCAGCCCTGGCGGCGCAGCAGCTCACCGCGCGCGGCAGCCAGGCCGACGAAGTTGGCAATGGTCGCGCCCGAGACCAGCCCGACCGAACTTTCCGCTGGCAGGTCGAGCAGTTCAAGCAGCCAACGCGCCGCCACGGCTTCGACCGCCGCGCCCGACGGCGTCATCGGAATCCCGGCGCAGTTCTGTCCCCAGGCCGAAGTCAGCCAGTCTGCTGCGACGCCGGCCAGGTGCGAGTGGCCGTTGACCCAACCGTAAAAGCGCGGGCCGACAATGGGCCGCAGACCATCGCGCGCGCCGCGATCCAGCTCCTCGATCACGGTCAAGCCATCGGTGCCCTCATCGGGAACGGGACCATCGAAACGGGCATGAATCTCGCCATAGCCTGCGGTCGGGAAGCAGGGCGCATCGGCAACCTCGCGCCGGTATTCGGCGCTGAGCCGCGCCGCCAGTTCCATCGCCGCGAAATCCTGTTCGTCCGAATACACTATGTTCTCCCCTTGGCGATTGCGCCTAATCGCAATCCCCCTTAACCGCCAGGCATGAGCGAAGCATCCCGAATCAAGCGGCTGAAATTCCGCGCCTGGCACCGCGGCACCCGCGAGGCCGATTACATGATCGGGTGCTTCTTCGACCATCACCACGCCAATTGGAGCGAGGCCGAACTGACCTGGTTCGAGGCGCTGCTGGACGAAGAGGATGTCGAAATCATGGCATGGGCGCTTGGCACCATGGAAGTGCCCGAGAAATACCGCGGCGCGCAGATGGATGCGTTCCGGAAGCTCGATTTCGTTGAAGTTCCGCGGTGAAGCCTATCCCCTCTCCCCTTGATGGGGAGAGGATAGCGCAGCTTGCCGCCTCAGCGGCTAGCGGAGCTTGGAGTGGGGTGATCTCGCGTCCGCACGCGACATCACCCCACTCCAACTGCGGCTAGTCAGCAAGCTGACAAGCCTCCGTATCCTCTCCCCATCAAGGGGAGAGAGGGCTTGGTATCCCCACCAACCCCCGCTAAAGCCCCGCAACCGAATCCCACCCCGCTTGCCTTCAAAAATGGCACGCGGGGCAATTGCTGTTGCGTGAGAGATGCCTGACTTCACCCGAATCCTGTCCGCCAAGACCCCGCTGACCCTCGCCGCCCTGCCGCGCGGGGCGCAGCCGCTGGTGCTGGCCGACCTGGCGCGCGCAGGGAAGGGCCGGGCGGTGTTCATCGCGGCAGACGATGCGGCGATGCAGGCAATTGCCGACACCGCGCAGTTTTTCGCGCCCGAGCTGGAGGTGATTGCCTTCCCGGCCTGGGACTGCTTGCCTTACGACCGCGCCAGCCCGGCGCTCTCGGTCAGTGCCCGACGGCTGGCGGCTCTGCAGAAGCTGCAGCTTCCCGCGAAGGGACCGCAGCTGTTCGTCACCACGATCAATGCACTGCTGCAGCGGGTTCTGACCCCGTTCCGGATCCGCGAGAACGTCAAGGTGCTCAAGCCGGGGATCGAGATCGGCCGTGAGAGCCTGATCGGGCTGCTGCAAAAGCAGGGCTACAGCCGCACCGATACCGTCGCTGATGCTGGCGAATTCGCGGTGCGCGGCTCGATCTTCGATATCTATCCGTCCGGGCTGGAAGCGGGCCTGCGGCTCGATTTCTTCGGCGATGAGCTGGAAACGCTGCGCGCGTTCGATCCCAACACCCAGCGTTCGACCGGGACCCTGGCCGAACACGTGCTGCTGCCCGCCAGCGAGGCCTTGCTCGACGAAGAAAGCATCAAGCGCTTCCGCAGCCGCTATCGCGAGCAGTTCGGGGCCAATGCCACCGGCGACCCGCTTTATCAGGCAGTCAGCGACAGGCGGCGCCTCGCCGGAATGGAGCACTGGCTGCCATTGTTCGAGGACCGGTTGGTCACGCTGTTCGACCATCTTTCGCCGCAGGATACCTTGGTGATCGACAGCTCCGCACTGGGCGCGGCGGACGAGCGGTTGGGCGATGTGGCTGATTATTTCGCTTCACGCACCGAGAGCAGCGGCAAGGCAGCGGGAAGCTATCGCCCGCTCGAGCCGGCTGCGCTTTACCTCGCGCGCGCCGAACTCGACTCCGCTTTGGCCGGACACCCGGTCCACCGCGCTGAGATGTTTGCCCAGCCCGAAAGCGCCAACACGATCGACTTCGGCTTTTCCGGCAGCCGCGATTTCGCGCCCGAACGCGCGCGCGGTGACAATGTCTATGAAGCGGCGGCCCGCTATCTGACCGGCCAAGCGGCGCAAGGACGCAAGGCACTGATCGCGGCATACAGCGAGGGCAGCCGCGCCCGAATCGCCGCGATCCTGGGCGAGGCCGCGCGCCCCTCCCCGATCATGGCAGATACCTGGCAAGAGGCCCTGGGGCTGGCCGCAAAGGGCTCGCCGGTGGCGATGGTGCTCCCGCTCGATACCGGGTTCTCGAATGGCGAGATCGAGCTGATTACCGAGCAGGACATCCTGGGTGATCGCCTGGTCCGCCGCAAGAAACGCCGCAAGGGGGCCGATGCCTTCCTGGCCGAACTGGCCGCGCTGACGCCGGGCGATCTGGTGGTCCACATGGATCACGGGATCGGGCGCTACATCGGGCTGCAATCGATCCCGGTCGGGCAAAGCCCGCACGACTGCGTGGCGCTGGAATATGCCGGCGGCGACAAGCTCTATGTTCCAGTCGAGAATATCGACGTGCTCTCGCGCTATGGCAGCGACGCCGAATTCGTCGGGCTCGACCGGCTGGGCGGCGAAGGCTGGCAGAAGCGCAAGAGCCGGCTCAAGGAGCGGATCCGCGCAATCGCGCACGAATTGCTCAAAACCGCGGCGCTGCGCGCGTTGCGCACTGCGCCGGTGTTGCAGGCCGATGCCGGCTACAACCAGTTTGTCGAGGGCTTCCCCTGGCAGGAAACCGACGATCAGGAAGCCGCGATCGAGGATGTCCTGGGCGATCTGGCCGAAGGCAAGCCGATGGACCGGCTGGTCTGCGGCGACGTTGGT
>Ga0209023_10007948_pt1 | contig 10734 bp, 8 predicted proteins | sample LakOneMetagenome_FD_187468 | JGI IMG/M metagenome (GOLD analysis project Ga0209023, IMG submission 187468) | Freshwater and sediment microbial communities from Lake Erie, Canada (SPAdes) (version 2) | ecosystem: Environmental > Aquatic > Freshwater > Lentic | place: Lake Erie, Canada | collected...
GGGAGCCTGTGCGCCCTGACGCTCGTGCTGTTCTGGCACTCCCCGCGCACGGCGCCGTGGCTGATGCTCGTCTGCTCGCCGGCTTTCCTGCTGTTCGCGCCGCTGTCGCCCGAGGGAGCGCTTCGCAAGGAGCTGTTCGGTCTCGTGGCGTTCGCACTGCTGGCCGTCGCGGTCCGCTTCCGATGGCGGGCACGTTCGCTCGTGGGTGTGGTCGTGCTGTTCGCGCTCGGATCGATCGCGCACGAGCTGACGGCGTTCATGTTGCCGGCGTTCGTCGTGCTCGTCCTGTGGGGTCACCGCGACGGTCTCTGGGGTCGACGGACTGCTCACGTCGCCGTCGGCGTGATCGCGGGAGTCGCGCTGGCGGCCGTCGTCTGGGCGCTCGCGTTCCCGGCAACCTCGGCGGACACGATCACGATCTGCGCGTCGTGGGTGCGCTCGGGCCTCGACCGCGGTCTCTGCACGGGGGCGCTCCGGTTCCACAGCAGGAGCCTGTCGGATTCGCTCGAACTGACGAAGGGCATGTTTCCCGGCTATCTGTCACTGGTGCCGCTCGTCGTCTTGAGCGTGGTGCCGTTCGTCGCGCTCGGTGTGCCACGGCGGATCTGGCGGTTGCTCGCCGTCACGTTCGTGGGGTTGCTCCCGCTGTTCCTGGCAGGGATCGACTACGGCCGCTGGATCTACGTCGCCATCGCGCTCGTGTCGCTCACCTGCCTCGCGACCTGGCCCCGCGGCGACGTGATCGCGAAGCGGGTTCCGGTCTGGACGGCGATCGCCTTCGTGGCGCTGTGGAGCCTGCCCTACGCGGGTCCGCAGACGAGCCACTCGCTGTTCGTGCAACTGCTCTCGCGCCCCGTGCGCAGCCTGATGGGGACGCCGGCGGGTGGCCCTGACTTCGGGCCCTGACCGATTGGCGACAAGACGGCGAATGACCAGGCGTTGGGCCTGGTCATCGCGGTGCGCCCCTGGGACTCGAACCCAGAACCTGCGGATGAAGCGGCCGTTCTCGATGCGACAGCGCTGGATGAAGCGGCCGTTCTCGATGCGGTGGAGTGCGCCCCCTGGGACTCGAACCCAGAACCTGCGGATGAAGCGGCCGTTCTCGATGCGGTGGAGTGCGCCCCCTGGGACTCGAACCCAGAACCTGCGGATTAAGAGTCCGTTGCTCTGCCATTGAGCTAGAGGCGCGTGTGCGGAGCCGCAGTGTAGGGAACCCCACGCTGCTTCTCCAACGTCGCCGTCCCCGAGGGGGCGGCGACGCACAGGCCCGAAGGCCCAGGGTGATCGACGGGACTCGAACCCGCGACAGCCAGTACCACAAACTGGAGCTCTACCAACTGAGCTACGACCACCATGTAACGCCCGACAGTTTGCCAGAGCGGCGCGCGAGTTCCACATCCTGATTTCCGTGCACGTTCGCACACGCCCGTTCACGACGCATTCCGTGGTGAGGTAGGCTCGTCAGAACGAAATCCGCAAGGAGCTTGGCATGAGTGCAACGGAATCCCTTCGCAACACCGAACTGGTGGATCGGGCCCGCCAGATCACGGCCCGGGAGCTGCGGGTGTACATCGATCGGACGCAGGGTTCCCAGCGCGCCACCGAGCGGGCCCGCACGGTGCTGCCCATGGGCGTGCCGTCGAGCTTCCAGGCCTACGACCCGCACCCCATCGTCGTGCGACGCGCGCAGGACGCGTGGATGGAGGACGTCGACGGCAACCGGTACATCGACTACGACATGGGCTACGGCGCGCTGTTCGCCGGCCACTGCCACCCGGCCGTGCGCGCTGCGGTCGAGACGCAGCTGGACAACGGCACCCTGTTCGTCACCCCGTGCGAGATGAACGCCGATGTCGCCGAGCTGCTGCGCGATCGATACGGCCTGCCGATGTGGCGGTTCACCAACTCGGGCACCGAGGCCACGATGGACGCGATCCGCGTCGCTCGCGGTGTGACCGGTCGGGAGAAGATCGTCAAGGTCGAGGGCGGCTACCACGGCCACCACGACGAGGTGATGATCTCGATGAAGCCGCCGATCAGCGAGGCCGGCCCCGCCGACTCGCCGCGGGCCATCCCGTCGACCGCAGGCATCACCCGCGCCGTGCTCGGTGACACGATCGTCATCCCCTACAACAACGCCGCTGCGCTCGAGCGGGTGCTGGCCGCCGGCGACGTCGCAGCGTTCATCGTCGAGCCCGTGATGGAGAACATCGGGATCTGCATGCCGCAGCCCGGATACCTGCAGGCGGTCCGAGAGATCACCCGCCGGTACGGCACGATGCTGATCTTCGACGAGGTCAAGACCGGCATCACCGCGGGATGGAGCGGCGCAACGGGTGCGCTCGGCGTGCTGCCCGACCTCGTCGCCCTCGCGAAGAGCATCGGCGGCGGCCTGCCGATCGGAGCGTTCGGCGGCTCGGCGGAGTGCATGGACCAGATCACCTCCGGCAAGGTGCTCCACCTCGGCACGTACAACGGCAACCCGCTCTGCATGGCGGCGACGAAGGCGGTGCTGTCCGAGGTGTGCACGCCGGAGGCGACGGCGCAGGTGATCGCTCGCAACACACGCCTCGTCGAGGCGTGCCAGCAGACCATCACTGCGGCGGGCCTGCCGGCGCACACCGTGCAATTCGGTGCGAAGGGCTGTGTCACATGGGCCGAGACACCGATCCAGAACTACCGCGACTACAAGGCGACCGACTTCGATCTCGCGTTCGCCCAGTGGTTGCACGGCATCAACCGCGGCGTGCTGCTGCCGCCGGGCCTCGACGAGCAGTGGCTCATCTCGGTGCTGCACACGGAGGACGATGCGATGCGCTACGCCCACGTGTTCCAGGAGTTCGTGGACGAGCTCACGGCCTGAGCCCGCCGGGTCGGCGGGCGGACCGATCCGGTCAGCTCAGCTCCAGCGACGCTCTTCGCGGTAGCGGTAGGTGCTGATCGGTGTGCTCCAGCGCCGGCTGCGGCCCATCCGGGCGGAGCTGGCGAACAGCGCGAGCCCGGCGGCTGCGAGCAGCAGCGAGAGGATGACGATCATCGTCGCCCCGTCGTCGGCGAGTCGCGAGGGGATCCGTGCCCACACGCTGTCGCTCAGCGCGGTCGGGAGGAACTTCGGCACGACGTAGCCGAACAAGGCGACGAGCGCAGCGAGCACGACGAGTCCGAGACCGAGGGTCCGCACGAGCGCCGCGCGCTCCGGATGAGCGAGGAAGCACAGCACCAGGAAGACGATGATGCCGATCCCCGACAACGGGACCAGCCATCCGACCACACCCTTCGCGGCCGACAGGGCGGTCACCTTCGGGACGTCGATGACGACCGGCGAGACGACCGCGGCGCGTTCGTCGCGCACCACGTCGACCAGCTGCTGCGACGTGATGATGACCGGCGTGGTCGAGTCGCCGATGAGGTGCGCGTGGGCATCGGCGAGGAGGCCGGCAAGCAGCTTCGCCCCGGCCTTCGTGGACGTGACCTGTTCGACGACGGCGGTGACGTCGGCGGGGCTGCGGTTGAGCTGCGTCGCTGTGGCGTCGGCGATGATCCGCACGACCTCGGCGCGGATCGTGGAGTCGCCCATCACGACCGCAGCTGCGTCGCGCGTGTTGCCCGGGGAGAACACGGTGCGGTTGAGGAGGAAACCGGAGAGGGCGAGGCAAGCGCAGACGAAGGCCGCGCCGAAGAAAAGTCCCGCGAAAGATCGTCGCACACGACCATTGTGACCGATTTGCTCCCGAACGGAGAACCAGGGTCCGCGGCGTAGCCTGAGCCCGTGGTCAGCACCCCGTCCGGTCGTCCAGCGGGTCGTGCGTCCGGTCGACCCGCCGATCGTTCGTCCCCTCGGTCGTCCCCTCGGTCGTCCTCTCGGTCGGCCGGCACCGCCGCGTCGACCACGGGTCATCCCGCCGGGCCGTCGACCGGCACCATGGTCGCCAGGGCGCTGGTGCTGCGGTGCCCGCAGTGCGGGAGCCGGCGCACGTTCCTGCGTGGTTGGTTCCGCCGCCACGACCGCTGCCGTACGTGCGGCATCGCGTGGCGCCGCGAGGAGGGGTTCGAGTTGGGTGCGCTCGCGCTCAACACGGTGGTCACCTTCACCGCACTCGCCGTTGCGATGACGGTCGGGTTCGTGATGACGTCGCCCGACATCCCGGTGCTGCCGTTCGTGGCGGGCCTCGCCGGCGTGGCAGTGCTGATGCCCGTGTTGATCTACCCGTTCACCTACACCGTGTGGCTGGCGGTCGACCTCCGGGTCCACCCGGCAGAGCGCGAGGAGCTCGATCGTGCCGCGGCGTTCGTCGCCACCGGCCGTGCCGATGCCGGGCTCGACCCGACGGCACGTCCGACGTCACCGGAGGCGTGAGCGTCGGCGCCCACCGGCCCGGTGCAGATCCTGCGGGTCGACGTGCCTGGTTCCTGCCACGACCAGAACGGAACGTCGGTTCATGTCGTGGCAGGAATCGCGATGATCGACATCGCCCGCCGTCACCGGAGGCGTGAGCGTCGGCGCTCGAGGTAGTCCCGCGCCTTCGTGCGGCCCTCGGGATCGGCGAAGCCGGCGCCGAGCGCATCGGCGTCCGCCCAGCTGCGACCGGTGCCGACCATCGACTCGGTCACGGCGTTGACGTGTGCCTTCGTCGCGAGCAGTGCGTACTTCGCCTTGCCCGCGAGCGTGACGGCCAGCGCCTCGACCTCGTCCACGAGACGATCGTCGGGGACCACGCGGTTGAGGAACCCGATGCGCTGCGCCTCGTCGGCGTCGAACGGGCGGCACGTCATCACCAGCTCCTTCGTGAGCGCAGGTCCGATGTCGCGGACCATCCGGGGGATCGCGCCCCACGTGAGCGGGATGCCGATGTCGACCTCCGGGATGACGAACCGGGTGGACGCAGCGGCGACGCGCAGATCGCACGCCGAGGCGAGGACGAAGCCGCCGCCGACGCACCAGCCGTGGATGCGGGCGATCGTGACGGCGCGCATCTCCTCGATCGCGCGAGCCATCCGGCCGCCCTGTTCACGCCCCTCGCGGTCGTTGCCGGCGTCCCCGCCGAAGCCGGCGAGGTCGGCGCCGGCCGACATCGCCCGCCCGGCGCCGGAGATGACCACGACCTTGAGCTCGTGATGGCGATCGAACCACCGCGCCGCCTCCTCCAGCTCCTCGAGGGTCTGCCTGCTGAGCGGATTGAGCTGGTCGGGGCGATCCAGCTGCAGCTCGCCGCGCTCGCCGTCGAGCTCGACGCGGATGGTCTCGAAGTTCGGTGCGTCCACGCCGGCCGACGTTACGCGAGGATGCTTGATCGAACGGCTGTTCGTAGTTACACTCCTGTCGTTCGATCGTTCCTCCGCCCGGTCAGGCAGCCTGCCGACACCGTGCCGGAACCCTGTCACACCCCCGCCGTACGGTGCGGGACAGCAATCGCAGCCACCCCGTCGTCGACGGTCCGGCTGCACGCAGCACCTTCGGCGCCGTGCGAATCGGCCCCAGGCACACACCCACGCCGGCCAGGTGGCCGGCACCACACGACACGACACGCCGAGATGGCACAGAGGCAGGAACGGAGCACATGATGAGCGGCAACGGGAACGATCGCGACAAAGCACTCGACATGGCATTGGCCCAGATCGACAAGCAGTTCGGCAAGGGGTCCATCATGCGGATGGGCGAGAAGGGGTCGCTCGCCATCGACACCATCCCGACGGGGGCGCTGTCGCTCGACCTCGCCCTCGGCGTCGGCGGGCTGCCGCGGGGTCGCATCGTCGAGATCTTCGGACCGGAGTCCTCCGGTAAGTCCACGCTCGCCATGCACGTCGTGGCCGAGGCGCAGCGCAACGGCGGCATCTGCGCCTACGTCGATGCCGAGCACGCGATGGATCCGATCTACGCGAAGGCGATCGGGGTGGACATCGACCAGCTGCTCATCTCGCAGCCGGACACCGGCGAGCAGGCGCTCGAGATCACCGACATGCTGATCCGCTCCGGTGCGCTCGACGTGGTCGTCATCGACTCGGTCGCCGCGCTCACCCCGCGAGCCGAGATCGAGGGCGAGATGGGCGACACGCACGTCGGCCTCCAGGCCCGTCTGATGAGCCAGGCGCTGCGCAAGCTCACCGCCAACCTCAACAAGACGAACACGATCGCGATCTTCATCAACCAGTTGCGCGAGAAGATCGGCGTCATGTTCGGTTCGCCCGAGACCACCCCCGGTGGCCGCGCGTTGAAGTTCTACTCGTCCGTCCGCCTCGACATCCGCCGCATCGAGAGCATCAAGGACGGCGCCGAGATCACCGGGTCGCGCACCCGGGTCAAGGTCGTGAAGAACAAGGTGGCCCCGCCGTTCAAGCAGGCCGAGTTCGACATCATGTACGGACGTGGCATCAGCCGTGAGGGTTCCCTGCTCGACATGTCGGTCGACATGGCGATCGTGAAGAAGTCCGGCGCCTGGTTCACCTACGAAGGCGAGCAGCTCGGTCAGGGCCGCGAGAACGCGAAGAACTTCCTGTCCGAGAACCCGGAGATCATGGTCGAGATCTCGGAGCGGATCCGCAAGATGGCCGGCATCGGCGAGGTCGAGGAAGGCTTCAGCGAGGCCGACGAAGCGCCGATCGAGATCGACTCCTGACCATCGACTCCTGACCATCGAATCCTGACGTCGTCGCCCGGCCGACCGTCCGGTCGGGTGACGACGTCCGCAGGTGATCGTCCGGGTGGCCGCCGCCGTCACGGCGTCCGCCCGGCTGATCTCCCAGAGCGGGCCCGGAGCCGCCAGGTAGCCTGACCGGCTGTGACCCGCAGCTACATCGTCCACACCTACGGGTGTCAGATGAACGAGCACGACTCCGAGCGGATCTCGGGGTTGCTCAGCGACGACGGTCTCGTCGAGGTCGACGACCAGGCCGATGCGGACGTGGTGGTGCTCAACACCTGCTGCATTCGTGAGAACGCCGACAACAAGTTGTACGGCAACCTCGGGCACCTCAAGAAGTGGAAGGAAGCCAAGGAGGGCCGCCAGATCGTGGTGTCCGGCTGCCTGGCGCAGAAGGATCGTGAGATCGTCCGGCAGCGGGCGCCGTGGGCCGACGTCGTGCTCGGCACGCACAACGTGCACCGGGCGAGCGAGCTGCTGCAGTTCGCCACCGTCAACGGCGCCGTCACCGAGATCTTCGACGAGGCGGTCATCGACGACCACGCACTGTTCCCGTCTGCGTTGCCGGCCAAGCGTGAGACGTCGTACAACGCATGGGTCACCATCCAGATCGGCTGCGACAATTCGTGCGCGTTCTGCATCGTGCCCAGCGTGCGCGGCGCCGAGATCAGCCGTCCGTTCGACGACATCGTCGGCGAGGTGCGCACCCTCGTCGCCCAAGGTGTCACCGAGGTGACGCTGCTCGGGCAGAACGTGAACAGCTACGGGCGCGACCTGCAGCTCACGGCTCGTCAGGGCGGCGACGCCGAGGCGCGGTTGCGTCCGTTGTTCGCCGAGCTGCTCGTCGCCGTCGGCGGGGTCGAGGGATTGCGCCGCGTGCGCTTCACGAGCCCGCACCCGAAGGACATGCGGCCGGAGACGTTCGCCGCGATGGGCTCCACGCCCGCGGTGTGCGAGCACCTCCACTACCCGCTGCAGTCGGGATCGGATCGCCTCCTCGGCGTGATGCACCGCGGCTACACCGCGGAGCGCTACCTCGACCGGTTGGCGCAGGCACGTGCCGCGGTCGACGATCTCGCGGTGTCGACCGACATCATCGTCGGCTTTCCGGGTGAGACCGACGACGACTTCGAGCGCACGCTCGAGGTGGCAGCGGCGGCCGAGTACGACTACGCCTACACCTTCCTGTTCTCGCCCCGTGAGGGAACGGAGGCGGCCACGATGGTCGACCAGTTCGTCGACGCTGCCGTGGCGGGAGAGCGGTTCGAGCGGTTGCGGGTGGTGGTCGAGCGCAGCGCGATCGCGAAGCACCGCGACCGGATCGGTCGGACCGAGGAGGTGCTCGTCGAGGGCCCGAGTCGCAAGGACCCGGCGCTGACATCCGCGCGAACCCGTCAGAACAAGCTCGTCCACTTCCGTTCGCCCACGCCGATCCGAACCGGCGCCTACGCGACCGTCGAGGTCACCGCCGCGGCACCGCATCACCTCGTCGGCGAGCTGCGCGAGGTGCTCAGCGAACCGACCCACAAGCGCCGGCTGCCCGTCTTCGCGGGGTGATCGAGACGACGCCGCCCGCATCGCTCGTCGTGCTCGGGCCCACGGCGAGCGGGAAGAGCGATGTCGCCATGGCGTTCGCGAGCGCGACGCCCGGCGCAGAGATCGTGGCCGTCGATGCGATGCAGGTCTATCGCCGAATGAACATCGGCACGGCCAAGCCCACCGCGGCAGATCGTGCGGCGGTGCCACACCACGGACTCGACCTGGCCGAGCCGTCCGCCGAGTTCGCCGTCGCCGAGTTCGCGGCGGTCGTCCGCACCGTCATGCGTGACATCGCCGAGCGCGGCGGTCTGCCCGTGCTGGTCGGCGGGACCGGGCTGTACCTGCGTTCGATCACCGACCCGATGGAGATGCCCGGCACCTGGCCCGCGATCCGTGCCGAGCTCGAAGCGCGGGCGACTGCCGAGGGGGTGGCGGTGTTGTTCGCCGAACTGCAGCTGCGTGACGCGACCGCCGCGGCGAAGATGGAACCGACCAATGTCCGCCGCATCGTGCGTGCACTCGAGGTCTGCACGGGCAGCGGTCGGGCGTTCAGCTCGTTCGGTCCCGGACTCGACTCGTACCCGCCGATCGAGCACCGGATGGTCGGTCTGCGCTGGCCCCGACCGCTCCTCGCGACGCGGATCGCCACCCGAGTGCACGCGATGATGGCCGCCGGCTTGCTCGGCGAGGTCGAGGCGCTCCTCCACGAGCCCGCCGGCCTGTCGCGCACGGCACGACAGGCGCTCGGCTACAAGGAGCTCATCGACCACCTCGAGGGACGGGTCGGTCTCGACGACGCCGTCGAGCAGGTCATCGTGCGGACGCGCCAGTTCGCGGTGCGCCAGGAGCGCTGGTTCCGCCGGGATCCGAGGATCCGGTGGGTGGACGTCACGGAGGACCCGGTCGTCGAAGCGCTGCCCGTGCTGCGAGACTGGGCAGCAGCATGAAGCTCGAACTGACCAAGCACCACGGGTTGGGCAATGACTTCCTCGTCGTGTTCCATCCGCTCGTGGACGACCTGCCCGAGCTCGCGCGCCGACTGTGCGATCGGCGCCGCGGCATCGGTGCGGACGGCCTGCTGGTCGGCGAGTCCGAGGACGGCTACGCCGCACGGATGACGCTGTTCAACGCGGACGGCAGTCGTGCCGAGATGAGCGGGAACGGCATCCGCTGCTTCGCGCAGGCGCTCGCTGCCCGGCGCGGTGACCTCACCCCGCAGCGGATCCTCACCGACGCGGGCGACCGTCTGGTGCACCTCACGGCCACAGAGCGCGACGACACGCTGGAGGTCAGCGTCGACATGGGCCCGGTGGAACCGATCGCGGCACCGGACGGCTGGGACAGCCTCGGCTGCCACCCGGACCGCCCCGTCGCACACCTCAGCCTCGGCAACCCGCACTCGGTCGTCGGCGTCGACGACGTGCTCGAGGTCGACCTGCTCGCACTCGGGCTCAAGGTGCCGGGGACCAACCTCGAGATCATCGAGCCAGGGCCGGAACCGGATGCCATCACGATGCGCGTCCACGAGCGCGGTGCCGGCATCACCGAGGCCTGTGGCACCGGGGCCAGCGCGAGCGCATGGGCCGCGGTGGCGTGGGGGCTCGTGCCGGCCGGCGCCGATGAAATCACCGTGCACATGGACGGTGGACGTGCAAAGGTTCGACTGCATCAGCCCAGCGCCGGCCGCGTCACGCTCGTCGGTCCGACGGTGCTGATCGCAGCGGTCACCGTCGACATCGATGACCGGTTCGCCGCCGATGAGGAGCACGCACACGCATGACCAGCCCATACAACGAAGCACTCGGCGCAACGCTCATCGAGCGGTCACGGCGTGAGCGCATCGTGCTGGTGGGCGTCACGTTGCCGGGTCACACCGACGAGGACACCGACGCCGGCCTCGACGAGCTCGCGCTGCTGATCGACACCGCAGGCGCGGACGAAGCCGGCCGGATGATGCAGCGCCGCGACTCGCCCGACCACACCTGGTACATCGGCAAGGGCAAGGTCGAGGAGCTGAAGGAGATCTGTCTCGCGGTCGACGCCGACACCGTCGTGTTCGACAACGATCTCAGCCCTGCACAGCAGTTCAACCTGGAGAAGGTGCTCGGTCGGACCGCGCTCGACCGGACCGCGGTCATCCTCGACATCTTCGGTCAGAACGCACACACCCTGGAAGGCAAGGCCCAGGTCGAGCTCGCGCTGCTGCGCTACCGCCTGCCGCGTCTGCGTCGAGGCGCCAAGGCCAACTTGTCCCAGCAGTCGGGCGGCATCGGCACTCGCACGAGAGGCAAGGGCGAGACGAAGCTCGAGACCGATCGTCGAACGCTCAGTCGGCGGATCACCAAGCTCGAGCACGACCTGGTGGACCTGAACCACACCCGCCAGCTGCAGCGCAAGAGCCGCAACCGCAGCGGCCTCGCTGCGGTGACGATCGTCGGCTACACCAACGCCGGCAAGAGCACGCTGCTCAACAAGCTGACGCAGGCCGGCGTGCTCGTCGAAGACCGTCTCTTCGCCACGCTCGATCCGACCACCCGCCGGCTCTCGTTGCCCGGTG
>Ga0209023_10007949_pt1 | contig 10733 bp, 9 predicted proteins | sample LakOneMetagenome_FD_187468 | JGI IMG/M metagenome (GOLD analysis project Ga0209023, IMG submission 187468) | Freshwater and sediment microbial communities from Lake Erie, Canada (SPAdes) (version 2) | ecosystem: Environmental > Aquatic > Freshwater > Lentic | place: Lake Erie, Canada | collected...
GCGGCACCTCGACCGGACCGTCGATCGAACTCGCCTACGAGCTCACCGAATGGTTCGCGCCGGAAGGCATGGTGCGGGCCTTCTTCACCTCGGGCGGATCGGATTCGGTCGAGACGGCGCTCAGGCTGGCCCGGCAATACTGGAAGATCCGCGGCCAGGGCGACCGGACGAAATTCCTGGCGCTGAAGAAGGGGTATCACGGCACGCATTTCGGCGGCGCCTCGGTCAACGGCAATGCCAATTTCCGGCGCAACTACGAGCCGCTGCTGCCGGGCGTCTTCCACACGCCGGCGCCGTGGACCTACCGCAATCCGTTCGACGAGACCGACCCGGCCAGGCTGGCGCAGCTCTGCGCGCGGGCGATCGAGGACGAGATCGCCTTCCAGGGCGCCGACACGATCGCCGCCTTCATCATGGAGCCGGTGCTCGGCGCCGGCGGCGTCATCGTCCCGCATGAGAGCTTCATGCCGATGGTGCGCGCGATCTGCGACCGCCACGACATCCTGCTGATCGCCGACGAGGTGGTGACCGGCTTCGGCCGCACCGGCGCCTGGTCGGGCTCGCGGCTTTCCGGGGTCAAGCCGGATTTCATGACCATCGCCAAGGCGATCACGTCGGGCTATTTCCCGCTCGGCGCGACGCTGATCGGCGCCAAGGTGGCGGACGTGTTCGAGGCGGACAAGACGAGCTTCGGCGCCATCGGCCATGGCTACACCTATTCGGGCCACCCGGTCGGTTGCGCGGCTGGCCTGGCGGCGCTCGCCGAGACCAAGCGGCTTGCCGTCAACGAGAACGCCGCCGCGCGCGGTATCGAGCTCGGCGAGGCGCTGGAAGCTCTGAAAGCCAAGCACGCGCTGGTCGGTGATGTCCGCTACAAGGGCCTGATGGCGGCGCTCGAACTGGTCTCCGACCGGGCCGCCAAGAAGCCGGCGGACAAGAAGACGATGGGCGTCGTCGCCGATGCCGCCTACGGGGCGGGCGTCATGCTGCGCGTCTCCGGCAACGCCATCATCCTGTCACCGCCGCTGATCATCTCGGCGGCCGATGTGGCGAAGATTGCCGAGGGGTTGGATGCGGGGTTGGCCGCTGCCGTGTGAGTAGTGAGTAGTGAAGATTTCGAGGTCCGGATCATTCAATCCGGCTTTATTCACTACCCACTACCTACCACTCACTCTTTCACGCCGCCACGCTGCCGGCGCCACGCCAACTGCCTGTCGGAAGAAGCGCGAGAAATAGGCCGGGTCGTTGAACCCGGTCTCATAGGCGATGTCCTCGACGGTGCGGATGGTGAAGAGCAGCAGGCGCTTGGCCTCGACCAGCCGCCTTTCGCCGATCGCCTGGCGCACGCCGCAACCCAGCACCTGATTGGCAGCCTTGTCGAGCAGATGGCGCGTCGTTGCGAGTTCCTCGACATAGCGTTCGACCGCCCAGTCGTCGCGGAAATGGCGGTCGATCAGACGCCGCAGCCTGCCGCCCAGCGCGACCGCCGGCGGCACCGTCACCGCGTGCGATTGCGCGTCGAGGCGGGCGATGCAGCTCAGCGCGACCGCGACCAGCGGCGGCAGGATTTTTTCCGCGCCGGCCCGTGCCTCGGCATATTCGGCCTGGATCATTCCGACAGTGTCGCCAAGCCGTTGCCAAAGCGGCGCCTCGCCGCGCCCGGTGACGAAAACCGGCTGATCGAACGGCAGTGCCGAATGCTCCGCGATGGCCGCAAGTGCGGCATCGGCGACCGAGACGACGACGGCGTCGGTGCCCGGCTCGATGTCGAAGCCATGTACGACGCCGCTTGGCATGAAGCTCACGGCCGGTGCTGAAAAACTCCAGGTTTCGTCCTCGATCCTGTAGATGCCGCGGCCACCCGTCCAGAAGGTGATTTGCGCCATCTGCGGATGCTTGTGCGCCACGACCCGGCCGCGATGCACCGAAGCGCGTTCCTGAACGGTTTCGACATGGAGAAAGCCGACATCGAGGAGCCGCGCGGGCTCGCCGTAGACGAAGAATTCCGGAATGACCGTCTGGCTCATGGGCTGCCGGAAAAAGTCCAAGTTGTTTTGCCCTTTCGTCTATAAACCTTTGCGGCCGACAGCGCTATCGTTAACGCGTTAAGGGAGGATCGAGATGCGATCGGAAGATTACCGGGCCGACAAGTCGCGGCCGTTCACGGGCGCCGAATATCTGGAGAGCCTGCGCGACGGGCGCGAGGTCTACATCAACGGCGAGCGCATCGCCGACGTCACCAGCCACCCGGCGATGCGCAATTCGGCGCGCTCGCTGGCGCGCCTCTACGACGCGCTGCATGACCCGGCCCAACAAGCCGTCCTGACTTCCCCTACCGACACCGGCTCGGGCGGCTACACCCACAAATATTTCCGCGTCGCCCATTCTCCCGCCGACCTTGCCGCGCAGCAGGGCGCGATCGCGCACTGGGCGCGCATGACCTATGGCTGGATGGGCCGCACCGCCGACTACAAGGCGGCGCTGATGAACACGCTCGGCGCCAATGCCGAGTGGTACGGGCCGTTCAAGGACAATGCCCGCGCCTGGCACAGCAGAGCCCAGGAAGCGGTGCTGTTCATGAACCACGCCATCGTTAACCCGCCCATCGACCGCCACAAGCCGGCCGAGCAGGTGAAGGACGTGTTCGTGCACATCACCAAGGAGAGCGATGCCGGCATCTGGGTATCGGGCGCCAAGGTGGTGGCGACGTCGTCGGCGCTCACCCACTACAATTTCCTGGCGCAGAGTTCGGCGACGGTCACCGAGGACCCATCGCTGTCGGTGATGTTCATCGTGCCGATGAACGCTCCGGGCATAAAGATGTTCTGCCGCGTCTCCTACGAGCAGACAGCCAACACCGTCGGCCATCCCTTCGACTATCCGCTGTCGTCGCGCTTCGACGAGAACGACGCCATCCTGGTGCTGGACAACGTCTTCGTCCCCTGGGAGGACGTGCTGGTGCTGCGCGACGCGCAGAAGATCCTGTCGTTCCATCCGGCATCGGGCTTCATGCATGGCTACTGCTTCCAGGGCTGCACGCGCTTTGCCGTCAAACTCGACTTCCTGGCCGGCCTGCTCGCCAAGGCCTTGCGCGCGACGGGCGGCGATGCCTTCCGCGGCAACCAGGCGGCACTCGGCGAGGTGATTGCGCTGCGCCACATGTTCTGGAGCTTCTCCAACGCCATGGCGTATAACCCCATCCCCTGGGCCAATGGCGCAGTGCTGCCCAATCTGGAGGCCGCGCTCGCCTATCGCACCTTCATGTCGGAAGCCTATCCGCGCGTCATCGACACCGTGCGGCGGGTAATCGCGTCCGGCCTCATCTACCTGCCCTCCTCGGCGCGCGATTTCGACAATCCCGAAATCGACCGCTACCTGGCGCAATATGTGCGCGGCTCGAACGACATGGGCCATGTCGAGCGCATCAAGATCATGAAGCTGTTGTGGGACGCGACCGGCACCGAGTTCGGTGGCCGCCACGCGCTCTACGAGCTCAACTATGCCGGCGCGCCGGAAGAGGTGCGGCTGCAGGTGCTGAAGGGCGCCGAGCGCGGCGGGCGGCTGAAGCAGATGGAGGAACTGGTCGACCAATGCATGGCCGATTACGACGAGAAGGGCTGGACGGGCGACACCTGGCTGCCGCCGCTCGCTGGCCGGGCCGGCTGAGGGAGGCCGGCCATGGAAGCGCCGATGGAAGCGCAAGTCTCCAGGCTGGAATTCCGCGAGGCGATGGCGCGGGTCTGCGCGCCGGTCAACATCGTCACCACCGATGGCCCGGCCGGGCGCGGCGGTTTCACCGCGACCGCCATGTGCAGCGTCTCCGACGACCCGCCGACGCTGCTGGTGTGCATGAACGAACGTTCCGCGCAGACGGGCATGTTCATCGCCAACCAGCGCTTCTGCGTCAACGTGCTGACGCAGTCGCACATGCATCTGGCGGGAAAGTTCGCCGGCGCCATCCGCGACATGGCCGAGCGCTATCAAGCCGCGCGCTGGCAGACCCTGCCGTCCGGCATGCCGGCGCTGCTTGACGCAATCGTCAGCTTCGATTGCGAGATCGGCGCGGTCAACAAGGTCGGCACGCACAATGTCATGTTCGGCCGCGTCGTCGACATCCGACACGGCAGCGACGAGGCGGCGCTGCTCTATGTCGGCCGCAACTACATGCAGCCGAGCGCGCTCGGAAGCTTTGGCGGGTGAGGAGCGGTCCGCTCGGCGGACGAAAAGCCAATTGCTGGGATTTTCGAGCGACGAACGCCCGGGGCCAGCGGCCGGCCGGCCCGCGCTATTCGGAAAGCGATTCGGACTGGATCAGGCTTTCCAGCATGTCGAGCAGACGTTCCTGTTGCTCGGCGCCGTAGCGCTTCTCGATCGCGTCGTAGATGGCGACGCGCTCGGGCGCCAGTTCCTCGATCAGCGCCAGCCCATCCGGGCTGATGGCGAGGAGCGCGCGCCGGCCATCGTCCTTGACCCGGTTGCGGGTGATGAACTGCCGCTCTTCCATGGCCTTGATGATGCGGGTGAGGCTGGGCGGCAGGATCGAGGCGCGATTGGCAAGCTCGGTCGCCTCGAGCGGCCCGCTTTCGGCAAGCACGCGCAGCACGCGCCATTGCTGCTCGGTGATGTCATGGCGGGCGAGCATCGGCCGGAAGTGCGACATGATCACTTCCCGGGCGCGAAGCAAAGCCATCGGCAGGGAGCGGCGAGTGCTGGGCGGCAGCAAGGTCAGGTCTCCGAAAATTCCAGTTCGAGCGGGATTCGCAACAGGCATGAGTTCAAGTCGAAGCTATATCCGCGATTTTGCCGGGTCGGCAATCCCGGTGTTACGACAGCGTCGACGCATAGAGAACGACGCTTGACATTCGGTCGTCAAGATGTAATTCACATGTTAATTACAAGACCGGCGACGCTGGCGGAGGATCCCTTGCCTCACATGGCAATCGAATATTCGGCGAATCTCGACGCGAAGGTGGATATGGGCGCGCTCTGCGAGATCGTTTCGCGCACCATACTCGACACCGGCCTGTTCGAGCCGGGCGCGGTGCGCGTGCGCGCCTTCCGCGCCGAGGCCTATGCGGTCGCCGACAGGCTGCCGGAGAACGGCTTCATCGACATGAATTTCCGCATCGGCAAGGGCCGGAGCGCCGCGGAGAAAAAAAGCGCCGGCGAGGCGATCTTCGCCGCGGTTTCCAATCACCTGGCGTCACTGTTTGCCACGCCGCATTTCGCGCTGTCGCTGGAGATCCGCGAGATCGACGCCGAGCTAAGCTGGAAGAAGAACGCCATCCATCCGCGCCTGCGCGGCAAGTGATCTAGAACAGGAACGACCCATGGCGGTACTGGACGACAACCTCAAGAAAGCCGAGGCCTATCTGGAGCGCTTCCGCAAGGACGGCGTGCTCAACCAGATCGGCGGCGAAGCCGTGGCTTCCGCCGACGGCTCTACCTTCGAGACGCTTTCGCCCGTCGACCTGAAGCCGCTCGCCACCGTGGCGCGCGGCAAGGCGGCCGACATTGACCGCGCCGCGAAGGCGGCGAAAGCGGCCTTCAAGGACTGGGCGGCGATATCGGGCGACGCCCGCAAGAAACTGCTCCACAAAGTAGCCGACGCCATCGTGGCGCGGGCCGAGGAGATCGCCTTCGTCGAATGCATGGACACCGGCCAGTCGCTGAAATTCATGGCCAAGGCGGCACTGCGCGGCGCCGAGAATTTCCGCTTCTATGCCGACCGCGCGCCGGAGGCGCGTGACGGGCGTTCGCTGAGAGCGCCGAACCAGCTCAACCTGACGACGCGGGTGCCGATCGGCCCGGTCGGCGTGATCACGCCGTGGAACACGCCCTTCATGCTGTCGACGTGGAAGATCGCGCCGGCGTTGGCGGCCGGCTGCACGGTGGTGCACAAGCCGGCGGAACTGTCGCCGCTCACCGCCCGGCTGCTGGTCGAGATCGCCGAGCAAGCCGGCTTGCCCAAGGGCGTGTGGAACCTCGTCAACGGCTTTGGCGAGGACGCCGGCCGGGCACTGACCGAGCACCCCGACATCAAGGCCATCGGCTTCGTCGGCGAAAGCCGCACCGGCTCGATGATCATGAAACAGGGCGCCGAAACGCTGAAGCGCGTGCATTTCGAGCTCGGCGGCAAGAACCCGGTCATCGTTTTCGCCGACGCCGACCTGGAGCGCGCGGCGGACGCCGCCGTCTTCATGATCTATTCGCTGAACGGCGAGCGCTGCACCTCATCGTCGCGCCTGCTGGTCGAGGCTTCCGTCCACGACAAGTTCACCGATCTCGTGGCCGAGAAAGCCAAGCGCATCCGGATCGGCCATCCGCTCGACCCCGAAACCGTGGTCGGGCCGCTGATCCATCCGGTGCATGAGGAGAAAGTGCTCTCCTATATCGAGATCGGCAAATCGGAAGGCGCGGTCGTCGCCGCCGGCGGCGGCAAGTTCGCCGGCCCAGGCGGCGGCTGCTATGTCAGCCCGACGCTGTTTACCGGCGCCACCAATAAGATGCGCATCGCCCAGGAGGAGGTGTTCGGGCCAGTCCTGACCGCTATGCCCTTCAAGGACGAGGCCGACGCGCTGGCGCTCGCCAACGACACGCAATACGGGCTCACTGGCTATCTGTGGACCTCCGACGTGACGCGCGCTTTCCGCTTCACCGATGCGCTTGATGCCGGCATGATCTGGGTGAATTCGGAGAATGTGCGGCATCTGCCGACGCCGTTCGGCGGCGTCAAGAGTTCGGGCATCGGCCGCGACGGCGGCGACTGGTCGTTCGACTTCTACATGGAAACCAAGAACATCGCGTTCGCCACGGCGCCGCATTCGATCCAGAAGCTCGGCGGCTGAGCGGAGACTTTCAATGGCCCTGCCCAAACCAAACCTCTACCCCGCCTTCAACATCGTTCGGCTCTCCCATGTCGAGCTTGCCGTCACGGACCTAGCCAAGTCGCGCGCCTTCTACGTCGACACGCTCGGCCTGCAGGTGACCGACGAGACCAGCGGCGCCATCTATCTGCGTGCGCTGGAGGAACGCGGCCATCACTGCATCGTGCTGCGCAAGGCAACGGCGCCGGAAGCCCGCGACCTCGGCTTCAAGGTCTATTCCGACGAGGACCTCGACAAGGCCGCGCATTTCTTCAAGGGCAAGGAATTGCCGGTGGAATGGGTCGAGCGACCCTACCAGTCACGCACCTTCCGCACGCGCGATCCGCACGGCGTCCCGCTCGAATTCTATTCCAAAATGGATCGGCTGCCGCCGATCCATCAGAAATATGCGCTCTACAAGGGCGTGAAACCGCTGCGCATCGACCACTTCAACTGCTTCTCGCCGAATGTCGATGAATCGGTGGCCTTCTACAACGAACTCGGCTTCCGCGTGACCGAATACACCGAGGACGCCGAAACCGGGAAGCTGTGGGCCGCGTGGACGCACCGCAAGGGCGGCGTGCACGACATCGCCTTCACCAACGGCGTCGGCCCGCGCCTGCACCACGTCGCCTTCTGGGTGCCGACGCCGCTCAACATCATCGACCTGCTCGACCTGATGGCGACCACCGGTTGGCTGCCGAATATCGAGCGCGGCCCCGGCCGGCACGGCATCTCCAACGCCTTCTTCCTCTACGTCCGCGATCCAGACAACCATCGCATCGAGATCTACTGCTCGGACTACCAGACGGTCGATCCGGACCTGGAGCCGATCAAATGGGACCTGAAGGACCCGCAGCGCCAGACGCTGTGGGGCGCGCCGGCGCCCAGGAGCTGGTTCGAGGAAGGCAGCGTGTTTGCAGGCGTGAAGCCACGCCCGTCCGATTTGGCAGCATCGCCGATTATTGCGCCTTGAGCCGATATTTTTCGATGACAGCGTTCCTTCGCGCCCCCCTCTGTCCTGCCGGACATCTCCCCCACTTGGGGGGAGATTGGCCGTCACTTCCGCCTTCGCCAATTTTCAACGTTGCAAGAAAAGCGCCGACCGCGCGGCCAGCCAATCTCCCCCCTTGTGGGGGAGATGTCCGGCAGGACAGAGGGGGGCGCCGTAGAACGCGACGCTTACGGTTGGCCGACAGGAACGACAGTGGAGCTTCAGCATGAGCATGGCGCGCCTCGCCACCTTCACCATTGGCGGCAAGACGCGCTACGGCGCGATTACCGACAAGGGCGTCGTCGATCTTTCGGCGCGCCACGCGCAGTGGCCGACGCTTCGCGAAGTGATCGAGGCCGGCGCGCTCAGGCGGCTTGCCGAGGAGGCGGAGGCTTTCGCGGCCGATTTCCGGGTCGAGGACATCGCCTACGAAATCCCCGTCCCCTCCCCCGAAAAGATCATCTGCGTCGGCGTCAATTATCCGGACCGCAACGAGGAGTATAAGGACGGCCAGGCGGCACCCTCGAACCCTTCGCTTTTCATCCGTTTCCCGCGCTCGTTCGTCGGCCACGGCGCGCCCCTGGTGCGGCCGCCGGAATCGCCGCAGCTCGACTATGAGGGGGAGATCGTCATCGTCATCGGCAAGGGCGGCCGGCGCATCGCCGAGGCCGATGCGCTCGACCACATCGCCGCGCTCTCGCTGTGCAACGAAGGCACGATCCGCGACTGGGTGCGCCACGCCAAGTTCAACGTCACGCAGGGCAAGAATTTCGATCGCACCGGCTCGATCGGGCCGTGGCTGGTGCCGTTCATCGACGAAGCGCAGATCGCCGACATCGCGCTCGTCACCCGCGTCAACGGCGAGGTGCGACAGCAGGACCGCACCGGGCGCATGATCTTTTCCTTCCGCAAGATCATCAACTACATCTCGACCTTCACCACGCTGGCGCCCGGCGACGTCATCGTCACCGGCACCCCGACCGGCGCCGGCGCGCGCTTCGATCCGCCGATCTGGCTGAAGCCCGGCGACGTGATCGAGGTCGAGGCGGACGGCATCGGACGGCTCAGCAACGGCGTCGTCGACGAAGGAGCCGGCCGATGATGACGGAAGCAGAAGTCGAGGACGCGGCGCGCCGGCTGTTCGAGGCCGAGCGCGACCGCCGCCAGATCAGGCTGCTCAGCCTCGATTTTCCGCAAGCGACGATGGACGACGCCTACCGTGTCCAAGCGGCGCTGGTGAAGCGCAAGGCTGCTTCCGGCCTCACCATCAAGGGCTGGAAGATCGGCCTCACCTCCAAGGCGATGCAGTCAGCGCTCAATATCGACATTCCGGACTCCGGCATCCTGTTCGACGACATGTTCTTCGAGGACGGCGGCATGGTTCCGGCAGGCCGTTTCATCCAGCCGCGCATCGAGGCCGAGATCGCCTTCGTCATGAAGGCAACACTCGCCGGCGCGGACATATCGGTGGATGACGTGCTCGACGCCACCGACCACATCACGCCGGCGCTGGAAATCCTCGACACCCGCATCGAGCGGGTGAATAAGGACACCGGCAAGATCCGCACATTCTTCGACACGATCTCCGACAATGCCGCCAATGCAGGCATAGTCGTCGGTGGCCGCAAGGCCGGTCCTCGCGAGGCGGACTTGCGCTGGATCGGCGCCATCGTCTCGCGCAATGGCGAGGTCGAGGAGACCGGGCTCGGCGCCGGCGTGCTCGACCATCCGGCAAAAGGCATCGCCTGGCTCGCCAACCGGCTGCACAAGTACGGCATGAAGATCGAGGCCGGACAGGTCGTGCTGTCGGGCTCGTTCATCCGACCGGTCGAATGCCGGCATGGCGACCGGATCGTTTCGGATTTCGGCCCGTATGGATCGATCCGCATCGCGTTCGCCTGATCGGCGCATTCCCAGCACATCAAAGAAAAAGGCCGGGCGCAAAAGCTGCCCGGCCAGGAATGAAGGTCATAACCTTCAGAGGGGAACATCGCCCGGCGCAATGGGAGGAAAACACCGAGCGATGGGCTATATGTGGGGCCGGAGCGGTGTATTTTCCACGAACGAAATTCCAAAAATCGACAAAAAGGCGAAAAAATCTCGCCCTTGAGGCACGAAATCGTCAGCCGGCAGCCGTCGCTTTTTCCAGAAGATCGGCATAGTGCCGCCGCGCCACGTCGGGATGCGACCTCAGACGGCTTTTCAGCACATTGGTTCCGACGTTGCGGAACAGCGGGTTGTCGGGGTCGCTTGCCGGCCCGCGCGCTTCGGCCGCCAGTTCCTCCGGCAGGTCGAGCAGCGGGATCGTGGCGTCGAGCCGGGCGCTGAAGAAAAACGGCACGGAAATCCTCTCGACGCCGGGCGGCGGCGTGACGACGCGATGAACGGTCGCCCTGAGATAGCCGTTGGAGGCCAATTCGAGCAGCTCGCCGATATTGACCACGAGGGTGCGAGGAATGGGATCGACGTTGACCCATTGCCCGTCATATTCGACCTGCAGCCCTTTGTTCTCATCCTGCAGGAGCAGGGTCAGGAAGCCACCGTCCTTGTGCGCGCCGACGCCCTGGTCGTCGCCCGTGGCGTCACGGCCGGGATAGCGCACGATCTTCATGCGATGGTTGGGCTCGCCTCGATAGATCGGATCGAACGCATCTTCCGGTTGATCGAGCGAAAGCGCGAAGGCCTTGAGCAGGCGGATGGCCACCTCGGTCGCCTTGGACTGCCAGGCAAGCAGCGCCGGCTTCAGTTCCGGCAGCGCCGCCGGCCATTGGTTAGGCCCTTGCAGCCGCGTCCAGGCCGGCACGCCCGGCCCCTGCGGGATCGCCGAGCGCTCAACGCCGATGTCGAGTTGCTCGCGCCAATCCGCCTTGCCC
>Ga0209023_10007950_pt1 | contig 10733 bp, 8 predicted proteins | sample LakOneMetagenome_FD_187468 | JGI IMG/M metagenome (GOLD analysis project Ga0209023, IMG submission 187468) | Freshwater and sediment microbial communities from Lake Erie, Canada (SPAdes) (version 2) | ecosystem: Environmental > Aquatic > Freshwater > Lentic | place: Lake Erie, Canada | collected...
CGTGCCCGCCGTGTTCGAACGGCTGCCGCAGATCACGCTCGAGGTCATGTACGGCGAGCTCGACGGCACGTTCCCCAACCACCCGGCGGACCCGCTGCAGCCCGCCAACCAGCGCGACCTGCAGGCCCGCGTCGTCGCCGGTGGCTTCGACATCGGCCTCGCATTCGACGGCGATGCGGATCGCGTGTTCGTGGTCGACGAAGCCGGTCGCGGCCTCAGCGGCAGCACCACCACGGCCCTGCTCGCTGCCGGGGTGCTGCGCAGCAACCCGGGTGCCACGATCCTGTACAACCTCATCTGCTCGCGCGCCGTCCCGGAGGTCATCCGTGAGCACGGTGGTGTGCCGGTGCGCACGAAGGTCGGTCACAGCTTCATCAAGCAGCGCATGGCCGAGACGGGCGCCGTCTTCGGTGGCGAGCACTCGGCTCACTACTACTTCCTGAAGAACTTCCGCGCCGACAGCGGCCTGATCGCCAGCATGCTCGTGCTCAACGAGGTCAGCCGGGCGCAGACCGATCTGTCCGTCGTGCGCAAGCCGTTCGAGCGCTACTCGTCGAGCGGCGAGATCAACACCCACGTCGCCGACACAAAGGCCACCATCGCCCACGTGGCCGAGGCGTTCAGCGAGTTCGCACAGGATGATCTCGATGGCCTCACGGTGGACTGCGGCCCGTGGTGGTTCAACCTGCGGCCGTCGAACACGGAGCCGCTGCTGCGCCTCAACCTCGAAGCCCCGAACCGCGACGACTGCGATCAGCGCGTGGCGGAACTGCTCGCCCTGATCACCAGCCTGTAACCCTTACCCGACCCCGACCTCCAAGGACTGCTGCCATGGCACTCGACCCCCGCCTCCTGGCCGTGCTGGCCTGCCCCGTCGACAAGGGCCCGCTCTACGACCTGGGCGACGACAACGGCCTGTACAACCCCCGTCTGCGCCGCCGCTACCTCGTGCGCGAGGGCATCCCGGTGATGCTGCCCGACGAGGCCGCGACAGTCGCCGACGCCGAGGCCGAGGCACTCGACGCACGCATTGCCGCCGGTGAGCTGCAGCCCACCTTCACGGCCTGATCCACCCGTACTGTCGCTCGCTGATAGCCTCTTGCGAGGGCGTGACGGTCGAGCCGTACTGGCTAGGTCGAGAAGATTGGTGTTGGCATGAAGCGTTCAATCCTGTTGCGGCAAGCCCTTGCGGCCATGGTGCTGGTCGGGGCGGTCGCCGTTCCCGTGGCGCCGGCGGTGTCGCCCGTGGCCGCAGCGGCCACGTGCACGTGGTGTGCCGGCGGAGAGTTCCACCCCCTCACCCCGGCGCGCATCTTCGAGACCCGTAACTCGCCCACGCCGATCAACGATGTCGCGCCGCTGGGTGCCAAGCCGCTCACGCCGGGCACCGACACCTTGTTCGACATCCAGTTGCTCGGCCTGGGCGGCGTGCCCGCCAGCAGCTCCGACGTGTTGGCCGTTGCCGCCAGCATCACCGTCGTCAACCCCACCCGTGAAGGCCACCTCGGTGCCTATGCATCCGGCTCCCCGTCCGTGAACTCGGTGCTGAACTTCCGTGCATTCCAGAACGTGCCGAACCTCACCATCCTGCGGCCCGGTGCCAATGGCAAGGTCACGATCCTGATCCACGACGGCACCGCCCTTCCCGGCACGGTCAACGTGTTCATCGACGTGTCCGGCTGGTGGAGCACCAGCAGCTACGACGCCGGCACGCCCGGCAACATCGACGACGAGCGTGGTGCCCGCCTCGAGGCCCCGTCCACGCCCGGTCGCATCGTCGACACCCGCTCCGGTGCGCCGCTCGGTGCCGGCGGCGATCTGGCCGTCACGGTTCGCGGCGCGAAGGTGCTCAACACCAACACCACGATCGTTCCCGACGACCCGGCGGTGGTCGGTGTCCTCGCCAACCTGACGGCGGTCACGCCGAGCGCGCTCACGTACCTGTCGGCCGTGCCCGATGCCACCTCGCCGGGCTCGCCGCCGGCCACCTCGAACCTCAATGTGGTCGCCGGCCAGACGAAGGCCAACCTCGTGCTGGTGCCGGTCGGCGCCGACGGCAAGATCCACATCTTCAACTCCAACGGCTCCGTGCACGTACTGATCGACATCATGGGCGTGCTCGTCACCGGTCGGGCGGAGCCCACACGTCTGGGCCGCGTCGTGCCGCTGACCGCACCGTTCCGTGTGCTCGACACCCGCAAGGCCCAGTGGGGCGCCGTCCCGCTCGGGCCGGGCCAGGCCGAGGACTGGAGCTTCGCCAGCTTCGCCAACAGCGTGGTCATCGGCGGTGCCGCAGTCGGCAAGCAGTCGGCGTTGTTGGGCAACCTCACCAATGCCAGCCTCACCCGCCAGTACCCGACGCAGGGTGTGGACCCCGGCTACCTGACGCTGTGCCCCGGCACCTGCCCGGTCAACGCCCAGGGTTTCCCGACCTACTCCAACCTCAACAGCACCGAGGCCGGGCCGATCCCGAACATGACATTGGTGCCCTACGGCACCAACTACGCCGTGCGGGTGTTCAACCCGCGTGGCTACGCGCACTACATCCTCGATGTCAGTGCCGTCGTGCTCGCCGACTGAACGGCTAGACTCGGGGCCCGTTCGGGCTGATCAGAGAGCTGCCAGTTGGCACCGGCCCGGTTCCAACCACGTGGGTGCCGAAGAACGGCCCCAGCAATTCGTGCTTTCCTCGGAGGAACCACCATGTCCACGCTCGCTGAGCGCCGCGATTACCGCGTCGCCGATCTCTCCCTTGCCCCGTTCGGCCGCAAGGAAATCCACCTCGCCGAACACGAGATGCCGGGCCTGCGCGCCCTGCGCAAGGAGTTCGGCCCGCTGAAGCCGCTGGCCGGCGCCCGCATCTCGGGCAGCCTGCACATGACCATCCAGACCGCGGTGCTGATCGAGACGCTCGTCGAGCTCGGCGCCGAGGTCCGTTGGGCCAGCTGCAACATCTTCTCCACCCAGGACCACGCGGCCGCAGCCGTGGCCGTCGGCCCCCACGGCACCCCGGAGGACCCGCAGGGCGTGCCGGTGTTCGCCTGGAAGGGCGAGACGCTGGAGGAGTACTGGTGGTGCACCGAGCAGATGATGACCTGGCCCGCCGGCCCCAACGGCGAGCCGAACGAAGCCAACATGATCCTCGACGACGGCGGCGACGCCACGCTGCTGCTGCACAAGGGCGTCGAGTTCGAGAAGAGCGGTGAGGTCCCGGACCCGACCACTGCCTCGAACGCCGAGTTCGCGCTGGTGCTGGGCCTGCTGCAGCGCAGCCTGCGCACCGACCCCACCAAGTGGTCGCGCATGGCCGCCTCGATCAAGGGCGTCACGGAAGAGACCACCACCGGGGTCATGCGCCTGTACAAGATGCACGAGCGCGGCGAGCTGCTGTTCCCGGCCATCAACGTCAACGACTCGGTGACCAAGAGCAAGTTCGACAACCTGTACGGCTGCCGTCACTCGCTGATCGACGCCATCTGCCGCGCGACCGACGTGATGATCGCCGGCAAGGTCGCCGTCGTCGCCGGCTACGGCGATGTGGGCAAGGGTTGCGCCCAGGCGCTGAAGGGCCAGGGCGCTCGCGTGATCATCACCGAGGTCGACCCGATCAACGCGCTGCAGGCCGCGATGGAGGGCTACCAGGTGACGGTGATCGAAGAGGTCGTCGGCAGCGCCGACATCTTCGTGTCGGCCACCGGCAACGACCACATCATCACCGCCGAGCACATGACCAACATGAAGCACAACGCGATCGTCTGCAACATCGGCCACTTCGACAGCGAGATCGACATGGCCGGCCTGGCGCGCAGCGGTGCCACCCGCGACGAGCTGAAGCCGGGCACCGACCTCTGGACGTTCGACGACGGCCACAGCGTGATCGTGCTCGCCGAGGGCCGTCTCGTGAACCTGGGCTGCGCCACCGGCCACCCGAGCTTCGTGATGAGCTGCTCGTTCAGCAACCAGGTCATCGCCCAGATGGAGCTGTTCAACAACCTCGACAAGTACCCGCTCGGCGTGTACGTGCTGCCGAAGAAGCTGGACGAGAAGGTTGCCGCGCTGCACCTCGACGCGCTCGGCGTGAAGCTGACCAAGCTCACCGACGAGCAGGCCGAGTACCTGGGCGTGGACCCCAGCGGCCCGTTCAAGAGCGACCACTACCGCTACTGAGGGTGACGGCCGATCACGGCCGCACCACCAACGCTGGACGACGGGCGACCACCTCGGTGGTCGCCCGTCGTCGCGTCTGCCCGCAGGTGCTCCCTGCCCCACGTGCGCTCTGCCCGCAGGTGCGCTCTGCCCGCAGGGGCTCCCTGTGCGGCCGGTGACCGGTGCGGTCAGCCCGGCAGGAGGGAGTCGGTCGGGGGCGGGCCGGTGGGCGCCGGGTCGGTCGAGTCGGTGAGGGTCGGGTCCGTGGGGTTCGTGGCGCGCGGCGACGCCGGCAGGCCGAGGGCCTCGCCGATCATCGTCAGCTGGGCAGGTGCGACGCTGCGCCAGTAGGCGCCGTCGTGGAAGCCTGCGCTGAACCGACCGAGGTTGGCGGCGGGAAGGCCCTTCGCGAAGTCCTTCGCCGCGCCGAGGAAGCCGTCGTCGGTCCCGCAATCCACCCTCACACGCAGCATCGACAGCTGCTCGCGGTGGGCGAACACGTCGTGCTTCGCATAGTCGTCGGCATCGTCGAACGCGCCGCCGGAGGACTGGCCGAAGCTGTGCCACAGCGCGGGGCTGGCGGCCACCACGGCGCGGAAGTACTGCGGGTGCTGCTCACCGAACAGCAGCGCGCCGTAGCCGCCCATCGACCAACCGATCACGGCGCGCGGCAACGACGCGTTCAAGGTGGTGTCGACCAGTGGCAACAGCTCCTGGAAGACCATCGACATCGGGTCGCGGCCGTCCTTGCGCGGGTGCCAGTAGGCGGAGTGGTCGCCGTCGACGCTGACGATCGCGAGCGGCAGCCCCAGCGAGGCGGCGACGTCGTGCAGATGTTCGTTCTCGAACGCCGCGGTGTGATCGCCGTTGCGACCGTGCAGGCACAGCAGCACGCCCTTGGCGCCGCCGGGTGGGACTGCCATCGCCCATGTCACGGGCTTGGGCATGAACGCCGACTGCAGCTCCTGCGTGACGACCGGCCAGTTCGAGGCGGGCACGTGGTGGTCGGGGCTGCTCACCAGCCCGACTGCATGCAGGGCCTTGCGTGGGCCGACCACTTCCACCCCGATGGCACCCACGGCCACGGTGCTGGCGGCGCCGAGCAGGAACGTCCGACGGGAGATCATCGGCGGGCAGCGTAACGAAGGCTGCGCCGTCGAGCAGGTCGCGGCGCCTGCCGTCAGTGCGCGGTGGCGAGGACGGTGACGTCGCCGCGCAGGCGCAGGCGGGGGAGGAAGACCTGCACCAGCGGGCCGATACCGAAGGTGAACGCCACGGTGCCGATGCCAATGCTGCCACCGAGCGCGAGGCCCACGACCAGCACGGTCAGTTCGATGACCGTGCGGGCGACGCGCACGCTGATGCCCCGCTTCGACAGACCGAGCATCAACCCGTCGCGCGGGCCGGAACCCAGGCCCGCGCCGATGTACAGACCGCTGCCGAACGCGATCGACAGCAGGCCGCCGAGCAGGTACAGCGCCCGCGGCACGAGCAGATCGGTGTGGGGCAGATGCTTGCCGATCAGGAACACCACCAAGCCGATCTCCACCGCGTTCAGCAGTGTGCCCAGGCCCATGCGTTCGCGCAGCGGGATCCACAGCAGCAGGATGAACACGCCGGCGATCTCGATGACGATGCCCACGGGGATGCCCGTGTGGTTGCTGATGCCCTGGTGGAAGACGTCCCACGGGGCCAGGCCGAGCTTGGCGGTGAGGAAGCAGCTGATGCCCAGGCCGAACAATGCCAAGCCGCCGATGCAGCGGAGCAGCCGTTCGAGCATGCGGTCCCCGGGGAGCGGTTGGAAGAGGTTGCGCAACCGCGAGCCGGCGGCGGACGACGTGGCGGGGGCCGCAGGGACCGCCGGGTTCTGCGTCGGGTCGTCGGACGGTCGGTCGAGCACGGGGCGACGCTACCGGAACCCTGTCACACCCTCCTGGTACCAATTCCACCATGTTCTTCGCCACGCTCTGCGCCGGTTGCAATCAGCCCGGTGCGTCTCTGTGCAACCGCTGCCGCTTCTCGCTCGCCAGTGCATCGTCCCAGGTCAGCGAGACCGGCATCATCGCCGCGCTGCCGTTCGAGGGGGTCGCGCGCCAGGTCGTGCACGGCCTCAAGTACCGCAACCGCCGCCTGGTGGCCCGCCAGCTGGCCCGTCTCATGGTCCGCCGCATCCGCCTCGGCCGGGTCGATGTCGTCACCTGGGCGCCCACCAGCGGCCAGCGTGCACGCAGCCGCGGGTACGACCAGGCGGAGCTGTTGGCTCGTGCGGTCGCCGCCGAGTTGGGCGTGCCGTGCCGCCGCCTCCTGTACCGCAGCCACGGCGGCACCTCGCAGACCGGGCACAGCCGTGCAGAGCGGTTACACGGTCCGTCGTTCCGGGCACGGAGCGGTCGTGGTCCGGTGCGCGTGCTGCTGGTCGACGATGTCGTCACCACAGGGGCCACCCTCACGGCGGCGCGCGACGCGCTGTTGCAGGCCGGGGTCGACTCGGTCGTGTGCCTGGCGGCCGCGGCCACCCCGTCGGCGCTTCAGTCGATGAAGCCGGCCCAGCGGCGCACGGTCTCGATGGCACCTGCCTGGTCGTCCTCCACCAGCACACCGCGTATGCCCACGCCCTCGGCCGCGGTCACGTTGGTCGGCACGTCGTCCAAGAACGCGGTGCGGCCGGCCTCGGCGCCGAGCCTGGCCAAGGCCAGCTGATAGATCGCCGGGTTCGGCTTGCGCAGGGCGACCTCATGGCTGTCCACCACGTCGTCGAACCAGGCATCGAAATCCATCATCGAGCGCCAGTGCGGCTTGAACTCGGCCACGTTGTTGGTCAGCACGCCCAGCCGGAAGCCGGCGCCGCGGAGCTCCTCGACCAGCGCGATCATCGGCTCGCTGCGGGTGAACACGATGCTGGTCGCCGCGCCACCGGGCGGCGGTGGCGGCACGGGAATGCCGGCTTCGGCCAGGGCTGCCTTGTTGAGCAGGCGGTTCTCCTCCAGCGTGATCTCGCCACGTTCCAGCCGGTGCCACGGGTGGTCGCCATCGGCGCCGTAGTCGCCGAGGAAGATGCGCTGCACGGCCTCGGCGTGCTCCGGTGCGAACCGGCGGCTGAAGTCGCTGTGGCGGCCGGTGAGGGCCAGCACGCCGCCCACGTCGAAGATCACGGTGTCGATCACTGCCGGGGGCATGGCGGGCAGTCTGTCGCATGGGTCCAGAGGGCGTCGAACCGTGCCCCGCCGCGCCGTGGCGCGGGCGAGCAGCGGGGTGTGCCCACCGCTGCCGGCGGGGGCATGCCAAGGCTCGCGGCAGGCCCGCCGGTAGGCTCCCTACCCGCATGGGCATCCTCGACAAGATCCTCCGCGCCGGTGAAGGCAAGAAGCTGAAGGCCCTCGAGGGCCTCGTTCCCGACATCAACGCGCGCTCCGCCGAAATGGCGGCACTCTCCGACGACGCCCTCCGTGGCAAGACCGCGGAGTTCCGTGGCCGCATCGAGCGCGGCGAGAGCCTCGACGACCTGTTGGTCGAGGCGTTCGCGGTCGTCCGCGAGGGCGCCACCCGCGTCATCGGCCAGCGTCACTTCGACGTGCAGTTGATGGGCGGCGCCGCCCTCCACTTCGGTTGGGTCGCCGAGATGAAGACGGGCGAGGGCAAGACCCTCGTCAGCACCCTGCCCGCCTACCTCAACGGGTTGGGCGGCAAGGGCGTGCACGTCATCACGGTCAACGACTACCTGGCCCGCTTCCACGCGGAGTGGATGGGTCGCATCCACAACTGGTTGGGCCTGGAAGTCGGCCTGATCATCCCCGGCTTCAAGGAACGCCCGGAGGAGAAGCGTCACAGCTACGCCGCCGACATCACGTACGGCACCAACAACGAGTTCGGCTTCGACTACCTGCGCGACAACATGGCCAACACGTTGTCCGACAAGGTGCAGCGCGGCCACAACTTCGCCATCGTCGACGAGGTCGACAGCATCCTCATCGACGAAGCGCGTACCCCGCTCATCATCTCCGGCCGCGTCGCCGACGCCGCCAAGCTCTACTACCGCTTCGCCAGCATCGTGCGCGGCCTGCGCCGCGACGTGGACTACGAGGTGGAAGAGGACAAGCGCGTCGTCGTGCCGCTGGAAGCCGGCATCGAGAAGGTCGAGCAGGCGCTCGGCCTGGAGAACCTGTACGACGAAGTGCAGCAGAACCTGGTGCACCAGCTGGCCGTGGCCTTGAAGGCCAAGGAGCTGTACAAGCGCGACAAGGACTACATCATCGCCGGTGGCGAGGTGAAGATCGTCGACGAGTTCACCGGTCGTGTGCTCGAGGGTCGTCGCTGGAGCGAAGGCATCCACCAGGCGGTGGAGGCCAAAGAGGGCGTCAAGATCAAGGAAGAGAACCAGACGCTCGCCACGATCACGCTGCAGAACTACTTCCGCATGTACGACAAGTTGGCCGGTATGACCGGTACCGCGCAGACCGAGGCCGCCGAACTGGGCAACACCTACGAGCTGCAGGTCGTGCCGATCCCGACCAACAAGAAGGTCGTTCGCGTCGACCAGGCGGACCTGATCTACAAGACCGAAGACTCGAAGTTCGGCGCCGTCGCCGACGACATCGCCGCCAAGTTCGAGAAGGGCCAGCCGGTCCTGGTCGGCACGATCAGCGTCGAGAAGAGCGAGCACCTGTCGCGTCTGCTCACCAAGCGCGGTGTCGACCACGAGGTTCTCAACGCCAAGCAGCACACGCGTGAAGCGATGATCGTCACCCAGGCGGGTCGTCTGCACGCCGTGACCGTGGCCACCAACATGGCCGGTCGTGGCGTCGACATCCTGCTCGGCGGCAACCCCGAGGGGCTGGCCCGTCACGAGGTGCTGAAGGAAGGCCACGACCCCGCTGTCATGGTCGACGACTTCACCCTGCCGGTCCCGCTCGACGAGATGCCCGACGAGTTCAAGGAAGCCCGCACGAAGGCGTTCGCCCGCTACGACGAGTTGCTCGCCGAGCTGAAGGTCTCCTGCCGGGCCGAGGGCGACAAGGTCCGCGAGCTCGGTGGCCTCTACGTGCTGGGCACGGAGCGCCACGAGAGCCGCCGCATCGACAACCAGCTGCGTGGCCGCAGCGGCCGTCAGGGCGACCCCGGCGAGAGCCGTTTCTACCTCAGCCTCGACGACGAGCTGATGCGCCTGTTCGCCACCGGCGCGCTCAGCTGGGTGATGGGCCGTGCCCTGCCCGACGACGAGGCGATCGAAGCGAAGATGGTCACCAAGGCCATCGAGCGGGCCCAGACCACGGTCGAGCAGCGCAACGCCGAGATCCGCAAGAACGTGCTGAAGTACGACGAAGTGATGAACGAGCAGCGCAAGGTCATCTATGCGCGCCGCGATCAGATCCTCGAAGGCGCCGACCTGAAGACCGCCGCGATGGAGTACATGTCCGACGCGATGGATGCCTTGATCGACACCCACTGCGTCAGCGAAGCCCCCGACGAATGGGACCTCGACGGTCTGACCAAGGAACTGCAGACGTTCTGGCCGAACGACATCACCGAAGAAGCGTTGACGAAGTTCGACGACGCCGACGACATCTACGACCTCGTGATGGCCGACGCCAAGGCGTACTACGAGAAGCGCGAAGAGGAACTGACCCCGGTCGTCATGCGCGACGTGGAGCGTCAGGTCATGCTGCGCATCATCGACCAGCGCTGGCGCGAGCACCTGGAAGAGATGGACTACCTGCAGGAGGGCATCAACCTCCGTGCGATGGGCCAGAAGGACCCCCTCACCGAGTGGCAGCGTGAGGGCTACGAGATGTTCGGTCAGATGATGAAGGGCATCGCGCAGGACTTCGTCAAGTACGTCATGCACGTGCAGGTCATCCGCAACGACGCCCCGCAGCAGACCGTCCAGAACGTGCAGCAGACGTCCAGCGACAACCAGCAGACCGACGGCATCGCCGCCGCTGCTCGTGCCGCCGCTGCTGCCGGCGAGATCCCGCAGGAAGCCGCGCCCGCCGAGGCACCGGTGCAGAAGCAGCAGACGGTCATCAAGGACGAATGGTCCAAGACGCCGCGCAACGCGCCGTGCCCGTGCGGCAGCGGCAAGAAATTCAAGATGTGCCACGGCGCAACCCTGTGATCGCCGATGCGTGACTTCAGCGACGACCTGAAAGACCTCCGCCGCCGTCTGGGCGAGGCCGAGACCTATCTCAAGATCGACAGCGGGCGTTCGCGCCTGGCCGAGCTGGAGATGGAAGTGTCGCGCCCGGACCTGTGGGACGACCAGGAGTTGGCCAAGAAGGTCAACGCCGAATACTCCAACGTGAAGGGCGACATCGACACGTTCGACACCCTCAGCGGCCAGCTGGACGACGCCGAGTTGTTGCACGAGATGGCCCGCGAGGTCGACGACGCGTCGCAGGAAGCGGACATCGACGCGGCCTGCAACTCGATCAGCCAGCAGCTGCGCCAGCTGGACCTGCGCAGCTTGTTCACCGGCGAGCACGACGAGGCGGACTGCATCGTGCAGATCAACGCCAAGGACGGTGGCGTCGACGCACAGGACTGGGCGGAGATCCTGCTGCGCATGTACAGCCGCTGGGCCGAGCGCCGTG
>Ga0209023_10007951_pt1 | contig 10732 bp, 12 predicted proteins | sample LakOneMetagenome_FD_187468 | JGI IMG/M metagenome (GOLD analysis project Ga0209023, IMG submission 187468) | Freshwater and sediment microbial communities from Lake Erie, Canada (SPAdes) (version 2) | ecosystem: Environmental > Aquatic > Freshwater > Lentic | place: Lake Erie, Canada...
ACTTAAACGGTTAATTGGTAACTTAATTAATAACGCAAAACGCTATGGTGCTGAACCGATTGAACTCAGCGCTATTGTTGAAGGTGATCATATCCAAATCTGTGTTGCGGATCATGGTGAAGGTATACCTGAAGATCAAATCGAAGACTTAATGCAGCCTTTTGTCCGAGGAAATTCAGCAAGAACAGTACAAGGAAGTGGTTTAGGATTAGCCATTGTCAAACGTATTGTCGATATTCATCAAGGTCAATTGGCAATTTCCAACCGTGCAACGGGTGGATTACAAGCCATTATTTCATTGCCAATCGCAATAAAAGAGGAAAATGAGCCGACAACTTCTAATCCAATTCAAAAAATTAAACAAAGCTTGACCGATCGTTTTTAACGATTGATTAAGCAACATTCAGCTTTGGCTGTTTCACAAACAGCCAATATTATTTTATTAATAAATAATAACTTGAAAACCATCATTATTTTTTATACCTGCATTTTTTGAAAAAATTAGACCTTAGCATTAGAGGCATGCACAATTTAGTTTTAGGGCGGTACAATCCGTCTAGCATTGAACAAGAATTGAGCGTAAACCATGTCTTTAGATCGTATTCGTTTAGCATCTCTCCATGACAAAGTCATGAGCGCAGAACAAGCTGCAACTTTTATCCAAGATGGTATGACTGTAGGTATGAGCGGTTTTACTCGTGCAGGTGAAGCGAAAGCTGTTCCTCTAGCACTGGTTAAACAAGCTAAAGTAAATCCGTTAAAGATTACTTTAATCACAGGTGCTAGTCTTGGTAACGACCTAGACAAACAATTGACTGAAGCTGGTGTACTTGCGCGTCGTCTACCTTTCCAAGTAGATAACACACTTCGTAGAGCAATTAACTCTGGCGATGTGATGTTCATCGATCAGCATTTGTCTGAAACTGTTGAGCAAATGCGTAATCTTCAATTGAAAAAGCCTGATGTTGCTGTGATTGAAGCTGTTGCGATCACTGAAGACGGCGGTATTATTCCGACGACTTCTGTAGGTAACTCTGCAAGCTTTGCTATCTTTGCTGAAAAAGTAATTGTTGAAATCAATACTAACTTAAGCCCAGCATTTGAAGGCTTACATGATATTTATATCCCTACGTATCGCCCAACGCGTCAACCGATTCCATTGACTCAAGTCGATGAGCGTATTGGTACACATGCGATCAATATCGATCCTGCAAAAATCGTAGGGATCGTATTTAACAGCGAATTACATGATTCTCCGTCAACTGTGACTCTACCAGATGATGAAACTCAAGGCATTGCGAATCACTTAATCGCATTCTTTGAAAATGAAGTGGCTGAAAAGCGTTTACCTGCAAACTTAGGTCCATTGCAAGCTGGGATTGGTTCAATTGCCAATGCAGTATTGACTGGTCTTAAAGATTCAAACTTTGAAGACTTAGTGATGTACTCAGAAGTACTTCAAGACTGTACTTTCGAATTGATCGATGCAGGTAAAATGAAATTTGCTTCAGGTTCTTCAATTACACTTTCTGCAAAATATGGCGAAAAAGTATTTAATAACCTTGAACAATACAAAGACAAATTAGTACTTCGTCCACAAGAAATTTCAAACCATCCTGAGTTGGTTCGTCGTTTAGGCATCATCGGTATCAACACTGCATTAGAGTTTGATATTTACGGTAACGTAAACTCAACTCACGTATGTGGTACTAAAATGATGAATGGTATCGGTGGTTCAGGTGACTTTGCACGAAATGCACACTTGGCGATCTTCGTAACTAAATCGATTGCTAAAGGTGGCGATATTTCTTCAGTTGTACCTTTTGCTTCTCATATTGACCATTCTGAGCATGATGTTGATATTCTTGTGACTGAACAAGGTCTTGCTGATTTACGTGGTTTAGCGCCTCGTGAACGTGCTCGTGCAATTATCGACAATTGTGCTCACCCAATGTACCGTGATGCATTGAATGATTACTTTGATCGTGCATGTGAAAAAGGTGGTCATACACCTCACATTCTTCGTGAAGCGCTTTCATGGCATTCAAACTTTGAAGAATCAGGCCATATGTTAGCGGCTCAGGATCAAGTTAAAAAATCTGCATAAGTTTTTAAAACCCATGTAGAAACAAAAAACGCCCAATTGGGCGTTTTTTAATTTCTACTTTTGACAACTCAATCAGAAAATCAAACAACTACACTTTCTTTTTAAGAAACACTCTCTTTTTAAGAAACACTTTCTTTCTTTTTAATAAATGCCACTCTAGCCTGATCCTGACGAATCATATCTACCGCTTTCTCAGCAATCATAATAGAGGGTGCATTGGTATTGCCATTCACCACTTTCGGCATAATTGATGCATCTACAACACGCAAGTTCTGAATACCATAAACACGCAAACGAGCATCAACCACAGCCATATCATCTATACCCATTTTACAACTGCCTACAGGATGATAGACCGTGTCAGAACGATCTCTGAGCACTTCACGGATTTCTTCATCTGTGTGTACATTTGACGTAAATAAATCTTGCTTGGTTATACTTTGAAAGACGCTCGACTCCATCAGTTTTTTAGTCATCTTAAAGCCTTTGACCATCTCTTCTAAATCAGACTCATCTCCATAGAAATCAGGATCGATTAACAACGGATCATCAATACTCGGCCCACTAATTTTTATTGAGCCACGACTTTTCGGATTGAGTAAACACACATGACAAGAAATACCATGCCCGAGATGCATCGTCCGTGCATGATTGTCGACAAGTGCCACAACAAAATGTAATTGTAAATTTGGTAATTGCTGTTCTGCTGAACTTTTAATAAAACCACCACATTCTGCAAAATTGGTTGTGATCAAACCACGACGTTCTTTACGATAACGTCTAATTTGTTTCACAAGATCAATCGAACCTGGGATAGATAGCCCAAATGTGCCTTGAATATCACTGACTTTATATCCAAAAATAAAATCAGGATGATCATGAAAATTTTGACCGACACCAGGCAAATGTTTTTTCACCTCAATTCCATGTAGCAACAACTCTCGCTGATCCCCCACACCTGAAAGCATTAAAATCTGTGGTGACTGCATTGCCCCTGCACTGAGGAGTACTTCACGGCGCGCATACACTTGTTTGAGTTGTCCACCTTGTTTGTACTCCACCCCAACAGCCACGCCCTTTTCAATCAAAATACGATGCGTCTGTGCGTAGATTTCAACGGTTAAGTTTTTACGATCACGATGCGGAAATAAATAAGCTCGTGCAGAACTACACCGCTCACCATTAATATGTGTTACTTGGTAGATTCCAAGTCCTTCCTGCTCAGCCCCATTAAAATCATCTAGAACGCGATAGCCCTGCTCTCGTGCAGCAGCAAGAAATTTTTCCTGTAGGGGATTATCACTGCGTAAATCGGTTACAGATAATGGGCCATTATTTCCATGAAATTGATTTTCATATTTATTATTATTTTCAGACTTTATAAAATAAGGAAGTACTTCATCATAAGACCAACCTTCATTGCCCAATGCAGCCCAATCATCATAGTCTTGTCGATTACCTCGAATATAAATCATGGCATTAATTGCAGAAGAACCACCGAGACATTTACCTCGAGGCTGATAACCTTTACGGCCATTCAAACCCTTTTGTGGAATGGTTTCAAATGCCCAATTATTGATTTTAGTTGGAATGCTAATCACAGCAGCGCTTGGAACTTCAACCTTCCATCCATCCCCAGCCCCACCAGCCTCTAGCAAACACACAGATACATTTGGATCTTCTGATAAACGCCCTGCTAGCACACAGCCTGAACTTCCCCCACCAATTATAATGTAATCATATTCCATCTTATTCACGTGAAATCCTTTTTTGTTTTATCGTTATCTTTTTTATTATGCATGAAATTTCTAAATAAGGTATCTGTATTCACATGAAAATCATTCATTTCAGCTCAGTACAAAATCTGGCAAAAATTAAATGAATAACTCCACATGTTTGTATAAAAAATAGACTTATCAGCAAACAGCTTTTATATTAACCTGATGTAAACTTTCTAAAAACAAGAGATTGAATAAAAGCCATGTTTATTATTCGTCAGTTCCAAGAAACAGATTTAGAAGACGTAATCGCATTATGGGAAGTGTGTGATTTGACACGGCCTTGGAATAATCCTGAAATCGACATTTTTCGCAAAGTGGCGCAAAAGGATGGTTTATTCTTATTAGCAGTCAAAGATGAACAACTCATCGCAACAGTCATGGGTGGCTATGATGGTCATCGCGGTTGGGTCAACTATTTAGCTGTTCATCCGCATGTTCAGCGCAATGGTGTAGCAACAGCCTTGATTCAACAGCTTGAGAAGCGCTTAATCGCCTTAGGTTGCCCGAAACTACAATTACTGATTCGTAAAGACAATATAGACGTACAAAGCTTTTATGAGCAATTGGGCTATGAAGAAATTGAAGTCGTCTGTCTGGGTAAACGCTTAATTCAAGATTAAGCATTACCTTCACAAGATCTTTGAGAATAAACTTAAATTTTAAAACTGAGCTTCAAAAATCAGATCACAAGCTCTTTTTTTTCATAAAGCATTTTCTCTTCTGTTTTTTAGCCCGCCCCAGTCTTAAAAAAATTGGAAATTCGATATTTAAAAGCTCATGTTCGGTACTGAGCGCTTCTGCCAAATCATGTAGCGGATTGATCTGATTTTTATCAATATAATGTTTTACCGCTGACCATGTTGATAAATATTTTAGAAGCTGTGCAGATGACCACTGATATTCCATTTTCAATTCAGGCATCTCAATTTCTTCAAATGGAAAGGGAATCGTGCGGTATTCTTCATCAATATAATGACGCTCAGCATCCCAATAACCGTGTAAAGTATCGAAATATAGTTCATGCAGCTTTTGATTGATTAAATGATGTTCCACGTGAATCAATCCATAACCGATCACGGCCAAAATACCATTCGGTTTTAATGTGCGTGTGACTTCTTGATAAAAAGCATCAAAGTCAAACCAATGAATAGCTTGAGCAACAGTAATTAAGTCAAAGCTTTGTGCTGAAAATGAAGTCTTTTCTGATGGTTGTATTTGATAGCTGACATTTTCAAAATAAGGGGCGTGTTGTAATTGTTGCTCACTGATATCCGTGGCAACCACATGGTCAAAATAAGGCGCTAAAAGTTGAGTAAATTGACCAGAACCTGCCCCACAGTCCCATACAAACTGCTGCTCAGGAACATATTTGAGTATTTCCTGAATGACGATTTGTGGATAACTGGGTCGAGCTTGCTGATAAAGCTGACTATTGATTGAAAATAAATCTTTCATTTTTCTTATAACAATCTATTCTTTTCATAAAAATTTATCTTACGACATTTCCACATCATACGCATACATTTTGTAAGACAATCAGATCTATTCACGATGATCTGTTGTTCATTTTTCCCTTAAATACTTTTCTATAAACGAAAAAAAAACCTCAAAAAATTGAGGTTTTTTTAAAATATGGTGGCGAGACCCAGGATCGAACTGGGGACACACGGATTTTCAATCCGTTGCTCTACCTACTGAGCTATCACGCCGATGCGGTGTATTAAGCCGTATCTCAGATCAATAGTCAATATAAATCATGACTTTTTTATTCAACCGAATATTTTTTACCCAAAAAAAATCCCTGATGGGATCAGGGATTGAAATCTTAAAGATTTTTAAAATATGGTGGCGAGACCCAGGATCGAACTGGGGACACACGGATTTTCAATCCGTTGCTCTACCTACTGAGCTATCACGCCGATGGGGCGTATTAAACAATTTAACCGTAATGTCGTCAAGTCCTCTCTGCATGTTTTTGTTCAATAGTCTATTTTTACAGCAAATCGACAATATTTTTTTGGCTTTACTGCATACAAAATAAAAAAGACAGCCTAGATGGCTGTCATAAATCGATTAAATCACTCAATTTTTATACAACTGATTTTATGCAACTAAAATCATTCGCATACTTAAATTTTACCTAGATGCGCCAGACAACGGTGTATCGCACCACAACCCGGCTCAAAGTTCTTCACACCTTTTTCTTCTTCAATGCGACAAACTTCTTCAACTAAGCGCTCTGCAACACCTCTGCCCCGATTTGCAGGATGTACCACGATATTTTCTAAAACTTTGCTCTCCCCTTGTCCCGTACACCACAGTGCACCAATAATCTTGGTATTAAATTCTGCGGTGTAAAGTAAGGTATACTGAGCTAAGTTTTGCTCAAGTTGTTCTACGGCATCTTTACCATCACCAAACTCTGGGCTGGTATCGTATAATCGCTCAAGCTGATCGCGAACTTCCGCATTTTCCAGTGAAGTTTTAGCATGTATGGTAATAGGCATTGATTAACCCTCCTGAGCAATCTAATATGCTGTCACTTTCGTCACAGCGAAACATCGTTACATCAAACTTTTAATTTTGACGTTTTTGAGGAACGTGTCATGACACAACGTATCAGTGAAGTAGTAAGAAACACTAACGAAACCAAAATTCGAGTTCGTGTGAATCTTGATGGTACTGGTCAAGGCACGCTCAATACAGGTGTTCCCTTTTTAGACCATATGATTGATCAAATCAAGCGTCATGGCTTATTTGATATTGATATTCATTGTGATGGTGACTTAGATATTGATGATCATCACACTGTTGAAGACTGTGGAATCACACTTGGGCAAGCATTTGCACAAGCTTTGGGTGATAAAAAAGGTTTAAAACGCTACGGTCATTTCTATGCACCGCTTGATGAAGCTTTAAGCCGTGTCGTTGTAGACTTGTCTGGTCGCCCAGGTTTATGGATGGATATTCCTTTCACTCGTGCACGTATCGGGACATTTGACGTCGATCTTTTTTCAGAATTTTTCCAAGGTTTCGTCAATCATGCATTGATGACTTTACATATTGACAATTTAAAAGGCAAAAATAGCCATCATCAAATTGAAAGTGTGTTTAAAGCATTTGCACGTGCATTGCGTATGGCGTGTGAAATTGACCCTCGTGCTGAAAATACTGTTGCATCTACCAAAGGAACTTTGTAATGACCCGTATTGCCCTTCTTGACTACGGCATGGGAAACCTTCACTCAGCAGCGAAGGCACTTGAACATGTTGGTGCAACTGTTGATGTGACCAATGATCCAAAACTGATTGCACAAGCAGATAAAATTGTATTTCCAGGCGTTGGTGCGATGCGTGATTGCATGCAAGGTATGCGTGAAGCAGGTATCGATGAAGTCGTCCGTCATGCTGCTTTTAATAAGCCTGTTTTGGCAATCTGTGTCGGCATGCAAGCTTTACTTGAGTCTTCAGAAGAAAATGGTGGTTCAACCGCTCTGGGGATTTTTGAAGGTGTGGTGAAGCATTTTCCAAATATTGATGGTTTAAAAGTTCCACATATGGGTTGGAATCAAGTACATCAAGCAGATCCAAATCATCCAATGTGGAAAGATATTGATCAAGATGCACGTTTTTATTTTGTGCATAGCTATTATGTAGAACCTAAAGATCAAAATCTTGTTGCTGCAACGTGTGATTATGGCTTGCCATTCTGTACCGCAATCCATAAAGAAAATTTATTCGCCACACAGTTCCACCCTGAAAAGAGTCATACCGCAGGTCTGCAATTGCTTAAAAACTTTGTGGAATGGGATATTTAACTTTTCTTAGATAAGCTTTTAAATATCTTTTAATTTTTAAGGTTAAGTCATTTAAATCAAGCCAATTTTTATTGGCTTGATTGCTTTTTAGATGTACATGTTTTTCTAACCTTTCTTTTCATTGTTTTTTTCTTTATGATTTGATCGAATTTAATACAAAAATTTCAGAACTGATTAAATAAGCCGTTAAATAGGAAAATAAAATGAATTCTAATTTTCAAACCAATGATTCAGCTTTAAGTGCAAGTGGGCGTTTTGGACGCATGTCTTATTTAGGCTGGAATATGCTACTTGTTTTTTTATTATTTTTGTTAGGAATTCTTGCAGGTATTTTTCTACCAGTTTTAATGAATCTATCTCCAGAATCTATGACTATTACAACCTCTATATTCTTTATAATAATATATATCGTTATAATTTTCTTTAGTTTTATCTTTGCAATCCGCCGATTACATGACAAAAATCAAAGTGGCTGGTTGTCACTTATCATGCTTGTACCTTTGATTAATTTATTCTTCTTTGTTTATTTAAGTTGTGCAAAAGGTGATGCAGGTACAAACAACTATGGCGCACCACGTGTGACCAAAGGTTGGGAAAAAGTTCTAGGTTGGATTTATATAATTTTAATTCCAATCGGTACAATACTTATTGCTGTATCTGCCATTCCAGCTTATCAAAGCTATATTGAACGTGCGCAACTACAACAATTAGAATATCAGCAACAAATCGAGCAATCCGAATAATTTTATTCACTTGAATGTTTTAAGTCATAGCCTTTTATTCACATAAAAGGCTATTTCTATTTTTCAGTTTCGTCATCTTGAGTCACAAAACCACCTTCGAGTGGTTGTATGCTAATTTTAATCTCCGCTTTTAAGTTCAATGCACGATAACGTTGTTTAATTTCATCCATGAGCTGTTCCATGGTGAGCTGACTTAAATCGATCTCAGAGGCAATATAGGCTTTATTGACTAAATCTGCATTGTCTTGTTTTTGCTGTTGTTTAGATTCCGCATTCCACCGTTCAGTCATTCCCACCAAGCGTGCTAATTCAATCAAACTTTGCGCACTAGAGGGTGTCGAGTTTTGCAACCATTTCCCCATAGTGCCTTTTGAGGCTTCTAATACATTCACAATATCACTGGCTTTAATATTTTTATCCTGAATGAGTTGTTTTAAACGTTTTGCACCTTCAATAAAAAGATCATCGTCTTTTTCGACCATTATTTCGCTTCCTTTATTTTGAGTCTGATAAAAGTTTTCATCTGACGAATATTTTCACCTGACAAAATTATCACCTTTTTAGCTAAAGTTTGTTATAACAATATGATTAATTTTTTAAATGCTGAAAGATCGTGGATAAGCCTGTACAACCCATTCCAAGCAAAGAGCAAATTCAGACATTTCCTCGTTTTCAAAATCTTTCTCTAGAAAATGTCGTGGTGATCAATTCATTACCACAATGTAAAAATATTGAATACACCTTAAAAACAGCCCATATTTTGGGTTTTGACACCGAATCTAAGCCTACATTTACCAAAGGTGAAATACAAACAGGCCCACATCTCATCCAACTCGCAACAGCTGAAAAAGCCTTTTTATTTCAAGTATCAGCAGAGATTTTAGATTTTTTAAAGCCTGTATTTGAAAATAATGATCAAATCAAAGTAGGTTTTGGCTTAAAAAATGATGCGCATTTGTTTCGAAAAAAAGGCATTGAACTCAATAACATCATTGAACTTTCCAAAAGCTTTTCAAGTTTTGGATTGAATAATCCAGTCGGCATTAAAAATGCTATGGCGTTATTATTTCAAATCAATTTTCCTAAAAGTAAATCCATAAGTACATCCAATTGGGCACGTAGAACCCTTACTCAACAACAGATTGAATATGCCACCGCTGATGCCTACGCACCTGTTTTAATTTTTAAAGAATTACTCCGTTTAGGCTTACTTCCTGAATACCAATCCAAACTCTTGGCTAAAATTGAGAATTCGCCTGAATAAAAGCATCAACTGACACTTAGAAATTGATCAATACTTTGTTAAGATGGGCCACAATGAATTCTCATGAGATTAGGCAAGGAGCGAAAGCATGCTGATCATCCCTGCAATTGACCTGAAAGATGGTAAATGTGTCCGTTTAAAACAAGGTCGTATGGAAGACGATACCGTATTTTCTGATGATCCTGTAGCAACTGCACAGCATTGGGTAAATGAAGGCGCTCGTCGTTTACATCTAGTCGATTTAAATGGTGCTTTCGCAGGTACGCCAATCCATAAACCTGTGGTTGAAGCAATTGCTAAGGCTCAACCTGAGCTTCCAATTCAAATTGGTGGTGGTATTCGTTCTTTGGAAACCATTGAACATTATCTTGATGCAGGTGTTTCTTTTGTCATTATTGGTACAAAAGCGGTAAAAGAGCCTGAGTTTGTTGAAGAAGCGTGTAAGAAATTCGCAGGACATATCATTGTTGGTATCGATGCGATGAATGGTTTCGTCGCAACAGATGGTTGGGCAAATGTCACTGATGTTAAAGCAACGGATTTGGCAAAACGCTTTGCCGATGCAGGTGTTTCAAGCATCGTATATACCGACATTGCGCGTGATGGCATGATGCAAGGTGTAAATGTTGAACAAACTGTTCATCTTGCACAATATTCAGGCCTACCTGTGATTGCTTCAGGTGGTGTAACCAATCTGGATGATGTACGCAACCTAAAAGGTCAGCACGGTATTTTAGGTGCGATTACAGGTCGTGCAATCTATGAAGGAACTTTAAACCTTCGTGAAGCGCAATTGTTATTGGACGAGCAAGGGTTCTAATTCTAAGCTTGCCAATGCAATAAAAAAGAGAACGTCATGTTCTCTTTTTAGTTTCTAACGATCATGTTTAGATCATTATCAAAAATGCATTTTAAATACGTCAATCCGATCTATTCTCATAACGTATTTTCAAAATGTTGCATTTCAATTTTACGTGCTAAAAAAGGTTTCAACGCAATAAACCAATGTTGAAACTCTTC
>Ga0209023_10007952_pt1 | contig 10732 bp, 7 predicted proteins | sample LakOneMetagenome_FD_187468 | JGI IMG/M metagenome (GOLD analysis project Ga0209023, IMG submission 187468) | Freshwater and sediment microbial communities from Lake Erie, Canada (SPAdes) (version 2) | ecosystem: Environmental > Aquatic > Freshwater > Lentic | place: Lake Erie, Canada | collected...
CATCCAGTGTATCGGTATAATAAATATCATTGGCAGGAATGGCAGGCAGTGTTGCAGGATACACCCAAAAATTCCATTGGTTGCTGAAGCCGGTATGGGCAATAGCCAGTTCGAGTGTGAGCTGTTGTGCATGCGTGAAAGATTGCAGGGGAATCTGTAAACTGCCGATAACGGTATTGCTTCCGCGTTTGATCGTTTGCTTAGCAAAATTTCCTTTTAACAGGATGCCACCTTTTGCATCTTTTACCTTCCACTGCACAATGGCATTATCCATATCCCCATTGCCATAATGGAATATTTCGGCCACCCCTTTCAGCACTTCATTATTGGTGTACACAAATTTTGCAGTGCGGATCAGCGGAACAGTGGCATTGCAAAAATGACTGAATGCACCCTGCGTCATATACCGTTTGTCTTCCCAAAAAGGATTCATGGTTCCCACCAATGCAGTACCCTGGCCGGGGAAATCCTGTAACCCTAACAACTGAAATCCTCCCAGCCCTTTAGTCCGTAATGTTTTTTCAATTTCATTTTTATAACAAAGCGCCTGCAACTTGCCTGATGCCATATGAAATTTTTCTGCCTCATCGCCCATGCCCTGGTCATGCAGGTCTTCCCTGAACATTTCAAAATTCTTTGCCTTGTACACACCGGTATATTTGGGTATCTCGGTAAAATCGGGGAATACGCACCACTGTCCCATTTCATGCGTTACATAGGGCAGGTTGAATTTTTCGATGGCCGCAGTATAATCAGCAATATTTTCAGGTGCGGCATTGGTCCAGTTTAAATTTCTTGCGCCTGATTTCACCATGTAATCATTCTCCGGCACCAGCGGCCAGCTCATACCCACACTTGCACCCGTGTACACACGGCGGCTGTCTTTTTCTTTCCAGTATTGAATGAAGCCGGCCAGATATTTTGCCTGGTTCTTTCCTGCCGGTTCATTACCTGCAGCCAGCATACAGAACGAAGGGTGATTGCCATATGCTTTTACCATACGGTTGGTTTCATCATAAATAAACTGGTCGATGGGTTTACCATCACCCAGGCTCACTCCATGATTGGGCCATGTGGGTGCTTCGGGTTGCAAATAAAAGCCGGTGATGTCTGCCGCTTCAAATGCCGCTTCTGGCGGGCACCAGCTGTGAAAACGCATATGGTTCAACCCATGCTGTTTTGCAATGGTGAATATCTTCAGCCATTCGTTTACTGTTGTGGGCGGAAAACCTGTCAATGGAAAAACAGCACAGTCAACAACGCCTCTTAAAAAAACCGGTTTATCATTTACGGTAAAATGAGTGCCGCGGGTATTAAAATCCCTCATCCCGAAGGATAGCTTTTTTTCTGCCGTGCCATTTTTTAATTGCAGTTGTATGGACAGGCGGTACCTATTGGCTGCAAACTCATCCCATAAAAAAATATTTTCTCCCAGGGGATAATCCAGTGTAATTACACCAGCATTTAAACCCTCAGTTGTAATAAAGGGTTTAATTGTATTGGGAAACTTGTGGTTAATGGCAACAGCGGATAATTTTATTTGCTTTATAGCTGTTACATCACCACTTATATGCAGTTGCACTTTTACCAATTTATTTTTTACATCAGGGAATAACTGCACTTCATCAATGAATGCAGCAGGCAGCTGGCGTAATTCCATTTTACCAATGATGCCATTCCAGTTACCCTGTGTGTGATCGGTAACACTGTGCGAATCTTCACCCACATTCACCTCTTTAATACGGTTATCGATGCGGATGGTAATGGTATGTTTACCGGGGGTTAATAATTTTTGCAGGTCATACTCATGCGGTGCCACAAGGCTGTTCAATGTGCCAATAAAAGTATCGTCCACCCAAAGCATGGTTTTAATATGGCAGCGTTCTAAAAAAAGAACAACATCATTATTTTTCCATACAGCCGGAATAATAATTTCCTTTTGGTACCATGCGGGGCCCACATAATATTTTTCGGGGGTTAGCCAAAAAGGAAATTTTATATTTCCCGGCCGGCGGTATTTTGCAAAACGCGGAATAAAGAACCAGCTGCTGTCGTAAATGCTGCCGGTCCATTTTGTCTGCAGCGTCACCTCCTCTCCTTTATGATTGCTGAGTATGGAACCGGGCAGTTGCACCATACCATCCAGTTTTTTGAGGAACCATTTTTGCGTGATGCCTTCATCATTGGCATCCATGGCGAACTGCCACTGGCCAGCCAGCGATATGGTGGTTTGAGAAAAAATGCTGCTGTTTGCAGACAGCAGCAGGAACAAAACGGCTAACAGTTTTTTCATAAGCCGGGGCTTACAGAATATATTTTTTCAGTGCACATTTTTTTAATGCTTTAATGCCCTTTACAATACTGGCTGCATTAATAGCCGCCCCTTCCCTGGAGGTATGTGTATGTTCATTGGGGAATAAGGGTTTCACCGCATCAGGACCCATGGCATCATAAGTATCTGCAGTGATACTGTTCAGGTCGATAAAATAAGCGCCCGTGGCTTCAGCAGTTTGTTTGGCCCACAAACCATAACCGGTACCATTGTAGCGGATCAGTTTTCCATCCTTCCAGTCGTTACGCGGAATGGGCGAACAGATGAATACCGTTGCGCCCTTTGCCCTGGCTTCGTTTACAAATTTTGATAAATACCAGCCATAAGTATGTACCAGTTCCTGCTGTTTGGTAATGGGGTTATATATTTCTTTGGCGGAATCGCCCACACCTTTGATGGTGCCCCTTGCCCTTGACGTATCATCCAGCGGGCCATTATCATTATGCCCAAACTGTATGATAAGGTAATCGCCTTTCTGGATTTTTACCAGTACTTTATCCCACAAACCCTTGGTTAAAAAAGTACGGCTGCTGGTGCCGCCCAGTGCATCATTCTCAATTTTTATTTTCGTAGTATCAAATAAAGGCGCCATCAAATCGCCCCAGCCCCACATATTGCCAGCTCCATCGCCCTTACCGTTTTTAACCGTACTGTCGCCAATGAAAAATAAAGTGGGCTTTTCTTTTGTGTGCAGTATGACAAAGGAAGAAAACAGCAATACTGCAATAATCAATACAATATTTATTTTTTTATTCGCAGGCATAATCTTAATTTTTTTGTAACAGGTATTTGTTTAATCCTAAATTTTTCAGCATCCTGATACCTTCTGTAACAGATGCTGCATTAATAGTGGCTCCGGCCTCGTTGGTATGTGTATGGTCGCCGGGGAATAATTCTTTTACTTTATCCGGCCCCATGGCGTCATACTTATCAGCAGTGATGGCATTCAGGTCTATAAACGCCACACCCTCGCTTTCCGCCACTTCTTTTGCCCACTTCCCATAATCCTTATCTGCCCTTTGCACTTTACCCTCACGGAATTCATTTCTTGGAATCATGGAGGCCACAATGGGAATGGCGCCTTTTGATCTGGCATCGGTTATAAATTTACGGATATACCAGCCATAAGTGTGCACTGTTTCTTTGCTGCTGTCGGGCCAGGTCAGTTCTACTGTTTCCTCGCCTGTTCCTTTCAGCACACCGCGGTAACCGGCTTTATTGGTATCGGGCTTGCTGCCTTCGTTATGGCCAAACTGCATAATAAGATAATCGCCTTTTTTAATGGTGCTCATCACTTTCTCCCATCTTTTTTCTTTGATAAAAGTTCTTGTACTTCTTCCTGCCATGGCCTGGTTGGAAATACTGAGCTGCGTGGTGTCGAAAAAATCAGCGATCTTTTCTCCCCAGCCACATTGCGGGCGGTTCGTATTTCTTACCGTGGAATCTCCGATGATGTACAGTGTTGGTTTATCCTTTTGCCATAAGAGAAAAGAACTTAACGTAACCAGCACAACGCCGGGTAATACCCTTCTTATTTTTAAAAACTTTTTCACCATGTTATTTATTTTAACTTCACTGATTGAATATATTATTTTGAATTTTGAATTTTGAATTTTGAATTTTGAATTTTGAATTTTGAATTTTCAATTTTCAATTTTCAATTTTCAATTTTCAATTCTCAATTCTCAATTCTCAATTCTCAATTCTCAATTTCGCTCACCTCTTCTTCATCACCACAATATCCGGCTTCGGCGGCTGCGGCATCCCCTCCCCCATAAAAAACCCGGTATGCGGCGGTTGATTATACGCCACGTTCTGCCATACAATGCTTAACCGGTATTGCGGGTCCTGCATCAGCGTATAAAACTTTTTTGCTGTTGGAATGGTGGTGGTAAAAATGCGCAGTTCCTTACTGTCCTTGGTACGGGCAATGATCTCTTCCCTCCAGTCGCCAAACAAATCTGCCGATAAACAGGGATTGGCCTTGGTGCCGTTATTACTCACACAATCAAAATTCCTGGCATCAAATAAGGTTTGTGTTTTACTGCTGTCGTAAAGCCATTTGCTTACGTTAACACCATTCAGTATTTCACTCAGCACATCACCATCCCAGAAGATGCCCATATTGCAGGCCGGTGTTTTTTCTGCTATTGTATTTCCCTTGCAGTCGAACATACCGGTAATACCTGCACCGGCCACCCAGCATTCATAACCGGGATAACGCGGGTCAATATCCAGCGCCAGTGCACGGCCCGGGCCTTCGCCATCGCCGCCGGCTTTTACCGAAGCTTTTTTCCATATCACTTCCCCAGTTTTAGCATCACGGAAATTGGCGCCGGCATCATCAAAACGTTCCTGTGTGCTGAACACTTCCAAACCGGGACGTGAAGGATCCAGGTCAGAAACATGCAGCGCATCAGCATGGCCAATACCTGTGGTGTATAATCCTTTGCCATTATCATCTACGGTCATCTGCCCGTATACAATTTCATCCTTGCCATCGCCATCCACATCGGCCACGGTTAAATTATGATTGCCCTGCCCGGCAAATTTTTCATTGCCGCTTTCGTTGGTATCAAATACCCAGCGCTTATTTAATTTGCCGTTCTTAAAATCCCATGCGGCTAAAATGGTACGGGTATAATAACCGCGGCACATTACCAAACTTGGATGTACCCCATCCAAATAAGCCACGCAGGCTAAAAACCTGTCCATACGGTTGCCATAACCATCGCCCCACATGGCTTTTAATTCTTCTGTAGTGGGATTTAGTTTTCCATGCCGTGGCGGAATATAATCTGTTGTGGTAATGGCTTCTCCTGTCAGTCCATTGAACACCGTTAAATATTCAGGGCCGGATAAAATATAGCCCTTATCATTGCGCCAGTCTTTAGTGGAATCGCCAATAACATTTCCTTTACCGTCAATGCTGCCATCACCCGTCTTCATGGCAATCTCTGCCTTACCATCACCATCTAAATCATATACCATGAACTGGGTGTAGTGGGCGCCCTCACGGATATTTTTGCCAAGGTTGATCTGCCATAAAAAAGTACCGTTTAATTTATAGGCCTGGAAGATGGGCGGGTCGGTAATGCCTGCCTGTGAATTATCTTTTCCTTTTCCGGCAAGGTGAATGATAATTTCATATTCGCCATCGCCATCCAAATCACCCACCGACGCATCATTGGCGGAATAGCCATCGGGCGTTCGTAAAGGAATGGACAAATAAGTTTTGGCCAGCGCCGGCACCGTAAATTTTTCTGATGCCGGTTGTTCCTTTCCTTTAACAACGGGGGTTACAAAATAGGTATAGGCCTTGGTGCTGTCTGTTTTTTCATCAATAAAATGGGTGTACTCATTTACGGGCTTACTGTTGAGTTTGGCCAGTTTTTCTTTACCGGCTGTGCGGTATACATTAAAGCCCACGTTATCATCATCTGTAACCAGCAGGCGCCAGCTGATAAAAATATTTCCCTTGCCATCGGGCACAGCCACCAGGCCACGGTTTAAATATTCCATCTGGCGCTGGGCGAAGGCCATACTGCAACAGGTCATTATTAAAATCAAGATGCCTGACTGTTTATTCATACTACTCTTTTTATAGGTTAGTTTTTATAAATTCATTGCCTTTGCCTCCACTGCCGGCGGGCAGCGTACCTGCACCGGCGCTGCTTTTGGTTCTTTCAAAAAATTTGCGCCTGCGGCTAATTTTTTGAATCCCGCCTGCGGCGGCACCGAACCAAAAGAGGCGCCTCATGCAGGTACTGGTGAAGGATTGTGCAGTGCATTTAATTTGTGTGTCAATATACTTTAACTTACAAGTGAACTCCCCACTTTCAATTCCCAATTCCCAATTCCTAATTCCCAATTCTCACTCCCCAGTTCTAAACGGCAATGCCGGCAACCCCTCCTTATTAATAAAATTCGGCTGCGCTTTTTCATCCCATGCAAAACGCACATACTTTGGTTTTTTAATTTCCGGTGATGACACGATCAGTTTATCACCATCGATCACTGCCACCGCATTTACAAATTTGCCGTCAGCCGCTGCAATGGTAAACCATGTCAGTGCATTCCCGTCGCTGCTGGTTAAGCCGCTGCCGGTATGGGTGAAATGTAAAATGATGCGGTTCTTTTTTATTTTTGCAGAACGGTACATGGGGCCCGATACAGCAGCCTGTTGCATACCATAATCTTTTTCCAGTGCCCACAGCGCCAGCCTTCTTCCCACGGTCCATTTATAAGAAGGATGTATATCAGAAAGGTTATCCACCAAATCAGTAGTCACCACCATGCCCGTATTTTTTAATTGTAAGGATTTGGCCTGTGCTTCCCAAAACTCGGGCAGCAGTGTGGCGGCATGCGGTTTTTTATCTTTTCTTGCCGTGTACAGGTAGGGCGCAATTTGTACATAATAAAATGGCAGCCGGTCATCTTTAAACAGGTTTCGCCAGGTATTTACCAACAATTCAAATTTTGCAGGATAGGTTTGCTGGTCTTCCACCATCACATTGCTTTCGCCCTGGTACCATAATATGCCTTTGATGGCAAAAGGAATTAATGGTTCGATCAATCCTTTATACATCTGGCCGGGGTGCATGCCATCGATCTTAAAATTGGGACCGGTAACAGAATCTTTAAATACGTCAGATTGTGCATAGCTCCATTCGGGTTGCCACTGCTCTATCCTGGTACCGCCCCAGCTGCTGGTGATAATACCAATGGGCACATTTGTTTTGGCATAAATTTCCTTTGCAAAAAAATAACCGATGGCGCTGGCATAACGCACCAGGGTATCGTTGCCCTCCGTCCATCCTTTGGTGGGCAGCAGCGGCATTTTATTCAGGTTCTTTTCCACGTACAGATACCTGATGGCATCCGGCCGGGGTTCGGTTTGTGCCACTGTGGCTTCATCAATGCCCTTTTTGGGGGCGGCATATTTTTTCAGTTGCCTGTCGAATGTATACTCCATATTGCTCTGGCCGCTGCAGAGCCATACATCGCCCACCAAAATATTTTTTAGCGTGATGGTGGTGCCGCTTTGCACGGTTAATGTTTGCGGTGTGGCAGCAACTTGTAAAGGCTGCAATACCACCTGCCATTTGCCGGCAGTATCAGCAATGGTGGACCGTTGCTGCCCTGCAAACTGCAGGGTAACTGACTGGCCTGCGCCTGCCCTGCCCCAGATGCTGACGGGCTTATCCCTTTGCAATACCATATTATCAGAAAAAGCCCCGGCAATTTGTAACTGTGCCTGTACAGTTAAGCCGGCCAGGCAAATGAAAATGGTAAATAGGCTTTTATACAGTGCAGAAAACCTCATGCAGAACAATCGTTTTGTGTACACAATTTAGTGTATCTGCCATGGGCTGCATCCTGTTGCATCCTGAGTGAAAAGGGTGGATAAAAGTGGTGGTTGGGGCGACGGATTTTTCGGGGGATGGCGTTTGGAGGATGTATCCATGTTGTCCTTGGCAACCGTGATTTTGGATGGCTACTGAAAAGAAGGATTTAAAAGATTGCTTTAGGGAGGTGGGTGGTGTATATTAGCGTAAATACTTATGTTGGTGGCAATACTATAAAAGCGAATAGTAAACAAAACGAAATTTAAATGAAAAAGTACATAATTATCAGAGCTGGAGTTAATGGGGGTAAAACTACAACTTCAGGAATCCTTTTTGAACACTTAAGAAAACAAGCTGATTTTTCTAAGCTTTTTACTTCCGCATTCAAGGAAATTGAGAATTTAAGATTTAGTGAAAATGGCAGCTTAATTGATTTTATCGGAATCCTAATTGTCAAGGGAAAAGTTATAATAATAATTAGTCAAGGCGATGTCTCTTCTGATTTAGAGAATATTCTAAACAAATTAGACAGTGAAGAATTTATTAAAATGCTGACTGATGGATTAAATACTGTCGTAAATATAGTAGTTTGTTGCGCCAGAAGTCAATTTAGGAAGAATTCAACTATTGAGATGTTAACAAAACGGGTTAACAAAGAAGATCGGTATGAATTCTGGACTAAGAGAAGTGAGAATTTGGAAGAAAAGCTATCACTAAAAGAACAAGTTATAAAAAGTATACTCGAAAAAATTGAGACATTATAGGTACTACTGCTAACATGAACTGTGTAAAATAAAATAAATTTGGGCTTTAGTTCTTAACTTCAACTAACAAATTTACCCAGTAGCGGTTCCAGATGGACGGAATACTAATTCCACACTTACAGCAAAGTCCCGCACGTTACCTGCTAGCTTAAACCAATGCGCATCACTAAAAGACAAATAAAAGAGGAGTTCTTAAATGCAGAAAAAGATTTAGACTATTGTTGGAATGTGTTATCTCTTTTAAAAACTTTCGACAAAAGCAATGCTAAAGAAGCAGCAGAAGGCTTAATCCATTTTCAAGAAAAGCTTGCCACTTTAATTTTAAAGCTTAATAAGACAAGAACCCAACTACTGTCAGAAGAAAAAGAAACTATTAAAAACAAAGTTAACTACAATCAAAATAAATTTGTTGCACGTCTCAGGCTTTTAGCTTCATACAAAAAAGGAATTGACAGTGTTGTAAATATCAGCAAGGCGCTTGGAGATGCCTTTGCTTATTTTTTTTATAGACACAATTTAGAACTATTTGAAGAACATTTATCGCATCAGAGAGTAATTAATTCTGCAGCGGGCATTGGAGAAATTGGGGAAGTGGAATTTTTAAAAAGGATAAAACAATTCGAAGGGAATTTTACACTGTATCATGGGATTACAAATATTTTAAGATATGGGGATTATAGTTTTATTAATCTTAGCAAACTTCAAGTAATTCAAATTGGAGAATTAAAAACAAAGCATATAAGCGAAAATAAACTTCAATTTAATCTTACCCTGTTACAACCTAATAAACAACAAAACACATCTGCTTTACCTGCACAAGAGGAAAAAAAGGCGAAGACAACCCGAAAAGAAAGGCAATTGGAAGATTTGATTGGCTTTATTACAAGTTCAAAACAAGATAATTTGAATGATTTTAAAATTCACAACAAATCATATTTTAACGAAATTGAAGCTCTGTATAAAGAAGCAAAGAATAACAAAGTTCATTTAAAAAAAGTTAGTGATGGCCTTGCCTTTTCATTAGTTAAATTTCGAAAATCCACACTATTCAATAAATTATTCGTTGGCCATACAGGTTCACTAGTTGAAAAATATTCAGCAACAATTATCAAAACAGCAACACAGTTATTAAAATCTGACAGCAAAGAAAATTCAATAATTTTGGGTCAAATTCTATATGACTCTGACTTTCTACATAAAAACACACGTGGTACAGCACCCTTTTTTTGGTATCCGTTGAGCCTTGAATTACTAAGAAAACTATATTTCTTAGAAGCCAATATTATTTCAGTCTTCAATCCAATTCATTTAATCTCAAACTTAGAAACTCTTGGATTTGCAATAGAAAGTAAGTATATCGATAATTCCGAAGAAAGGTTAAAAGAAAAAAAACATCTTATACAAAACTTTGACCTCTTTATTTCTTATATAATCCACCACTTATTGACAGAGAATTTTGTAATTGACAGTTTGGAAGAAGTACTTAGAAATAAAGAAAGTTTGAAAGGAAAAAAGGTAATATTAAAAACCCACCGCCATGTACTCTGATGCGAACCAGCAGCACCACCCCCATTCGTGCCACTCGAAATGAAAACAAAATGGTTCCTATACCACGAACTAGAGCGGTGTTCTAAACTTCAGCTTTTATTTATACATTTAGCCCTGCCGGCAGGCAGGTTCAGTTCCGGGGCTTTATCCGCAATTAAAAAAGCATTTCATGAAAAGAAGAGAAATAGGTGCAACTATATTGTTATTGACTTTTACTGCATGTACCGGTCAAAATAAAAATGATTCGGGTAAAGTTCCCAAGCCGGACGAGATGCAGGTAAAAATAGAAAATGCAAAAAAAGGTTCAAAGCTTATTAAAGGAAGGTTCTATAGAATTGACCGCATTGATGACAGAGATTTTAATTTACAAATCATTGCGAAAAATGACAGTATTATCAGCTTTGTTACCATGATAATGACAGGCGAATCAGAAATCAGCCGTTTAAAAACAGCAGGAGATAATATTGAGATCTATTACCAGGAATATTACAATCCCGTAAGAAAACGAAAGGAAAACATCGCGACATATACTCATTTCATTTTTGAAAATGAAAAAAATTAACTTCAGCCAACCTGGTATTGTCAATTGCGGGACTGGACAGTTGGTTAATTTTTAGCCGCCGTTGGTAGCCCGAAGCCCACCGCAGCGCCGTTGTTGGTATGCAGGGTTAGAAAATTGTGCGCTGGCTTACCAACAACACCGCATACGGCACCCCAATAAAAAAATAAAAAATGGTAAG
>Ga0209023_10007953_pt1 | contig 10729 bp, 14 predicted proteins | sample LakOneMetagenome_FD_187468 | JGI IMG/M metagenome (GOLD analysis project Ga0209023, IMG submission 187468) | Freshwater and sediment microbial communities from Lake Erie, Canada (SPAdes) (version 2) | ecosystem: Environmental > Aquatic > Freshwater > Lentic | place: Lake Erie, Canada...
TACCATCTGATGCAGACCAGGACGACGTCAATCGGGAAACGCATTCCTTTGAAGCTGAGCATATCGGATCGTCAATGTGCGGCGTTGCAGTCTACCCGATCGGGACAACCGCTCGGCTAACGCGACAAAACCCTTGCCTGTCACTACGCAGCTAACGTTGGCATCTGGGCTAACATTAGCGTCATTAGCGTCATTAGCGACCTGCGCAGCGATCTGCAGTGCATCAAAGTGGTTGATTTCCAATCGTTCAGTTTTGACAGGTGCAGTACCAATGGCGTCTAGCTGTTCCTGGAGCATCAGCTCAAGTCGTCGCGCTTGATCGATGATCTTCTCAGCAATTTTTATTACGGCGTTCTCGCTTGATTTTGATAGTAACTGAGCTGCGGTCATTATTACCGACAAAGGCGTGCGCATGTCGTGAGTCAAGCTTGCAGCAATCTTTTCCCGGAACGCCGACTGAATTGCGGAAAATTCGGACACTGCTTCGCAGATGGCCTGGTCAAACGAGCGCGTGATGATCATCAGTTCCTCTGATGTGAACGATACATGGTGACATGCACACACTTCATACAGACAATCGCGCAGAACTTGGTACTCCTGCACCACTTCGGCCGTCTTGTACTCCGTAGTACGGGCTCGCTCAGCACCATGTCCTGCTGCGGCCGACGTATTACTGGCGGCATTTTCGCGCCCAATGGCCGGGGAGAGCGCTTCAACAAGGTTCCCATAAAACATGGGGAGCGTGTCGAGCAGGATGGGGTGGGCAACGGTTGCGGCACCAGTCAATTTTGCTCGAACCCGGGCCTCCCACTTAGCAAGCACGTCTTCCCGCACCGCAAGAACGTGGCGGGCAGTGACGCTCAGTTGAATGTTGGCATTAGTGAGGTCTGTTGAGAGCATATGTGGGGCAGAGTTGCTTGATTAGCATGCGCAAAGTGGGTAGGGATGGCAGCTCGCTTATACTTGGCAGAGAGCACTAGCGGATTGTACAAGCAACTGATGATGGCGCGGGTGGCTGCGCCAGTAGTAGATATGACGACGTTGGCCGACTGGCAGATTGTGACTACGCGAGGCGCTATCGTCTCAAAACAACGTTGATCGGTTAGATTGAGGCCTGCGTCCTATAAATAGAGCCGGAGGTAAATCGCCTTACGAACGGCTGCTTTTGGCCGAAAGCCGCCTGTCGTGTCCCTCGATTGTACTGTACAGGTACACCCAATCCTGACGTCAGGCAGGCAACCTAAGCGATGTCAATTTAGGGCCGATTTCTGCATTTCCGGACGCTCTACTATCGATATCTATAACCCTAATCTGACAGGTCAGATCCTTAACCCGGTTTTCCGTTCCGTTGCACCTGGAACCCCAAGCTCATCTGAAAGGTCAACGAGTAGCGTTAATGAACTCACCTAATCGGTCAAGATCATGAGCCCAAAAAATACTCAACCCGCGATTCTGAGCTTGTACGAGATTGAGTTTGTTAAAGACGCCAGAAAGCATCGCGGCTGGAACCACTTGCTGTGATCCGAACTGATGAATCCAGTAAGTCGCCTTGACTGCGGCATCGTTGTTTAGGCGCTTGACACTGTTAGTTGAACTGTTCGAGACTTTGCATTCAATTGGCATTAGCCTCGTGTCATAAAGCCTAACGACGATATCAGCTTTCCTGTCACCAAGCTTGCATTCAGCGCAGAATTCACCCGGCCCTGGCCCCCTTACGATAGTCGTTATATGTGTGGTCGGTACCTCGGCGAATCCCAGAGTCCGCAAATAGTCACGGACCATACCTTCCTGTTCCGATTTTCCATCGTTTCTGCGCTCAGTTGCCATGCGCTGTGCTGCGAGTAGCACCGAGGATGCCAAGAGCGCAGCCGATTTTTCTTCGGGAGTTGGTGCCCGTTGTTCCCGGACCCAAGGAAAGCGTTTTTCGTCAATAACGCACTCTATAACGTCAAAAACTTTGCGTACATCCGTGTGGTTACGACTCAGAACATTTGGGGCTAACGAACGTACATCAGCGATTACTTTCAGGTCATCGTCTGAAATAGGAGGCCCGGCCAAATAGCGCAAAGCCTCGCCTAGCTGTTCGCGATACGCCCCTGCCAATGTTGTGTCAGTGAAGTGTCGAGAGTCGAGATCGCCCAGCTGTGCGAACAGTGCTTCAAATTTTGAGCGTGCATCATCGTAGTGCCCCCCCCACGCAGCAGAGGGGGAAAGACGCTCAGATCGGAAGTTTGCGGCAGCAATTTGAGCGCTGGCAAGCAGCTCATCAGGTGTCCAAGAGGGTGGAGTAATCATCGTAGGCATAATGAAAGAATGTTTGCATTATGCACTACTGTTCGTGTTCTACCCAAGCATGGGGATTCCTGGAACTTGAAGGCGCATCACTTCAGACGGCTCGAATTTTGTCAGTCCTCCGGCATACACACGACCTGACTCTTGCCTGATGTTACTGTTCAACCACTTTACCAGCCATTCAAGGGCATCAGCATCTAGCGCTACCTTAGGATATAGCCCATGTGCAACATTGATCAGGCTTGCTCCCGCGGTATTGATCGCGAAAACTGGCGGACGGCGTCCCATGTAGGTGACAACTACTTGGGGAACACTGGCCATGTTGACTCTCCACCAAGGCTTTCGATTTCTAGCAACAAAACCTTTATCGGCGTCTTCTGACCGGGCCCATTCTAGGAAGTTAAGAACAGCGCCTCTCTTGTGATCAGATAGCTCATCTAACGATGCAGGCAGAGCAACAACCCGCTTCAGTACCGATAAATCGTCAATTCGATTGTTCGGCGCACGAATGATGTCGGTTGCGTCGGTAATTGAGGGCACCAAAAATTCCTCAGGCAGGCCGAAGCAATTTTCCTTCATTACCCATACTCGATTCTTTCCTGTTACCTGCCCCCGCCGTACTTGAAAGAGATCTCCTAAACTAACAAAACCCTCGTTACGAGTGATATCAGCATTGCGAAGCAAAATACTCCATGAACGCTCAGACTTCGCTCGCGTCTTCTCAGCATAATGACCTCCAGACAAATCTAGCAATTCGCTCTTTGAGGAGATGTTTTTAAACTCAATTTCCTCATTTTCGGACCCAGGGGCAAAGCAGGTGATGCATGCCGTAACCATGGCGTCACCAAAAACTGAAACCTCTGGAGATACAACGAACACAGCATGCCCACCTAAACCGTTTGTCAATAAGTCACGTAGAGACTGGCCATAGTTAACGTCAAGCCATTCGGCGGCTGTAATAAAACAGCCTAAATCGCCATGCTTAGCGAGAGACAATGTCTTAACAAAGAAGTGCAGATGTAACCCAGCCAATTGGCTGGATGCATGCCCTAACCCCTTGAGGCTGTTGCTATACCAGTCCTTCCAGTGTGGTTCGATATCATGGTGTCGTACATAAGGGGGATTGCCGATAAATAAGGTCCGCCCGTCTATGGGATCAAGCTCCAAAGTCCGGTAGTCCCCCAAGTGAATTTTCAGACGATGGGTAAGCCCCAGCGCTTCTGCATTTGCACGAAGAAGAAGTGCAACCAGTGAGTCTGTCTCAGCGGCAACCCCGACAGCGTGAACGTTTCGACGTAATCCATACAAGACGTATCGTCCCGATCCAGCTCCAGGATCAACAATTCGTGCAATCTCCCCTCGTGAATCCGCCCAGGTGAACATACCAGTTACAGCTTCAATTGGAGTAAAGGTCTGCCCAGTATCACGTCTTTCTTTTGGGGACTTTACGATGCAATATGCAGCTCCTAGAGGATCGGTGCCAGCTCGAATTGAGTCGACAGCGAACTTTACAAGGTCGGGGCTAACTGGGGCGGCATGCGCTTGCACAACGGCACGTTCCTGCAGCGACAAGTTGGCGTCACCTGCAATAGCTGCTGCAACGGACACCAAAACAGGCAAATTAAAAAGTTCTTCGAAGCATGGCATAGAAAGTGACTGAATACTCATGCACCTGTCTTCTTGTAAAGTGTCCACATTTCAAGGAATAATTGTCGTAGAGTCATATCACGACGCGCCGCTTCCATTTTCAATTCGGAGGCAACTTCGTGGGGGAGACTCAGCCCAACAATTTTGCGCGGCTGGGCCTTTGAGCTGGAAATAGAGTCTTTTTTCATAGTTTAGATAGTATGTCGACTTGTCGACAGGACGTCAAGGGCGAGATAGTCAACAGGCCAGCGAATGACAAAGCGGAGGCGCGGGAAAGGGAAAGTAGCGCGCTAAGTAAGACGTGCTCGTGTTGCCTGATTGAGGTATAGCCTAACCTGATGGCCGAGGGCACGACGGCTACTGCCCACAAAGCAAGTCAGCACGGTCTAGCTAGGCGCTACTAAGTAAGGCGTATGTCATTTTTTGAAAACTTGCTAGGTGTTGATAATTTGCCAAAACTTGCATGTAACGAGAAGGTCAATTAACGTGCCGACCGGCCAGCCACCACCAGGGAGCATTCTAGAAAGGGGAGCATGCCCTGTATCGACGCATAAGGTATCGGCGCGCGCAAGCTGCGACGCGCGCCATATGGACGGGTGCAAGGATGTAGGATCGAGTTGGGCAGTGGAAGTAAGCATATGAACTTGCAGATACTGTATGGATATACAGTATCTGCAAGTTCATGTTTTGGCAAGTAGAGCTGACTAGGTTTCGCGTCCGCGAAAATTTAGATGCCAAGTTCCGCTTGACCGCCCGGTTCGGGCTGCGCGCGCTTTGCGTCGTCGGCTTCGACCAGGGGGATATGCCTAGTCCAAGACTTGACGGCCTTTTTCTTGGTCGTCTCGTCCTGTTCGTCAAAGTTGAGCACGACTTGAGCCTGAAACGACGCCCATTTGCCATCTGCCCGATCCTGCCAAAACACGTTGGAATTCACCCGGTAGACATTTGATGTACCGACTTTCAGAACGTCTATCCACTGTTGTTCACGCAAGATTTTGATGGCACGTTTGATAGTCGAGTTACTGACGCCGCATATGCGTTCGAGCGATTCATTACTTATCATGACTGAATTAGCTTTGTTCATTTGCTTAACTAGAGTCATCAAGACCATGAACGCAGCGGGGGCATGATTAGCAAGGGATACAGTTTCATCCATATAAATCTTGCTAAGCTGAACGAAGTCCGAATTCACGGCACCATGTTTGACGCGAGCCAATTCTCTGCGGGTAGACTCCAGCTCGGCCGTGAGCTGCGCCCGAGAATGTCCACCGGCACCGTCTTCTAGCGTGAAATCGTTCATAGCTTTCTTGACCTGTATTGAGTTCATTCGTGACCCTCCGAAGGTCACGAATGTTACTATACGCTCTACAAATGAGCTTCGCAAGGTTTTTTGTGACCTTTCGTGGGTCAAGTGAGACTCCCGGAGGTTCACGCTTGACCTGTATATAGTATAGTGGACCCCGAATTTGAGACGGTAGTTTAAGCTGTCGTCCGCGAAAGGATGACAGCGAATGAGTGAAGGTAAGAAGCGCAGGGTGCACAGCGCCGAGTTCAAGGCCAAGGTGGGCCTGGAAGCGGTGCGTGGGGTAAAGACGGTGACGGAGATCGCGCAGGAATACGGCGTGCATCCGGTGGTGGTGGGCCAGTGGAAGAAGGAGATCCTGGAGAACGCCGGCGCCCTGTTCGACGTCAAGCGCGGGCCAAAGCCGGTGGACGAAAGCAGCCCCGAGGACAAGCTGTACAGCGAGATCGGCAAGCTGAAGATGCAGGTGGATTGGCTCAAAAAAAAGCTTGGGGAATGAGTCCTGCCGAGCGGGCACGGTGGATCGAGCGCGAGGACAAGATGCCGCTGACGATGCAGTGCGAGCTGGCAGGTGTGCCGCGTTCGACGGTGTATCGGCGGCTGGAGGCGACGGCCCGTGAGGAATGCATCGAGGAAGAGGACGGCCAGCTGCGCGCCCTGATCGACGAGGAGTACACCAACCGACCGTTCTACGGCAGCCGGCGTATGGCGGTCTTCTTGCGAGGTCGAGGGCACTGCGTCAATCGCAAACGCGTGCAGCGCCTGATGCGGGAAATGGGCTTGGCAGGCATGGCGCCGGGGCCGTCCACGAGCAAGCCGCACCCGCGGCACAAGGTCTATCCCTATTTGCTGCGCGGGGTGGCGGTGACGCAGCCGAACCAGGTGTGGAGCACGGACCTGACGTACATTCGGCTGGCGCGCGGCTTTGCCTACCTGGTGGCGATCATCGACTGGTACTCGCGTCGGGTGCTGGCCTGGCGCATCAGTAACAGCATGGACGCGTCGTTCTGCGTGGACTGCCTGGAGGACGCACTGCGCCACCACGGCAAGCCCGAGGTGTTCAACAGCGACCAAGGCTCGCAGTTCACCAGCGAGGCCTTTACCGGCGTGCTCAAGCGCGAGGGCGTGGCCATCAGCATGGACGGACGCGGCCGGGCGCTGGACAACATCTTCGTCGAACGGCTGTGGCGCAACGTGAAGTACGAGGACGTGTACCTAAAGGGCTACGCCAACATGGCCGAATTGACCGTCGGCCTGGCCCAGTACTTCGCGTTCTACAACGCCGAGCGTCCACACCAGGCGCTGGGCTATGAGACGCCGGATCATGTCTACCGTGCTGGTGTTGGAGGAGGTGCGCTGATCGTCGACAAGTTCGGCGACGCGGAGCGCAAGCAAGAAAAAGTCGGCAGTACGGGGCAGCGCCGCGCAGCTGCTGAAGTGGAAATGGACACAGCTTAAACTAGCCGATTGAGTGTCTTGACTGATGGGTCCACTTTATAGGTCAAATTTGAGCTGTATAGGGGTCATATGACGATGTGGCAGGACAGTAACGGCACCGGAGCCACAGTGCGCCATGACCCACCAAAGGTCGCGTATGCCATCTCAGAGGTCACGCGTGACCTGTATTGAGGTCATAGGTGACCTGTATTGAGGTCACGGAAGTATAAGGAAATAGGGCGAAAACACGATAGCCTAACTTACTTGGAGATTTATCAGTGTTATGGTAGAAAAAAAACATATACAGGTCATAACTGGTGACCTGTATACAGCTCATGTAGTGAGCTGAATGGAGGTCATGGTATGACCTATAAACAAACTGTATAAGCCAGTATCCATGCGGGTTTCAGGGCATCTGGCGATGTCGTCCTCTATTATCTCCTAGGGGTTGCACACGACAGAGACTCAGAACACAGCGCCGAGTAGAACAAAGGCAAGTCAAGACTGCGGCCTACGGCCGCACAAGGAAGGCTCAAAAACAAAAAATGCGGGGCTGGAGCGCCCCGGAAAGGAGAACATGACCGCAACTGGCCGGTCGCCGTGGAGCGGCGCCGGATTCAGGGTGGGGGTGGCCCTAACGGGCCATCCTCGCTCCCTTGCCTTCGGCAACGGTCCTCGGACTCAAATCGCCCCCACTCAAAAACACACACGCCCGCAAATTAGTCTACAGAAAGCAGTCGGTTGATGCTGCGCCAGTCGCCGGGTTTACTGGCGAGTTACGAAAACGGTTATTCCTGTGGGCAACGGTTTTTCGTTGTCCATAGGCCGTGAGTTAGTTGTCCTTCAAGAGTAAAATTTTAATCAGAGATTTTAAAAAAATGGCGCGGCGATTTCGGAACGAAATCGGGGTGCAAGCAAGCGGGGACGCCCGCGCGCTAAGGTGTCTGGTTAGCTGATGTGTATGTGGTGACAGCGCTGAAAGATTTTTAAAGCGTTTTCTGTCACCATTCGATTAGTTCACAGTTGATTGATTTGCGTTATCTTCAAACAATGGAAAACGAATATGGCTGATTTAAGTGAAAAGGAAAGTGCCTCATTAGGACGCCTGATTGAACATGCTAAGCGTGGCACCGGCCAGAGCCGTCGTGTAGCTGACTTTCTTTTGGCGTGGTGGAATCCTGGACAATGTGGCGGTTTTGACCTTACAGCAATGTGGGGATGTGACCAAGAAATTGTTGAAGACATGATTGTTTTGTTTGCGTTTATTGGGCGTAACAATCGGTATCCAGATTCTTTAGGTTTCGAGGCTGATTTTGTAACGATCATTCGTGAGTGGCGTCCCGAGCTGCAAGACTGACGACGAACATTTCCAAAAAGGGGCTGCGCATGCGCAGCCCTTGCTATTTTTGGGCTATGACAAGAAGCAACCAAACGTTAGCTAAGTAGGGTAGACAAAATAAGTCTAGTCAATTAGAGTTGCGATTGTGATTGTTGGCTACCCTGCTTTTGGATGGTCAACTTGTGTATACTTTATTTGGCTAGCTCTATCTGAGCTTGGCATTGAATTTTGGCAATTCAATGCTATTTTGGTTTTTTACAACATTTTTTGGAGACGATATGGAAGAAGCATTCAAAACGGGCGACGAAGTATATTTGAAGGTAGGGGGCCCCAAGATGGCGGTATCAAGAGTTCCCGCCCCCAACACAATCCACTGTCAGTGGTTTGCTGGCAAAAAGCTTGACAGCGGCGTGTTTCCCCCAGAATCACTAGTGCGGCAAGATCCGAACCCAAAAGTTCAGCCAGGAGGCTGATATGGAAGCCCAAGCGGCGGTCAATTGGATGCTATCTCGACTAGTAGCTGAGGGCTGTATTTATCAAGACGATGTTGTTGACCATCTTGTGAAGAACCATTTTGCGTCTTTATTGCGCGAGAATAGTGATGGAAATCTCGTTGTCGGGCCGAAGCTATTGAAAGCATTCAAAAGCGCCACTGAGACCACTGTAGTGTGGGTCAAACCAGATTTTTACTGGCGTTGGCGGGTTGCAGAAGATGAACCTGGGCGCGAAGCACGCGGTTGAACAATAGGGGGGCTGATGCCCCCCTATTGGGTATACCCTATTGCGCTATAGGGGGTGTTTCTTAGAATGTTGGATTATGGGTTACAGATGAACCGAAACAAGAGATTCGGCATGGCAGTGGTTTTGATGCTTGGGGTTGGTGCTGCGCACGCTCAGTCGGGTAGGTGGGCCGGTAAGGTAGGGTACAACGAGTTTTATCCTCAAGTCAGCAGCGGTGAGATTACCGGCGTGCCCGGCAGTGCTGTTGACGTGCGCCGAGGGGGTGGAATTTTCGGCAGCGCCGTTTATTCGTTCGATGAACATTTGAGTGCAGAATTGGCTTTTGGGGTTCCTCCAAGGCTCGATATCAGCGGCGATGGAACTGTTACAGCAGCCGGAAAGATTGCCGATACAAAGATTTATGCACCGCTCTTTCTCGTGCAGTATCGTTTTTCCCCAGGTAGTGTATTCCGACCATATGTAGGCGTGGGGACTACGTATGCGAAATTTAGTAGCGTGCGTACTACTCCCGTACTTGCGGCGCTTATGAACCAGGGGCGTGATGTTAGCGCGTCGATTGATAATGAGTGGGGCGTTACTGGACAATTTGGTATGACTTATGATCTTTCGCCTAGTTGGTTCCTTGATGGGTCCATCGTCGCAATGCGAGTGAAAACCACTGCACGCTTGTCAACTGGTCAGTCGGTCAAAGTCTCTGTCGATCCTCTTGCTGTGAATGCGGCCGTTGGATACCGTTTTTAATTTCATCCTGCTTTCCAGCCTCGCAAACGTCTCAGCGGCGTTGCCGAGCTGGGGCGCGGTAACGGTTCCACTGTTTTCGAGATCCGAATGAAAGTTGCCCGAATTTATCTACGCGTCAGCACTGACCAACAAGACCTGACCCGACAGGCAAACATTGAGGCGACAGCGATAGCTGCGGGCTTCTACATTGCCGCTATCTATAAGGAGAAGGCATCCGGCGCGCGAGCAGACCGGCCCGAGCTGTTGCGGATGATAGAGGACTTACAGCCGGGTGACGTTGTGATCGCGGAGCGGATCGACCGTATCAGCCGCTTACCACTTCCCGAGGCTGAGAAGCTTGTAGCGTCCATCCGAGCTACTGGGGCAAAATTGGCTGTACCAGGCATTGTTGACTTATCTGAAGTCGCGGCGACGTCAGACCACATCGCAAAAATCGTGCTCGAATCGGTGCAGGAAATGTTGTTGAAGCTGGCATTGCAGATGGCCCGCGACGAATACGAGACCCGTCGCGAACGCCAGCTTCAAGGCATCGAGCTTGCCAAGCGTGAAGGCAAGTACGCAGGTCGGAAGACCGATACGGCCGTGCATGAACGTATCATTGCGCTCAGACGTTCTAGGCATTCGATTGCGGAGACGGCAAAGTTAGCTGGATGTTCAGAGAGTCAGGTAAAACGGGTTTGGGCGTTGTATCAAGCCGAACAAGTGGCGACTCCATCAGATACTACCGGCAAGACATAGGGCATTCTTCGCGTACGCGAAAAACCGGGATGCCCGTTCCAGGGCGCGGTCGCTTCCGCTTCCTTGGTCGCTGCGCGACTGGACGGCAAGGCCGTCCACCCTTCCAGGCCACCACTTGCCTGACCCCGCAAATCCAAGTGCAGCAGAGGCACGCAGATTCAATGGTGACACCGCGGCAGGTCTCGAGAGTTTGTCGAGTCACCAAACCACCCTCGATGGTGACTTCAGCTCCGACCAGGTGCGCGATCGCTGTCACCATGATTGGTGACTTGGCCAATTCGCCGGCGCCGCGATCCTGTCACCACCACACCGCGTTCTAGGTAGGTCAATGCCTCGGGCCAGTCGCATCGGGGCTGGCCGGGGTCGGCCCGGCCAAAACCGCCCCTACATGCTCCTGCGATACAGGGGGTGCCGTCCTTCGGCGGCATCCCGACATTCGTCGGGACTTGAGCCGCCCCCATTTGCTCTGTTCATGAGCTGGTGAACCCCGT
>Ga0209023_10007954_pt1 | contig 10727 bp, 11 predicted proteins | sample LakOneMetagenome_FD_187468 | JGI IMG/M metagenome (GOLD analysis project Ga0209023, IMG submission 187468) | Freshwater and sediment microbial communities from Lake Erie, Canada (SPAdes) (version 2) | ecosystem: Environmental > Aquatic > Freshwater > Lentic | place: Lake Erie, Canada...
CTACGTCCCGACAGCTGACGCACTCGACACGACGGGCCTGGACCTCGATGCCGACACGCTGGCGCAGCTGCTCGAGGTCGATCCGATCGCCTGGAAGGGCGAAGTCGAGCTCATCAACGGCCACTTCGACTTCATCGGTGAGCGCCTGCCGCAGCAGATGCGCGACGAACTCACCGCCCTGGAGGGTCGCCTGAACGGCTGACCCGTTGTTCGGGACACGATCCCGTGACAGCACAACCAACAACACGTACGACGCCCCCGGGAGCCACGCTCCCGGGGGTGTCTCGCGTCCGGGGGTGTCTCGCGTCCGAGGCCAGTTGGAGCCCTAGTCAGCCGACGAGCATGGCCCGAATGCCCAGTCCCATGAGAAACAGGCCACCGAAGCCGTACAACAGGTACTGCTGCGCCTTCATCTGATTGCGGTAGCTGTACAGGATCGCCACGCTGATGATGGCGACGAACCCGTAGAACATGTGGAACTGCGGCGCCTTGAAGCCCTCGCCGGCCACCATGTACACGCCCAGGCACACCTGCACGAAGATCGTGGCTTCCACGAAGATCACGAACCACCACAGGGCCTTGACCCGTAGGGCTTTGATCCAGTGGGCGGCGAGGCACCAGATACCGCCGAGCGCATTGCCCAAGATCACCATCCACGCCCACTCGGTGTGGAACTGCAGGACGGAAGCGAACATCGGCGGGACACTACAGGGGACCCGCCGACGACTCTCAACCCGCCTGGCGACAAGTCTGGTGCCGCCGGGCTCGCCCACCATCGTCACCGCTGGGTGACAAGCTGCCCCAGTGCGCCACGCCCGACTCGTCATCCACCGACTCCACCTCGACGGCACCGAGCTGCCGATTCGGTTCGGCACCGTCGTCGCCGTGGCGCGAGATGATGCACCGCAATCGACCGCGCCGAACGTCGGGACCGACAACGACTCGGGGGACACCGATGGCCATGGCAGTAACGGCGTCGACTGGGAGGTTGTCGCTGACGGCATGGAGGACTACGAGGGCGCAATGCAACGCCATCACGTCGAGGCGCTGTGCATCATCGGCGCAAACGACGACGGGCATCTGGTCCTCGGCGAGCTGTCCGGCGACGCTGTGGTGGTCCGCTACGTCGAGCGCACCGTCGTACTGCGTGGGGACGGACCGCTGCTCGGTGTGAGCCAGGACATGTTCCAGTCCTGAGGGGCTTCCAAGCAAGACGCGAGAATTTCCTCACATTCCACCCATCTGCACTCGGGTCTGGGTAGGTTCGATCACGTCAGGAGGCTGCCTGACAACCACAGGGCGAGATGCGCTGCGGCGCCGATCCCAGGAGCGACATGACGAACGAACCGATCATCAACGAAGCAACAGCGACCGGGGCCGACGTCACCGGCAGCGTGGTGGATTCCTCCGGCGGCTACCTGCCGCCAATCAGCTTCCAGGAGCTGCATCAGGCGGGACGCATCTCGATGCCGTATGCGGAGGAGTACTCAGAGGGCTACGGGCCGCTCGGCGACTCCTCCCTCGATGGTTCGTCGAACATCGAGTCGGCCGACCCGCTCGAGGCGTTCGTCGATGCGTGGGCCAACGCCGGCCCGAGCCCGACCGGACCCCTGCTGCCCTGAGCAACTGCCCTGACCAGTTGCCCTGGGCAACTGCCCTCAGGCCAGCACCTACGCGTGCTCGGCCGCAGCGTGCGTCCCGCCGGCCCGCACGACCGTCACCCGGTTGCCACCGGAGTGCTTGGCCCGGTAAGCGGCACGATCGCTTGCAATCAGAGCGGACTCCAGATCGACGGGACCGGCAACGAACGCCACGCCGACACTTCCGCTAATCGAGATCTCGTGACCTTCGACCCCGAACGGTGACGCCAGCGACTCACGGACACGCTCCCCGATCAGTTGTGCTCGCTCGACGTCGGCGACGTCGCCGACGTGTGCGACGAACTCGTCACCACCGATGCGGGCGACTGTTGCGTCATCACGAAGGCACACCTTCAGGCGTCCGGCGATGCACTGCAACAGTCGATCCCCGACCGCGTGACCGTAGGTGTCATTGACCGGTTTGAACCCGTCAAGGTCGACGAGCAGGAAGGCCGAGGCGGTCACTTCGCCGTCGAGGAACCGGTCGTAGTTCGCTTCCAGCCCAGCACGGTTCAACAACCCCGTGAGCGGGTCGTGGGTCGCTGCTCGGTGCAGCTCCCTGCGCAGGCGCTCCTGCTCGGTCACGTCCTCGACCTGAACGATCGCGTGCAACGGCGAACCGTCCTCGGAGCAGATCAGCGTCGCTGTCACCCGCGCCCACGCGACCCCGCCGTCGACACGCACGAAGCGCACCTCGATCGCCGAGCGATCCTCGCCGCCGAGGATCGAAAGGGCCTGGTCGGCAGCGGCGTGTCGGTCATCGCGGTGCGCCAGGCGCACGAGGTCATCGCCGACCAGGTCCTGGACGGTGCTTCCGAGTATTGACGCCAGCGCAGCGTTCACCCGTCGCAGCGCTCCGTCGGTCTCGACGATCGCCATGCCGATCGGTGCCCGGTCGAAAGCTTGTTCGAACAGGTCCCTCGCCTCTCGAGCGGTGCGCTCGGACTGACGTCGCGCCGCCATGTCACGGGCAGTGATGACCAGCCCTGCGATCCGCTCGTCGCTGCTGAGGTTGTGGGTGAGGATCTCGACCTCGCGCCAGGAGCTGTCGGCGTGGCGCAGACGGAGCAGGAGCGGCTCCCGAACCCCGTCGCCGCCCGCGACTGTCGACCCGAGCGATTCGGCAGCGACGCCGATGTCGTCGGGATGGATGAGCGCAAACCCGTCTCGACCGACGAGGTCCGCCGGGTCCAAACCGAGGATGCGTCGCACGGCCTCGCTGACGAAGGTGAAGCGGCCGTCGAGGTCGATGACGGCGATCATGTCGGGGTTGTCGCGGACAAGCGTCTCGAACAAGGCCGGATCCCCGTCCGACCCGATCAGCTGCCCACGTCCCGGGTGGTCGTCGACCTCAGATGCGGTCATGGGTCCAGCCTATTGGCGAGCCGCAGCGAACCCTCCCCGCCGTCCCTCGGTACCGTCAGTTGGAGCCACGATTCCGACGAGGGAGCATCAACAGGCCGCTACTCCCAGATCGAGGTGCGGAACTCACCGCCGGCCGCACGGGGTTGACCCACACGGATGAACCACTCCGTGCCGAACGCCCAACCAAAGCGTTCGTCGTCCATGGTCAAGAACCAGGAGTCTGCTGCGATCTGGCTGCCGTGGGCCGCCATCGCCGCCCGTTTGGCGTCCAGGCGACCCATGACGTCGACGGCGTGGGTGATGTTCACCTCGGGTTCACCGAAGTCGTCCGGCGGCTCGAACTCCGGCTCGTCGGCCACCACGGGCTCTTCGTTGGCCAACTCACGGGCGGCCTCGGCGGCTGCACGCTGCTCTGCCATCCCCGCCAGGATCCGGTCCCGGTTCATCGTCGCTTGCAGCACCACCGGCGTCCGGGCGATCTCCGCCGCTCGGAGCCCCACGCGATGCACCTGGATGTGATCGGGGTGGCCGTACCCGCCGTGGTGGTCATAGGCCGTCAGAACATCGGCCGACTCCTCACGCAGGATCGCAGCCAGTCGGTTCGCTGCGTGTTCCACATCCGCTGACCAGAACGAGTACGGGTCGTCGTTGGCCGGTTCACCGATCATCCCGGAGTCGACGTAGCCCAGGAACTCGACTCGTGCAGCACCGAGGATCCGAGCCGACTCATACGACTCGGCGATGCGGCGCTGCCACAGCGCCTCGCCCTCTGCCAGGACGTCGGGCACGATCTCGCCATGTTCGCCACGGGTGGCCACCACGAGCACCACCCTGTGCCCGTCGGCCGCGGCCTGGGCCATCGTGCCGCCGGTCTGGATGCACTCGTCGTCGGGGTGGGCGTGGAAGCAGACAAGCGTGGCCATCGACCCGCAGGCTAACGCCCGCTGGCCGGTCACCGAGCAGCGTCTCAGCCGGCGACGGCGCCCTCGTCACGAAGCTCCGAGGCTGCGTCTGCGCCGAGTCCCAACCACTGGTCGAGCACCTCGAAGGTGTGCTGGCCGGCGTAGGACGGAGGACGCTGGATCGTCGCTTCGGTACGGCTGAAGCGCGGTGACGGGCCCGGCTGCACGATGCCGGCCACGTCGACGAACGTGCCACGGGCGACGTTGTGAGGGTGCTGGGTTGCTTCGGACATGGTCAGCACCGGGGCAAAGCACACGTCGGTTCCCTCCATGACGTCGCACCACTCGTCTCGGGACTTGGTCAGGAAGATCTCCGACAGCCGCTCCTTGAGCGTCGGCCACTGCACCTTGTCCATCTGGTGGGGCAACGGCTCACCACGATCGCTGAAGGTCTTCTCCAGGCCGGTCAGCTCGAGCAGTTGCGCGTAGAACTGCGGCTCGATCGACCCGATCGAGACGTACTCGCCGTCGGAGCACTCGAACGTGTCGTAGAACGGCGCACCGGTGTCGAGCATGTTGGTGCCCTTCTCCTCGGACCAGATGCCCATGGCCGAAAACGCCCACATCATCATCATGAGGGTGGCGGACCCGTCGACCATGGCGGCGTCGACGACTTGGCCCGAACCCGAGCGCTGAGCTTCGAGGAGCGCACAGACCATGCCGAACGCGAGCAGCATCCCGCCGCCACCGAAGTCGCCCACTAGGTTGATCGGCGGGGTCGGCTTTTCTCCCTCACGACCGAGGTGCGCCAGCACGCCAGCGAGCGCGATGTAGTTGATGTCGTGACCAGCGGTCGGGGCGTAGGGCCCATCCTGGCCCCAGCCGGTCATACGCCCGAACACGAGCTTGGGGTTGCGCTCCGCACACGCCCCGGGACCGAAGCCGAGCCGTTCGGCGACACCGGGGCGGAACCCCTCGATCAACCCGTCGGCCTGTGCCACAAGGTCCATCAACACGCCCATCCCCCGCGGCGACTTCAAGTCGATGGCGATCGAACGACGCCCGCGGTTCAAGATGTCCGACGGCGGGTTGGCCGGGTCGCCGCCCATGGCGTTGGCGGCCCGGTCGACACGGATCACATCCGCGCCCATGTCCGACAGCATCATCGCAGCGAACGGTCCCGGCCCGATTCCCGCGACTTCGATGATCTTGATCCCGCTCAACGGTCCCACTGCAGTGCCCCCTGGCTCCGGTGTTCGATGACCCAGATGCGACTGCACTCCGGAGATGGTGCAGTCGAGGGCGATGGCGCGGTCGAGTGTTCCCGCCCGCCCTTCGAAGCGTCAAACCTTCGGGCCGGAGCGGCGTCCGCGCTGCACGGCGTCACCGTCCGCGTCGGTGATCACGCAGCGTGGACTTCGGTACCGCCGACGAGGGTGCGCACCACGTCCAGCCGGTCGTCGAGCACGACGAGGTCGGCGACGTCACCGGGCCGGACTCGCACGTCGGCGATCCCGAGTAGCCGGCGCTGCACTCCCCCGCACGCGTCGACCGCCGAAGGAAGGTCCAGACCCAGGCGCACCAGTTTGGCCAGGACGTCGATCGGCGTCGCCACGCTGCCCGCAAGCGTGCCATCAGCCAGGGTCGCGTGGCGATCACGAACCGTCACCATCACGCCCGGCGATTCTTCCCACTGCACCGACTCCGCCGGGCCAGCACCGTGTGCAGTCGCCGCCAGACCTGCCGGTGCGATGCAGTCCGTGGTGGCGGCCACCCGCCCCGCGGCTGCGTGCAGGGTGAGTCGGACGATCTCGTCGGCGACGTGCACGCCGTCGACGATCAGCCCGACGACCAGTTCCGGTCGGGCCAATGCCACCGCTGCGGGCCCCGGGTCCCGCGACGTCAGGCGACGATGCGCGTTCCAGCAGTGGGTCAGATGACGCGCGCCCGACTCGATCGCGGCAACAGTCTGTTCGGTGTCCGCGTCGCTGTGACCGATGCTGACGACCACGCCGCAGTTGCTCAGGTGTCGAACCAGCTCGATGCCATCGGGAAGTTCCGGCGCGACAGTCATGAAGCCAACACAACCGGTGTCGATCAAACGATCCGCCACCGCCAACGACGGCGCCACAAAGGTCCGATCGTCGTGTGCACCCTTGAACAGCGGGTTGAGGAACGGTCCCTCCAGATGCGCTCGAAGGAACCGACATCCCGATGGGACAGGTCCTGCTGACCGACTCGCGTCGACCTCGCTGAGCACATCGAGGGCGGCGAGGTAGCCGTCGATGCTCATGCCATACAGCGTCGGTTGCACCGCCGTTGCGCCATGGGCGCCAAGCGCAGCGCCCGCCACCAGATAGTCATCGGGATCCGCATGGCGGAAGTCGATGCCTGCGAACCCGTTCACCTGAAGGTCGACCAGACCCGCAACGGCCACGTGGGAGCTCACACCACCACTGTCGCTCGACCCCACACCGACCTCGGCAATCGTCCCGTCGCCTGCGATGCGCACATCGCCGGGAACCAGTGCGCCGTCGACGAGCGCTGCACCGACGCCGAGCCTCATGGGTGGGGCACCGCGACGGGGTCACCTCCGACGGTGGCCGAACGGTAGGTGGCGTCGGTGAGCACATGGGCACGCAGCGCGTCCCCGACGTCGGGCCGGAGCCGGTCGGGGGTTCCTCCGTCCAGATGCACCCTTACCGCTCGCAAGAAGTCCTCTTCTGCGCTCGGTGTCGGGATCCCACGTGCGGTCAACCACGGGACCAGCTCGGCGGCAGCGACCGACTCTTCTCCGTCGGAGGTCTGACGGATCACCGGTCCTTCGTCGTCGGAGACCAGCGTCACCGTCGCACGCTCGCAGAACACTTCCATGCGCCGTTGGCTCGGCCGACTCATCACGTCGTGCCAGATCGACGCCAGCGACCCGGTCGCTCCGCTGGTGAAGCGCAGCAGCGCGCTCACCGAGTCCTCGATCCCGTCCATGCCGTGGAAGAACGATTGCTGCGCACCGATCGAGTCGACCGGCCCGAGCAACCACTCCAACAGGTCCAGGTCATGGATCGAGTGCTCCATGAGCGCACCGGCGCCCGCCAGGCCGACGTCACCTCGCCAGGTCGATGCGTACATGCCCTGGGTCGGGATGTACTGATCGTCGCGGAACACGACGTTCATGACCCGACCCGATGCCGGGTCGTTGATCATCTCGCGCATCACCAGCAGCGTCGGACTGGAGCGCATGACCAGGCCGACCATGTTGACCAGCCCCGCTCGGCGCACCTCCGCGACCAGCTCCCTGGAGCGGATCAGATCGAGCGACAACGGCTTCTCGCAGAACAACGGCAACCCTGCGGCAGCTACGAGTCGCACCATCGGGAGGTGCTCCGCAGTCCAGGTGCACACGAACACCGCATCGGAGGCGTCGATCACCTCTTGAGGCGACGCGCACACCACCGCGCCCTGGCCGCCAGCCAGACCCTGAGCGCGTTGTGGATCCGGGTCGTACACCGCAACGATCCGGTTATCGGGCAGATCGGCACCAGCCGCTGCTGCGTCTCGGGCCATGTTGAGCTGGATGGCGTGATACGCGGCGATGAGACCTGCACCGAGGAAGCCCACACGAATCGTCATCGGCGCAGCGTAGGACGCGTGCAGATCACGCCCCGGTGACCCGGACGCGGCCGATGTCGGAGCCCACGTGGCCTACCGTGACGTGTGTGAGCATCACCTTCGGCGTCCACACCGGCCCGGCCAACACCACCGTTGACGAGCTTCGTTCCCTGTGGCAACGGATCGAGTCGCTGCCGTTCGACTGGATCTCGATCTGGGACCACTTCTACGCAGCAGACGGGCGGTCGACCAACAGCCTGGACGCCGTCGTTGCCCACACGTTGCTCGCTGCGGACACCGAGCGGGTCCGCTGCGGGTCGCTCGTGTACTGCGCGGGCTACCGCCATCCGGGCGTGCTCGCCAACGCCATCGCGGCGATCGATCAGGTCTCCGGTGGTCGGGCCGACGTCGGCGTCGGTGCTGGATGGTTGGCCGACGAGTACGCCGCATACGGCATCACCTACCCGACCGCCGGCAAGCGACTGGACCTGATGGAGGAGTACGTGCGTTGCCTGCGCGGGCTACTCAGCGGCGAGCCCTTCACGCATTCGGGAGAGCACTTTGAGTTCACCGATGCGATCGTCGACCCTGCCCCGGTCCAGGGTCACGTCCCGATCTGGATCGGCGGTGGCGGCGAGCAGCGCACGCTTCGCATCGTCGCCGAACTCGCTGACGGCTGGAACGTGCCCTTCATAGGGCCTGACGACTACGCCCGAAAGGTTGGGGTGCTGGCGGGCTACTGCGACGAGTTCGGACGCGACCCCGACACGATGCGCTGCTCGGTGAACGTCGGCTGCGCACCCGACGACGCGTCACTGCACCGGCAGTTCGGCGACATCGCCGAGTTCGTCCGACCCGGCGTGCTCATGGGCTCGACCGACCAGATGGTCCACATGATCGGCAGCTACGTCGACGCCGGAGCGGCCCAGATCAACCTGGCGTTGCGGGCGCCGTTCGAGATCGCCGCGTTGGAGGCCGTCGCCGACGCCATCGCCCACTTCCCGGCAACGTGAGATCCAACGCCGAGATCGTCGCCCCGCGGGACGGTCACCGTTCGCGACGCGGCGGCCCGATCGGGACGCCTCATCGACCTCGCCGGCAAACATGTTGCTCAATCGCTGCGATAGCTGAATGCAACAACCCACCTCCATGTCGAGTTCGCCCAGACTGAATCACCCTGGGTTGGTTGGAGGCTCCAGACTTTTGAAACGAGGATGGAGCTATGCCGAAGGATTTGAAGAACGGGAAGCCGACGACGCGTCGGTACTCCGCTGAGGAGAAGGCCCAGGCGGTGCGGCTGGTACGCCACCTGCGTAAGGAGCTCGGCACCGAGCACGGCACCGTTGCCCGTGTCGCCGGCCAGCTCGGGTACGGGGTCGAGACGGTACGCAAGTGGGTCCGCCAGGCTGACGTTGATGAGGGAGCGAAACCGGGCCGCTCAAGCGAGGACACCGGTTGATCTCGCCCAGCATTGGCGATTGCGGTACATCCAGCCCTCGGAGGACTGGGATGGCACGCAAATCCAATACCACCGCAGGCTCCACGTGGTATTGTCATCTCTCACGTGGGGGATACGGTGTAGGTGGCACATCCACCTAATCACGGATCGAGTGAGGAAGGTGATTCACGATGCAGTGGAACAAGATTGCGTGGACTGCGGCTGCCGTCTCTACGGCGATCGCTCTGTCGGCGGGGTGCGGATCTACTGCCGAATCATTCAATGCGGGTCCGCCAGCATCGGTGGAGAAGGCGCCATTCAGCGCTGCCGACGCCGGCCCCCTCTCAGAGTCGGCGGTGTGGGTCGGAGGCTCCACCCGCCTACTCGTAGCGGGCGGGTGGTCGACGCCTCCGTCGGGCGGATCCCCAATGCGGCGCGACCAGCGAGCGTTTGTCTGGGACCAGACGTCAGGGTGGAGCGGTCTACCAAGCCTTCCACCCGACCTGATGGTTGTCGGTGGCGCCAGCGTCGGCGACGACTTCACGCTGGTCGCCAAGGACTGCAGTCAAGCGTTGAAGGACGGGGCAGTCGACGAAGAGGGCTGCGGTCGAATCGTGCTCCTCGCACTGCAGAAAGATTCGACATGGAGCGAGTCAGCCGTACCCGACGATGTGTTCCCAGCGGTGGCGCAAATCGGTTTCGTCGGCAGTGTCGGCGATTCCCGGATCGCTGTCGCGAGCGCGTCGGCCAAGTGGGTTTCGGTGTTCGATACTGTGAAGCGCTCGTGGCAACGGTTTGACGGCCCCGAAATCAAGGATCGCGCCATTGCTGGATCGTGTTCGACTCGTGGGCATCTGTTCGTCGTGTTCGCGCCGATGGCGGGTCCTGTGAGCCAGAGCGCGGGGGAGACTGACGTCATGGTCTTCCGGGAGATGACGGCAAAGGGTGACTGGTCTCCCCAAGTGGAGGTCGAGCGAACGCCCAGTGCTCAGCAACCGGCACCGGGCGTGGCTTGTGGCGGCGGAGCCTGGACGCTGCCCGTCGGCACCAATCGGTGGGCCACCATCACGAGCGGTGCTCCTGGCGAAGCGTTGACGGCACGATCAAAGGAGGCGGACTACAACGTGCCAAATCCAATCGGCGCCCGAGAAGGGGCCGTACTGCTTACACCGGATGCCATGTATGACGCCGCCGGGGTGCAGTTGACTGCGCCGTCGGGGCAGGCGGTACCTACAGATCCAGCCCTGCGCTCCGTCGACGGAACTCGTGGAGTGTTCGTGCGCTCCGATGATGGCAGCACGCTGCCCTCCGTCACTTTCTGGTCCCACCAGTAGAAGGGAATGCATTATGTGGACCGTCAGAGTTTTTCGTTCGTCGATGATCGCTATCACCTCTGGCATCGCGACGGTTTTGATCCTAGGAGTTTCTACTGTTGGCGCCACGACGACGCCGACTTCCTACATCACGCACAACGTTGCCGGTGCAAATTCGTCATACGGCCAAAACTCGTTGCAACGCGTTTACAATGCCCAACTTGCCATTTGGTACACGGCGACTGGCGCGCCATCTGGGGTCGCGTTACAGGAGGTCTGCCACAACTATGTTCACCCAGACTGGACAGATTCCTATCAATATTTGCGGACCGAACTATTGGCTCGTGGATATCAAACAAACGTAGTTTGGACAAAGTACCTCGCAAGTCTCCAATGCCAGCAAGGAACAATGGTCGCAGGCAAGGGGAGTTTGGTCGGCGGAGATTGGGCGCTTTTGCCG
>Ga0209023_10007955_pt1 | contig 10727 bp, 10 predicted proteins | sample LakOneMetagenome_FD_187468 | JGI IMG/M metagenome (GOLD analysis project Ga0209023, IMG submission 187468) | Freshwater and sediment microbial communities from Lake Erie, Canada (SPAdes) (version 2) | ecosystem: Environmental > Aquatic > Freshwater > Lentic | place: Lake Erie, Canada...
AGTAGCGGCCGGATCGAATGGGCTTTTTCTACCGGCGGACCCATTTACGGCTCTCCCGCGGTCACCCCGACCCGCGATTCGCCGGCGACCGTCTTCGTCGGCAGTTACGACCATCGCCTGTATGCGCTCGACGGCCAGAGCGGTAGGAAGATCTGGGACTACGACGTCGGCGGGGAGGTGCCGGGGACCCCGACCATCGTCGGGAACACCGTCTACACCTCCAGCTTTGCGACCAGCAAAACGATCGGTATCGACATACCGACCAGGAAGAAGGTCTTCAGCTTTCCTTCACCGGGTTACTCCCCGATGATCTCGGATGGAAAGGACCTCTTCCTGGCCGGGTATTTCACTCTTCACAAGTTCGAGCCGAAGCGCTGATCAATGGCCGAAGCTCACCTTCGGCAGTCGGCGGTCGACCCAGCCGGGGATCCACCACAGCCTGGCGCCGGCCAGCCGCATCAGGACCGGTAACAGGAGCAGGCGGACCAGGGCGGCGTCAAGCAGCACCGCTACGCCGAGGATGATTCCCATTTCCCTGGGGGGCAGCGGACCGGACAGGGCGAAGGTGAAGAACACCGCCACCATGACTCCGGCCGCGGCGAACACCACCCGTCCCGAATGGGCCATGCCGCCGACCAGGGCTTCCTTCGGGTCTCCTGATTTCTCCCAGTGCTCCCTTGCCGAGCTGAGCAGGAAGACCGAGTAGTCCATTGAGATGGCAAAGACCATCGCGAAGAAGAAGACCGGTGCCCAGGCGTCGAGGAAGCCCTGCGATTCGAATCCCAGCAGCCCGGTCAGGTGTCCCTGCTGAAAGATCAGCTGGGCGACCCCGAAGGCCGCGCCGACCGCGAGCAGGTTGGTGAGGACGGCCAGCGCCGCGAGGATCGGTGCCCTCAGGGCGACCAGCAGCAGCAGGAAACCGAGGGCCATGATGATCGCGATGGCCGGGGCGGTCGTGTCGCCCAGGGCCTTCTCGAGGTCGTGGTTTTCGGCTGCGGCTCCACCGACCAGGGCTCCGGGCGGCAGGTCGTTCCGCAACCTGTCGATAGTGCTGCCGAGCGCCGGGTCCGAGGGGTCGAATGCAGGCGTCGCGGCAATCAGGACATTGCCGTCCTTGCTCGTTCCGGCGACCATCACCCGGGCGATCCCGGAGTCGCCGGCGAGCTTCCGGACCGTCTGCGCCGATTCGTCTGATGGTGCTACGACCTGCAGGGTTCCCGGAGCGCCGGGGCCGAAGGCACCCGAAACCTGTTCGTAACCGATCCGGGATCCGTCACTGTCCGGAACCACCTTGATCGAGGGCATGCCGGTATCGAGCGAAAGCACGGGAACGCAGAGTGCCAGCAGGATCAGCAGGGCGGGGATGCCGAAGGCGAACGGATGGCGCCACACCTTTTCGCCCCAGCGGGCGAACTTCGGCGAGCGGTGTTCGGAGGTGCGGGCCCAGGGCAGGGCGAGTTTGTTCACCCGGTGCCCGAGTTTGCCGAGCACTGCCGGGAGCAGGGTCAGTGAAGCGGCCAGCACGAAGGCCACCGCGAGCATCACGCCGATCGCCATCGACCGGAAGGCCGGGCTCGGCACGAGCAGCACGGCGCTCAGGGAGATCAGCACGGTCACTCCGGAGAAGAGCACCGCCTTGCCGGCCGTGTCCATGGTCTCCGCGATCGCATCATTGGTGGTCTCGTTGGAGGTGAGGGCACCCCGGAACCGGTAAACGATGAAAAGGGCGTAGTCGATCCCCAGCGCAAGCGCGAACATCATCGCGAAGTTCATCGCCCAGATCGAGATGTTGAAGAACTGGGTGCCGAGGTAGAGCGAACCGGCCGCGGCGACGAGCCCGAGGATGGTCAGCATCAGCGGCAGGCCGGCGGCGACCAGGGAACCGAAGGCGAGAACGAGGATCAGCAGGGTGACCGGCCACGAGATCACCTCCGACTTCATCATCGCGTCCTTGTTGGCCTGATTGAAGTCGGACCACATCCCGGAAGCTCCGGTCAGCGAGACGCTGGTGCCGTCCGCGGAAAGTGAATCCAGCTTTACCTTCAGGTCATCGGCTGCCCGGACCATCTGGTTGGAATCGGCTGCTGCCCCGGCCTGGATCACAGCGGTGTGTCCGTCCCTCGAGGTCCAGCTCTGCCTGGTCGGCATCACCACGCGACTCACATCACTTGAAGAACGAAGAACTCCGGCGGCCTGCTGAAGGGTGCCGTCGAAGGCGGGGCTGCCGAAGGTCGAATCGTCGCTGTGGACGACGACCATCAGGGCGGAGGACGACATGCCTCCGAACTGCTCGTCGATCAGCTGGCGGGCCTGGAGTGATTCGGAACCGGTGGCTTCCCAGCCCGCACCGGACAGGGCATGTTCCGCCCTGGGAGCGAAAAATCCGAACCCGACCGCGACGACCAGCCAGATCAGCGCGACGATCCGGAAGTGATCGCTGGTCCAGCGTCCCAGGCGCCCGATCGGTCCGACGTTGCTCATCGGTTTGCTCCGGCCGGTTTGAGGGAGGTGACCCGGGTCAGGATCAGGGACGCCGGGCAGGCGCCGACGATCACGAAGAGCCACTGGTTGATTCCGGCCAGCACCGGAAGCAGGGCGAACCAGGGGGAGACCAGCAACGCGAGCGTCCCGCCGATCAGGCTGACGCTGCCTGCCATCGCGAACAGCACCCGTTCCAGGGGCCAGCCTCTTTTTACCGAGCACTGCGTTTGACCGGAAGCCATTTGAATCACCTTTCTACAAGTTCACAACTAAGTAGTTGAATAAAGTAGCAAGGTCTGAACCGAAGATCCAGTCGGGCCGGCGGAAAGTCCCTCTCAGTCCGGAATCAGGACTGGCCGACGATCCGGCTCAGCTCGGAAATGCGCTGCTCGACGCCTTCGCAGACCGCTTCACACATCGCCAGAAGACTCTCGTCGGCGATCCCGTAATAGACCGTGTTCCCTTCCTTGCGGCGGGCGACCGCGCCGCCTCCATAAAGCGCCTGGAGGTGCTTGGAAACATTCTGCTGGCTGGTGTCGAGGAGTTCGGCCAGTCCCCCGACGCTCTGTTCTCCTTCGCGAAGCTGGTCGAGGATCCGGATCCTCATCGGCTCGGAAAGCAGCTTGAACCGGGCCGTGATCAGTTCGACGAGTTCGGGCGGGAGGGGAGTGGGCAGTGCCATTGCTCCAGCTTACAACTCGACAACCATTTGCCTGCCGAGTTGATCACTTCGCCATTCGGGGCGGGCAACGGATCACCCCGGTGTCGGGAACTCAGGCCAGTCCGTAAGGAAGGTTCGGCAGACCGCTGACCGCATGGCCGACGATGTCGTCGTCTTCGTCGCAGACGGTGAACAGGCTCATTTCCTCAAGCGAGATGCGGCCCTCTCCGGCAAGGCGCTTGGCGATCCAGTCGATCAGCTCCTGCCAGAAATCGGTCCCGACCAGGACGATCGGGTGGGGCCTCGCCTTGTGGGTCTGGATGAGGGTCAGGGCTTCGAACATTTCGTCGAGCGTGCCGAATCCACCCGGGAAGATCACAAAGGACCACGAGTAGCGAACAAACATCAGCTTGCGGGCGAAGAAGTAGTGGAACTCCTTGCCGATATCGAGATAGGGATTGGCCGACTGTTCATGAGGCAGCTCGATGTTGAGTCCGATCGAAAGGCCTTCCTCGTCCTTGGCCCCACGGTTGGCGGCCTCCATGGAACCAGGCCCTCCGCCGGTGATCACGGCGTAACCCTGCCGGGCGATGCCCGCACCGACCCTCCGGGCCTGCTCGTATTCGGAGTTGCCGGGCCTCGTTCTGGCCGAGCCGAAAACGCAGACCGCAGGGCCGACCGGCTCCATGATCCTGAACCCCTCTTCGAACTCCTGGCGGATCTTGGCCAGTCGTTCCGGATCGGACAGCTCCGCCTGGATCTCCGGTTCCCCGCAACGGATGATCTCCTGATCGAAAGTACTCGGAAGCTTCGGAATCGTGGTCACGCGGGGAGCCTATTGCTGCGGGTCGGCGTCGGCGGCAGCCCGGTATCGCTCGATCGCGAACCGTCGCTCTTCCGCGTGATCCACGATCGGCGCGGGGTAGTCCCTGCCGATCAGGCAGTCGGCTTCGCGTTGTTCGTCGGCGCTCATCTCCCAGGGCCTGACCAGAAGCTTCCCCTTGACCTGGGCCAGTTCGGGAACCCAGCGGATCACGTACTCGCCATCCGGATCGAACTTCTCCTGCTGTGTCATCGGATTGAACATCCGCTGGAAATAGGGGGCCGGGTCGGTGCCGGTCGAAGCGACCCATTGCCAGCCACCGTTGTTCGAAGCCAGGTCGCCGTCCAGCAGCTGCTCCATGAAGTGCCGCTCACCTTCGCGCCAGTCGAGGTGAAGGTCCTTGGTCAGAAACGATGCGACGACCATCCGGACCCGGTTATGCATCCAGCCTTCCCCCTTTAGCTGGCGCATTCCGGCGTCGATCAGCGGATAGCCGGTCCGGCCTTCCTTCCAGGCATCGAGCAGCTCCTGGTCGTCCTGCCAGGCGAGAGTTCCGCGGTAGCGCTCCTGGAATTCGGATCGGGTCACTTCGGGGTAGTTGGCGAGCACCCCGGCATAGAACTCACGCCAGGCGAGCTCGCTCCTGAATACCCGCGGCCCGTTGCCCCGGCGAAGCCCCAGTTTGGTTTCGAGTTCCAGCGGTGACAGGCAGCCCCAGCGGATCCAGGGCGATAGCCGGGAAGAGCCACCGGTCGGAAGGTTCCTGGTCTGGTCGTAGGCAGCCAGTCCGTCATTCAGGAATCGCTTTGTCGCCTCGCGCGCAGCGGCTTCGCCTGGTTCGAAGGCTTCGTCGACAGGAACACCGGTGCCGGCATCCTCGAATCCGAGTTCCGAAAGATCCGGCATTTCCCCCCGGTCGGGATCGCCGGCCAGAACCAGTTTCGCCGGCCGCTCCTCGGCGGGGCGGCGAGGTTCTTCCTGCCAGTTCCGGTTGAAGGGGCTGAACACCGTGTAGGGCCGATCCTGCTTCGTCCTGATCGCTTCCGGATGGTCGGCGATGTAGGCGCCGGGATGACCGACTCCGACAATCCCCTCTTCAGCCAGCGCCTGGCTGATCTTCCGGTCTCTCATCCGCGCGAAAGGCGAAAGGTCGGCGGTCCAGTGGACGCTGGCGGCACCGGCTTCGCGGGCCAGCTTCGGGATCTCTTCCTCGGGCAGTCCCCGTCTCAGGATCAGGTCGGCACCGAGTTCGCGGAGATCCCGCCTCAGCTCTTCCAGGCAGCCGAGCATGAACCCGGTCCGGCGGGCAGACACGAAACGGCCGCCGGTCAGCAGCCGGTCGTCGAAGATGAAGCAGGGGAGTATCGCCCCGGCCCGGGCCGCCTCGGCCAGCGCCGGCAGGTCGTGGGTGCGCAGATCCCTGCGGAACCACATCACGGAATTCTGAGTGACCGTATTCAAGACTCAGTGAACCCGTGCCCAGAACTTCCAGCTTCCCCGGCGCGCCGGCATGAAGATGATCCCGCTCCTTTTGTAATCCGACCGGAAAAGCGGCTGGCCCAGATTTCTGAAATTTATCTGTCCGCCGTTCCCGCCATCGGTCGGGAAGAAAAGCTCGAGGGGCCCATCGCTGCGGCGTGCCCCATTTCCGGAAGCAAACAGCAGCCGCTTTTCCGGGTAGTAGCGGACCGAGGTGATCCGCCCCGGAGCGCGCCTCACGAAGGGGCGGCGGAGACTCCTCACCAATTTGGCGTGCTGGCCGACTATCCGGTTCGCACTGCCTTCGCAATCCATCCGGTAGACGCTCCACGGAGGCAAGGGCGGCGCAGTCCCGGGGTCATGGGTCGCGGCATGAGGGTCGCCACAGGACTGCTTCCATGTCCAAAGTGCCGAACCGATCAGGAATTCGTCCTGAAGGTTGAGGTGCTGGCTGAAGTAGTCGTCCCCCTTGCCGGTCGCCCGCAGCGGATCGCCGCCCCATTCGCCGGTCAGCACAGGCGCACCCCCGAATCCGGCCGCCTCGCTCTTCGCCGTTTCGAAGGACTCGCGGCTCGGAGGCCCTGTCGAACCAATACTGCCGCCGTAGAGGTGCGGCGAGTAGACGACTCGGTCGTCGAACTCGAAGGCATCGGGCGGACCGCTTCCGGTCAGCGACCAGAGGACGCTCGGCTCGAACAGAACCAGATGGCGAAAGCCCCCGCCGGCTTTTTCGCCTTTGCGGATCGACTTCAGGGACCGCTCGTAGAAGTGACTCATCTGAGCCGTCTGCGCCGGCCCAAAAGCATTGGGCTCGTTCATGATGTCGATTCCCGCGACTGCCGTATCCCTGGCGAAAATCTTCGCGACCCGGCCCAGCATCCGCACGTAATGCGTCTGGATCCCCACCCCGTCGGGAGCTTCCGTGTCATTGAAGAAATTGGTCCAGGCGGCCATCACCGCCGGATTCACTTCCCGGTTCAGGGTGAAACAGCGCGGCAATCCGTCGTCGATGGTCGCCCATCCGGGGGCGCCGTCCCAGCCGAAGGCAGGCTGCGCCGGAGTAATGCAACTCTGATCTGAAGGGGCCGCCAGGGTCGGACCCCAGGCGTCCTGGTGGAAATCGAGAATCACGTAGATCCCTTCCTCCTCCATCAGTCCGACCCAGCGTTTCACCCGATCCAGATATTCGAGGTCGATACGGCCCGGCTCCGGTTCGACCCGCGACCAGGAAACGATGAGCCTCACCATGTTCCAGCCGATCCTCGCCATCCGTGCCGGATCGCGTCGATCGAGCGGGAGGGTGGAGGACTTTGTCGTTCCCTGCCAGTACTCGCCGAGTGAATTGACGTTGACGCCCCTGAGGATCACCTCTCGGCCTTTCGAGTCAACGATCCTGCCACCCCTGACCGGATCGGGATCCGCCTTCAGTCGTGGCAGGCCTGCCACGCCGGCACCGGTGCCGAAGAACGCAAACAGAATCGACACGGAAACCGTCACGGCGGCGATCGTCCCGATGAAAGTCCCCTTGCCCATCGGTCCAGTCTAGTCGCGGTGTCCGCCAGTCCTGCCAGAGTCACCGCCTCCAGTCCAGTCAGAAAAGAATTCCCGGCCGGCCAGTCCGTCCCGGGGGAGGGAAGAAAATGGATCGCAAAGTCGGCGCGGCCCTGGCCGTCGCAATCATCGGGGTAATCGTCGGAGTCGTCGGCATCGTCATGGCCAAGGACGCGAAGGACGCCAACAAGGACACCCAGGCCGCGCTCGAGAAGCAGATCAAGTCCAACGACAAGAGTTCGGCCGCGAAGGTGGCCGCTGCCGCCGCCGCGGCGAAACTCGTCGAGAAGAAGGCCGAGAACCAGGCTTCGGCTTCCGAAAGCAAGGATGAATCGAATCTGAAGACTTCGGAGAACCAGGACGCAGCCCAGGTTTCCGAGAACAAGTCGTCGATCGCCACCCTGGAAGACAAGGTCGACCAGTTGAGCAGCGAGATCGCCGACGTCGAGGGCAAGCAGCAGAGCAACACCGCGAAGGTGAATGCCCGGATCAACCAGCTGGAGCAGCGGGTCAACTCGGGCGGCTGAGCTTCAGGCGGGTCGCGGTCCGGCCGCGACCCGCCGTTTCACTACCTGGTCAGCACTCCGGCCCCGGTCGTGGTCTTTCCCGACTGGGTCACACTGACCGTCAGTCGTACCTTGCGCATCCGGAGCAGGCGCTTGCGGGCACTCCTGGTGAACTTCACCAGGCCGCGCATCGGACCGGCGTTCGGTGCCACTCCCTGATCGGAGGCGACCACGTTCCGGCCCAGCTTCACCTTGAAGCGGACCGTTGACTTGCCGGTGGAGATGAAATCGATCGGCAGTCCCTTCCTGAGGGCACGTTTGAGGCTCGTGAACGGAAGTCTCACTCCGCCCGGCCCGGGGTTGTTTGCCACCGGTCCCCAATCGGGTTCGGATCCGCCCGGGATGACCAGCTTCGGATCGGCGCTCGCGCAATTGCCCAGGTCACCGGTCCAGATTCCCTCGTCGTTTTCCCAGGCGAGAAAGCTGTTGTCAGGCGCCCAGGTGGGCCCGGCGATTCCTTCCTCGGTTCCGGTCATGCAGTCGGGTGACGGAACACCCGGCACAGGACCCGACTTCGCGTTGCCGCTGACCACGTAGGTGAACAACTGGGTGTCGGAGCCGTAGCCGCGGACGGTGGCGAGGCGGGAACCGTCGGTGGACAGTTCGCTGTCAGACAGGTCGGTTGAATATTCGGCGTAATCGCTGTCATCGAACCAGTGGACCGGCTCGCTTCCAGGGTCGTGGATCATCACCTGCGAGCCGAAGCCACCGCTCTGGATCGTGCGGGAGTTCCCGGCCCAGGATGGGTTGCTGAAGAAAGTCGAGCCGTACTTCGAGACCGGGGTAGGCCTGTTCGCGTCGGTGTAACCGGTGGCGGTGCGGATTCCACAGTCGATCGTCGAGTCGCATTCATAGCCGACGAAGGACCAGGCGATCCGCTTGCCGTCGGGAGAGATCGCGACGTTGACCGGAAGGCGGTCCATCAGATGTCCGACCGAATTCCGCAGGGCGGGAGGATCGATCTCGTTGATCACGTCGCCGTTCTGCTTCATCCGCACGATGTCGTTGAGGTGCCCGGCCGCGATGGTTCCGTCATCGGCCTGGCTGGGTGAGAGATACGGGTTTCCCTCGGTCCCGTCCCAGGTGATCCGGTGCTGGTTGCTTCCGTCCGGGTCGGAGATCCAGATGTCGTGCTTCTTGATGAAGACGATCGACCCTTCGCCGGCGCTGGCCGTGGTTGCGAGCCCGAGGCTCGCCAACAGGACAATGAGAAGAAGGGGGAGTGGGCGTCTGAGGCTGTCTGCGATGTTGTTCATGGGTCTCCTGGTCGGGTGCCGTGTCCAGCACGCTAGGAAGGAGACCTTGCCTCTTTGTTGCGAGGAGATTGCCTTGCGGCAATCAGCAGTGAAACTGGCTCAGCGGACTCCGAGTCCGCCGCCGGAGCCATCCTGGCAGGGTCCGTCGCAATTCTTGAGTTCGCGAATGCCGCTGACCATCATCCGGTACTCCTTGCGGCGCCTGATCTGCAGGCCTTCGAGCTCGTAACGTTTGCCGCCGGAGATCACCCCGTCGAAGTAGAGCATCTGTCGGGCAGCCCGCCAGTACCTGCCCACTCTCATCGCCCGGCCGATGTTGGTCGCCGGCCGGCCTGCCCGCCGGGGCTGGTAGTCGAGGTAGCCGGCTCCGAGGTTGAAGGCGAAGGAAGTCAGTGCGGTGATCATCGGGGGAGTTGCCGGCACGCCCTTGATCCGGTCGAGAACTTCGGCTTCGGTGGCCCGCAGATCCTTCTTCAGGAGCCGCAGCGCCTGATCCTGAGTGAGGCATCCCCACTTCCTCCGATCAGCTCTGGTCGGCGGACCGTAATGGAGCAGATGCCCGTAACCGATCGTCGCGTGTCCGGCCGGATCGGCATAGGGACAGGAAACGAATCCTTCGAACCCCGCGACGAACTTCGTCGTCGTCATGGTCACGGCATCGGCACGGGACGGGCCGAGGAGCAGCACAAGGCCGATGAAGAGGGGGATGAGGCGGCGCATCGCTCTAATGGATACCAAAGGAATGCGGCGACACCTCGCCCGGGGGCTGGGTGGCACCGATGTATGCGGCTGAGAGGAGTCGAACCTCCACGTCCTTGCGGACACAAGCCCCTCAAGCTTGCGCGTCTACCAATTCCGCCACAGCCGCAAGAAGGTCCGCGGATTCTAGGGGAAGCAGGCCGGACGACGCCGCCCGACCGCCCGGACCCGTGTCCGACAGTCGAAACCCGCCCGGCCGGTCCCGGGCATCCGTTCTGGTCGATCTATTGCGCTTTTCGGCGCGGCACGAACATACGTCCGCACGTAGGGCTAGATTACGAACACAGGTTCGCCAACCATTGACGAACCGGTCCCGGGAACCAGGCCTCGAGCCGAACAGGAGCGAAATGGTTGATCTGACCAAAAGACAGCGCGAGATCTTCGACTACATAGGCAAGTACACGGACAAGATGGGCTATCCGCCCACGGTTCGCGAAATCGGCCAGGCGGTCGGTCTGACCTCCTCCTCGACCGTTCACGTGCATCTGGCAAACCTCGAAAAGGCGGGAGTGCTGCGCCGCGACCCGACCAAGCCCCGGGCTCTGGAAGTTCTGGTCGGCAAGGCGAAGAGCGCAGGGGAGAGCGTCCGGGACGGTGCCCGCGACATGGTCGACTCCGTTGCGAGTGCCGCGACGGCTGCCGCCTCGGGACCCTCCGGGCTGCCCCTGCTCGGCCGTGTCTCGGCCGGTCCGGGAATCCTCGCCGAAGAGAACATCGAGGATTACGTCGACGTGCCGGCAATGATCGGCGGCAACGACGGCGACTACGTGCTCGAAGTTCGCGGCGAAAGCATGAAGAACGCGGGAATCATGGATGGCGATTACGTGATCGTCCACCCGTCACCGGAAGCCCGCAACGGAGAGATAGTCGTCGCCCTGCTCGGCGAAGAAGACGCCACCGTCAAACGCTTCTACAAGGAATCAGACCACTTCCGGCTCGAACCGGAAAACGAAACGATGGACCCGATCATCACCACCGACGCTCAGGTGATGGGCAAGGTAATAGGAGTTTTCCGAAAGGTTTAGTCGCGCCGCGCTGCGCAGCGTCAACCTGTTGCATCTCGAAAGGGCCCGGCTTGCGCCGGGCCCTTTCTCGTTGTGGGGGGCTGCTGCCCCCGGGCGGTTCGCAGGAGCCACCCTCTGGTTCTAAGA
>Ga0209023_10007956_pt1 | contig 10727 bp, 12 predicted proteins | sample LakOneMetagenome_FD_187468 | JGI IMG/M metagenome (GOLD analysis project Ga0209023, IMG submission 187468) | Freshwater and sediment microbial communities from Lake Erie, Canada (SPAdes) (version 2) | ecosystem: Environmental > Aquatic > Freshwater > Lentic | place: Lake Erie, Canada...
AAACACTGCGCTCGGGCATCGCCTCCAGGTGAGGCAGGAAGTAGAGCGCCGTTCCGACGAGCCCGTTGTTCCAGAAGTCCTTCCAGAAATCGGTATTCTCGAGGCCGTCCAGGTCGACGTGAACCGTGGTCAGCCAATCGGGCCGCGGCTGGGAATCCCGGGCCCGTTCCCCCGACTGTCGGAGGTCGACGACGGTACGGATGCCGGCCTCACGCATCTGACCCCACCCGGCCGGCGTGACACCGTCGATATTCTCAGAGCGGAAGAAGGTTCCCCGAGGCGTCAGCGTGCCATCCGTTCGCGGAAGACCTCCGAGATCGCGGGCGTTCACCAGCCCGTCAACGCTCAAAGCCCGGCTTTTCGGATTCAGTTCGACCACCATCGGCCCAGCATAAGTGGAGACGTCGCACGGCGTCCAGACGGCGTCCAGACAGCGTTCTCTCAGCAGCGCTTCACACAGTGATCCCGGTTCTCACGATCCGAGGAATTGCCCGAACAGTAGGCTGACGGCATGTCGTCCTTCGTCAGAGTCCGATCCGACTCGAAGAATCCGCCGGTCGCCGTGCTTGTTCCCGGCTCCGGTTACACCGTGCGAGCACCCCTGCTCTACTGGTGTGCAGAAATACTGGCCCAACAGGGATGGCATGTGCAGGGGATCGACTGGACGATCGCTGCGAGCGCTTGGGACGATCCGCAGTCGTTCGCGGAGCTGGCTGTCGCCGAAGCTTTCGATTCCGCGCCGCAAACGGATCAGCGGCTCATCATCGCCAAGTCATTCGGCTGTTTCGCCCTGCCGTGGGCTCGGCGCCAGGGAATACCCGGTGTCTGGCTGACGCCGGTACTCACGGATGGGAACGTGTGCCGGGCCCTTCGCGACGCCACGCCGGCCGACCTGGCCGTCGGAGGTGATGCCGACGCCCTCTGGCTGCCCGAGGAGGTCGCCGGAACGCGGGCGACGGTTATCACGGTGCCTGGCGCCGACCATTCACTGGCCCTCCCCGGAAACTGGCGGGGCTCTCTGGCCGCCCAGTCCGTTGTGTTCGAGGGCATCGAGAAACACCTGCAGGCGACGCAGGCCCGCCCGTGAAACCTGCCTTTACTCCGAACGGGCGAAGCTGAGCCAGCGCTCCTCGATGACGTAACCGAGATGTTCATTCATCCGGATGCTGCCGGAGTTGACCTGCGCGCCTCCTGTTCCGAACAGGCGGGCACCGCCATGGGCCAATGCCCTGATCGACGCGGCCTTGACGGCAACGGCCAGCCCCCGGCGCCGATAGGACGGGTGCACGGAGGTGAATTCGGTTTCTGCGCGCGCGGCCGTCACGGTGATGACGCTGAGCGCCACGAGTTGGCCGTCATCGACGGCGCCGAACAGGCGACAACCGGATGCCCACAGTTCGAGCACATCGGACTCATCGCGGTGCGGCACCGCCGTCGCCGGCGTGGACGGATAGTCCCTGTAGTTCAGGGCTTCCAGCGTCGTGACCTGGGCTGCCCAGCCGACGTCGAGTTCTCGCACCAAAAAACCCTGTTGCGTTGCCGCCGTGACGGCCGCGTTCAGCGCCGATAGTTCGAGCGGATCGCCCAGGCGCAGTCGAGCGCCCCACGATTCACCGACAACGACGTATCCGCTGTGCACCAACTCCGGCACTCGTGGGTCAGTGGATTGAACGATCTGGATATCCCCGGTCACGTGACCAGTGTGCCAGAGTGGCGACTGATCGCCGTGTTGCACGAATTCGTCCGGCTGCTAGCGTGGCGTCATGGTGATGCGCAGGTACAGCGAGATCGACGTATTCTCACCGGAGCCCTACGGCGGAAACCCCTTGGCCGTCGTTCATGAGGCAGAAGGCCTCACCAGTGCTGCCATGCAGCGTTTCGCCAAGTGGACGAATCTGTCTGAGACAACGTTTCTGCTCCCCGCATCAGATCCTGCTGCCGATTACCGGGTGCGAATTTTTACTGCCAGCCAGGAACTTCCCTTCGCTGGCCATCCCACGCTGGGATCGGCCTGCGCCTGGCTGGAGGCGGGGGGCCAGCCGAAAGACGGCGGCCTGATCGTGCAGGAATGTGCTGCAGGGCTGGTGACCGTGCGCATCGAGGACCACCGCCTGGCGTTCAAGGCACCACCCCTGACCCGATACGAGCCCGTCGAGGAATCACTGGTGCACCGGATCGCGCTGGCTTTGCGAATCCCCCGTGAGAGCATCCTCGACAGCTCGTGGCTGGTCAACGGTCCCGAGTGGATCGGGATCAGATTGTCGTCCGCACAGGCTGTGCTCGCTCTGCAGCCCGACCTCGGGGATCTGGGAACGCTCTTCATCGGCGCGGTCGGACCGCATGCGCCCGGAAGCGAGGCCCAGTTCGAAGTGCGCGCCTTCGTGGGCGGCGACCCGGTGTGGGAAGATCCGGTCACCGGGAGCCTCAATGCGGGCTTGGCCCGCTGGCTTTCAACGACAGGGATGGCGGAGCAGCACTACATTGCTGCCCAGGGAACAGCCATCGGATACTCCGGCCGCGTGCACATCGACATCACCGGCGGCGATATCTGGGTGGGCGGACACGTCATGAGATGCGTTCGCGGCGAGGTCGACCTCTGAGACGCCGGCGTCGACCCGTGCGGGATGATGCCGGTTTCCAAACGCAGGCTCCTTGACGCGAGCCCGGCCGGCCGTGCCGGGGATCGGCCGGCTGACGGCCGGGTGTCACGACCGATCAGCAGACCGGGGCGCCCAGCCCTGGATACCGCGGTCGTGGCGAACCACGAGTTCGAGGGCCGCGTCCACGGCCGGCGGATCAGGACGTCACGGCAGAGACCTAGATGCTGCGGTGGTCGCGAACGGCGAGTTCGAGGGCCTCGAGACTCGGTGCGAGGGCTGCGTCCACGGCCAGCGGGTCGGTGATGTTGAGCTGCTGCATCTCCCGTCGGCCTTCCGGTGCAGTGTTGATTTCATGCACGCCGGCCTCCAGCGCAACCATCAGGTCGCTGATCACGTCGTCCAGGGGACGGCGTCCCCAGCCGAGCTCGTCGCCGGCGTTCTGCGAGGTCATCATGGCAGTTTCGGTCGCACCGGGATAGACGGTGGCGACATGCACGCCCGTTCCGATCAACTCGCGGCGCAGCGCTTCACCGAATTGCGCAATGCCCGATTTGGTGGCCGCGTAGACCGCGTAGAACGGCAGCCCCACGAGGGCGATTCCGCTGGCAACGTTCAGAAGGATACTGCCGCGGCCCTTTCCGCTCTGCCGCAGCGCGGGCAGCAGCGCCTTGGTCAGCAGGATCGGGGCGGTGAGGTTCAGGTCGATCATGGAGTGGATGTCTGCGTCGCTGATCAGGTCAAGCCGACCGGCCCGAACATTGCCGGCGTTGTTGACGAGGAGGTCCACGGTGTTCCAGGGGGCGACGGCCTGTGCGATCCGCTCCACAGCTCCGGCCTGGGTGAGGTCCTCGACCAGGACCTCGCTGGTGCCACCCGCAGCGGCGACGAGCCGGGCGGTTTCGGTGAGCGTGTCCAGCTTGCGGCCGACCAGCAGCAGGTGGCCGCCGCGTCGACCGAATTCGAGCGCGACGGCGCGGCCGATGCCCTGGCCCGCTCCCGTGATGATTCCGTGGCGATCGGTGAGATCCAGATTATTGAGGTCCCGATTGTTGAGGTCCATGAGCGATCTTCTTCCCGTTGATTCTTGGTGCATGACGTCGGCGTTCTTTCGCCGAAGCCGTCATAGGTGCTGCTTAAGCACAACCGAATCACACGGTCAGAATTCCCCGACGGCACCGAACGAGCCGCCGCCGGTTACCGCTCAGGCTTGACCGGTGAAGGCGGGGGTGCGCTTCTGCTGGAAGGCCGCGAAACCCTCGCGGTAGTCCTCGGTGTCGCTGAGCGCCACCTGGGCGACCGTCTCCGCCGTCATACTCTGCCAGAGGCCGAGGCGTTCGTCGCGCAGCGACTGGACGAGGGCCTTGCTGGCCAGGAACGCCCGGGTGGCACCGGTGGAGGCCTGCACCGCGGCCTGCACCACGGCATCCGTGAGCTCGGCCGCCCGAAAGACCTGGCTGAAAAGCCCGCCGGCCACCGCCTCGGCACCCGACATCAGCCGGCCCGAATAGATGAGGTCCAGCGTTCGGTGCGCGCCGAGCCGCTCGACGAAGAGGGCATGGCCGCCCGAGTCGAGGGTGGCGCCCAGCTTGGCGAACGGCGAGCCGATCTTGGCCGTGTCGGCGACATAGACCACGTCGGTCGCGATCAGCAGGCCCAGGCCCACGCCAAGGCATGCGCCGTGGGCCGCCGCGAAGGTAGGCGCCGGAAACGAACTCATCCGATGCATCAGCGCCGTGACAAGCCCGCCGAGGTATGCCTGAACATCGTCGGTACGCGGGTCGACCGCTGAGATGTCGCGTCCGGCGCAGAAAGCACGCCCCTCGCCGCGCAAGACGAGGGCGCGCACGCCGGCGGCTTCAGCGGATGCGTAGGCCGCGTCGAGTTCGACGACCGCGTCCTCGTCAAGGGCGTTCATCTTCTCCGGCGCGTTGAGCACCACGTACGCGACGTGGTCTTCGATGGTCAGCTCGATCACAGCATCCGCCTTTCTGGTTCGGTTGAAACGGTCGGGCGGGGCTCAGACGTCGTAGTCGACGACGACCTTCTCAGTGGTGGGGTGGGACTGGCAGGTGAGCACGTAGCCGCGTTCGATCTCGTCGGGCTCGAGCGCGTAGTTCTCGGTCATGGTGACGTCCCCGCTCACGAGTCTGGCGCGGCAGGTGCCGCACACTCCCCCGGCGCAGGCGAACGGCACGTCGGGTCGCACGCGCAGGGCGGCGTTCAGAATGCTCTCGTTCGCGTTCACCGGCGTGGTGACCGTGTTGCTTTGCCCGTCGAGCGTGAACTCGATCTGGAAGGTCTTGTCGCCGGCCGCCACGATGACGGGCCGGCCGGTGTCACCGCTCACGCGGTTGGTCTCGCCGGTGGTGAACAGCTCGAAACGCACCCGTGACCGCTCGACTCCGACGTCTTCGAGGGTGTCACGGCACAGCTGCACGAGTTCGAACGGTCCGCAGAGGAACCACTCATCGATTGTTCCCGGCCGCAAAATGCTCTCGAGCATGCGGCGGAACTTGTCTTCATCGATGCGGCCCGTGAGCAGTGACGACGACCTCTGTTCGCGCGACAGCACGTGGTACAGCGCGAGCCGGGCCGGGTAGCGGTCTTTCAGGTCGGCGAGTTCGTCGAGGAACATCACGTCCAGCGCCGTGCGGTTCGTGTAGACAAGTGTGAACCGCGAGGTAGCGGATGCCCCGAGCACGGTGTGCGCGAGCGACATCAGCGGGGTGATGCCCGAGCCGGCGGCGATGCCGACGATGTGTTTGTCGTCGAGGTCGGGGAGGGTCGAGGTGAATGTGCCCTGCGGGCTCATCACCTCGAGTTGCTGCCCGGCCGTCAGCTCGGTGTTGGCCCAGCTGGAGAAGATGCCGCCGAGGTCGCGCTTGATCGCCACGCTGATCGAGCCCTGGGAATCGCGGCTCGGCGGTCGGCAGATCGAGTAGCTGCGACGCAACTCGTGGCCGTCGATGGTGGCGCGCAACGCCAGATGCTGGCCGGGCGCATAGTCAAAAGAACCGCGCAGCGCTTCGGGAACCGCGAACGTGACCTCCACGCTGTCCGCGGTGAGCTGGCGCACCTCGGAGACGGTGAGGGTGTGGAACCGGGCGCGGTGTTTGGTGGCACCGAGATTCGTTGCAGTCATGGTCACAGCACCTTGAAGTAGTCGAAGGGTTCGAGGCAGGCCTTGCACTCGTAGAGCGCCTTGCAGGAGGTCGACCCGAAGTGGGTGAGCTCACGCGTGTTCAAGGAGTTGCAGCGCGGGCACTTGACCGCTAATTGCAGGCGTACCGGGCCGACGGGGCCGGAGGGGCGCGCGGTGGCGTGACCGGTGGGCGCGGCGATGCCATATTCTTCCAGCTTCTTCATGCCGTCCGCGCTCATCCAATCGGTGGTCCACGCAGGGCGGAGCACGAGTCGCACGCGAACGTTCTGGTAGCCGGCCGCGGTGAGCGCCGCGAAGACGTCGTCGCGCATGGCGTCGAGGGCGGGACATCCGCTGTACGTGGGGGTGAGGTCCACGTCGACGCCGTCGGCGGTGACGCTCACCGACCGCAGCACGCCGAGGTCTTCGATGGTGAGCACCGGGATCTCCGGGTCCACGACGGTGGCTGCCACCCTCCAGGCCCGCAGTGAGGGTTCGTCTGCGGGCCGCGGCCGGGCGGCGGTCTCGTGAATGGTCACCATGATGCGCCCGGGTGCGCCCTCGCCAGCACCTGCATCTCGGCGAGCATGAGTCCGAGGTGTTCGGAATGCACACCGCGGCGGCCGCCGCCCTGGGCGATGAAGCCGCGCGGCTCTTCGAGGTCGGTTTCGGCGAATACGGGCGCGATGGCCTGTTCGAAGACCTCGCGCAGGCTCGACGGTCGCACGGCGACGCCCTCGAGGCGGTCCAGCAGCGGTTCATCGCGGAACAACTCATCCACGTAGGGCCACATGTCGCTGAAGGCCGTGATCATGCGCGCGCGCGACTCGTCGGTGCCGAGCGCGAGCCGCAGCACCCATTGCACGGAGTGGTCACGGTGGTAGTCGACCTCTTTGGCGGCCTTGTCGGCGATCGCCGCGAGGGTGTCATCGGAAGAATCACGCAGCCGGGTGTAGAGCTCGAACAGGAAGTGGGACACCAGGAACTGCCGCGCGATGGTGTGTGCAAAGTCGCCATTGGGCTGTTCGACCAGCTGGAGGGAACGCCACGCCGGCTCGTCACGCCAGTAGGCGAGGTCGTCTTCACTCTTGCCCGACGCCGAACCGGCGTAATGCAGCAGCGCGCGGGCGTGGCCGATCAGGTCGAGGGCGATGTTGCCGAGCGCCACGTCTTCCTCGAGTTCAGGAGCCCGGGAGATCCAGGACCCCAGGCGCTGGGAGAGCACCAGTGAATCGTCGCCGAGCCAGAGCGCGTATTCCGCGACGTCGGGCGAGGCAACGGATGCCGATGCGATCAGTTCGTCGGGCAGTACGGTGAGCTCCACCTGGGCATGGCCGTGCAGGTCATCCTGCGCCGCAGCATCGGCTTCGGTCTCGTCACTGCGGGCCTCGACGCTCATAGGTGCTTCACCCCTTCGCTCTTGGAGTAGTAGCTCGCGTGGCGGTAGTTCTTGCCGGCGGGCGATTCAAAGAAGGCACCCTTGGCATCGGGGTCGCTCGTAGTGATGGCTGCCGCGGGCACAACCCACACGGAAACGCCCTCGGCGCGGCGGGTGTACAGGTCGCGGGCGTTGCGCACGGCGAGGATCTCGTCGGGGGCATGCAGGGAACCGACGTGCACGTGACTGAGCCCGCGGTTGGATCGAACGAAGACCTCCCAGAGGGGCCAGGTTTCAGCTACGGAATCGCCGGGGGAAGTCATGAGGCCACCTGGGCAGATCGTTCGGACTGCTTGCGGGCATACTCGGCGGCGGCTTCGCGCACCCAGGCGCCTTCGGCGTGGGCGTCGCGGCGGCGCTGCAGGCGCTGGGCGTTGCTCGCGCCGCGGCCGGCGAGAACCTCGTGGAATTCTGCCCAGTCGATCTCGCCAAGGTCGTACTGCTGGGTGTCTTCGTTCCAGCGCAGGTCGGGGTCCGGCAGCGTGACGCCGAGCACGGCCGCCTGCGGCACGAGCATGCCGACAAAACGCTGACGGAGTTCGTCGTTGGAATGACGCTTGATCTTCCACGCCATCGACTGCGCCGAGTTGGGCGAATCATCGTCGGGTGGGCCGAACATCATCAGGGCCGGCCAGTACCATCGGTTCACGGACTCCTGCGCCATCGCGCGCTGCTCCTCGGTGCCCTGCATCAGCTCGAGCAGGATCTCGAAGCCCTGACGTTGGTGGAAGGACTCTTCCTTGCAGATGCGCACCATGGCACGGCCGTAGGGTCCGTAACTTGCCCGACAGAGCGGAACCTGGTTGCAGATGGCGGCGCCGTCGACGAGCCAGCCGATCGATCCCATGTCAGCCCAGGTCGGGGTGGGGTAGTTGAAGATGGAGGAGTAGCGAGCCTTGCCGGCGATCAGGGCATCCGTCATACCGTCGCGGGTGGCGCCGAGCGTCTGGGCCGCCGAGTACAGATACAGCCCGTGACCGGCTTCGTCCTGAACCTTGGCCATCAGGATGGCCTTGCGCTTGAGGCTGGGGGCGCGGGTGATCCAGTTGGACTCCGGCTGCATGCCGATGATCTCGGAGTGAGCGTGCTGTGAAATCTGACGTATGAGCGCCTTGCGGTAGCCCTCGGGCATCCAGTCACGAGGTTCGATGCGCGAGTCTGCGGCGATCAGATCGTTGAACTGCTGCTCGTCAGCTGAGAGGGCAGGATTCTCCGCGGAGGCATCCGGTGCAAGGGCGTAGGGCCCTGCGGGGGTTGTCATCATTGACTCCTGGTCGTCATTGGCGCTCGTGAGGGTGACAGTGTCAGGAAAATCATTCCCAACCGATCGTTCAGTTAGTATATAGTCACGGTATCGGCACAGCAAGCCCCGCCGAAAGCACACACTTTTCACGCACCGGTGACTCAACGAGGAGACCCCCACGGCGGCATGGTCTTCGCCCGCACCCACACCTCAGCCGCTTCCGGAGGCACTATGTCAACGCTGACCAAGATGCGCCTGCACGCCCCGTCCCGTGACGAACTCGATCCGGAAGAGCGCATGTCACGGGATGAGATCCTCGCCCTGCAGCTGCGCCGACTGCAGCAAACGGTGCGGCACGCCTACGCGAACGTGCCGCTGTATACGCGCAAGTTCGATGCCGCCGGGGTGCATCCCGATGACGTCCGCACGCTTGATGACGCGCAGCGCCTGCCGTTCACCACCAAGGAAGACCTGCGCGTCTCCTACCCGTTCGGCATGTTCGCTGTGCCGATGGAGCAGGTTGCGCGTATCCACACGTCGTCAGGCACCACCGGACACCCCACCGTGGTGGGATACACCAAGCAGGACCTCCGCAACTGGGCCGGCCTGGTGGCCCGCAGCCTGCGCGCCTCGGGCGTTCGTGCCGGTATGAAGGTGCACAACGCCTACGGTTACGGCCTTTTCACCGGCGGCCTCGGCGCCCATGCCGGCATCGAAGCTCTGGGAGCGGTCGCGATCCCCATGTCCGGTGGCCAGACCAACAAACAGGTCCAGATGATCAACGACTTCAAGCCCGACGTCATCCTGTCCACCCCGAGCTACCTGCTGACCATAACGGATGCCATGGTGGCCGCCGGTCTCGACCCGCGGCGTTCCAGCCTCAAGGCGGGCGTGCTGGGGGCTGAGCCGTGGACCAACCAGCTTCGATTCGAGCTCGAGGAGCGCCTCGACTTCGATGCCCTCGACATCTACGGCCTGAGCGAGGTGATGGGCCCGGGCGTCGGCAATGAGTGCATTGAGTCCAAGGACGGCCCGCACCTGTGGGAAGACCACTTCTATCCGGAGATCATCGACGGAGAATCCGCCCGCCCGCTGGCCGACGGTGACACCGGAGAACTCGTCTTCACCTCACTCACCAAGCAGGCCTTCCCCGTGATCCGGTACCGCACTCGGGACCTCACGCGGCTGCTCCCCGGCACGGCCAGGCCCGGAATGCGCCGCATGGAGAAGATCACCGGCCGCAACGACGACATGATCATTCTGCGCGGCGTGAATCTCTTCCCCACCCAGATCGAAGAAATAGTGCTCGGCATCGAGCACCTCTCCCCGCACTTTGTGCTGGAGCTCACGAAGCCCGGTCGGATGGACGAGTTGACCGTACGAATCGAACGCCACGAGCACGCAGACGGGGCTCATTCAGACACCGCGCGCGCCGCGCTGATCAACTGCATCAAGGACCGAATCGGGTCAACTGTGAATGTCGAGATTGCCGAACCCGGCACTCTTGAGCGCAGCGTGGGCAAGCTCAAGCGCGTTTACGACCTGCGCTAGCCGGTCGCCTGGCGGGCCCCGTGAGAGAATATGAACAATGTCTGACGTGACCCAAACCAAGCGCGGGCGCCCCGGTTACGACCAACGCGCCATCCTCGATATCGCGGTCGCGGCCTTCAACGAGTACGGCTACGACGCCACCTCGATGGGAGTATTGGCCGCGCGCCTGGCCCTGTCGAAGGCGGCCATCTACCATCACTTCTCCTCCAAGGAAGAACTGCTGGAGTTGGCACTCGACGAGGCCTTGACCGGTCTCGAAGGAGTTCTCCTCGAGGAGGGCGCGGTCACCGGGGCCGGGATCGACCGGCTCGCCTGGGTTCTCCGCGGTGCCGTGCAAGTTTTGGCAGCAAAGCTGCCGTCGGTCACGCTGCTCCTGCGGGTGCGCGGCAACTCCGACGTGGAGCGCCAGGCACTCACGCGTCGGCGCGCCTTCGACCGCGCCGTCTCGGCTCTGGTTGTGCAGGCCCGGGAAGAAGGCAGCATCCGAACGGATGTCGACCCTCGGATCGTCACGCGCCTCGTGTTCGGCATGGTCAACTCCATCGTCGAGTGGTACCGGCCCGGCGGGCCCGAGGATGCCGCCCAGCTTGCTGACGACGTGCTCAAGCTCGCACTGGACGGGCTCCGCAAGACGAGTTAGGTCGCGGCGGCCGGGCAGGGGTTAACGAGAAAAGGCCACCCCGTGGGGTGGCCTTTTCTGTTATTCAAGTTAAGTCCGGCGGTGTCCTACTCTCCCACAGGGTCCCCCCTGCA